>Ga0315280_10012691_pt1 | contig 10138 bp, 8 predicted proteins | sample YL17G06_40_MG_FD_203697 | JGI IMG/M metagenome (GOLD analysis project Ga0315280, IMG submission 203697) | Sediment microbial communities from Yellowstone Lake, YNP, Wyoming, USA - YL17G06_40 | ecosystem: Environmental > Aquatic > Freshwater > Lake > Sediment | place: USA: Wyoming | collected...
ATATATAAGGGGGGTCTAGGCGCTTCAGAGCAACAGAGAAACGGCAAGCATAGAAAAAACACCAAAATTGCCAATTGGCAATCCAGCAAAAAATGTGAATTTTGGATTCATATTTTGTGTTCATAAGAATGGTAACGACTTGTTTAAGATTCATCATCCCCTAGCATGCTGAGAATCTAGGAACTGTTGCCGCAACAGTTTTTTAGGCTTACAAACTCTAACCTTCACACGTGAACGGAAATGGACGATCCTCTTGACATTGATGAGTTGTATAGACGCTGGGAAAGAGCATACGGACGGGACAAGATCGTTTTAAAATACCCAAGTTTGCAAGGTCTTCATTCTGGGTTTCTGAGTGTGCCTTCAAGAGTGAGTCGCTCGTAGCCTTCATACCCAGCAAGGCATTAGTCGCCTGGGTTCACAGGGCGACCGTGAACGGTCCCCCGCGTGTTTTAGGCCTCCGCTACTGACTGCATGCCCTAGATTCTAGTGCGTGTGCTTCCTGTCCGTGTTGTCTGCATATTCCCCCTGAGTGAGCTCAGCTTTACAAGGGGGTAGCTGTGTAAAAAATACACGAAAGTACACGACTGTAAATCCCGATTTTTCTACTGTACGCCACTGTAAAACCACACTGTACTTAGTGTGATTACAGTTTGTGTAGTTACATTCTAAATATGTGTAAAAGCACATCTAGAGTGTGGGAAAGTTAAGTTTACGCCCGCTCAAAAGGATACGGTTTATTCGAACAAGAGTGCAGTGGAGATGTCTCCCGATGTGGGACTTCTAAGGTCTGTTTTCTCCAAACACTATATGAGCTTGAACAGGGTTATAAATGCTGATGGTTTGTCATCTATTTGCGCGTCTGGAATCTGTGTTGAAAAGTGGGGATTGCATGGTTTTTAGTGTTTTCTTTTGGTTTTGGGTCTCAATTTTGTGAAGATTGCTGTTAAGATTGCTATTAAAGCGATGTAGGGTAAGACTGGTTGTGCTGTAGCTGGTCGTTCTATGGAGATGCTGTAGCCTCCAACTGGGACTGGTCCCGCTGTTATGCGTGCGGTTTCTGACTGTGCAGTGTTGTCTTTAGCGTCTGTGACCTTAAGGTGTATGTAATAGATTCCGCTTGTGGTTGGCGTGAATGTCCATGATGCTGATGTTGCTCCCGAAACTGGATTTCCGTTAAGATACCATTGATAACTATATGGAGTATATCCACCCGAAACTGTTGACGTGAACGCTACTGATTGTCCAACGAGCACCGATGCTGACATTGGAGAAATCGAGGCTGTAAGTTGAGCGGCAACCGTTACCGATGCCTCATTTGATTTGGCAATGTTTCCCATATTATCGGTTACGTTCAAGTAAACAATGTAACTTCCCGTAGTTGTTGGTGCGAACGTCCAAGTGTTCGATGTTGCTCCCGAAACTGGAGCTCCGTCAAGATACCATTGATAGCTGTATGGTGCGTATCCGCCTGAAACTGTTGATGTGAAGGTTACGGATTGACCTACGAGTATTGAGGCTGAAAGCGGACTTATAGAAGCTGAAAGCGGCGGCGGAATCGGCGAGAAAACAGCCTTTAACGTGTGATTCTTATCCATTAAGACAGTGTATGGATTGGCTGAGCCTACATTGACGCTGTCAAGCTCCCAATACTCAAAATGATAGTTTGCTTCCCCAACAGTATGGGTTTCTGGCATAACCAAACCAACTGAAGCACCTTCACTGTAGGTTCCTGACCAAGGAGTTGCACGAGTTACACCATCAACTGTGAATGTTACTCCGGATGGTGAGCTGTAAATTGTGAGAGTGTATGAGGGTGGAGGTGGTGGCAAGGGTGCTTCGGTATAGATCGTTAAAGCTCCTACCATAGAAGTGACTAAGGCACTACCTGTCAAGATTTGTTCTGTCCTAATGGTTCCTTCAAAAGTTTTAGAGTAAGTTCGCTCTTCATCTTGGTATCCTTCGATGGTTAGAGAATAACTCCCATCAGCAGTTCCTTCTAGCTCAATTGTGTATTGGCCTGTTTCCAGCTCTGTTAAATTAACAATTTGCCTTCCTTCTTCGTCTATCTCAAACGAAGCTCCGGGAATGGTAACATCGCCCAAGCGAGCATATCTTCCTTGCGGATCGTAGACCGTCAGGGTGGCATTGGAAGCAAGGATGATAGACATCCATAGTTTTCCTGCTGGTAGTGGTCGTTTAACTTGCAGGGCAAGAATGGCATAATCAGTAGCAAGTTCTGAAATATCCTCCTGTCCGTGCGAAGCAGGTGCATTTACCCAATATCCGTCATCACACTGAAGATCTGCCAGTTTTGTAGAAATGGCAGTGAACCAGTCAATTCCGCCTAAATCACGTAGGAAGCACATGGTCAAGGCTTTAGCAATGGTCATATAATAGTAGTAAAGGAAGCAGTGCCCCTGATCGTATGGATGACCAGGATTATCATCGAAGCTACAATCTTCGTTATTGGTCAACCAATTCAAACCTGCTTGAATTCGTTCATCTCTTACTCTAACACCACAAAGCCTTAAACTCCAGATTCCAGCAGCAGTCATACTGCCATATGATTTTGTTCCTCCGGCTAAGCTCCAGCCTCCTGGATAATAAATAAAACCACCATCATCATATGATGGCTGAGTAGCATCGTAAGCCCACGCTTGGTCATTAGAAATCGGTCTATTTTGGCAACGAGAGGTAAACTTTATAGCCTTAAAGATCCATCCACTAGGATCGTTAGGATCGGGTTTCTGTAAACATAACTTGCTATAAGCAGCATCTAAAGCCATCAGTGCAAATTGAGTGTTTGAAAGGTCTCCATCTCCTGGTGAAGATCCATAACGCCAGCCACCATAGCATGGATTACTAGTACCTGCTCCTTCTCCTTCATCGTATTGGGCATCTATGAGCCAGGCTCTCGCATTCTCTATTTCATCATTGTAGTTAGGGTTATGTGCAGCTACTAATGCCCACACTGCTGTGGATGTTTCATAAGTTCCCCATCCAAAAGAACCGTCACCTTGACGATTAGCCAAAATATATTGAATAGCCTTGTTAACAGTAGGATCAGCCTCGTCATAGCCAGTATTAAGCAAAGCTAAGGCTGCCATGGAGGTTATACCTACCGAATAATGCCAAGAGCCATCTGTGTTTTGGTGATTACGGAGCCATTGGAGACCAGCAAGTATGTCAATCATCGGAAGAATCTCAGACGGAGCAGCAAAATATTTTACGTTAGAGTATGGATATTTCGCAATATCTTCTATTCCATAATAAACCCAATACCCCGGATGTCCACCCAATCTTATTCCAAAGTGAAGGTGCTCAGGTTGATCAGGTGCACCGTTATGCTCTCTGTCGTTAATGAAGCCAATTATCTCTCCCTTTTTAATGAAATCGTTTACTTTCCAGGGTAATCTGTCTCCGGTATATTCTTCACTTTTTCTAATATGACCATAAACCGAACATATTTTTTCTATAGTGACAGTTTTCTTATCTCCCATTCCAAGGTTAAGAGTAACTGCTTGGCCCAAATCATGTTCGATGACTGCTGCAATGCTAGTTCCATCGTCCGATGTAGCGTAACCGCTGACAAATTGATACCAAACAATCTTTCCATCAGCGATAGCTCTTACTGGATGACCTATAAATAAGGTCGTTTCTAATGGGTAATAAGGATTAATATCTTCTCCTAAATGCTTAACATACGTACCGTCAGAATCATGAAAATCTGCAATAATCTTATATTTTTCACTCGGCACCGGGAAACAAAAGCTGGTTATCCCCGAAGCTTGGGCTTCTGTCAGTTGAATGTTGAATGCTAATGTTAACATCCCTATTAACAGCAGTGTCAGCATTATCGCTGAAACTGTCTTCTTCTCCATAAACACTGTTCTCCCTTCTCCTGCACAACCATAAAGTATACTCTTCAAACAATTTAAGTTTTATGGAGACATCTTCTATGCATATTCAACCATTTTTTTGATCATCTGATAATTGAGTGAGCATTTTGTTTAAGCCCGCAAATACTCTGCTTAACATTCCGTTTCCAACAATGCAGTGGTGACCAACAGTAGGATGAGTATAAGCTACTCGTAAAGCAACAGGTAAACCTATTCCTAAGGAGTGCCTAGTCCCAAAGCAAAATCAATAGCAGAGACAAGAGACTTCCAACGTCTCAAATCTCCCGCAAAATCCCCTTTTCTCTTAGTCTTTCGAAACTCTGACAGTCTTTTTCAGATCTTCAAGTTCAAGTATGTCTTTTTTCATTCGATATATGTGGTTTCTTTTGATTATTCCTTCAATCTTTTTCCTGTCCTCTTTCTTTGGAGGCTTTACTATCACCATTCCCTCAATGTTGGGCATTGTATAAGTCTTTATTTTCCTTGTTATTTGACCTAACTTTTCCTTGTGCTTTTCTTTTTTAACAAACAAAGTCTGTGGGACAAAGTCCTTTTCTTCATTTACAAGAGAAAGCAACGTATTGTGAATTAAAAGTTGTAGTAGAGTCCAAGCAGATCTAGCTACTCTGTCAAAATATTGTATCGTGTCAAAGCTTAGAGGTATCAAGTAAGTGTAGTATGTAGTCACTTTCATGCGTCTATCTTCGACTTTGTGTCTAACAAAAACACTCGATTCGATTCCATGTCTTTCTTTGTCTATCCCGAATATACCAGTTTGTTCTGCAAGTGTGTGTTTGTACTTGTTGTATAGAGTTCTGAAGTTGACATTAAACTCATAAACTTCCTTGAAATGTTTTAGTGTCAGATTCGCGGAGTCTTTTAGAATTTCATTGAGAATATTCTTTTCTTCAACAGACAGCTCACTGAAATTGGCTACGTTCGGATATCTGAAATTTCTCCATATATCATCTATGTTTTGGCCTTTGAAATAATTGAATTCCTCATATAGAGGAAAATTAATATCCTTTGAGCCGATAGCTTTTGGTAATTCTCTTAGATTCGTTCTTATCATATGGTAATATACTGCAAGTAGTTCTATGAAGATACTGATACGTTGAATAACTTCTAATTCTAAGTAATGAAGGTCTTTAAACATCTGACTAATTTCTTTGTTTTTAGGGTCTGCTGCCTCAGGATTCGCACTGATCTTTTCACATAATTGCCTTAGTTCCTTATCTAGTTTATCTAGATCCTTCTTAAGGAGGATTCCACGATTTTTTAGGTTATCTAGAGATGTTATCAGAAAAATGGCGACGTCTAGGTAATTGTTGTCAATCCAATAGCTCAAAACCTGTGCAACATCTGACTTAGAGACCATTTTTTCATCAAGGTGACTATTAGTGTCTTTTCCCTTATTATTAATTGAAGTGGTCTTGGATATTCTACTGAAGTGGAGAACGGCAAAATCTTCAGAAAAGCACGTGAAACGCAAAAATTGAAGGTAAGGGAAAATGAGGGTTATAGCTGACCCACATGGACGTAGTGATATCTCCCGAAGTCCTAAGTAATAGTTGGCTTTTCGCTTATGATATACCAGATGGTAGAATATCTACCCTTGAATATAAGCCTTATGAAAGTGTGGGCTTCTCCCTTTTTTCATTGGCAGTATTTGCATTTTCCCTTTATTATTTTGCCCAATTCAATGGATTTGATGATGTCTCCGATGTCTTGCTTCACTTTCTCAAGTTGGTTGTCATAGGTTTCTTTTTGTCTAGCCACAAAATGCTTCATTCTTTCTCCGTATCCTCCGTCTTCAATTAAATGGCTAAACGAGAGTTGGGTTTTCTTAATGATCTCTTCATCAGGACTCCGTGCAAGATTCCTATCCCACCAACTGTAGCAATAGATTTTCTTATCACCATAAAGTGTGGGTGATATTTTGCCACTTCCAATAAACTGTTTCGCATTGCGTTTGAGTCTGTAACAAATTTCGTCATATATTGCTCTTATGAACGTAGTAGGACATAGATACTCAAATGGTTCATCTCCAGAATAATCTGGACACCAGTAAGGTAAGCCTATCTCTTTATTAACTAGAATCCTAATTTCCTCAAATAGGCTGGCTAACTCTTCACTTAATTCTAGTGTGATTTGTTTCAGCTTGTCCCAATCACTAAGGAGTTGATGATACCTCTTGAGATGACTCATTGCTTCCTCATGGAATTGAAGATTCTCTGGATCTCTAGGTTTTGATGGAACCACTTTGCCAATTTTCCTTGAATAGAATGCGTCAATTTTGCAATATTCATCGTTATCTCCAATCTTGCTCAACCATGGTTTGAAAAAACTATCATTAAGCTTTATAGAATGCTCCTTTTTGCTCCTTCTTGTTTCAACCCATCGCTCACCATAGTATTTTGCAACAACAAAGCTGGTAACAGCACTTCCCACAAGACTGATGATAACAGTCAACAAATCATCCATTTTTGAATCCTCACACAACTACTATGCCGCCTTTGATATTTTAATAAAGCCTAGATCACACTTTCAAGGCATACAGTTAAGACAAAAGTTGTTTGAGCTAGTGCAGAAAACAGACTGTTTAATGGCTTTCTGTTAAACTCTCTTCTTGTAGATTGAGCTACTTTGTTAGCACGCATTCATTTTAGCGCGCGCACAGGGCACTCATGCTGAGTGGCGGGCCTTATGACAGCGGCCTTGCTCGGATCGTTGGGAGTTTGGCGGGAAGCCAAACGGCTCTAGCTGTGGTCGCTATAGCGCATCATGGTGGTGTTCCAAAACATGGTTTTAAATAGCGAGGCACGGTGTTCTATGTGAGGCCTCGGCTGTGAAATGGACACAGGCTTTACTACGGTTGATTCTGTTAGTTGGATGTGGCAGTTTCTTGACACTGCTTTCAGGCTTCTACATCCGTGAACCTACTCCAATGTTTTTGGACGTAGCGCCTACCGAATACAGAGCATTGCAGTTTGGTTTTCCGCTTCCCATCTTCCATTCCTCAGTGGAATTGTGGAGCAGCGGTCAATTGCATTCTAATGTGCTGTTCATATGGGTGGGCGCTCTGCTGGACATAATATTCTATGCCTTCATTGTTGGGATCGTTTTCTTGATTGGTTCAGAAATAGCCAGAACAATCAAAGCTCGCAAGTCATGAGTTGTCCAGTGGAAGATAGGCGACTATTTGGTTCTAGCTCGGTGGAAATATACATCCCATTCATCTTTTCGTTGGGGGTGTATTAGTAGAGGGGGGGAGCGAGCGAGCGTCCCTTTGGCTTGAGCTTTCCAAAAAACCAACTAATCATAAGGTCTTCTCCCGCAAAACCCCTCTTTTTATCTGTTTTTGCTGGATGTAAGCAATTTTTGCTGAGAAACTATGTGGAAAGACTTTTGGAAGACTGACAGCTCTAGTTCGTATTAAGGTTTCACATAACTTATATCAGTGTTATGAAACAACAGTCACCGGGGTTGTTGCGATGACTCGTTTTCCTCAATCAATCGTGGAAAAAGGAAGCCAAAAATGGACGCAGAAACTTGTTAATGAAGTGCCTAATCTTCTGGACGCGCAGATTAGAAAGAAGCTTAAGCTTTCAGAAGAGGAGGACATTCAGTGGCTTTCGCCTTTGAAGGATGATTATTATGCCGAGTATCGCGATCAGGATTTCATAGATTTGCTTGGTGCAAAGTTGAATAAGATTTGTTTGGAAGATTTCTGGCCCAGAGGAGGTCCGCAATGGGATGCTCTGGGCAAAAGTGCTTCTGGAAAGCTGTTCTTGGTTGAAGCCAAGTCGCATATTAGCGAGCTGATTTCGTCAATCGGAGCCAAGGACGAGAATTCAGTGCGGAGGATACGCCGAAGCTTGGAAGAAACCAAAGACTTCCTAAACTCGAATGCAAAAGTTGATTGGTCTCGAGGCTTCTATCAGTATGCGAATAGACTGGCACACCTATACTTGTTGAGGCAAAACGATCTGCCTGCATACCTGGTCTTCGTGTATTTCTTGAATGATTCCGAGATGGCGGGACCTGCTACAATCGACCAATGGAAAGGCGCAATAGAGTTGCTCCACACATATCTCGGGATCAAGCGACACAAGTTGCAGAAGTACACAGCAGACGTTTTCATCGACGTAACCCAACTTTGAGAAGATGCTGTTAGTCGCAAACAGCGAATAAGCACGAGCTTACAATCGCAGAAGAATTGCAGGATTGCTAGAACTTTGCACTCAGCACCAGGTGGAGATATCTCCCGTATTCCCGCTTGACATAGATATCGCCAATAAATAGAGAGGTCAGACTGGCTTAAAAGGAGTGATAGAAGTGTGTTCCAGCTAACTCGCTTCATTTCAAGAGGGAGCCTATGATGGATGCAATTGCATTGATTGTTGAGATAATCATTGCAATGATAGAAAAGAACAACGCCACAACAACACCATATTTTTGGTAAATCTCTTCTCGACTAGCTATTTGAAGTGTAAACACTTTAGTCTTGTCTACGGATAGGTTATCTCCAGACTTGTTGTAGCACTCAACAACTATTTCTTCGCCAATTGGTATAATCTTCTCTATTCTCAACACTGCTGTTCCAGAAAATTCGGCTGTTTGAGATTCAAACCAGATGTCCCTCGATTGCTTCGGTGGGATAAGTGGAATAACTTGCTTCAAATCATAATATAACTCTCCAGTCCCACCAATCGAAGCAAACAAACTAGCTTCTATTTTGCCACCATTGAACGTGGTGGTATCTTCATTTCGAATAGTCAATCCTACAAGATAGTCTTCGCCTGCGACAATCTCCCTAGGCTTGTATAAGTAGAAGAATCGTCTTGCTTTTGATTCAGATAGCGTCTTCTCAACTACCAATCTGCATTTTGGCTTTTCTGACGCCACTTTTGATTCAGACAAACTGTTCCACACACAATTGGACTATTGTTTCAGTTCAGCTATAACTTTTCCGCAAAACCAAAATTGGCTTAAAAAGAATGATAGAGGTTTGTTCTATTCAAAATCTATACATAATATTCTTTCAAGCCAAGCCGTTTTCTTGCTTCATCTGGGGTAATTAAGCCGAGTTTAAGTTCTGCAATTGTTGCTTCTGTATCTTCAGAAGTTATCTTGCTCTTTCGTTTCCATCCTATTGATGCGATTTCTTGGAAACCTTTTCTGGTCGTCTCTGGTTTAATAACTTTCTCAATAATTTCGTTTCTCAACAAATCACGCAAACCTTGACACTTTATTTCAAAATCATCCATCTGCAATTTATGTGCTAATTCGTTTTCAATTTTGAAGGTTAACAATCCAATGGGAACACCAGTATGTTTGGAAAATAGATATGGAATAGCCTTTAGCATTCCCAAGTTTCCCTCAGAATCGAAATCAACTCTCTTACCCTCTGCTTGTGCATGAAATGCTTTCATAAACTCATCCATAATTTTATGCTCCCTCTCCACTAAGGGTTCTAATCCTCTCATCAGTGAAAAACCATAAGGATTATCTGGTTGTTTTTTCCATCTAAAATGCATCACTTCTTTTGCTGGGTATGTTTCTCTAACTGTACCGTAATCAACAATGAATTCTTTCTCAATATTATTTTCATCCAGAACAATTTCTACATTTTTAGCGTCAAGATGGCGCATATTTTTGATATTTCCATCACCGTCTCTTAACAATAGAACGTAAGCATCTCCAAAAACCAGCATCGTTCTCAGTATTCTGTGAGTATCTATATCAAGGTCTGTTTCCTCAAGTATTCTCTGGAAATATTCGCTAATTTGCTTAGTATCTGTAATAGCAACAACTTCGCCCTCTAAAGCCCAATCGACTATTCTCTCAACAGAAGCATAAGGCAAAGGATTTCTGCTATACATCAAAGAATAAGTATCAAGATAATCTCTTTCTGGATTTTTCACCGTACTCTCTCACCTTGGATTGTGTTAGCAGAATTTTGGTTTTAAGCCTTTTGACATGAGAGGATTCAATGAAGACTAGACTTAGAAAGAAGTGTCCTAGCTGTGCTAAGTTCTTGCTCTTGTGTTTGACACTATGTGCTTCTGAGTTTTGTAAGAACTTTGAACTCATCCTTTTCTCTTATATGATAATCCCACGTTCTTAGTATAGTGCCTCTTTTCAAATCTCTCTGTAAGACTTGGCTCTCTTTCCTTTAGTCTCTATTCCTTCAGCTAAATCTTGCATATGAGCTTGCTCTTGAACCCAAAATT
>Ga0315280_10012693_pt1 | contig 10137 bp, 6 predicted proteins | sample YL17G06_40_MG_FD_203697 | JGI IMG/M metagenome (GOLD analysis project Ga0315280, IMG submission 203697) | Sediment microbial communities from Yellowstone Lake, YNP, Wyoming, USA - YL17G06_40 | ecosystem: Environmental > Aquatic > Freshwater > Lake > Sediment | place: USA: Wyoming | collected...
ACCACGACCCAAGTCGTTAGTAACCAGCGAAAGGCCGCGGGCACAATCCTAGCAGGGGTGAAGGTTCTCCAAGTTCCCCTGCCTAAGCTAAGACTGGATTCGAAGAACGTTCGTCTTGTTTATCGCAAGCTCAAGAAAGACGCCGACTTGGAGGAAGCGCTATGGCAGGAACCAAAAATCAAAGAGTGGTATGTGCAAATTAGAGAGGAGGGGGGAATCAGTGAGCCGTTAGGTATCGACTCGGATTATGTTGTGAGAGAAGGCAACGAGCGTCTTGTCTGCCTTCGTAGATTAAGTAGAGAAGCGCACGACGGTCAACTTCCAGATCTTGGAAAAGATCATTTTGATGATGTCCCATGCCAGATAATACCACCGAATGTTGCAGAGAGAGACATCGCAATCTGGCTGACTAGAATACATGTTCGAGGAAAACACCGTTGGGAGTCCTACAATAAGGCCCGCATGATCTACGAGCTGTGGTTCAAGCATCATTTCAGCTATGAAGAGATCAGAAAACGCGTGGGGCTTTCCAAGAAAACTGTTCAGAACATGATGACCTCGTACAGGGCGGTATCAGACTATCATGAACTCTACGCGGATGACCAAGATTGGTTCCGAAAATATTCCTACTTTTACGAAGTATTCAAGAGTCCAGAGCTGAGAAACTGGGCCAAACAAAGCAACAACATGAAGCTATTCGCGGACTGGATATACGTGGGCAAGTTCTCTAGAGGAGAAGATGTCAGAAAATTAAAGAAGCTTATCCTCGACCAGGAACTCTTCGATGAGTTCAAGAACGCCAGCGTCACAAGGGCCAGAGTGATACTGGCGAGCTTTGAGACATTGGGGAGCAAATCCTTGGACGTTATCTCCAAGGCAACTGAGGTCTTGCGGAATTTCCCGCTCGGGGAACTGCGAGGAATAGTGTCTGACCCTGTTAAATTGAAGGTACTCAACGACCACTACGAGGAAATGACCAGTTTCATGAAGAATGCTCAATCGCTGAAGAAAGGCTAGTCTTCCTGTTGAAAAGTCTAAAAGGCGACTCAATCATTCGGAGAAAGGGTGACCTTGTCATCTGATCTTCAAGAGCTCAGGAGCCAGTTTCGCCTAGTTCGAGACACGTTTCAGAGGCATGGCTCTTACATTCCGGCGACTCTCGATGACCCGCCGGAGGAACCGCAACCACCGGACATGGACCGTCTTGATGATGATTCTAATTTCGATCGCAGGAATCTGTGTGTAAACATCGAGGATTCGACCTCAGGCGGTCAGCTTCATGTTGACCTAGGTCCAATTCTGCCCCGCACTGAACGGAATTTCTTTCAGTTCTTCCTGGATGGCTCGATCAGGACCTACTATCTTGGCGAGCAAGTTGAGAATGGACGTTCGTATCCCCTAATCGCAACGGAAGTTGCTTCCGCGGCGATAACGCGGTCGGACGATGGGAAGCCATCGGTCGCCGGATTCATGAGAAAAATTGCGCTATTAATTCCGCCTTCGCCACCCATGCTTCCGGAAACAATTCACGAACTGATGGAGCTCAGAGAGCGGATGGCTTCGGCGGCTGGTCGCTTCAAACTAGATGTGGTAAAGCTGGAGCGAGAGGAGCACAAGGAGGGCGTTGATCTCCGGACCTCCCTGTTAGGAAAGGCGAGAGCTGTAATGCACGATGTCGAGCATTCGCTTGCACATCGGATCAGACGCAAAGAAGGAGAGTGGCTGGTGCTCGATGGTGCCATTCGCAAACACGAGTTTCTGGGCCTTAAGGAGACAATCGGCCTTGCAAAATCTTTCAGTCGAAACCCGATCTTCCGCACCCGGGATCGTGGGATCATAGACGTGGTTGCATTGGTTTCGGAACTCCGAGAGGGACAGCGCACAGCCGTCTTCAAGCATACGCCTGAAAATGACTCAGAATCCAGCGGAAGCGATTGGGCAAAGGTTGCGTTCTGGTATATGCGATTGCGTTCAGGTAAAGGACTGGAAGGCCCCCTTCAAGGCGTGGTAAAGATCGATTATCATCTAGAGGAAGATCGATTGGATTCCGCCGATGTTGAGCTCGTCAATACAATAAGCAGAGCTCTTGCAGCCGAAAAATACGTGTCGCCATATCCGACACCGAGATGGCACGCTCACATATACCCCATATTCACAGCGGAGAACTACATCAAAGCGAGTTTGTTGTCTCCGCTAGTCTTTCGTGGTTACTTCGGAGCCAGATAGGAATGAGCGAGGACTCTGAAGAGAAAACCGAAAACTCCCAAATGCGGCAAGCGATTGGGAAGACCACCGCGACGGAAAACCAGCCGAATACCGTAGATACCTTCTCATTCTGGTTGAGCCCGGAAACTGTGGTGAACCCCTTTGACTTCGTAACCGTAGATCACCTGATGGGCACCAAGACAATAGGCATTGTTCGAGAGATGATGATGATTACGGACGCTCCCTCGCATCTTTCGAATTATGTGAGCAGTGAGTTTGGCAATGTAATGATTGCCCCGAACACGAATCGAATCACGACCACGATCGCGCAGGCCGCCGTTCTGGCGAACTTCGGAGAAGATTCTGACATAGAGATTAACATGCCCGTAGAAAATGACAGACCAGTTCGATTTGCCACCGCCTCCGAGATCGGCCTCGCATTGGGTGCCGAAGACTTACGCATACCTGTATCAATGGGACTTATCGAGATGTCCAACGGTGTGAAGATTCCCATCAAGGTGGATGGGCGTTACCTCCTCGGTCCTGAAGCAGCTCACCTCAACGTGTCTGGCATATCTGGTCTGGCAACCAAGACTTCCTACCTGATGTTCTTAGTCCAATCGATACTGAAAGCCTACGGATCTGAAAATGTGGGAGTGGTCATCTTCAATGTCAAACAACAGGACTTACTGCACATAGACGAGGAAGCTCCGGATCTGCAACCGGAAGATCTTGACATTTACAAGGCGCTCGATATTGAACCCAGGCCATTTCAGAACGTGGCCTACTTCCTACCAAGGGGTCAGGATGGAGAAGCCGATTCCGAACATGAACCTCGAAACAGCAGGATCTACGCTTACACCTTGAACGACTGCGTCGGCGAAGGACGAAACAACCTGGACTTGCTGTTCTCTCAAGTGCGCGATCCCGAATTTACTATCGCCAGCATCTTGGAGCAAGTTCGCGAACAGAACTGGCCACTCCACTTTGGCCGCGACGTGTCTCGTAACGACGAAGTTATTCGGACAGCCGATCAGGAAGTCACTACATGGGAAGACCTGAGGCTGTATGATAATTATCCCCCATCCATTAGATCTGGGTCAAGATGGAAATTCAGAAGGCATCTCCAACGCCTCACAAACTCTAACCTATTCGTCCCAACACGTAGACACGAGGTCTACCTAGGTGAAGAAATCAAGAAACTTCGAGGCGGGCAAGTCTACGTCATAGACATCTTCAAGGTAAGCCCATCCGAGGAGAGAGCTGCGTTCGTTGTGGGCGATGTTCTGCGCAGCATCGAGGAGATGTACTCAGAGGGATCAGATTCATGGCCTGGGAAGGTAATCCTTCTTGTCGATGAATTGAACAAGTATGCGCCGCGTGGTACTCAGCCAGCACCGGTGGCACAACAGGTCATCGAAATTGCCAGAACTGGGAGGTCCAGGGGGGCGGTCCTTTTCGGTGCAGAGCAGTTCAAGAGCGAAGTGCATGAGCAGGTATACGAGAACGCGGCGACTCATATTATCGGAAGGACGGGATCGTCTGAACTGTCGACCCACCCGTACTCTTTCCTCGACAAGGAGACAAAGAGCAATGTCACCCGTCTTGAGAAGGGTGAACTAGTTCTAGTACACGCAGCTTTTCGACAACCGGTTAAGGTCGTATTTCCACTTCCCTCCTACAGGCGGCAGGAGGCCGCCATCGAGGAAACGAGCCGGTCTCAGAATATCCGTCCTGATGGCGCTTTCTCGGTCTCCTGACGGTGCGTCACAGTTTGGTTCTTAAAGTTCTAGCAACAGCCGACAACCACCTTGACTTCTCCGCAGTGCAGTTCGGCCCAAAACGCTACGAACGAAAAATGGACTTTCAGCGCTGCTTCATGGCCGTCATGGATTACGCGCTCAAGAACAAGCCTGACGTGGTCCTAATAGGAGGGGACTTGTTTGACTCTATTAATCCGCGAAATCCTCCCCGATCTTTCTTGATGCGAACATTCCGTCAACTGTATGACAACGGAATACGGGTAATCGCAGTTAGCGGCGAACACGACACGCCCAAGAGCCGGGAAGAAGGATCCTCGCCACTAACAGTCTACGGCGAATCTGGGTACATTACATTCTGCCAAAACTACCAGGAACCCACACCCATCACTTTCGACAGTCGAGACGGAGACAAAGTTGTTGTGACCGGGCTGAGTCGCAGCCCGTTCGCGGCTCCCGGAACAGATCCGTTGGAGCAATTTCCTCTCAAACCAAACGGCGACATCAAAATACTTCTCACGCACTACCCTATTAGCGGCTTTCAAGGATATTTCGCAAACGATCCGGTAATACAGCTCTCTTCAATACCGAAAGATTGGCAACTTGTAGTGTCCGGTCATCTACACGCTCACCAACAGATTGAATCACGTGGAACTGTCCTCATCTACCCCGGAAGCACAGAAAGAGCTTCTATCACCGAAGAGCCAGAAGCGAAAGGTTTCGCTTTGCTCGAACTAGACAAGAAAGGGCTTGTGTCAAAACCTCAATTCATCACGACCCCATCTAGACCGGTCAAGCTTCTGGAATACGGGATTCCGGAGAAAGGAGACCTCACGGCACTGCTGAAGACGGAGATGGAACGTTTGAAGAATCCCGAGTTAGCGTTGTGGTTACGTCTTACGGGCAAAATCACTGTCGAAGGCTTAGGCACATACAGACGTCCAATACTTCAGGCATATAGCGCGGAGAAGTTCTTCCACGTGTTGATAGAAGAGGACTGGGAGCTTCAACATGAGAGACCCTTGGACGCTTTGCCGCGAACCACACCTCTTCAAGAGCTCGAAAGATACTTCGAAGGTGAAATCGCCAAGGCTACTTCTGAACGGAAGCAGGAACTCAGGGAGGCCCTCGAAACCGCGAGGGACTTCCTCAAGGAGTTTGGAGCATGGTAAGACTCCTCAGTCTAGAAGCATCGAATTTCAAACGGCTCAATCTACAACATCCGCTCGAATTTGGCAAAGGCATTACTTTGATTACTGGTCACAATGAGAGCGGCAAGTCTAGCATACTGGACGCTATCCTTTTCGCATTGTTCACTCGAACCATAAGACCAAGCGCCAGGCCACGCGACGAAGACATTCTCCAATACGGAACAAACAAGCTCACCCTCCGCCTCTTCTTTATGGTCGAAGACCGCACATTTGTGGTGGAAAGGGAAATCTACAGGAAGAAACCCAACGAGGCAACCCTCAATGAAAGACTTCCCAACGGAAGTCTCACAATGATTGCAACCAAAGTCAATTCGGTGAATGATGAAATTGCAAAGCTCCTCGGGGGGCTTACCTACGACGAGATTGTTGCAAGTAACGTTGTCGCACAAAAGGAACTAAACAAGGTCGTAGCGCTGAAGCTTGGTGATCGAATTGCCGTAATCAATGCTTTCCTGAATCTAGAATCCTTTAACCTGGCTGCCGAAAAACTGGCCGACGAAAAAAGAGCAGTCGAAGGTACACCTTCCACCCTTGGAGCGCTTCCCGTTGCAAGAGAGAGACTTGAAGACCTCCGCAAGCAACTCGCGGAGTGGAAAAGCAAGAAGAAAGAGCTTGAAGATACTCAAACGAATCTGATGGATCTCTCGAAGAAGACCGAGGAAAAGAAAAAGGGATACGCCGAAACACATGAGCTGCTCGTAAAACTCGAAACATACCAAAAGGAACTCGCTCGAAAGAATAAGATATCCTCAGACATCAAAAACAAGACAGAGTTACTTGATGGATTCGAGAAACAAATCGACGACCTCGAATCTAAGCAAAAGGAATTGTCATCGCTCAAGGAAGACCTCAGGAACTATGAAGGAATCGACCAGCTACCGACAGCTATGAATCAGTTGAGCATAGCCGCCCAAGACCTACAAACCAGACAAGCCCAACTTGAAACCAGTGAGAAATCTGCCCCCGTAAGCCAAGCTGTATTGCAGAAAACCTACCAAGAGATTCAGAGCTACCCCGGTGCCACAGTGATCCAACAAGCCCAAACTATTAGGCAAAACGCCAAGACAGTTACGATCGCCAGCGCCCTCCTAACACTTGCTGGGGCAGCCCTTGGAGTACTAGTAAGTTGGTTTCTTTTCGCGCTTGTTGCGGGTGGAATCATCGGCTTGATGTACGCTACCATGCAGAGCGGAAAGGCCTCGGCACTGACAGCACAGCATGCCGACTATCTTGCAAAGGTCCGATCATACGAAGAACAGACAAAAATCTGGATGGATTACGAGAACAGGCTGACCACGCTACAAACCGGAGTTTCCAAGGCGAGACAGGAACTCGTACAGGTCATTAACGCCCTAGGCAGATACCAAGAACTGTCGCGTGGCTCCACGGAAGATCCAGTGCAAATCGCTTATGCTATCAAGAACAAGTTCGACGAAGAAACGTCACGTTGCACGGTTCTTTCAACCAAGATGGACCAATTGGATAAAGACCTGAAAAAACGGCCCGACCTCGAAAAGCAAGGACGTAGTTTGTCAGGAGAAATCAACGAATTGCAGAAGCAGCATGATGCCATAATTCTTCCGAAACTTCCAGAAGGAATCGCATACTCAGAGGATTTGCTTAAGCAAATCCGAACTGAAGATCAGAGCCTGCACGACCAGATAGTAAAGAATCTGGAGAATATCGAGAACATGAAAGACATCGTAAACAAACTGACACAGTTTGTCGGCGAGAAGAAGGATCTCCCGGACCAGACGGAATCGCAAGAAAAGCACGTTCAAGGTTTGGAGAGGAGACTCAGGATAGTGAATGACGCAAGAACAAGTCTTGACAAAACATCCGAGTCGCTTCGAACGCGCGTTAAACCTAGCGTAGAATACTACATGAGCATATTCCTACCTTCGGTGACGATGAACCGGTATAAGGCCGTCAAGCTGGACGATGAGTACAAACTATCCATATGGGATGCGGAGGCAGGTGAGTACCGTCCGAGGGAGGTTTTCTCGGGCGGGACCGAGGATCAGTTGCTCCTAGTTATGCGTCTCGCATTCGCGTTGGCTCTGACCCCCGAAGCTAGAGGGACTCGTCCTGAGTTCCTCTTCCTTGACGAACCTTTGGGAAGCAGTGATGAGGTGCGGCGAGGGGAAATAATACAACTACTCAAGACCGAACTCGCGCAATACTTCAAGCAAGTCTTCCTCGTGAGCCATATTCAAGGTTTGGAACAGGATGTGGATCACATAGTACGACTTGAGGCAGGCCGGATAGCCGACCAGATGTAATTAGAACGAAAAGACAGCCCTATCCTCACTGGCTATCAACTGTTTCACAACTACATTAGACCACACAAAGCACTAGACTACAAGACCCCTGCCGAAGTAGCCGGTGTTAAGGTTGAAGGAAATAACAAATGGATAACTCTGATTCAGAACGCAAGTATGAAAAGTCAATCTCCGCATACGGCTGACAAGGAAGAACGCCAATGACCAGCACCAAAGCCCAAGTAGACGCTCTTAACAAAATGAGACGGTGGCAAGGCGGGAACGAACTAGACCTGTACCCATACATCAAAGATTTCTTTGTTGATGTACTTGGTTATCCCAAAGAATCGGTTAGGATTAATTCGACGCAACGTGAGGGGTTTCCCGACATCATCCTACTAAGTAAGGACTCAACACCGCAAAGGCCGATCCCTTGGGTTTGCGCTGAGGTAAAGCGTGAGCGAGGACTATTTCGAGAGGTGGACCCTAGAAAAGACGCGGTTGAAACACGACTGAAGAAATATGTGACGCCAGACACCATCTACGGGCTGCTCATTGAGCCTTCCACGATTGCGGTGTATTTACCCGACTGTCGGGAAACCAGAGTTGTTGAATTGGATGAAGTCAATGTATCTAATCTAACCGACCCTACCGACTCGCACACGTTACAGTTTCTTAGCTACGAGAATTCTGTTAGTGAAAAGTCACTCGAAGGATTCAGAAGCGGCTTAATCAATACTGGTTACTTGAGCATATCGACCCCAGAAGAACGTGCGAGATTCCATCTCGCCTTGCGAATCGATCTAGGCTGTAGCACTGGGAACACGGTTTGCGAGGCGACGCTTATCGCAGTCGCGCCTATGGTCATGATAGTGAGATAGTATTTCAGCATCTGATTCCGTTGAGTGTGCAGCGCGAAAAAAGCTTCGGAAATGCGATCGTATTCCTTCAGCATGAAATCGTTACCCACTTTCGTCATTATCAAATGCCTTCGCGTTCAAGTTCATTCGCCGCGACGAGTGTGCTGCCGCTGCCCATGAAAGGACCCAGCACGGTATCCCCCGGTCTAGTGTAGATCTCAATCAGTCTCTTGCAAAGTTCCACAGGGAACATTGCCGGATGATGTAACCGGGCTTCTCCAGTTGTTTTGGCTATATCCCAAATGCTGATCGAATACTTGCTCCACGTTCGCCAATCTAGCTCGTTAAGGCGGGCCTTTCTTTCCTTCTGGGGCGAATTCGACAATTCTCTGTGGTTCCTCGCTCTTTCTCTCTTTTCAGATACTCGTTATCTGGCGACCTTTTGAATATTTGACTTCTGTGAGTGGCTCTTGAGAACTGACAGGTATCCACTTTTCGAGTCCTTTCTTGGGACTGAGTCTCCAAATGAACCGAGAGGTCTTTGAGTCGTAGACTCTGATTAATCCCTTCTCTTCTGCCATTCTTTTTACCCAAAATGCACTTGGCTTTAACTGAGGAAGGTCTGTCAATTCACGAATCCTTCCCCAGGGCATCCCTTCTGGAGTATCTTGCAAAACCTTCTCGACCTTTTCTGCAAACTCCTCGAATTTGGGATGACCATCTACCTTTACTTTAGTGGCAGGTTGAAGCAGGACTCCTGTCTTTCCAACTATGCGAAAATCGATTTCCTGACCCTTTGCCCATCCGCGTGCTTCCACAAGATCAAGGGGGATGATAATGAAATATTTCAGATAGCTCTTGTCTCCGACACGCCTTGATATGTTGGACTGTAGAGTAGCCATTCCTAGTATCGCCAAGGTTCGATGCTTCTGAGCAGATCTGGGTGTTCAGTTGTGATTGATGCTAAAGCTAAGACAAGCATTGAGATTAGCGTCAGTGTGAAGTGAACATCAACTCGCCGTAATCGTTTGAGAAGGAGGCGCTCCAGACCAAGTTCAAGCTTCAATCTGGAAAAGATTCGTTCCACAGCCGACCTCATGGGATACAAACGATTCCATTCATCTGAATCTCTCCTGACTGGAAGTATGTAATCCGCCCGCCTTCCTTTCTTGTTCTTAGATCGACGCGGATTGAACGCGATTACAGGAATAGCACGGTGCTTGAGCGTGAGGATGATGTTACGCTTCGAATCATATCCAGCATCAGCCAATGCAACTCTGATGTTCGAACTAGTGGCATACGCAGCCCTGAGGAGTTCGCCGTATACGGGCGAATCACTTTTGTTAGCTGGCGTGGCGATGTGAACAATGGGCAGACCATATCTCGCATCACAAGCAAGGTGGAGTTTGTAGCCGAAGACGTACTTCGGTTTGCCCGCTTCTTCCCCTGATGTTCCCCAGGTGGCGTCTGGATCAGAGGTTGGTTTTTTTCGTCCGTTTGAGTATCCCTTGACAAGCGTGGAATCTGTGGCGACTATTTCTCCGAATCCGGGAAGGACTTTCAGTAGGCGCTGAACGATCCCCGCCATAATTGCTCTGAGCGTCGCCGCCCCAATCCGTTTTGTGAACTCGGAGAAACTATCGTGGCACGGTGGTTTTCTTAGACCAAGTAGCCTTACAATGGCAGGGTTAGTTTGGAGCTCTTTTGCTAGCTTACGCCAGGATTGTATTTGTCTTAGCTTCTGGAAGACCAGTGCCTTGAGCATTCCAAGAGGTGGATGTGGTCTTCGATGAGGATGCGCCGAATAACAGGCAGTCAAGATAGGTTCCGCCCAGGAAAG
>Ga0315280_10012696_pt1 | contig 10135 bp, 9 predicted proteins | sample YL17G06_40_MG_FD_203697 | JGI IMG/M metagenome (GOLD analysis project Ga0315280, IMG submission 203697) | Sediment microbial communities from Yellowstone Lake, YNP, Wyoming, USA - YL17G06_40 | ecosystem: Environmental > Aquatic > Freshwater > Lake > Sediment | place: USA: Wyoming | collected...
TCCAGGGATTGCTGCTTGTTGGCCTTCTCGACGGCCGCCGCCGAAGCTACACGGAGGTCTTTCAACTGGAAAAGCTTCGCGGAGAGGGCCTCCACGAGCCCTTCGGAGATGTAGCCAAGCGAAGTCTGATCACCCAACACGCGAAATGGCAGCACGGCGACGTACCGGGCTTGGGAAGGAGCAGCAATACTCGTCGAGGGGCTGGGTGCGGGGGAGCGCTGTCGGAGCATGATGTTCCTGACGGGAAAGGCCACCAAGGCGAGCAAGATCACCGCCCCCGCAGCAGCCATCAGCCATTTCCAACCAAGGCGCGTGGGCTTGGGCACCGCGATCTGCAGGCTCAGGGCCCGCGAGGGGCTGCGCTGCGCATCGAGGTCGGCAAGAATCTCGCCCGCATGCTGATACCGTCGTGCTGGGTCTTTCTCCAGGCAGCGCATGATGATGCGCACGAGGTAGTCCGGCAGGTCGGGATTCAGCAGCTTCGGATTCTTGGGCTTCTCCTTGACGCGCTGGTACATCAACTGCAGCGCAGAATCACCTTTAAAGGGAACATCGCCGGTCACCATCTCGTAGAAGATCAGGCCCAGCGAGTACAGATCGCTGCGGTGGTCCACCGAATCGGACTCGACCTGCTCCGGCGACATGTAGCGAGGCGTCCCCAGCAACTGGCCGGTGCGCGTCATGGCCGCCGCTCCGCCCTCGAGTGACTTGGCCAAGCCAAAGTCCGAGATGTAAGGGACACCAGCCTTGTCCAGGAGGATGTTCTGGGGTTTCAGGTCCCGGTGCACCACTCCTTCGGCGTGCGCCGCACTCAGCCCATCGCACAGTTGGCGCACAATCTTCACGGCGCGGTCCACGGGCATCCGGCCATCCTTCTTCAGGAGGTGAGAGAGGTCGTCGCCATCGACGTACGCCATGGTGATGAACTTGACTCCCGCCACTTCGCCGAGGTCGTGGATGCGCAGGATGTTCTTGTGCGAGATCTTGCTGGCCAGCAGGAGTTCCTGTTTGAAGCGCTGCATGACCGCGGGGTGTGCCGTCAGGTCGGGTCGCACCAGCTTGAGAGCCACCAGGCGGTCGAGTTCCTTGTCGTAGGCTTTGTAGACGGTGCCCATCCCGCCTTCGCCGAGCCGCGCTTCAATTCGATAACGGGCGCCCAACTCAGCGCCGGGTTCGAGCCCCAGCGAAAACGCCGCGGAAGGCCACGAAGCGCCGGCAGCGGGAGACCCCGAACCTGAGCTGGGAGACGGCGAGAGGACCCCCGTGGCGGCGGGTTCTTGCGCGACAGGCGACACCGCGGAAGACTCACGGCGCTTGGGGACAATGGTTTGATCATCATCGAGAGTAGGGGAATCAGCGCCACCTGGGGCAACGTCCGGTGATGGAGCAACCGGTGACGCCGCGGAACCTTCGCGGCGCTTTCCGACCATCGTATTGTCTTCATCGAGCGCGGGGAAGACCGCGCCGCACTGAGTGCAGCTTGGAGCGTCGTCCGGGTTGCTGGCGTGGCACCGAGGACAAATCATTTCGGCTTACACCGGAACCCATGAAGCGGTGTCGCGAAGCCTTCACCAGATTATCACCCATCAAGATCCGCCCTGCAAGCACTGACTGAAGCATCAAGCGATGGCAAGTGGTCGCACAACATCCGTGGTTGGGAGTTGCGTACCTCTACGTAACCCGGGACTGTTCTGTGACTCTGCTCCAGAGAGGACGGCGCCAAGCAGGCTGGGCCGAAGCCTGGGGGGGTTACGAACCCAAACTCACCTGAAAGCTGGCGCGGCGCCGGCGCGGAGCCTACTGGGTTCAGCTTCGCCAAGAAAGCGTCATTGCCGCCGGTGCCGCAAGTCCCAACGCAATCTCCCGAAACCGGATTCGCGGTCGGGAAGTCGGTCGATGAGGTATAGCCCGCCACGTAGGCGTTGCCTGAGGAGTCCGCCGCGATGCCGGAGCCTTGGTCGTGCCTGTCCATACCAAGAGCTCCGTCCGCGGTTGCCTGGGTGGTCACGCCACGCTCCCGTAGCTCGCGCCCGGCGCGCCAGAAGTAGAGAGTGCCGAAGCAGAAAGGCGAGCCGGCGATGATTGGCGCGCCCGCAAAGAGAAGAGTTTTGGCAGGCTCTTCCACGGCAACAGTTTATTCCTGCACGGGAATTCCCATTTGGGGTTCCCGGCTGACGGTGAGTATGTACCTGACCACCTTCCCTTGGACAGTTCGAGCCTTGTTTTCAGTCCAGCCCGTTCCCAGCGGCCTCCGAAAGGGCCCGTTCTGCCGTTGCCGAGAACCCTGAACACCTGAACGGCCTCTTCTTCAAGCGATTTCTCAGCCAGAATCTTCGATCTCGACTTTTTCTCTCCGCAGAATCATTTGCGAGCCGCTCTTATGTTTCAAGCTCAGATCGCAATGGGGGGCATTCTGCGCGCCTTGCCGGACTGCCGCCTGTTATAGCAGAGCTACTTGATTTCGCGGGGACTTGTTCTCTCTTTGTCGCCTAGGTAACGTGAGCGCGGTGGTGAAGGTGTCTTACTCCATCGCTCGCAGGTCCGAGCGCAAGCCCGTCAGAATGGCTGTGATCCTTCTTATCGAGGGTGAGGAAGTCGACCACCGCGCCCTCACCGTGGACATTTCGCGGCACGGAGTCCGACTCCAAGCCAACCCCGCTCTGACACCCGGGCAGTTGGCGCAAGTGATCTTTGAGGACAGTCCTAGCCATGCCGTGCCGGCCCGCGTTGTTTGGGCAGGCCGGCTCGGTTCGGACCGAGAGGCGGAAGCCGGACTGGAATTTGTGAATCCGTTGCCCACCCCGCCGTAGCTACTCTCCCCATATTTACTCTAAGCCGAACCCTTCCTCTGCGTGCCTGCTAGGGCGTCTGGCGGGGATTTCACGCGAAGGTCTAGAACCTATCTGGAATCGCACTCGGGGTACCGGCTGGGCGCAAAGGGCGGGTGGGTGGTCGTGGAGCGCTGAGGCTGCATCCACCAGATTTTTCCAGTCTTGAATCTCGCTCGCGCGCCATGTAACGGGGTTCTTGAGCAAGCCGCGACTACGGTAGGAGGCTCATGCGGCGCAGGAGGTCTCGGAAGCGCCAAATCGCGTTCAAACCCGCATAAATACAGATGACGACGAACGCCCGAAGGTTCGTAGGGAGAGTTCAAATTGGAGATCTGGGTTAAATGCGTCCAGGAGCCGAAATCACAGCACGGGCGCTAGCTTCCCAATCCAGGCCCACGCCAGACGAAGGGCGGCCAATATGGGCAACGAGGTAATGAGGAGATTCGTTGCCTCCTCGAGTCCATATTGACGAATCTTGTACAACAACGCTTTGTAACTTATGTTCAAGAGTTGTGCTGCTCGTTTGCGATTCCATTTTGTTTGCTCGAGTGCTCTGCTGATTGCCACCATTTCGGCTTCGTCTTTTACGCCGCGGACGAGCGACTTCAAATCACCAGTGCGTTGTTTGAATGGCACAAAAGGCACCTCAGTTCGGAGGGTGGTCCCTTCCCCGCTCGTCGCCAGTTCCTGCAGGATTTGCGCCTCATCCCGCAGGATCAGGTACCTTTTCACGACATTCTCCAGCTCTCGTAAGTTGCCGGGCCAAGGGTATTTCATGGCAGCGTCGATGAGGGCGGGAGAGAGTGGCAAAGGATCACGCCCATGCCGAGCGGCAAAACATGACATGAAATGCCTGAGCAGGAGCAGAATCTCCTCGCGGCGCTCACGCAAGGGAGGCACCTGAATGGTGAAAGCATTTAGCCGGTAGTAGAGGTCCTCGCGCAGTTTCTTGGCAGCGATGGCCTGTGGGATATTCACGTTGGTGGCCGCCAAAATCCGCACGTCAACCTTAACCATGGAGCGGCTGCCCAGCCTGGAGAACTGCTGATCCTGGAGCACATGGAGCAACTTCGCCTGCAGACTCGGGGGCATCTCCCCAATCTCATCCAAGAGTATTGTTCCCTTATCGCAGAGCTCAAACTTGCCCGGCTTCGATCGTGACGCACCAGTAAACGCGCCTTCCTCGTAACCGAACAGCTCGCTTTCGAGCAGTTCACTAGGAAGGGCCGCGCAATTCACTTTTAGAAACGCACGCTGGGCACGGGAAGAAAGCTTGTGAATCAGGCGCGCGACGACCTCCTTGCCAGTCCCGCTTTCTCCCAGCAACAGCACAGGGACATCAACACGGGCAATCATACCGACTTGGCTGCGAATCTTGTGCATCACCTGGGTTGCGGCAATGAAGCACATGCCTTCACCAACTTCTTCCGCTTCCACCGTGGAGGCATCCAGCGCGGCGTCCTTGCGTGGGAACCCTAAGTGTCGCTGGAGAACCGCATCTAGTTCGGCCTTCTGAAAGGGCTTCGGCAGGTAATCTTGAGCTCCTAGGCGAAGCGCCTGCACGACCGTGCGCGGATCGCTTACGCAGGAGAGCATCACCACTCTCATCCCAGGTCGAATCTGGTTGAGCCGCTCCAGGGTTTGGAGGCCATCAAGTTCGGGCATGACCACGTCCAGCAAAACCAGGTGCGGAACAGGGTCCTTCTGGACGCGCTCCAAAGCCTCAAAGCCGCTGGAAGCGGTCTCTACGTGGTACGAGTCGACTTCCAGCAGCGTGCGCAGATAGCGGAGCATGTGCGGCTCGTCATCAACTACGAGAATGCTGCCTGGACTATTCATGTGAGTTTGCTCTTGGCCTGCGAGGCTGCTCAGGAACGAGTGGGCTTCAAGAGCAACAGGAAGGAGAATTTGCTCCCGGCCCCCAATTCGCTTTCGACCCAAATCTTGCCGCCGTGTGCTTGCACGAGACGCCGAGCTATTGCCAGGCCTAGTCCTGTTCCTCCATGCTGATCGTCTTGACCGGGGACCTTGAAGAAGTCATCAAATATCTCTTGGTGGAATTCAGGAGCGATACCCACTCCTGTATCTGCCACCGTCACCCGGACAGCGTTTGTTCCTGCCGAATCTTCCTCTCGCCGTTCTAGAGTGGGGGGCGGACCGTCGCTCGAGCGCCGCTCCCACCTGTGCGGCTCTGCGCTCATCCACACGGTACCTCCCCGTGCGGTGAATTTCAGGGCGTTTTCCAGAAGATTTGACACCACCTGCTGGACCTTGTGGTAGTCGAACTCGAAAAGATCAAGCCGGGGGTTGGTTGGAAAATAGAGTGCGACACCCTTGGCGGAGAATTGATCCAGCCAGTAGCCGGAGATCTCAGACAAACACGAATTCAAGTCGCCGAGTTCCAGGTTCAGCGTAGCTTTCCCCGTCGCGAGGGCGCCAGAAGCCAGGAAATCCTGAATGAATCTCTGGAGACGTACGCAATTCGATTGTGAATCTTGAAGGATCGCCTGCTGGCGATCGTTCAGGGGACCCACTTTCGCGCTAAGCAGCAACTCGACATAACCTACTATGATCGCGAGAGGAGTCTTCAACTCGTGCGCCACCGTAGCCAGGGCCACCCTTCGCTGCTGGATTTCCGCTTCCAGGCGCCCGTGAGCCTCTAGTAAACTCTGGTAAGTCGAAGGAAGGGGGCTGACCCCTGCATCGGCACCAGCCTCCGTCGCGGAATGCGAATCCTCCCAAGCTCCTGCCGTGCCGGTGCTTGTGGTCCTCTCCGTTGTCCCCTCGACATGCCCTTGCGGCATGCTTGCCTCTGTTCTTTTCGGTTTGGAGCGTACGAACCCCCACGAAGGGCTCGCGGCCTGCTTGTGCTGACCCCCCAGTGACAAGTAGTTCCAGAACGCTTTCTGGTGCCGGAACATAGTAAGGGTGCGAAGTCGAGGTTGTCAAGGCCGGAAAAACGCAAAAAAGTGGTAACCTTTGGGAAAAACGTTGCATGATAACGTCCTGCTCCATACCAAAACCGCGAGAGCGCTTCCCAGATAAATTGGCTAACCCCTTTGTTTCTCTCGCGGTGCCGAAAGGCATGCCTGCAGAAAAAGGCGAGCTACATTGGCATATTGTGTGCTATGTCAAAAACAGGGGGAAGAGTGTGGGACTACGGAGGTGCTCAATTGGGAGCAGAGCGGCGCCACTGGCAGAGGCTTCCCTTAGCTATCCCGCTTTTCCTGCGCGGTACAGATAAAGAGGGCAAGGAGTTCATAGATTTCACCTTGGCACTCAACGTTAGTGCCGGCGGGGCACTTGTTGCCACGCGTCGGCCGCTCTCTGCTTCAACCAAGCTTTCCCTAGAGATCCCCTCCGCCCCGTTGCCGCGTGTTATCACAGCGCTAAAACCAATCCGCTCCTTAAAGGCCCGCATCGTTCGGAGCACGCAAAAAGACTCTTATAGCCTGTGTGCCTTGCGGTTTAGCCACCCATTGACCTAACCGGCCCTCAGTTCTATAATCCCACCCAATGGCCGATTCACAGAAAGCCATTCTAAAGGTAGTAGCGCGTCTTCGAGATGGCAAGCTCGTCAAAGGTTATTTGGCGGACCCCGCGCCGAGTAATTTCGAGAATCTCGTGAAGGAAGCACCCTACTCCTTTCCAACGGAAATCGTATTGCGGCCTGCGGAGTCGACAGAAACCATCTCAGTGCCATTGGAGTCACTCAAGGCCCTGTTCTTTGTGAAGACCTTTGAAGGACGCAAGGAGTACAAGGAGGTCAAGTTCTTTGATAAGAATCCCCCCATCAAGGGTCTGTGGGTCCGCGTTGAATTTTCGGATCATGAATCCCTTGAAGGCGTAGTCCAAAACTCCATTCATTATCTTGTCCACCCGGGCTTCTTTCTGAAGCCCCCGGATCCACAGAGCAACAATGCGATCCTTTATGTCGTCAAAAGTTCTCTGGTCGATTTCCGCGTCCTGGGTGTCCGGATGAACTACTGACCCTCCCTGGTTCTCATCGGAATAGCGGGCACCAGCCATTCCAAAGCCCGTGAGTTGACTGGCAAGTGCGCCGGGACGATATCAAGCTGTCCTCGGCAAGCCATCGGAGCAGCTCTCGCATCGACCGACACTCCAACGCAGTGTACGTGGGTGCGCTGGGTGGTGAGTTATCGATTTCGGCCACTTCATCGTAGCCGCGTTCGCTACCGGCACGTTTCCCCAATTCCCAGTCTCCTACTGCTGCCTGGCAAAACCGTTCAGCCTTCAGTATCTGCCTGCAAGCGCCCATCGTTCTTGACCTTCAGGTTGAGCAAAGGTGAGACACGATGCGCGAATTCCTGCTCTCGCCAAGGAATGGATTGGACCACCGCGCGAGATTGTGATTTACTCAACTAAGCGGGGGAAGCAGGCAGTAAGCCCCGGCGCCTGCCTCGAGAGATGACCGATTGGGGAGCAGAGTCTTGCGTGGAGGGAATATGGCGGGTTTCTTGGTCACCGGTGGTGCGGGGTTCATTGGCTCAGCACTAGTCCATCGGTTGGTTCACCTCGGGGAGCGAGTACGCGTAGTGGATGATTTCAGCACAGGATTCAGGCGGAACCTGGAGGACGTTCCGGGCCGCTTCGAGCTGATCGAAGGTAACCTAGCAGAATTCTCGGTAGCTGAGTCAGCGGTGAGAGGGATGGAATATGTGCTGCACCAAGCGGCGATCCCCTCGGTCCAGCGCTCAGTGGACGACCCCATCAGAAGCAATCATGCGAATGTCACCGCCACACTGAACTTGCTGGTGGCTGCTCGCGACGCAGGCGTGAAGCGGTTCGTTTATGCGAGCTCCTCTTCCGTTTACGGTGATACGGAGGTCCTCCCCAAAGTGGAGACCATGCCCGAGAATCCGATTTCCCCCTACGCCCTCACCAAACTCGCCGGTGAGAGGTACGGCGTAATCTTCCACCGGATCTATGGCTTGCCGACTGTTTCCCTTCGCTACTTCAACGTGTTTGGCCCCCGGCAGGACCCGCACTCTCCTTATTCCGCGGTGATCTCGCGGTTCGTTGACGCGGCGCTTGAGGGCAAGCCCCCCATTGTGTACGGCGACGGAGAGCAATCCCGCGACTTTACCTACGTGGATAACGTCGTTGATGCCAACTTGCTTGCTTGTACCGCCGACGGAGCAGCCGGCATGGTGCTCAACGTCGGCAACGGGGAACGCCACACCCTGAATGAGCTCCTCCGCGTGCTCGCTTCCATCGTAGGGCAGGAGTTGGTGCCCGAGTATGAGGAGGCCCGCCGCGGCGATGTGCGGCATTCTCAAGCCGACATTGATAAAGCCCGGCAACTCTTGGGGTACAGACCTAAGGCGAGCTTCGAAGAAGGTCTGCGACGCACCGTGGACTGGTACCGGCGTGCCCGAGGCCTATAACCACTTCACCTATATGCGTTCACCCGCGAGTCAACAAGCAGAGTCCGCCCGCTCGAGAGTGGGCTGGGCACCCACTTCGTCGTAGTCCGATCCTACCGCTAAACAGACTCTAGGTTCCTGCCTGCTGGTGGGCGAGAGGCGCAACGGCCAATGGTTCCACAATCATGCCGAGCCGACCTTGCCAAGTGGGGCAAATGAGCAGCCGACGCGCTGTTTGCCGCCAGGGAGCTGGCGAGAATAAATGCGGTGCAGCGTGAGTTCGGCGTCTGGCAACAGTGGCACATGCAGACGAGCGGGAAAGGTTTCGGGTAGTTCGTTTTGCTTGTCGACCAGCAGGCTGACCCCTCCGAAGCTAAGATCCAGAACCTTCACGACCTTGCTCTTAGCTCCCAGGCGTACCACACCCAGCCCCCGGGCCCCCTCAAGCGGGATGCGTTCATAGCGCCGAGGCTGCCGCCCAAGACCATTCGGTTCACCAACCCTCGGAGGAAGCTCAGAAGCTGGTTGGGGCGGAAGCTCAATAGCAAGGGACTCTAAGGACGGCGCCTGGCCTTCTTGCGCATCGGCATTTGCCGAAACCTTGCGCGAAGGCTCAATCCGGGAAGAGTAGGGACGGGATTCAGCGGCTCGCGCCTCTTCAAGTTGATGGGCGCGCTGCTTGTAAGCATACATGTTCCGGTCCGCCGCTCCGAACAAGCTCGCGGCGTTCTCACCGTCGCCGGGGTAAGCAGCCACCCCATAGTCAAGGCCCACAGGAGCGTCGGGCGTGAGAGTTCGGACGTAATCCTCGAACTTCCGCGCGATCCTTTCCGCCAACGCCTCGACACTAGCGCGCTCGGCTTGCGGCAGCATGATCGCGAACTCGTCCCCACCGATCCGGCAACAGATATCAGACGCACGGATCGCCTCCGTGCATGCTCGCGCGACGCTGCGCAGGATCTCATCTCCGACAGCGTGCCCATAGGTATCGTTGGCACGCTTGAATCGGCGCAGATCCAGCAAGATCAGGGTGAACGAGGAACCATAGCGACTGGACCGACTGATCTCCCGTTCCAAGTACTCTTCGAAGATGCGACGGTTGTTGAGCCCTGTAAGAGCATCCGTGGCAGCACTATGGCGGAGGCGTTTGAGTTCACTATATTCGAGCAAGATAGGGTTGCGAAGGAGCAGCAACTCGCCAAAGTAGTCCACTGCCGCGGTCCTCAACGAGACGTGGCGCTCCATGCGCTCAGCAAGCTCACCACGGCGCTTCAGGATCTGTTCCCAGTGGGTTACGCTATCCTCTTCGGAAACGTCGACGTTAGTGAGGCTCCTTAGGAACTTCTGTAGGAATGCGCCTTGGGCGGCATGATCTAGCTGCTTCAGGGTATCGATGATTAACTCGAGATAGTACTCAGAGCTTTCTTCCGGCCTCACGGCGGCGGGACCCTTTGAAATGGATACGTCCTTGGCTGAGGGAGATGAGTCGTGGGAAGTTGCCTCTTGCCTGCGAGTATCGTCTAGTCCTCCATCACCCATGCGCTAACCGACCTTGTCGACTTCCTGGCAGTTAGGTGGAGTCTTCGTCGGGGTCAGCACTACACACCACCCCCCTCATTCTACAACATATCTAGCAGGAGTAGTGCCAAAGCTCGACCCCGCGATCGGTGACTGCATTCGATTGAAAGGCCAACAGATAAGGCTGCAACCAGGAACGTCTCACGGCCAGGCCTCACGGGAAGTGCAAATCTCTGCGTCTCTGCGTAAAAAACTTTTCCCAGTCCTTCGAATAAGCCGCCTGGTCGGGGAGTCATGGATGCTGTAAGCCCCACCTTGGGGCAGCGCCATAATGACCGAGCTCCCTGAATTCGAACCGCTGTCGGTTTCGGTCAATTGAATCTTGAGGGCCTCATGCAC
>Ga0315280_10012697_pt1 | contig 10135 bp, 11 predicted proteins | sample YL17G06_40_MG_FD_203697 | JGI IMG/M metagenome (GOLD analysis project Ga0315280, IMG submission 203697) | Sediment microbial communities from Yellowstone Lake, YNP, Wyoming, USA - YL17G06_40 | ecosystem: Environmental > Aquatic > Freshwater > Lake > Sediment | place: USA: Wyoming | collected...
GAGCCCTCGGGTTTTCTCCGAAGCCCGAATGTTCAGGGAGATCACGTCAGATTCAGAGAGGAGCCGATCGAGGTCGATGAACTGGATACCGGATTGCTTTTCCCTCTCTGGGCTGGGATGAAGAGTCTAGGCCCAGACTTTCATACCGATTCCCTGGGCCAAAGAAGCGAGTTCTCGCCCGATACTGCCGCAGCCTACAAGGCCAAGCGTCTTGCCCCGAAGTTGAGTCATGGGAAGCCGGGTCCAGCGCCCGGCACGTAGTTCTCTCTCATGCTGAGGGATTTTTCGGGCTGCGGCCAGCATCAAGGCTAAGGCATGTTCGGCCACGGCTACCGCGGAGTACCCCGGGGTATTGCAGACTTTAATGCCCCGCCGGGAAGCGGCAAGAAGTTCGATGTTATCGGTGCCAATGCCCAAAACCGCGATCAATTTCAAATCCGGGCAAGACCGGAGCAATGGCTCGGTAAATTTCGAATAGGCCCGGATGTTGATGACGGCCTCTGCCTCTTTAAGCCGCTGGATCAACTCCTCCTGGGAAGAAGCTTTTTCTGTATGGACCTTCACCTCGGCAAATTGCTCCAGCCTCTTCAGGGCTTTTGTGCCAGCGAAGATAGAAGGAAAATCATCGGGGACGACGACGCGGGCCATCTTTTCCTCCCTCCTTATGGCGATTCAGAATTTTTCCTTGAATTTAACCTCTGGACCCACAATAATAAATCTATCATAAAATAGAGGAGGAAAAACAAAAAGTGCTCCAAGATAAAAGAATTTATTTCGTCGGGTAAATGGGGAGGCTTAGGCAAATTTTTATCTATGGAGGTCTTGAATAGGATGAAAACGTATAAAGCATATTATCAATCAGAAATTGGCATAATCGAAATCATCGCGACAGAGAAAGAGATATTGACCGCAGAATTTGTAGAAAAAGCCGTGGCTATTTCAGAAATTCCCCCTCTCCTAAAAAGATGCCTGGAAGAGATTGATGAATATTTTAAAGGGAGAAGAAAAGAGTTTTCAATAAATTTACAACTGTCAGGCACAGATTTTCAAAAAAAGGTATGGAAGGAATTGACAAAGATTCCTTTTGGGGAGACGGTATCCTATACGGACATTGCGGCAGCCGTGGGAAATAAAAAAGCTGTCCGAGCAGTGGGGTATGCGAATGCAAAAAATAAAATATCCATCCTCATTCCGTGTCATCGGGTAATTGGTCGTCAGGGAAATTTAACCGGTTATGGAGGGGGATTATGGAGAAAAGAATGGCTATTGAAACATGAAAGAAAGTTCCGAGATAAATAGGCGGATGGATTTCAAGGCGGTAGAATGTCAGGATAGAAGAGCGCTTTCGGAAAAGGGAAGAGAAACTTCGGCCTGCAGTTTGGATGCTGGCTTATTCCATTTGACGAAATCGCAAAAAAGAATTCGGAAGGAGAAAAGATGGTTTATCTCCTTGATGGGGGAGCAGAAATTGTGATCATGTCCGCCAACCAGCCCCATGCCTTAAGAGCCATAAACAAATTCAAGATGATTCTGACGATGATCCGATCTTGACTACCACCTTCTGCCCCGGAAGCTGCGGCGAACTCTGGCTTCTTTCACCAGCAGCTCCTTTTCCATGAAATTCCTTCGATTCAACATGGAGATGGCTTTCTGGGCTTCCCTACGGGTAGACATCTCTATGAAAGCAAATCCTCTCGATTGACCGGTTTGGTGATCCTTTAAGAGCTTGACAGACATGACGTCCCCGGCCTGGGAGAAATGGGTTTTGAGCTCGAGTTCGGTGGTCTGAAAAGGAATGTTGCCCACATAAATTTTAGTATTCATTTTTCCTCCTCATCTCTTTTAACAAACCAGAGAAAGAAGCCGCCACAGGTCATTTTAATGAATTTTGCGGAGACCCCGGGATTTCTGTCTCCTCCCGGGGTCTGCAGGTCCGTTTTCTTAGATTCTTAGAGCTTGACGACGTCAACCGCTTGCAGGCCCTTCTTTCCCTGGGCGATTTCGAACTCAACCTCATCACCCTCATGAAGAACCTTGAATCCCTCCTGTTTGATGGACGAGAAGTGGACGAATAAGTCATCACCAGAATCCCGGGAGATAAACCCGAACCCCTTCTGCTCATTAAACCATTTGACTTTACCTTTGGGCATTACCATTCACCTCCTTTCTTGTAAGCGCTGATAAGGTGCAAAAGCCCGGGTCGGGTTTAATAAAAAAAGCCGCATAAGCATTGAGAGCCATGCGGCTTGTTTTTGTTCCAAACCAAAACTCTTTGCAACTTATATTTTTACAATAGATTTTCCCTGGGAAAATGTCAACAAATAAATTTAGCTCGCCCCCTTCCCGGGCGGGAGGGCGATTAGTGTTTTTCTTATGGAGTTCAGGGTTTTATATTATAATATCAATAGGGTAATTAAAATGAAGTAAGAAGTCATTATGGCGGGGAAACCCTCACCACTCAGTGCTCCCCCCCCTCTTTTTGCCAATGGAGGAAACGGACGACCGTGGTGAGAAAATCTTTGCCAGCATAAAGGCCATAGGTTTAATGGATGCGAGGCTTCCATGATCGAGATGAAAGACATCGAAAAAGGATACGCTGAAAAAATTCTCTTCTCGGGCTGCTCTCTCCGCCTGGGGGCGCGGGACCGCCTGGGGCTGGTGGGGCCCAATGGGTCGGGGAAGACGACCCTGTTCCGGATGATCGCCGGTGAGGAACGGCCGGATCGAGGAGAGATCATCAGCCGCCGGGGCGTGCGCATCGGTTACCTTGCTCAGGACACGATGCCAGCCATAGGGCAATCCGTGCTCGAAGAGGTCCAGGGTGGGATGAAGGTTTTGGCGGCCCTGGAGGACAAAATGCGCCTCTTAGAAGAGGAGATGTCGGAGGAGAAGGATTCACAGGCCTTAGAAGCTCTGGCCAAGGCATATGGCCAACTGGAGGAACGGTACTCCCAGCAAGGGGGATACACTTTGGTGTCCCAGGCCAAGGCCATCCTTCTTGGCCTGGGCTTTCGGGAGGAGGATTTCCACCGGTCCACGGAGGAACTCAGCGGGGGCTGGCTAATGCGGCTGGCCCTGGCCAAGATCCTCCTGGCTAACCCCGACCTGGTGCTCCTGGACGAACCCACCAATCACCTGGACCTGGAATCGCTGATCTGGCTGGAGGGGTTCTTAGGCGAATATATGGGCGCAGTGGTCGTAGTTTCCCACGACCGCGATTTTCTGAACAGGGTCGTGACGAAGATCGCGGCGATCGAGGGGAAGAAAATCATTACCTATCCGGGGAACTACGGTGCTTATGGGAAGGCCAAAGAAAAAAAGAAAGCCGTTCAGGAAGCGGCCCGGGAAAATCAACGCCGCAGGGTTGAACAGACCGAGAGGTTCATTGAACGATTCCGCTACAAGGCCACAAAGGCTAGGCAGGTGCAGAGTCGGCTGAAAAAGCTGGAAAAGTTAGAATTGATGGAACCCGTGGATACCCGGAAGACCATTCGTTTTTCTTTTCCCCAACCTGTTCGCAGCGGGAGGCAGGTTGCAGAGCTGAAAGGGGTGCACAAGGCCTATGGGCCTGTGAAGGTTTACTCCGGCGTTGACCTGGTGCTTTTTCGGGGAGACAAGGCAGCCCTATTGGGGCCGAACGGGGCGGGGAAATCGACGCTCCTCAAGCTATTGGCCGGAGTGCTGGAACCGGATGGGGGAAGGATCGAGTTGGGGCATAATGTCGCAACGGCCTACTTTGCCCAGCATCAACTGGAACTCCTCGATCCATGCAAAACGGCCTGGGAAGAGATCTTCTCCATGGCCAAGGATGAGCCGGTGAGTTTTCTCCGTGGCCTTTTGGGAACTTTTCTCTTCTCCGGGGGGGAAGTGGAGAAAAAGGTCTCCGTCCTCAGCGGCGGCGAGAAGAGCCGGCTGGTGCTGGCCAAGATGCTGATGCGTCCAGCCAATTTTCTTCTGCTGGATGAGCCCACAAATCACCTGGACATACCGGCGCGGGAGGTGCTGGAGCGGGCCTTACGGGAGTTTAAAGGCACCCTTTGCTTCATCACTCATGATCGTCATCTGATCAACTCCGTGGCCAATAAAGTCATCGAAGTAAACGCCGGCTGTCTGCAGGTCTATCCGGGCAATTACGACGACTATCTTTACAAAAAAGAACAAGAAAAGAAGGAAGTCCGGGAAGGTGAGATCGAAGGCCCTTTTACCCCAAAGACAGAGGCGAAGGAGCGTTCAGGGCGGAGGAGCAAGGAGCAGAGACGATCGCAAGCCGAGGCGCGCAACCGCCTTTATCGGGAGACGCAAGACCTGCGCCAGAAGATCCAGGCAGTGGAACTGGACCTGGAGCGGGAGACCCGGGAGGTTGGGGCGATGGAGGTCAGGCTGGCCGACCCCAAAGTTTATCAGCAGGGGGAAGATATCCCTGAACTTCTCAAATCCCACGCTGCCGCCAAGAAGCGCGCGGAGACGCTCACTGCCGAGTGGGAGACTTTAGCCCAGAAGCTTGAGGAACTGGAGCAATCGCGCGAATCCCATTTATCCGAATTGTCTTCCATCCTCAATCGTTAAATTTGAGATCTTTATTTCATTTTCCCTTTCCTTCCTTCCCTTCCATCTCTTTGAGCACGCCCATGGAAATCGTTGAATGAGCGAAGGCACCTCCGGCCTTCCCCGGGTTAAATCTTCCGGCATGGGTAATGGAGCAAATGAGCTGGCAGCTCAGGCCGCCTGGCGCTTACGGGTCTGCCATGCTGTATTACATGGCCCATCGGGTCATTCTTTTCCGCACTGAACACACCCGGCGCACTTTCGGGGAGAAGGTGGATTTCATTATATATACCCTTCCCCGATCCCAGCCATTATTGGAAACCAGGGTTGCAATCCGCGAAAGAATGACAGGTAAGGTTGTCATTGGGACTGGGCCCAAGGTCTCCGCTTCTAAACAAGTCCCACTGCTTGGCGGGCCGCGATGAGGACTGGATCCCACACGGGAGAGAACGGAGGGGAATAGCCCAGGTCCAGGTTGATCATTTCTTCCACTGTCAACCCCGCATGAAGCGCAGTGGCCAGCACATCGATCCGCTTGGCAGCGCCCTCAACGCCCACGATTTGTCCACCGAGAAGGCGGCCGCTCCCTTTTTCTGCCAAAATCTTAACCGTGATCCGCCCCGTGCCGGGGTAGTAGCGGGCTCGGGTTTGGCTTTCAATTTTGGCGCTGACGTAAGAAAATCCAAGCTGCTGCAGCTCCTTTTCCTGAAGCCCGGTTCGCGCTACCTCCCAGTCGAAAACTTTGACCATCGCCGTTCCCACAACTCCGGGAAAGGTGGCTTGTCCCCCTGCAATGTTGATTCCGGCTACCCGTCCTTGCTTGTTGGCCACGGTTCCCAGGGCAAGGGAAAAAGGGCGCTGGCTGACGAGATGGAATGATTCGGCACAATTTCCCGCCGCCCAAATTCCAGCAATTTCAGTCTGCATACGGTTGTCCATTTTGATTCCCCCCGTTTCCCCCACCGGGATCCCGGCCTGAGCAGCCAAATCCGAATTGGGACGTACGCCCAGCCCAATGAGAACAAAATCGGCCGGAAGGGTCCTTTTGTCTGTGGTAACTCCACGGATGGTTCCCCGGACAACTTCAAAACCGATGAGCGATTCTTCCAGGTAAAGCTGGACCCCGGCGGCAACCAGGGTGTCAGCAAGGGGGGCGGCCATGTCGGCGTCCAAAGTATTCATCACCTGGGCCATCTTCTCGACCAAGGATACCTCCAGGCCGCGCCGGACCAAATTTTCCGCCATCTCCAGCCCGATGTAGCCTCCCCCGATGATTACCAACTTTTTGGGTTGGGCTTCGTCCACAGCCCGCCGGACTTCGAGGCCGCTCTGCATAGTCGTCAGTTCAAACATTCCCCTGCTGTCCAGCCCAGGAACCTTCGGACGAATCGGGATCGCCCCAGTGGCGATCAGGAGCTGATCGAAAGTTTGCCAGTCGCTCTGCCCTCTTTTTAGATTTTCTACCTTTACTCTTCTTTTTTGAATATCAATCTCCTCCACCCTGTGGAAGATTCGGGCGTAGATTCCCTGCTTCCGAAAGGCCTCGGGGGTACGGACGACCAGCGCCTTTACATCATCGACAACCCTGCCGATGTAATAAGGAACCCCTCAAGCAGAATACGAAGTGTGAGGACTCTGCTCGAAAGCAATGATCTCCATCTCGGGCCGCTGACGACGAACCTGAGAGGCCGCACTCATCCCTGCGGCATTGCCGCCAATGACGATTAAACGTTCTTTGGCCATGATGAAATTACCTCCTAAATTTGGAGAAGCGGACTTTTCCCTGGCCTGGAAGCTCATTACCCGATAGGGGATGCGACCTTCCCTCAATTCTTTCAAGGCGCGAGTAAACGCCTCACTCTTTGCCCCGGGGTGCTTGCTCACAGTTCAATTTGCCTGGCGGAGAGGATATGCGGAAGCCCCGTCAGGGCCTCCAGAACCTTGCTGGAGACCCGCCCATCAACGTGGACCAGGGAGATGGCCGTTCCCCCGATCTGATCCCGGCTGAGGTGCATCTGGCCGATGTTGATCCCGTGGGAGGCCAGCATGCTGCCCATGTTTCCGATGACCCCGGGTTCGTCCTGGTTGTGCAGGAAGAGGATGTTCCCCTCAGGAATGGCCTCGGTGACGAACTCATTGATGCGCACGATGCGGGGTTCATTCTTTCCGAAGAGCGTGCCGGCGACGCGGTTCTGGGCACATTCGGTCCGGACCTGAACCGAGAGCAAGGTGGTGTAATCCGGGGACTCGCGGCTCTTCGATTCCACCATCTTGATTCCCCGCTCCCTGGCGATGATCGGAGCGTTGACGTAGTTGATCTTCTCTTCGAGGATGGGCTCAAGGAGACCCTTCAGGAGAGACATGGAGATCAAAGCCGTGTCCACATCCAATACACTGCCGCTGTAAGCAACGCTGACCTCCTGGATCCTCCCCGGGGTGATCTGAGCCTGAAATTTTCCAATCTTCTCGGAGAGGATGAGGTAGGGGCGGATGAGGGCCAGGGCCTCCGGGCTCACGGAGGGAAGGTTGACGGCATGGCGAACGGTCCCCTGGAGAAGATAGTCGACCACCTGCTCGGCGATGGCCATGGACACTTTGACCTGAGCCTGGGTGGTGGATGCTCCCAGGTGCGGCGTGCAGATGACCTGGTCCAACTCTAAGAGCGGGTTCTTTCCCGGCGGTTCCTTTTCGAAGACGTCGAGCGCGGCCCCGGCGACCTTCCCGCTCACGATGGCCTCGTAGAGGGCCTTTTCATCGATGATTCCCCCCCGGGCGCAGTTGATGATCCGGACGCCCTTTTTCATCTTGGGGAAAGAGGAGGCGTTGATTAGATTTCGCGTACTAACAGTCAATGGGGTGTGCAGGGTGATGAAGTCCGAGCGGGCAAAAAGATCATCCAGGGACACGAGGTCCACTTTCTTCTTCGCCGCAGAGTCCGGAGAGAGGAAAGGGTCGTAGCCGATAATCCTCATGCCCAGGGCTTCGGCCCGTTCGGCTACGATAGCACCGATGTTGCCCAGACCAATGATCCCCAGGGTGCGGTCGCTGACTTCCGTGCCCAAGAACCGGTCCTTCTCCCATTTACCAGCCTTGATGGAGGCTGTAGCCTGGGGGATGTAACGGGCCAAAGCAAGGATCATGGAGAGGGTGTGTTCTGCTGCCGAAAGGGTGTTTCCCCCGGGCGTGTTCATGACCACGATCCCTCTCTTGGAAGCAGCGGGGAGGTCAATGTTATCCACCCCCGTCCCGGCCCGGCCGACCACCCGAAGGTTTTCTCCTGCCGCGATGACTTCGGCCGTGACCTTGGTGGCGCTGCGGACGATCAACCCATGGAAGTCCTTGATGATGGCCTTGAGGTCATCCGCGGACACTTTTGCCCGGACGTCTGCTTCCATCCCTTTGGCGCGGTCGAGGATGGCTTTTCCCTCCGGGGAAATGTTATCGCTCACCAGAACTTTCAGGGTTCCACTCATTCTTCTCTCCTTTCGCAGAACAGGCCTCCCCAAAGACCTTTTTAATTTACTCTGGATTTTGCACTCAATTCAAGGTTAATCTTTTGCGGCAAGGAATGGGTCCTCAAAACCCCGGAGCCTGGGTTCTCCCAAGCCTTTGCTCTGGGCCAGGACCTTGAAAAGGGTTCCCAGGCCTTCAGGAATTAGGAAGCTCTTCATGGCAAGTTTATTTTTTAAAAAATCCGGGAGGGAATATCGCTGGGAACTTTTTTCCAGCTCCTCCAAGTCCGGCAACAAGCCGAGAGCAGTCAAAAATCTATACTGCTCCGTATACCCTATTTTTTTTAGGCCGACGGTTTCTCCTTTTTTAATAAGAGCGCTGAAGTTTACGTGGGAGGTAAGATCCTGGTATCCGATGCGCTGGTAGGGGTTTGGGGAAGTCGTATGCCTGAAATAGCAGAGCAGGGTTCCCTCCCGGCGCGCCGGATGGTAAAGCTCGGCAGCCTCATACCCATAATCGATTGTTAAGGCAAAGCCCCGCTGAAGAGCCCGGCTTACCCCTTCCACCCATTCGAGGGCCGGCAAATTGACCTCAGCGCGCTGCCCCTCCTGTAAAGGAAAGCCGTAGGAATGAAGATAGTCCCCAAGCGCCGGAGTCGAAAGAGGGCCGAGGATTTCCGAGAAAGTTTTGCCGTCAGAGGCGACGTAAATTTCTCTGAGCTCGCTCCCTTCCTTCTGAATGAGATGAACGGGGAAAGAATCGATCAGCTCGTTGGAAAGGAGGCATCCGCTAAAGGGCCTTTCTCCATGAAGGAGGACATCGGGGCTCACCCACTTCACCATTCCACTGGCCAAGAATTTTTCTAAGAGGGACCTCTGTTCTTCTTGGAAAGCCGGGCTTTTCTCGGCCAAAAGATAGACGATGGCTTCGTAGAATTTCGCCAGATGATCCTGGCAGTAATGGAGGATGTCAGAACAAAGCAATCCTTTGCCAGCGCCCATCTCGGCGATGGTGAAGGGAGAAGCGCAGCCCAGGACTTCCCACATTTGATGGAGCTGACGGGCGATGAGGTGGCCGAAGATGGGATGGACATTGGGGCTGGTATAATAATCACCCCCAGGCCCGATCTTCTCCCGGGATGAATGGTAATACCCATGTTGCCGGTGATAAAGGGCTAAGTCCATGAACTCAGCAAAGGGAATCCTGCCGCATTCGCGGATGCGGTCTAAGATGACCTGCCGCAATTCTTTATTTTCTGGACCGGCCATAATTGGTATTATAGCTTAATTCTTCCCATTTGCGCCCGATGAAACGGGCTCTCCTTCCTTTAAGGGTTTCGCATTCCCCATAAGTTCCCTCTCCCTTTGGAGGGAGAGGAGAAGATGGGGGAATGAATAGCCCTAAGGGAAGGGAAAGGAGGAGAAATGAGAAGAAAAGAATTTGAGGTCCGGGAGGAAAAATCAGTCGAAGAGGTCCTGAAAAAAGCCGAAATTGGATACTTAGCCTTCAACGGCCCCGATGGCTGGCCGAGGGTCACCCCATTGAACTTTGTCTATGATGGGCGGGTCCTCTGGCATGGAGCGATTGCCGGGGAACGGTTTGAGTGCTTGCAGCGAGACCCCCGGGCGACTTTTGTGGCCGTTTCCGCCCAGGTTTACCTCCCCTCTTATCTCACTGCGGAAGAGAGCGCGGCCGCAGCCACGACCGCTTTCAAATCCGTGCAGGTCCGCGGCCGCTGCCGACCCATTGATGACCCGGAAGAGAAATGCACTGTCCTCAATGGGCTTTTGAAGAAATATCAGCCGGAAGGGAGGTACAAGAAAATTTCTCCCCGGGACGCTCTTTATAGCAAAATCCTTCCAGTAACGGGGGTCTATGCCTTGGCTGCGGAGGAAGTGGTGGGCAAATTCAAATTCTCCCAGAATAAGTCAGAGCTGGAGCGGAGGAAAATCGCCGCTTTCCTGAAGGAAAGAGGGGCTCTGGCAGATTTAATCATCGCCGAAGAGATCTTGAAGACAATCGAATCTCAAATTAGATAATGGGTGCCCCCCTTCACTTTTTATTTTCTATTGAAAAATCTAACGGATTTACGAAACCGGGCGGGGAGGCGCTGAGTGCTGCCCGCGCTCATCGCCCC
>Ga0315280_10012698_pt1 | contig 10135 bp, 9 predicted proteins | sample YL17G06_40_MG_FD_203697 | JGI IMG/M metagenome (GOLD analysis project Ga0315280, IMG submission 203697) | Sediment microbial communities from Yellowstone Lake, YNP, Wyoming, USA - YL17G06_40 | ecosystem: Environmental > Aquatic > Freshwater > Lake > Sediment | place: USA: Wyoming | collected...
CCATCGAACGTTTCCGGGCGGCATGGAACGACAACCCGACTCCCTTTGTGTGGACCAAAACCGCCGACGACATCCTCGCCAAGGCGGTCAAGACTGTATAGCTAATTCCGTTACTGAACACTAGCACCGCCGGAGGAGGCCGCTGATTCCAGCGACGCCTCGATGATTGCGGGTGCTGGCGAGCGATATGGAGCGGGCCGGCTCCCTCTCCGGACGGTAGTTCAGCATGGTTCCAGCAGTTGCTATCGTGGGCGCAGTTCTGTTGACGCTGATGGCGAGCTGCGGCGCCGTCATCACCTCGGGCGCGCCGCCAGCGCACTTCGTCAAGCAAGGTCAACTGTCGTTCTTTCGCCAAGGCGCCGGCGAGAAGATTGCGCAGATAGACATCGAGCTCGCCGACACGCCGCCGCAGCGCACGCGAGGGCTGATGTACATGCGCTACTTGCCGCCTGATGCCGGCATGTTGTTCATTTTCGATTCCGCCCGGCCGGTGACATTCTGGATGAGGAACACCTTTATCCCCCTCGACATCATTTTCGTTAACGGTGCGAGGGCGATCATATCCGCTGCGAAGAACGCCACTCCTTTGTCCGAGGCGCTCATACCTTCGCACGGCAATGCAAGGTATGTGGTCGAGGTCAACGCCGGTTACTGTGAGGCCCACGGACTCCAAGAGGGCGACACTGTGGATTTCCGACGAATCACCGCGACGGAACCCGTCAGAAAGTAGGTGTGCCATGAAGCGAGCCGCGGTTTGGCTGATGTGCCTGGCTTTGCTGTTCCTGTCATGCGCGGCGCGCGGTGCGGAGGCGCCGGCGCCGGGGCAAGAACAAGCCGCCCCAGCCGAAGCGCAAAGCCCGCTTTTCCCCATTGCGCAGGACGGCAAGTGGGGCTTCATTGACAGGACCGGCAAGATCATCGTCGCGCCGCAGTTCGACGGCGCCCGCAAGTCGATCGAAGGTCTGGCGCGCGTCATCCGCGACAACCGGTGGGGCTACGTTGACCTGGCCGGCAACCTGGTCATGAAGACGCAATTCGATCTCGCCAACGATTTCTCGGAGGGCCTGGCGGCGGTGCACGTCGGCGGCAAGCTGACCAAGGGCGGCGGCTATACAGGCGGCCAGTGGGGCTATATTGACAAGACCGGCAAGATGGTCATCGCCGCCCAGTTCCATGCGATTGCCGAGAAGTTCTCCGACGGCGTGGCGGCCGTGGGCAACTTCAGCCGCGCCGGCGGCGGGTTCTCCATGGACGTGACCTACATAGATCGGCAAGGAAAGGCGGCCCTCCCGTCGCGGTTCGACATGAGCTGGGGTTTCTCCGAGGGGCTGGCAGCGGTGCTGGTGGGCGGCCTCGAGAAAGGCAAGTGGGGATACATCGATCGCCAGGGAAACGTCGCCATCAAGCCGCAGTTTGACGAGGCTTCCGCTTTTTCCGAGGGGCTGGCGGCGGTCAAGCAAGGCGACAAGTGGGGCGCCGTGGACAAGGCCGGCAAGCTGGTGATCAAGCCGCAGTACGATGACGCCTTCTGGTTCTCTGAGGGCCTGGCTGCGGTGAAGATCGGCGATGCCAAGACCGGCCAGTGGGGCTACATGGACCAGACCGGCAACGTCATCATCAAGCCGGAGTTAGGCGCGGCTCAGGGCTTCCGCGAAGGACTGGCGGCGGTCAAGACGGGCGACAAGTACGGCTACATCGACAAGACGGCCAACGCTGTCATCAAGCCGCAGTTCGACGACGCCGACGATTTTTCCGATGGCCTGGCGCGGGTTGCGGTCGGCAAGCGGCGGGGCTACATAGACCGCACCGGCAGCTATGTCTGGCAGATGCAGGAATAGCGACCGCAGCCGTTCAAGGTCTGCTGCGAGCGCCGCGGCGCGGGCACGTCCCGTGAAGCGCCGCGGCGAAATCGGTCAAGCGTCCGTCGTGCCGGTCGGTATCACCTGGGCGGGAGGATCAGCGCGTCTTCACAGCGCGGGTATGAACCGGGCGAGCGCGAACATGACCACGGCGCCGATCATGTAAGTGACCGCATTCGCCGCAACGACCGCGCCCAAGGTAACCCTGGCGCGCCGCTGCTTGCCGACCAACAGGACAATCAGTGCGCCTTCCTCGACGACGGTCGCCGCGAATGACCGAAGGAACAGCAGCGCCACGCGATTCATCTCCCCGGCCATCACAGCCTTCTTCCAGCCGGGTTCTCGCAGAACCGAGGCCCAGGCCATGCCGAGTAGGAAGCTGACGAAGTTGGCGACCACGGCGTAAACGAAGCAGCGGAAGTAGCCGAGCTTGAGGAAGTGGTTCAGGACCGCGGCTTCGATAACCCACGTCGCCAGGCCAAAGGCGATCCCCACGAGGGCGTACATGCCCAGGGCAAAGCTCATCATCCCCACATTGAGATCATCCGCGACAGCCGGCGCAGCGGCAAGTGCCAGCCATGCAACGACGGCGAGCAACGCCCCGACAGGTTTCGCTTCCGAGCACGACGACGACAGGCCCCTCTTGAGCGCAGACATGATGTCCCCCTTTCAGTCCCTGGTCCGCGCGGGTATGACCTTTCTTAGTGGGGAGGGTTAGATGACGCACTGGAATGTGGCCCAGCCGCCCTCGGCTGGGAGTGGGCGCAGCATGCTGCGCCCCTACAAGTCTGCCGGCGATCCCCACTTTCCGAGGTCATACCCGTCGGCGCCACATCATAGCAAACACGGCACTTGCAGGCGTATTATAGCCCCGACCACGCGTCGGCGCAATCCTGTAATCCGCCCGTGGTTCGGCTGTCAATGCCGTTCTCCGCATTTGCAGCCCCGCGGACGGAATGGTTTCACCGCGTCCGCGGCGAATGGCATGCTGCGAAGGTCGCGCATCTCGTCAAGCGAGCGAGGTCGCCCATGAAGCCCGAGGACCTGATCACGTGCTGCGGCGCCTACTGCGGGACTTGCGCGCGGTGGCACGAGTACGCCGCCATGCGCGATGCCGCGGCGGTGATCGCGGAGATCGCTGACGGCCACGGCTTCCACCGCTGGATGCCGCGCGACGTGAGGGACTTCGATTACACCGAATTTCGCAAAGGGCTGGAGTTCTTCAGCAGCGCCGATACGTGGCTCGTCTGTCGCCAGCCGTGCCGGCAACAAACCCGGAGACGGCTCGCTGCCGGTTCCGCGTTTGCTGCGCGCGCCGGGGCGTCGATCTCTGCTTCGACTGCGACAGGTTCCCATGCCACCACGCGAACAAGCCGATGATCGAGCGGGGGCGGGAATACCGCAAGCTCGGCCGAAAGGCGTGGCTGCACCAGCTCGCGCGGAAGGCGAGGCAAGGCTTCGAGCATCATCCTAACAAGTGCTATCGCGTGCTCGTGCTTCGTAGCGAAGAGGCATCGCTACTTCGCAGAGTAGCATCGGCGGGTGCATTCAAGGAGTCGGCATCGAAAGCCCGCTCCGTCAGGCGCGGCGGCCCCCGGAAACCCCGGCCCAGCCGATAGAAGGAGCGCGGGCGTTGCTCGCTGCATCAGCTCTTGAAGATGTTACCATGATCAGGATGGCGCGGGAGGTCGAGACCGGGCCGGCGTACTGGTGCGCGGCGTTCCTCGTCGACGGCCTCCTGATCGACACCGGCTGCGCGCGGGCGGCGCCGGAGCTGCTCGCGTTTCTCGCCGATCGGCGCGTCGAGTGCATCGTCAACACGCACTATCACGAGGATCATGTCGGAGCTAACCGGCGGCTCCGCGAGCAGCGGGGCGTGGCGATCTACGCGCATGAGGATTGCCTGCCGCTCATCGGCCGCGTACCTAAGCTTCTCGCTTACCGCGAGATGATCTGGGGCACGCCGGAGTCGAGCGCCGCCTCGCCGGCGCCGGCGGTCATCGCCACCGACCAGCATCGCTTCCAGGTGATCGAGACACCCGGGCACTGCGGGGGACACATCAGCTTGGTGGAGCCGGAGCGCGGCTGGGTGTTTATGGGCGACGCCTATGTCACCGCAGCGCCCAGGGCTGCCCGCCCGGAAGAGGACCTCGGCCAACTGGTGCGCGATATGCGCACGTTAGCAGGGCTGGACAGCGAGCGTTTGGTGCTCTTCAACGCGATCGGCACGATCGTCGAAGATGGCCGGCACGCTCTGGGCGAGTGCGCAGCATACCTCGAGCAGGCCATTGCGACGGCGCGAGACCTCGCGCGACAGGGCCTATCGGTGGCGGACATCCGCCAGCGGATGTTCGGGGCGGAGACCTCGCTCGCGGCGGTCACCGAAGGCGATTTCTCGATCGAGAACCTTGTGCGCTCGGCGCTGCGATCGCAACTGTAGAGTTTCGTGCATCAGCGGAGGAGATGGCTGGCACACGAAACTCCTCCGGACGAGGTTGGTTCGCGGAGCGGCGAACACCGTCAGCGCGTTCCCCTATTCAAGCTCGCATATCTGGTTGACGCCGGACGAGGGGACTTGACGCTCGCTATTGCTGGCGGCGCCGCGCGACGCTTCGCGTCGCTCCGGAGACGAGGCCGAGCCTCGTCCAGCCGCTCCGCAACGCGGCTACGCCGCGTCAGCGGTTTGACAAGTCAATCTATTACGCGAGCGTCAATAATACACGAACCTCGGCATGGTCGCGCGTCGTGAGCGGCGCCGCTGCAGGAATTCACGAACCGGGTCAAGCGACAATGCGCTCTGCCGCTGACGAGAACCGCCGCTATTTCCGGCGGGCATATGAGACGGGCCAACACGGTTGGGAAGCGACCGAGCCGTCACCGTACGTGGCGACGAACCTGGCGCTAGTCGCGCCGCCCGCGACTGGCCGGCGACTGCTCGACTTGGGCTGCGGCGAGGGCCGCCATTGTCTGCTTGCGGCGAAGATGGGATTCCGGGCCGTGGGCGTGGACTACGAGCCGCTGGCCATCGCCCGCGCGCGGGAGAACGCTCGCCGCGCCGGCTTTGCGGGCCGCGTTCATTTCGCCGTGGGTGATGCTCTCGCGCCACCGTTTGCGCGGGGGTCGTTCGACGTGCTGCTTGACTACGGCTGCCTGCATCATCAGAAGAAATCCGACTGGCCGCGCTACCTGGCGGCGGTCACCGGGGCGCTCGCACCGGGCGGTTACTTCCTGCTGAGCGTCTTCAGCACCCGGTTCCGCACCTATGGCCCGCAGCAGCGATCGTGGCATCTCGCGCATGGCGCCTATCGCCGCTTCTTCACGTCCGAGGAGCTGCACGCGCTTTTCGACACCGCCTTCGAATTCCTGGGGCTCGAAGAAGAGCGCAACGATGCGCGCGGCTTCTGGCATGCGCTGCTGAGGCGACGGACGCCTCGGCGTGTTTGTGCACCTGCGCCGCGAGGATAGTACCCGGCGGCGCCGAAAACCGCCCAACCGGATTCCTGGCCCTGGCAAGCCATCATCACAACGACTGAGGAGACATCGCTTGAGCGACGAGCAACAGGCGGCGCGCCCGCCAACATCAATCACGCGGCGCCGGCTTATCCCCGTGATCATAGTGATCATCGCTGCCGCCGGGTTCCTTTACTGGCTGCTAACGCGCGGCTGGGTTGCGACGGACGACGCGCAGATTGAGGGCCATCTCGTCCCCATCAGCCCGCGCACCGTCGGTTACGTGGCGGGCATTTATGTCCATGACAACCAGCATGTGGCCAAGGGCCAACTGCTGGTGCAGCTCGACATGCGCGACCTGCGCGCGCGCCTGCATAGCGCCGAGGCCAATCTCGCCACGGCGAAGGCGCAGGCGGCAGCGGCCGGGACACAGGTATCGCTCGTCGAGCGCACGGCGCCGGCGACGCAGCAGCAGGCATCGGCGACGGCGGTCGCAGCCGGGGTCGGGATCGACGCCTCGCGCACGCAGATCGCGGCCGCGGAAGCGCAGGCCATGTCGGCCGAGGCCAATGCTGACGCAGCGCGCGACGCCGTCACCGCAGCCCGAACCCAGATCGCCACCGCCGACGCGGCGATCGACGCCGCGCGAGCGGCGGTGCAGGCGGCGCAGGCCGATGTCGCCTCCGCCGAGGCCCAGGCGAGGAAAGTCGCCTCCGACCTGGCCAGATTTCAGCAGCTCTACGCGGCGGACGCGTTGCCCAGACAGCAGTTGGATGCCGCGGAGGCGGCCAATATCAGCGCGCAGGCTGCAGCCAAGGCGTCGCGCGAACGGGCCAGGGCCACCAGCGCCGCTTTGGATCAGGCGACGGCGGCGAAGGCCACCGCCGAAGCGGGACTCAAGCAGGCTGCGTCGCGCGCGGCATCGGCCGAGGCGACAGCAAGGCAGGCGCGGACGGTGGTCAACACCGCGCGCGCGGGGCTGTCTGAGTCGCGGGCGCGGTTTTCCGCGGCGCGCGCGGTAGAGGCCGGCGCGCGCACCGCGCCGCAGCAGATCGCAATCAGCAAAGCGCAGGGCAAGGCCGCCGACGCGCGCATCAAGCAGGCCGCGGCCGAAGTCAACGCCGCGCGATTGCAGCTCTCATATACTCGCATTACCGCGCCCGAGGAGGGCATCGTCAGTCAGAAGACCGTCGAGCTGGGCCAATTCGTCCAGCCCGGCCAGGCGTTGATGTCGCTGGTTCCCTTGCGCGACGTGTGGGTCATCGCCAACTTCAAGGAAACGCAGATCGGGCGCATGCATCCTGGCCAGCCCGCGGTAATCCGGGTGGACGCATATCGCGGACGCGAGTTCCGCGCCCGCATCAATAGCATCGGCGCCGCGACCGGGGCGAAGTTCAGCCTGCTGCCGCCGGAGAACGCAACCGGCAACTTCGTCAAGGTCGTGCAGCGCCTGCCGGTGAAAATCCTGTTCGACGAGCCGCTACCGCCTGGCGTGGTGTTCAGGCCGGGTCTGAACGTCATCGCCCGGGTGGACGTGCGCCGGGGCGCACGCGCGCCGCGTCACGCTGCCGGCGGGCGAGGGTAGGCCACTGCAAGCGCGCGAGGACAGGATCGCCGAGGAGGGCTGGAGCCCGGTCGCGCCGCCGGGCATCGTCGCCATCTCGGTCATGCTCGCCACGTTCATGGAGGTGCTCGACACCACCATCGTCAACGTGTCGCTGCCGCACATCGCCGGCAATCTCTCGGTGGACGTGGACGAAGCGACCTGGGTTCTCACGTCCTACCTGGTCTCGAACGCCATCGTGCTGCCGGCCACCGGCTGGTTGGCCAGCGTTTTCGGGCGCAAGCGCTTCTACATGGCGTGCGTCACCGCGTTCACCCTGTCATCGCTCGTGTGCGGCTTCGCGCCGTCGCTGATGTGGCTGGTCGTGTTTCGCGTCGTGCAAGGCTTGGGGGGCGGCGGCTTGCAGCCGATCTCCCAGGCGATCCTGCTCGAGACTTTTCCCGTGCGCCGGCGCGGGTTGGGCATGGCGATCTTCGGCATCGGCGTCGTCTTCGCGCCCATCATCGGCCCCACGCTGGGCGGCTGGATCACCGACAGCTATAGCTGGCGCTGGGTCTTTTTCATCAACCTGCCGGTGGGCGTGCTGTCGCTGCTGCTGACGCAGATGAACGTGGTTGACCCGCCTTATCTGCGCCGCGGCGTCACGCGGGTGGATTACTTCGGCCTGGGGCTGCTTGCGGTCGGCATCGGCGCGTTGCAGATCGTGCTCGACAAAGGGCAGCGCGAGGACTGGCTCTCCACGTCGTGGATCCTGCAACTGGCAATCGTCTCCGCGGTCGCCTTGATCGTTCTGGTGATCTGGGAGCTTCGCACGACTCACCCGATCATAGACCTGCGCATATTCCGCGTCAGCAATTTCGCGCCCGGCACCACCCTCATCTTCACCCTGGGCATCGCCCTTTACGGCAGCCTGGTGCTGCTGCCCATCTTCCTTCAGAACCTGCTCGGCTATTCGGCGACGCAGAGCGGCCTGGCGATGTCGCCGGGAGGAGTCGGCACCCTGATCTGCATGCCGCTTGTCGGTTACATGGTCGCCCGGCGCGATGCGCGCTACATGGTTCTTTTCGGGGTGAGCATGGTCGCGCTCTCGATGTTCATGATGTCGCGCTACAATCTGAACATCAGCTTCTGGGATGCGGTCTATCCCCGCATCGTCATGGGCGTGGGGCTGGCTTTTCTCTTCGTGCCCATCGCCACCGTGACCGTGTCCTTCATGCGCCCCGAGCAAATCGGCACCGCCACCGGCATCTTCAACCTGATGCGCAACATCGGCGGCAGCTTCGGCATCGCCATGGTCACCACGGTGCTGGCGCGCCGCGCGCAGTTCCACCAGGCGCGGCTGGTCGAGCACATCTCGCCTTACGATCCGCGCTTTCAGGCGCTGGCGCGCGCGGCGATTGCGAGATTCGTCGCCGACGGACAATCCCTATACACGGCGCAGAAGCAGGCGCTCGGCCTCGCCTACGCCACCGTCCTGCGCCAGGCGATGGCGATGTCGTTCATTGATTGCTTCTGGCTGCTGGGCGTGGTGATGATCGCCATCATGCCCCTGGTCTTCATCATGCGCCGCCAGCCCAAGACCGGGGCAGCCGCGCCCGGGGCGCACTAGAGCGGGGGCGCGCGGTTTGCGGCGCGGCGCTCTGCTCGACGCTCGCCCTGCCGGTCAGCGCCGGCGGCAGATGCACGATCATTTCCGAGATGGTGACGAAGCGGTACCCGCGGCGGCGCAGGCTGCGGATGATGCGCGGCAGCGCCGCGGCCGTCGCGCCGTACTCATCGTGAAGCAGGATGATGCTGCCGTTCTCGGTGTAGCGCAGGGCGCGCGCGACGATGAAGTCGGCCGACACCGGCTCGTAATCCCTTGCGCCTACGGTCTCGTCAACCGTGGTGTAGCCCAGGCGACGCGCCTCTCGCAGCACCATGTCGCTGTAACGCTCGCCCGGGGGACGCAACAGGCGCAGATGTCGGCGCGTGGCGCGGTAGAAGTTAATGTCGCAGTTGTTGATCTCGTTGCGCACCTGGCGCGGCGTCAACGTGGTCAGCCGCAGGTGAGCCTGCGTGTGATTGCCGATCTCGTGGCCCTCCGCCAGCAGGCGGCGCACGATCTCGGGGTGCTGCCTGACATTCTCGCCAATAACGAAAAAGGTGGCGCGCACGCGATACTGGCGCAGCACCTCGAGCAGCCGCGCGTCGGTGGGTTCGTGGGGGCCGTCATCTATGGTCAGCGCCACCTCCTTGAGCGCGTGGCTGCCGTGGTAGAGCAGGCGGAGTCGCGCATCGTACAGATCCTCGCCGCGCCACCGCCGCAGCCAGAACATGGGGTTGATGGCATCGTGCACCGGCACGTGCCGGTGCTGGTTTAGCACCCATCCGCCGGCCACCAGGACGATCGCCGCCACCGCTATCAGAACGCGCACCCTGCGCTGACGCACCGAGCTTCGCCTCCACCGCCACAGAGATTATACAAGAACCCGGCGAAACGGTGTGAATGGGGAAGAACTTCGCGGGCGCGTCGGCGCGGAGTCCTGGGGGGCGCGACCTTTCTCGGTGGGTGGCGTCTATGTGGGAGCCGCGTCTCGCGGCGATCCGGATCGCCCGGGGGCGCCGCGCTTGGCGCGGCCCGGGCGGCTAAGCCCGAAGGGCCGCCGTGGCGGCGCCGACAAGTCGGCGCCTAGCCACTCCCGCAGAGCCTGCCCCTTCGGCTTCGCTCGGGGCAAGCTCTGAGCCTGTCGAAGGGTGCGCCGCCCGATCCCCACTCTCCGAGGTCGCACCCGTCCTGGGGGGCGCGACAGAAACGCCCTTTCCCTTCCGGCGAGAGGGTTGCCCGCCATAGACGGGAAAAGGGAGACGGTGACAAGTTGCGCCGGCGTACCCGTCGGCTGCTGAGCCCTGTAACCCGTCACGCCGTGGATCGTTGGGAGCCGCGCTTCCGCGCACAACAGCCCCCGGCGCCGCTTCCGCCGCGCGGGGACTCGCTGCGGCCGGCGGCGGCGTCATTGCAGCGCTCGCGCCGCATCCTGCGCTTCCAGTTCGCCTCAAACGCTTGGGTAATCTCGCGTTGTGAAAGGGCCTTAGACCCGGATTATGCGTAAGGCAAGGAAAATGTCATTCCGAGCCCTTCGGCTTCGCTCAGGATAGACTCCGCGAGGAATCCGCCTTCGCGGGCGACGATTCAGCCTTCGTAGCCGAAGCTACTTCGGCGAAGTGGGCAGTTCCGCTTCGGCGGACGAAGGCGTCCCCTATCGCCCCTTCAGCAACCCCG
>Ga0315280_10012699_pt1 | contig 10135 bp, 7 predicted proteins | sample YL17G06_40_MG_FD_203697 | JGI IMG/M metagenome (GOLD analysis project Ga0315280, IMG submission 203697) | Sediment microbial communities from Yellowstone Lake, YNP, Wyoming, USA - YL17G06_40 | ecosystem: Environmental > Aquatic > Freshwater > Lake > Sediment | place: USA: Wyoming | collected...
CGGATGGTCTGGGAGGATTTAGCCGATCATCTCAAAGGTTTAGCCAGTGGAACGCAGGTTGTCAAAGAGCTGGAGCGACTTCTGGTAGCCGCATGAAAAACTACACAAAAAGTCAGTCAACTTGAGTTAATAAGTAGTTCCACTACATCCTCCTGGCCCTCACCGGCGCCACAGTGCAGCGGAATACGACCATGTCGGTCCTTTGCATTGACATCGGCTCCTCTGGCAACGAGTAGTTTGATCAGATCTTTTCGGTCCCAAAGGATTGCTTCATGGAGTGGTGTACGCCCCCAAAGACCCCTCGCGTTGACGCTGGCACCGTTGGCTATCAACAATTCGGCAACGGCCTTGTGGCCCGCAAGGGCCGCCTCGTGGAGGGGCGTATAATCAGCCGAGCTGCCCTTCGCATTAACATCAGCACCATTTTCAATAAGGGTCCGTACTTTCTCGGTGTCACCTGCCTTGGCAGCCAGATGGAGAGGTGTTTCAAGAGCCCAATGCAGGGATGTCTCTGCTTCTGTTGGCTTCTTCTTACAGCCGACGGCGAGAAAGATCGCTGCCAAGATCAGGAAGGCGAGTCTACTTGGTTTCATTTTCCGTTCCCTCCCAAGCATATACGGTCGGGCTTCCATTAGTATAAGGCACAGAAGACCGCAAACGTAACACATAGAGGGTTCACAATCCGCTTCTGCCGGCAATATTATGGTTGGAATTGCCGAAAAGGCAACAAAAAAGTGCACTTTTAGCCCCCACCCCTGCGGTGGGGGTAAGATACGCCATCATTTTGTCCTTGATTGCTCCGGCTGGTTCTGTTAGAGTATGAGCGTATCCGAGGAGACCGTGATGGCAGGCAAGAAAAAAAACCAACGACCAAAGGCCGCAGCTCAGCGCCCTTCGAGCGACATACCGAAATTCGACCTGGCTGATGAAATTATGGCCCAGCAGCGCAAAATCACCGGCAAAAAAAGAAAAAGACGCAGCGCCGCCGTTTCCGGGCGGTCAAAGAACGCTGAACCCGTCAGCCGGCAGCAGGTAGAGCCAACCGGCCATACGATAGAGCAGCCGGGCGATGTGCCGTTCGACCAGGAGCAAATCATCGCGGACATTGTGGCAAGGGATATTGAAAGGATGCTTCAGGGCGAAGGTCGAAACAGGTCTTGAGCGGGTGATTAGTGAATTAGTGAATTAGCTGGCAATTCACTAATCAACAAATCAACTAATTAACTTGCAAGTTCGGCTCAGGTTGGTTAGATTACCGTAGGCTGTTTGGAGAGGTGGCCGAGCGGCTGAAGGCAACGGTTTGCTAAACCGTCGTAGGGGTATAAACCTCTACCCCGGGTTCGAATCCCGGCCTCTCCGGTTTTTCGTGCAATTATAGCCGATGAGCGCGTTCTCGGCTGGAGCGTTTGGGTTTATGGAGGCTTCTGCAAAATTGTAGGTTAGGCATACTTTGACAGGAAAAAATGATTTCCGTTTTTTCCGTGTCAAACAGTAAGCTGTTCTCTGACAAATAGTTAATTGATTATTTAAGAAAATCAAAACCGGATTTCCTTAAATAATATATGCCTAACCTACAATTTTGCAGAGCTCACTTGGGTTTATGGAGAAAGGAGGGTCGTAAAGATGGGACGAAGGCTCATTCTCGCATTTGTTTTCCTGTCGGGCTGTTTTTTCGCTCTGAGCGGCTGCGACGGCAGTGCGAAGGAAAAAGCTGACCTGCAGAGCAAAGTGGCGCAATTGGAAGCGACTTTGAAGCAAATCCAGAGCGAAAAAGACAAATTACAGGCGGATGTCACCAGGCTATCGGAGGCACTTGATAAGACCAAGTCCGAGGTGGCGAACGTTACGCGGAGACGCAATGAGCTGCAGACAGAAGCTAATAAGGTTACCAGCTCGCGCGATGTGCTGCAAAAGCAACTCGAGGAGGTAGCTAAGTCGCGAGACCGGCTGGAAAAGCAGGTCAATGAGCTTACCGCTTCTCGTCAGGAATCTCGTACCGCCGCGAACGACGCCCAGGCGAGAATTGACGAGCTTACCGCCCAGTTGCGGCAGCAGGCAAAGGTTATAAGCGAGCTGGAAAACCGGACTAAAACTGTGCGGTCGGCCATCGAGCAACTGGAGACAAAGCTCGACCAGTCGTCGACACGGTGATTTTACAGATTGATTGAACGTTACGGCTTGAGCACAAATTCGTGTTTGGGCTTATGTGGGAGATGCAAGATGTTGAATGAAAAGGTTCTGCTGAAAGTCTTGATGCCAACGATGGTTTTTGTTTTATCCTCGTGCGTGCAGATGCCCGGCAGCAGCCATCCGATAGCGCTCGGATGGGAGGATTTACTGGCGGATAATCTATCCAACTGCACATTTAAGCCCGGCAGTTGGACGATGGATAAGGGTGTGCTGACGCGCCAGGGCGGAGGCGACATCTGGACCAAGGAAAGTTACGGGGACTTCATCCTGGAACTGGAATTTAAGGTGGCCAAAGGCACCAACAGCGGCATTTTCTTTCGGACCGAGGACGTCAACGACCCGGTACAAACCGGAATTGAGATGCAGATATACGATTCGTTCGGCAGACGGAAGCCCGACAAGTACGACTGCGGAGCGATCTACGATTGTCTGGGGCCGACGGTCAACGCAGTCAAAGCCGCCGGCCAATGGAATCAGGTGACCATCCTGGCAAAAGGCTCAATGATTAGCATCGTAATGAACGGCACGCGGATTATAGATATGGAGCTGAATGATTGGTCCGAGCCGCACAAGAACCCGGATGGTACGCCGAATAAATTCAACACGGCGTACAAAGACTTGGCCCGGCAGGGTGCTATCGGGTTCCAGGACCACGGCAAGCCGGTATGGTACCGCAACATCAAGGTCAGAAGACTTGATTAGTAACAAGAGTTTTGCAAAATGGAGATTAGGCACATATTATTTAAGGAAATCCGTTTCTTGATTTCCTTAAATAATCGAGCTAAGTAATTATCTATCAAGCAGTTAATGTTTGAAAAGGAAAAATAAGACAACGAATTTTTCCTTTTCAAAGTGTGCCTAATCTCAGTTCTGCAAAAGTGCAGTTAGCAATCAATGTGACAGGGCGTACATTATAATATTGATCCCCATTTGGATCGCTTTTTCGTAATTTGGCCTGCCGAACTCGAAGCCCTGACGGTCGCACCAGCCGCAGTGAATATCGGTTGAGCCGAGAAAAATCGCGAGCCGGTCGTCGATGAAGACGCCTCGAGCGCCGTGGTTTTGTCCGTGCATGTAGGGTAGATGGCCGGGAGCTTGACGCTTTGGGTAGTCCAGTAAAGGCAGACCCGTGTCACCAAGGTCGTACACGTTGTGAAATATCTCGTGTTCCGGCGGTATCCGTGTCACTGCTCCTCTGCCGAAAACCTCTTCCAGAAGCTGGTAGGAGCTTTGGTAGAAGAAATCGCCGCCGTTACCTACGACGCAGTCATCCATCAGCAAAAAGCCCCCGCGCACGATGTACTCTCGCAGATTGTACTTTTGATTCTGAGTGAATGTGTAGAAGTTTTCGCCGGTCATAAAAAGGAACGGATATTTCGTCAGGCCTTCGAGTTTATCGAACGTGACCACAGCGTTTAGTTGGCCCGGCTCTGCGTACTGCGGTTCCCAATTGTTTGCTCCCTTTATTGGTTTGGTTTTGCAGCGAATTACGGTGCTGAACTCGTCCAGCAGATTCGCATCGCCGCCCGGCCTGACGTTCCAGACGTCGGGGCCGCGGCCCTGACCTTCTCTTCCCTGCTCGACAAATTTCACTCTCGGCATCACAAAGTCGTACTGGTCCAGATCGTTCATCGGCTCGCTGCGGGCCATCTGTTCAGCGGCAGCAAACGCGCTGCCTGCCGCCAAAGTAGCGCTGATTGCTGCGCCGCCGGTTATTCTGAGGAATTCTCGTCGGCTTATTTTGCCGGACTGTCTGCTCATACTTTTATCTCCGTTCGTTATTCGGCAATGAGTTCTGCAAAATTGCAGGTTAGGCATATATTATTTAAGGAAATCCGTTTTTGATTTTCTTAAATAATCGCTTAGCTATTTGTCAGAGAACAGCTTACTGTTTGACGAGGAAAAAACAAGAACCGTTTTTTCCTGTCAAAGTATGCCTAACCTGCAATTTTGCAGAAGCCTTTATTCGGCAGCCAGGAAGAACTTCGAGGCCAAAAGGCCGTCGTCTCTATCGGATTCGTATCGCCAGGGCTGTGGGCTCGGGACACCATCTGCGTTATCTTCCAGCATCGGCGTCTCAGTCTTCAGTAAGTTCCGCTGCCGGTACCAGTCTTCTAACTGTTTGCAAGCAAGAGTAAACGCCTCCAGAACCGATACTTTGCCGTTGCCGTCCGTATCGCTATTTGGGTCAGTCAATGCGGGCACAAAATACTCGCCGAATTTGGTGCTGTAATGCTGGTTACCTTCGCAGCCACATATCAGAATCCTGCCTTTGCCCGTGAGGGTTTTTGCCGCCAGGCCGGCCGCCGGGCAATCCAACACTATCATCATTGACGATGTTTTTATCTTGTTTATCCACTCTGCCAGGCCCTCGTGCGTTATATCCTCGCCAGGCAGATTGAGCCGCAGCTTGCCCGCCACAGTATTTGTCTGGCCTGTATAATAGAATATAAATCTATCCGTGGGCTGAATCTTCGCTGCGAATGTAGCAAGTGTCCGGCTCAAATTATCCGCGGTCGATGTCCCTGCTTCTTGCCGCACCGCTGACTCGTCCGAAACCAAAATAGATAAATGCTCAGTTTGCAGTTTGGCATCGCTGAGGAAGAATCTGCGCAGATTCGTTACGGCTCGGTCTTTGGCGAGGCGCTCGTTCGGGTCTTTGTTTATTCCGCTTACGATCAGGGCGTAAGTACTCTTGCTATCTGCGGACGGCCGATTGCTTTCAGCACCTTGCGCCTGCGTGACCGGCAATTTGCCCGAAGAGATGAACAGGCATAGCACTAAAATTCGTTGTATATTGCTCATTGAGATTTTCACACTAGACCAATGGCCCGCCTTAAATACCAACTAAGGCTCAGCAGCAAACACAAAGGAACCAGCAATAACCAGGTAGGCCAGATACTCGTCATACGAATCTGGCTGCCTATTTGCACTCGAGCCTGAAACATTTGTGCAGCATCTTTTGTTAGGTCGTCGACATGAACGTATCTGCCGTTGAGCTTTTTTGCCAGGGCGGCAAGAAACTCCTCGTCAAGTTCGGTGTTGGCCATTTCAGTCCGCACGGGCGGCAGATTTGCCGCGATAGTTTTTTCGCCGAGAAACGTGCCGTTGATCTCTGCCTGGGCCGTTGCCACAATCGTTTCGTCTGGGGCATTTTCTACTTCGGCGGCATAATAGCCGGGACTGGCCTGGTTCATACTCAGGGCCTGGCCTCTGACGTTAAGCAGGACATTGGCGCCGCTGACTGGGGCAAACGACTTGTCGCACACGTACGCGCTAAACCTGACCTTGTCCGATTCTTCGCTGGGGCGCTGGGCAAATAACTCGACCCCGGCTTCAACATTCGCGACTCTACCCACGTAAGATGTCAAGCCCGACATCAATTTGTGCAGCAATCCGCCGTCGCGGTCTTGCCGGTACAGCAAAAAAAGCTGCGAGATGTTAAGCAGGCAGACCCTGCCCCTGCCGACTCGGTGCACGCAGATAACTGGCGTGTCCCGCACCGTAGCCAGTGTGCTCGCGGCGGGCTTGGTATCGGTTATCCGGCAATATGCCGAGACGAGGTGATCCTGACTTGTCAGGTCTGTCTGGCTAATTATTTTGCTGTCGATTCCCTCAAAGGTAAGCTCTATATTGGCTGAATTATCGCTCTGGCCGGGCGCTTTGTGTGGATCAGCGATAACGGGCATAAGCGAGCGAATTTTCTGGTTCATCCAAATGTCGGGCGTGGGCCCTGCTCTGGCAGGCAGCAGGATAAGTCCGCCGCCTCTATCGACAACAAAACTGTATAGCCCGTCGACCTGTGCGGGCGTTAAGCTACTCGCGTCACATGGTCCAAGAATTATGATGTCGTACTTGTAGAGTTCTTCGCGATTATCGGGCAGTTTTGTATAGCCGCACGTTTGCATCGCGTCCTGCGATAGAGCCGGGTTCTTTATCGCGTCCAAGCCCAGGTCTAATTGAATCTTGTCATCGCGGGCCAAAGCCTGACGTATTTTGCCAACGTTGAAATTAGCCACTTGGCAATAGAAGAGCACCTTGAGTTTTTGCTCTTCGGCCACTTGCACCACTGCGCTTCGCTGGTTGTTGGCCAGATTCACCTCTTTTTCGAGCGGTTTTACACGTGCCGAAAGCGTGTGAGTGCCCAAGGTGTCTGCGACCATTGTGAAATCGACTGTTGTTTCATAAACCTCTGAACGAGATAGAGTTTGTCTGCTTTTGGCCGGCGAAGGTTTATGTATGTCCAACTGATTGGAGTCTATGACACGATCATTGTGGAGCAGCTCGATTGTGACGGGCTGCTCATTCAATCCTCTGGCAGCGATTACGACCTGCACATTATAAGCGGTATCAATTGCAACTCTTGACGGTGCCGTTATCAACCTTATTGCTATGTCCCGTTGTGGCTGCCTTGAGCCTACGCCGACGAGAACAATTCGACACTCTTTCCCGTTCGACAATTTAGCCCCGGCCACTGGCCGGGGAACCCCCGCCTCCACAGGACGCCCAACGGCGGACAGGCGGGGGCTAAGAGGCAGATACGCCTCGATGTTCTTATCCGCAGCCTGACCATCTGTGAAGATAACCGCTCCTGCAACCATATTTGCGTCAGTATTTCCGTCGCTATATTTATGGAGCAGCGTAAACGCACTGTGCAAATCGCTCTGCCAGCCCCATCGCCGGAGCAATTCGACGGAACCGCTGTAATAGGCCTGGCGGTCGAATCCAAAGATTTTGTACTGCGGCCCCTCCGAGTCGGAAGGATGAAACTTCTCTGTAAAAGCGGCGACTGCCTTATCCAACCGGGTTTTCTGTGCATCTTCAGAGGTAGACATGCTCTGGCTGGTATCGAACAAGACCAGCACTGAGTTTCTGGCGAGTATTTGGTGTTCTTTGGAGCGAGACGGATTCCACGCCACCAATAGCAGCAGAACCACTGCGGCGTATTGCAGCACCATCAATAGTGGTCTCTGGCGTTTGAGCTTTGCCTTTAGCAGCTCGCTCGATCGAAAAGCAAAGACAACCAGTGCGGCGAAGCCCACCGCAAGCAAGCCTGCAATGAAATGTCCAGGATAATCAACGAATATCATTTTTTGACGGATTCCTGACTAAACTTAGCCGCGTTTTCAAAAAACTTGTTCTCCATCTCGTAGAACTTCACGTCAGATGGCTCATCTTCAATCAACTGACTCTTGCGCTTCTTGGCTTCTATAGCGATAGACCAGAACTGTCGCGAGATTGCCCTTGCTGCCTCTGCCGGGGCTACTCGCGGGTCTTTCGTGAAAACGTGAACTGGGGCTGAGCGATTAGCGCCTTTATTTACCGTGCTCCACTGAGCGACTGACATGCTATCCAGCAGGCGTTTTGCCGCTTCCAGACGTGCCAGCATCTCCTCTTTCTGGATAGGGGTACCTGACTCATCCACTGCATTGGCATCCTCAGCCAGTTGCTCGGCGATTTCCTGAGCCTTTTCTGCATGTCTTTGCTCCTCGCTCATCGAAAGCCCTTGCCCAATCGCACTTGTAGCCTGGTCAAGCTTTTGCCTTGCCGACTCCATTAGTTCGACGGCCTGGGCAGCCTTTTTGTTGGTGATGCTGGGCTGGTAGCGAGTTGCGGTTACTGCGGCCTGGAACTCGTCCATCTTTGCAAGGGCGTTCGCCAGGTGCTCCTGGGCTTTCTGCTGTGCCTGTGCTTGCTGCGCCTCAGAGAGCGATGGCAATTGCTCCAAATCTTTTTTCAATTGTGAGACCTTTTCCTGAATCGCCTTTTGTTTAGCCTGGAACATTCTTAGCTTAGCTTCTGTGCTGGCCCCTTGCGAGGCGTTTTGGGACCCGCCGGTACTCTTGCTGCTGGAAGCGGTTTCACCTTTTTTATCGCTCTGACTGTCAGAAGTTTTCTGACCTTCGGCAGGACTCTGGCCGGCACTATCGCTCTTAGCATCCGAACTCGTCTCGGCGGAGCGCCGAGCCGTAGCCGGAGATTTATCGCCCGTTTTACCAGGCTGACTTGTCGAGTCTTTTTTGCCTTGAGCGTCTGTTTTGGCCTTGTCTATCTTGCCTCGTCCCTCATCCGTCGGGCGACGGGCGTCGGGCGAGGAGCGACTAGTCTCCTGCTGCGTCTGCTGCTCGAGGAAATTCTCGAAATCTGTTTTTAGGAGTTTCTGCTCTCGTGTAAGCGTTCGGAGCTTCTGCTGGAGTTTCTTCATTTCCCCCTCGATGCGCTCCTTCTCATACTGCGAGAATTCGGGCGACTCTTGTAGTTTCACACTGTCGGGTTTCTCTTGAGGCGAGCTCTGGCCGGATGACGGAGGATTCCAGAGCATCTCCAATTCGAGGATGAACTTGCGTAAAGTGCTGTATGCGTCCTTTTCTGCCGGCAGAGCGCCGATAGCATTATGCCCGGCTAAAAATTCGCTTGCCTGGCCGTAAGATTGAAGAACCTGGTTAAGGATAGCTTTAGCCTGGTCATCGAATCCGTACTCCGAGTCATCCCGCATGGTCGCCAGTTGCGTAGCGCAATACTGAACATCATCGTTGATGGCCTTGAGCCGCCCGCAGTCTTCATCGCTCAGGGCGGGTTTATCCGCGATCGTCCAGGTCTTCTTTAATATCGCGCGTGTGTATTCCAGGATGGTGAGCAGTTCTTCGGGCGTAGTACCCGCGCCCGAGCCTTGTCCACCGCCGGGTTGCGGATGCCAGTTCTGCCGGTATGGTCTAATCTCGATGAAGTAGACATCGCTGCTCGAGCTTCTGCTTGGTAGTGCTGAGCCTGTGTCGATATCCGATGCCTGGGCGTAAAATAGGATGCTGTCACCGACCCGTAGGTCGTATTGCTCCAGCTCAACTATATGCGTGTACGTGTGGCTTTTCACTCCTTGCGTGATCGGAATTGCCAACAATTCTTTTACCGCCGAGTCCGCACTCGTCTCGGCGGAGCGCCGAGCCGTAGCCGGAGAGCTCGCGGAGACAACACTATTTATTATTTTAGTCTCTGCGGTCTCCGCGCTCTCTGCGGTAAACCTCGGCTGCTGCCTCGGTATTTCCAGAACTACATCGCCGGAAGCTAATCCGAAATCATCGCTAAACTCGAACGTTATGGGCACACTTGCGACATCGGTTGTTACGTAGTCGCCCTCCGGAGAAGTCAGCGTAATTTTGGGCGGCTCATCGCTTCGCACTATCACTTGCAGGTCGGGCACGTTCTCGTTAGATAGGCCCGATTCATCGACAAGGCGGAAACTGATGGTTCCTTTTCGCCCGGCGGTAAAGCTGAAGGTGAACTGGTCGGCCCCGCCGAGCTGCTTGGTTACCGCTTGGCCGTCCAGTCCGGTTATGGCAGCCTCGCGGAGAGGGCCTGTCGCCTGCACAGTCAGCGTAATACTGCTGTCGGGCATAACCGTCAAAGTCTGGTCTACGATTTGCTCGGTATGGGGTTCGACCCGCATATTTCTTGGCGGCCTCGGCGGCAGCAAAACTTCAGCCGTTACGCTCTCTATCTGAGGCGCCGGATGGATGTCAACTTGATGCCACTCTGTACGGGCAGAACCAGCTTCAAACCGATATTTGAATAGGCCCGTTTTGGCAAAAGATTTGGATGACCTGAGTTCAGGTTTTTCGACCGTGTTCGGATTCGGCAGTAATTGGATTTCCTCGCGCTGCAGGGCGGCGGCACTATCTGGGCTGTTCGAGTCGGCAGGGACCAGGACCAACTTTCCAGACTCCGGCACCGGGCCTTCGATCTGGGCGGCGAAGGTCACCGGAGTGTTCGGCTCGGCAACAATGTCCAGAGTTATCGGCCGCAAACTGGTCGATGCTAATGGCTCGACCGCAGCTAACGGACGTGTCAGCCGGGCGAAGTACGCGGATATGTACAGATAGTTGGCACGCACATAGAACAAAACGCTGCCCAGGCCAAAAAGGACAACCGCCGCAAGGACATATCCGTG
>Ga0315280_10012700_pt1 | contig 10134 bp, 11 predicted proteins | sample YL17G06_40_MG_FD_203697 | JGI IMG/M metagenome (GOLD analysis project Ga0315280, IMG submission 203697) | Sediment microbial communities from Yellowstone Lake, YNP, Wyoming, USA - YL17G06_40 | ecosystem: Environmental > Aquatic > Freshwater > Lake > Sediment | place: USA: Wyoming | collected...
CTTCTGGATCGCATTGGCATATTCAGGCTCCGCGGGGACTCCCTTTTTACCTATCGCCCAAACAGGTTCGTAGGCAATGATGACGTTCCCCACGTGATGGGAAGAGACATTCCGAAGGGCAATTTTAACCTGCCGGCCCACATACTCCTTGGTCACTTCGAACTCTCTCTCAAGGGCTGTCTCTCCCACACACACAAGGGGCCTCAGACTGTGCCGAAGGGCAGCCAGAACCTTCTTATTGACCGTAAAATCGGTCTCTCCGAACTCTGCCCGTCTTTCCGAATGTCCCAGTTCGACCAGTTCCGCGCCACAGTCTTGGATCATGAGAGGAGAGATCTCACCGGTGAAGGCTCCTCTCTCCTCCCAGTGCATATTCTGAGCTCCCACTTTTACCGGGGAATCTTTCAGGAGGTCACATACCCTTTTAAGGGCTGTATAGGGTGGAATGATAAAAATATTTAGAACGGTCCTTTTTCTCTCCAGAAACTCCCGGAGCGTTACAGAATACGCCTCTGCTTCGCCCACGGTTTTGTTCATCTTCCAATTCGTTCCAATCCAGATTTCCCGCATCCCAAATTTCTCTGGCGACTCTTCATTCAGAGTCTGCGTCCGATCCTCTATGCGCGACCCATGGTATGGGGAATACTCTATTTACCACCCAGTTGGGTCACATATTCCGCCATAAACTTCAGCATTAAGTAGGTAGATACGGCACCGGGGTCCGGGTGTCCCAGAGACCTTTCTCCCAAGGTTTTGGCCTTACCGATCGTGGCTACCATCTCTTTTGTTTTCTCCATCCCCAGTCTGGCCGCCTCCGAGACAGCGGTTAGAGCCTCATCAAGGGAAGCGGATGTCAATTCTTTCGACTTCATGGCGGCCGGTTCCAGGGCATCCACCATTGTCTTATCTCCTGGATTGGCTTTGCCCCTCTCTTTAACGGCTTGCAGTCCATCAGTCAGCATCAGGGAAAGCGTCTTGCTATCGAAGGTCTGCTGCCCATCCAGACTCTTAGCTCCGCCCCGGAACAGAGTGGCAAAGATGGCACCCGAAGCTCCACCGACCGAGGTCATCAAGGTCATACCAATCATCTTCAGTAACTCACCTATCGTGGTGGGGTTTTGGCTCTCCAATTTAAGCCGTACCGATTCAAAGCCTCGGGCCATCCCCACACCATGGTCACCGTCACCGATGGCCTTATCAGCCTGCGTGAGTAGGTCTCTGCTTTCTTCCATCTTTTTAGATAGGTGAATAAACATCTCTTTCGCTTCTTGCACGGTCAACTGAGATTTTGCCATGGTTCACACCTTCTTAAATCCAAATGAGTCAGCGGGCATGTCATAATATTTCTTTAATTCATCATCCAATTTCATGAGGGTGATGGAGAAACCAGCCATCTCCTGGCATGTACAGAAACTGCCTATCACCGTGTCATAAACCGCGATGCTTTTCTCCCGTAAGATCTGGCGAACCCTCCTGTTGACAATCAAGAGTTCCATCATCGTGGTCGACCCCAGGTCGTTGATCAGGAGACAGACCTCATCGCCTCTCCGGAAAGGGAGATCGGAAATCAGTTTGTCCATCATCTTCTCGACCAAGCGATCAGCAGGAAGCATCTTTTCTCTCGACACGCCTGGTTCTCCGTGAAGACCCATACCAATCTCAATCTCATCTTCGGGCAGTTCGAAGGTGGGTTCACCCGTCTCGGGTATCGAACCGGCAGCCACCGCGACACCCATAGAACGCGTATGGTCACGAGCCTTTGTCGTCACCCGAAAAACTTTTTCAAGATCCTTCACGGCGACGGAGACGCCTCCCGCAATCTTGATGATGAAGAGATCTCCTGCAATGCCTCGACGATCATGCATCCTCTCAGCAGGTGCCGAAGCCACATCGTCCCAGATTCGGACCGTCTTAATCTGGATACCTCCCTCTGCTGCCATCTCAGCGGCCATATCAAAATTAAGATTGTCACCTGCATAGTTACCGTACAGGTATAGCACACCCCTCCCTTGATTTAGGGCCCGGGTGGCTTCAAGGATAATATCGGGTGTGGGAGCCGCAAAAATGTTGCCGCAGGCGGCCCCGTCACCCATGTTTTCTCCCACAAATCCGTGAAACAAAGGTTCATGACCGCTTCCCCCTCCGATCAAGAGACCTACCTTGTCTTTTGGCAACGTCGTCTTGACCAGGGCATTGACACCCTCTAATTTTCTAATTTTCCCGTGGTAAGCTTCGACCAGGCCTTCAAGTAATTCCGAAACAACTTTCTTGGGATCATTCACAATCTTCTTAGCCTTTTTCATCTTCCACCTCTCCATTCTCGTCATTGAATCTCATGTCTAACCGTTCGAACTTAGTTAACAGAATATCAAAAAAGGTGTCCATACAATTTACCCTCCTTCCAAAGGGATTCCAGAAGTGTTGACAAATTCTTCCTGAAATGGTTATCATTCGTTTCAATGACCCTCCTGTTTGTGGCCGAGGATGTTCTGTCCAGATGATGCGCTTCTCTCTAACACCTATCTTCTTGGTCTTTCTTTCTTTGCTCTCCACCATTGGACCCAGTCAAGGAGGTGACTTCAATCTTAAGGTGGACCAATACATCGTGAAGAACATGACGATTTCGGATGGAAAAATAAGACAAAGCCAATCGATCGAATACTTTTTAACGACGCTGGACCACCCCATGACTGCGTCCGAGGAAAAACGTTATATGGAGGGTGAAATTCATCAACTTTTTCATAACCAAGAGAGAGGGTGGGTCTACCTGTTGAAACAACGGGGTGGGGAACAGAAGGTTACGCCCGTTGCCCGTCTCAACCATCCCTTGCTTCTCGATTTACAGAAGAAACTCACACCCCTTCTGGGGGAATTCCCCCAACGTTTCATCATCGTTTTCTATTCCCCGGAGTTCCGAGCCCTTCGTATCCGTTTTCATCCCCAGAAAAATGAGGAGCTCGGTTTCTATCAACAGATGATGAATCTCCTCAACTCTAAACTGTAGTCTGGAAGTATCTCTTCATGTCGCAAAATCCAAAAAGAACGTTCGAAAGAGTCCAGGCAATCGCTCACGTGCGAAAAAGTCTCAGCCCATCAAAAACCCTGACACTTGACCAAAGCATTAGAAGTGGTCGAAAATCGAGTGGAGGAAATAGGTCCCAATCAATACGGGGAATCCTACGGTAAAAAGGATCTTGCTGAAAGGCTGAAAAAGAAGGATGATCCCCATAACCATAAGGATTAAGGCGGCTCGATCTAATTTCTCGACCAACATTTTCCTCTTCTTCCAGTCCAAGAATTCACCTCACTCGAAAGATTTCTTCGGAGATCCTTGCGAAAAGCTGGTGCTTTCAGAATCTCTGAGGGCCTTGGGCCCCTAATGAGGGATTACAGATAGATCCTCTCTCCGCTCCTTTTATTGAAAAGATAGATCTTTTCCTTCGAGAAATAGAATGGACAGGGCTTCCTGAATTCACCTTGAAACCCAGGCTCTGCCAACGTTTTTAAGAGGTTCTTCCCGACGGAAAGATTGACGAGCGTATCAGCTCCCTGGAATTCTCTCCCTATGAATAGCCCCCGAAAAGAGCTCTGGCCTTCCGGAATACCCAACTGGATATCCTCCGGCCACACGCCTAGCACCATTTCCCCATCCCCGGTCGCCTGCCCGATCTTATCGACTTGTGAATCCAGCAGGCGAAACTCCAGATTCGCCTCGCGATTCACAACGAGGTAACCTTCCTCTATTCGACAATCCAGGAAGTTCATGGGAGGACTTTCCATCTGGGCAGCCACGGTCATCGTTTTCGGATCCCGATGAAGTTCGCTGTAGGTTCCAACCTGGTGAAGTCTGCCCTGATCGAGGATGCCTATCCGGTCGGCCACGGAAACGGCACTGACAAAATCATGGGTCACGTACAGCATGGTGGCTCCGTACTTTTGGTGGAGCCCACGAAATTCTACACGGAGCTCTTCCCTCAGTTTCAGATCGAGATTGCTCAGAGGCTCGTCCATCAGATAAATGCGGGGGGTTCTCACCAGCGTCCTCGCCAGAGCGGTCCGCTGGATTTCCCCTCCACTGAGGGTCGTTACCTCTCGATCGAGGAGATGGTCGATGTGGAGATCTCTTCCCACTTTCGTGACCCTCTCCTTAATCTCCTTCTCCGGAAGTTTGTAACGGGGGGACCTCAGCGGAAAAGCGACGTTGTCAAAGACATTGTAGATAGGATAGAGATTGTGGGCCTCAAACATCAGGGCGACATCTCGAAAGGAAGGAGAGAGGTGGGTCACCTCCCTGTCATCCAGTAAAACCCGTCCTTCATCAGGTTTCTCAAGACCCGCTGCAATTCGAAGGGTGGTCGTCTTTCCTGCCCCTGTGGGACCGAGCAAAACAAAGATCTCTCCGTCTAAGACTTCAATGGTCAAGTGATCGACGGCAGTAATATCACCAAAACGTTTGGTAATGCCTTCTAACCTCAACATCTCGGCTTATCCCCTCATTGAATTACTGTACGATATAGTGTCATGCGAACACGGATCGCCCCGTCTCCGCATCGAAGAAACGCATGCGTTCTGGTCGAAAGCGGACATAACCTTCAGCCCCCTCGGGCACTTCCTCTCTGACACGACCCATGAAGAGTTTCTTACCCAACCGAAAACTGAACAATTCAAACTGGCTGAATTTTTCTGCTCTGATCACCTTGATCCCTAGGCTCGCCACTGGCTCCTTCTGCCTCTGTGAAAAGGAGATATGCTCCGGCCGGATCCCGATTACGAGATTCTTCCTCCCCTTCTGGTTCAATTGATTCGCGACGTCGCCGGGAAGCCTCAGCTCCTTTTTATCCACCTCAAAAAGAAGACGATCGCCTTCCAGAATACAACTCGCAAAATTCATTCCCGGGCTGCCGATGAAGTATCCAGCAAAGACGGTCTCAGGGTTTTCATAAAGATCCTTTGGGGACCCAACCTGTAAAATCTTGCCGTCCTTCATAAGCACAATTCGGTCTGCTAGAGCCATTGCCTCCCGTTGATCATGAGTGACGTAGAGTGTGGTCACCTGAAGGCTTTTCTGGATGCGGCCTAATTCGGTACGCATTTCATCTCGAAACCTCTCATCTAATTGGCTAAGTGGCTCATCCAATAAGAGAACCGCCGGATCTCGAACGATGGCTCTGGCCAGAGCCACCTTCTGCTGATCTCCGCCGGGAAGGGTCTGCACTTTGCGCTTCAATATCCCCCCCAGCTGGAGAAGATCGGAGACCCACTCGATCTTCCCTTGGATCTTCTTACCTGAAACCCCCTGAGCCCTGAGGGGAAAGGAGATGTTGTCCATAGCACTCAGATGGGGGTAGAGGGCGAAAAACTGAAAAACCATGGCAATATTGCGATCCGCAGGCTCTAAGTTGTTGACCATGAGATCGCCGAAATAGATCTCGCCGGAGGTCGGGCTTTCCAGGCCCGCGACGCACCGTAGCGTGGTCGTTTTCCCACATCCCGAAGGACCCAGCAAAACCACGAACTCTTTGTCTATGATCTCCAGGTCGACACCATCCACGGCTTTCACGGTGCCGTAATATTTTTTCAGGTCCATAATACCTACTGTTGCCAAGCTTCACCTCGCTATACGTTTAGTATCGATTATTTCCGTTGTTTCTCGATCAGTCTCGTCATATACCGGATCAGAAACGTGGAGAGACAGATAATTGTGATCAACAGGATCATCGCCAAGGCGGACCCTTCTCCCGTATAAAAATACTGAAAGGCCGTTTTATAAAGAGTAAAGGAGATCGTTTGCGTGGCATCGCCCGGGCCTCCTGCCGTGAGGGTGTAGACCAAGTCAAATTGTTTGATCGAATCGATGAGACGAAAGAGGATCGCCAAGACCAAGATGGGAGCGGACAGAGGAAGGGTGATGTGTCTGAACTTGAACCAGGCTGAGGCGCGATCGACACTTGCCGCTTCATACAGGTATCTCGGAATCGCTGTAAAGGCGGCCAGGGAAAGAAGGGCCATAAAGGGAGCCCACATCCACGTATCGGCAATCACGACCGCATAGATACTATGCCGGGCATCGGCCAACCATTCGATCGGTTTGACATCGAAGAGGGATTTCAGAAGGTAATTGATGACTCCCCATTGGGTGTTAAACATATACTTCCAGAAGAGGCCGACCACAATAGGGCAGAGCATCATGGGCATCAGGACGAGCGTCAGAATGATCCCCCTCCCTTTGAATTTTTCTTGAAGAAGGTAGGCAATTCCAACCCCGGCCATAAATTGAACGGCCACGGCCGCGACCACGTATTTTCCCGTGAAGACAAAGCGCTCCCAGGTGTAGGTGTCCGTCAAAAGGAATTTATAATTGTCGATCCCTATGAAGTTGAGTCCCCCTGCCAATCTCAAAAAGGAGAACCGGAAGAAACTATAGTAGATCAGCATAACAAAGGGGTACCCGATCAGAAACAAAAGGATAATCAGCGAGGGCCAGATGAAAAGGATCTTGAATCGCTTTTCATTGAGAAATTCTTTCGGATAACTTTCAGCGCTGCTCATGAGCCTCCGTCTTTAATTGACCTTACCTTCAAGCGGCATCATTTGGAAGATCCGGAAATGTTCGAAATCAAATTCCCAATTAATGAAAGCCTCTTGCCAGGGTCCCCCAACGCTCTCTGCACTTGGTATGAGGCAGGCAACAAAAGGCCATCCACCCGCAACCAGGTAGCCGATGCCCACTGCATAGCGAAAGGGTTGAGAAGCCTTATCTTCGAGCAAGAAGGGGTGGCTTTCACGATCGACCAAGTCTTGGATCACCCTGAATGAGGAACGGCTACCATCCAGGGCCTTCCCATCAAAGGCCCTTACAGTGACGGGAAAACCCCTCGATTGGGAAAAGAACTCGACGGTTTTCTCGATAGACTGACAGTCGAAGCACCCTTTTCCCAGGAGATCGATTTCCTTGATCCAGTCACGGGGCGGAGGGTTTCCCGTATTCCCCTTTCTGTCATTTTCTGAAGCCCGGGTTTGTATCCATTCCGAGTGTCTCTGGTTTGCCCAATATCCCAGCATCATTCCCAGGCAAGTCGCACGGTCAGAGAGATAGAGAGAATAGTTAGGAACCGACGCCAACAGCTTCACTTTCCGAGGTTCCTTCTCTTTCACTGGCCATCTTGCTTCAAGCCTCCTCTTGCCGTCGGACTGCTGGTCCCAAAGCGAATCCGTGGGCTCAACTTTTTGGCTCATGAGATCGAAAAGAAAACTCCCTACAGGTTTCCCGTTTCGTGAGTAGCCAATACGCGCCCAATAGTGTAAAGGACCACCCCGAACAAGAAGAGCCGGGTCGATTCGTCCCTCTTGACCCAGCCGGGTGTTGGTCATGATCCTGGCAGACTCCTCCGACTTGGCTAAGGCGTCGCGTAAAAAAGGGCGTCCTCTCCCGAAAAGAAGCGGAACGCAGGCTCCTTTCCCCTCTAAGTAAATTGCCTCTAAATACTGCTTCTGGGTACTCATCAAAGCAAGGCGGCCAAGCTCCCTTCCATACATTCCAAAAACAGGCCTTTCCGCAATCATCGGTGCCTTCCTGAATTCAGGAAAGTAGAGGCCCACTTCCTCCTGAATGCCAAGGCTAAAGCCCGGGGCAGGCATCTGTAGAAGTAAGACCGAAAGAAAGATAACCTTACGTCTCATTTCTCCCGTTACCTTCAAACTTTGGGACGACTCCTTTTCTAAACTATTTCCGACCCAGGACTCCAAAGGTCATGCCCACGAGGAGATAGTTCCTCACCAGAATAAAGAGAACCACGACGGGAATAATCAAGATGAACCCTGCTGCTCCTACCATCCCCCAATCTAGCCCTTCCGGTCCCAAAGCCGCGACGATTCTTGGGGGAAGCGTTTTCGCATATCTCGTTGTCACAATGGACGCAAAGGTAAATTCATTCCAGGCAAAGATGAAGCAAAATCCCGTGGTGGCGGCAATGCCTCCCTTGACCAGGCGGAGGACAATCTTTGTGAAAGCCTGAAAACGAGTATAGCCGTTCATATAGGCCGCTTCCTCGTATTCGCGTGGTATTCCGTCAAAGAATCCCTTCATGATCCAGGTAGAAAGGCCAAGGTTGACCAGGATGTACAACAAGATCATGCCGAAGCGGCTGTCCGCCAATCCCATCCGCGAAAACATCATATAGATCGGTACAATCACGGCGACTGGAGGAAGCATCCGGGTCGAAAGAACAAAAAAGAGATAATCTTTTTTCCCCACAAATTCATACCGTGAGCAAACATACCCTGCCATGGTGCCGAGAACAACAGCAATGGCGGTGCCGAGGCCACCCTCAATCATACTGTTCAGCAAGCAGGGGAGAAAATCCGTTGGAACGGTTTCACCTCCGATGAGGGTGGTGATGAAGAGCCGTTTATAGGCCTCCAGGGTAGGTGTAAAAAAGATTTTGGGAGGGACGGCAAACATATCGAGCCGGGTTTTCAACGAAGAAAGAAAAAGCCAAATTAATGGAAAGAGTGTAAAAATGAGTAGAATGCCAATACACACCACAAAGGCAACAGATTTCACCTTGCTCCACCACTTCTTACTCATCTAACTCTCCTCAAAAGAGTTCCCCACCCTCCTATACCAAACAGAGGGTGGGGAGCAAAAGATGTCTAACGAATCAAATTTAACTTTTTACCTATTCCTGTTTCAAGCAGGTCTCCCTTAGTAAATTTTCTTCTTTCCCACTGGATTGACGACCGTATCTGGAACATCTACCGTTTTAGTCCTTGTGATCTTGTAACCTGCTTGAGTCATCGTCCTCTCCTGGCGCTCAGCGCAGTCTTTCATGGCCTGCTCAGGTGTCTTCTTCTTCACAATGGCGTTGTGAACTTCTTCCTGCAGAATGTCCAGAAGAATGGCATACTCGGGAACGTGCCAATAATCGTTCGTCAACAAAAGGGCCTTCGCGAAGATGGCATTATAGGGATTCAACTTCAACCATTTTGGATCCTTCATTACGCTGACCCGACCCGTCTGGCAGTTCTGGGCATACCGCATCTGCTGATCATGCTGCTCGTACCATTCGATGAACTTCCAAGCTTCATCGACGTTCTTCGAGTACTTCGAAATTCCTATGCCTTGACCTCCCATGCTGTATTCTCTTCTGAAGAGCTTATCCCTTCCCCAGGCCCCCGGCAGAATGGCAAATCCCGTTTTGTCATGGACCTTAGAAATCTTCGGGTCGAGCATGGAGCCGAAGAAGTAGAACCATTGCTGGGCCATGGCCACCTGGCCTTGCTGGAAGGCTGTGTTGACCTCATCATAACCCCACGTCTCAGCTCCCGGCGGGCAGTACTTGAACATATCGACATAGAATTTGATCCCGTCAACGGATGCAGGGCTATCGATGTATCCCTTGAACTCATTGGTCTTGGGATTCCACAACTCTCCACCAAAGCACCACACAAAGGTGTTGGAAGAGCTTGTGCAATAGTCGTACTCCCTTCCGCCATACATCGCCCATCCCCACAACTTTTGCTCAGGACGCGTGAAGAATTCGGCGATATCTTTCAACTCCTGATAGGTGTCGGGTACCTTCAGCTCACGGTTATATTTTTTCTTGAAAGCCTCTTTCTCTTTGGGATCGTTGAAAAGATCCTTCCGATACATCAAGCCGATGCAATCCTGGTTCACGGGAAGTGCATAATTTTTCCCACTCCCATCAGGATACTCACCGTAGCGGGCCAATGCCACCTCTGTAAAGTCTGTCCTCTTTAACTTCTTCGATTTCTCCAGAAGTGGGTTGAGAAGAACACAATGCCCGCCACCTGCAAACTCCGCGACCGATTGGCTATCCCACGCAGCCAGATCAAATCCGGAACCTTTGGCTGCAAATTCAGCCGCAATCTTGTCATGCCACTGGGGTCCGTAGGGAACGAGGGCCCCCACGACCTTGACCCCTGTCTGTTTGGTATAATCCTTCGCAATGTTCAAAAGGGTCTCTGCACAGATGCCTGCGTGCCAGACCACCGTCAGCGTCACATCCTTTTTCTGGCTGCTTGCCGGTAAAGTAAGCAAGAGCAGCGTGCATACCAAGAAACCGACGAAGATGACTTTTCTTACTCCGCTTGACATTTCTTTCTACCTCCTTT
>Ga0315280_10012701_pt1 | contig 10134 bp, 9 predicted proteins | sample YL17G06_40_MG_FD_203697 | JGI IMG/M metagenome (GOLD analysis project Ga0315280, IMG submission 203697) | Sediment microbial communities from Yellowstone Lake, YNP, Wyoming, USA - YL17G06_40 | ecosystem: Environmental > Aquatic > Freshwater > Lake > Sediment | place: USA: Wyoming | collected...
GCAGTCGCATCGCTTACTTCCGTCTTCTTCCACTGGTAGGGAAGAGTCAAGATCACATCAACATTGTCAATAACGCCGTAGGTGAGGGATGCTTTCAGTTCGCTGTCTCTCTCCTTTGCCGTTATATTGGTACCGGTGTCTTCGCTTGACTTTTCCCTTTCATAACTCGTTTGACCGTTCAGCTCGAACAGAAATTTCCCCTTCCCCTGTGTGCCTGTATCGTCGGTGATCAGGGGATGAGCAGCCAAAACCGGCCCTGACCAGCATAACACAATCAATATAACAATTATCCTTTTGAACATATTTTTTCTCCTTTCATCGAGGTTCCGGGAATAAGAGGTCTTCCGGCTCAGGGCCTCCTACTTACCCGCCTTCCCATTAAGATATGAACTTAACAGTGGCTTTTGGTTCGGGTTTTCGTTCCCTTCACGGCTACGGGACAGCAGAGGAGTTACACCTCTTTCCGCTTCATTATTCCCTGCTTGCAAATTTTCAATGGCACCCTTCGTTTTTTAAAAATTTCAGTCTTATCTAATCGGGTTTCATCACCCCCTTTCTTCCAAGGTTTATTTTTCCAGCGGTTTCCATTCCCGGACGTCGGGAAGATCACACGATTCCTCCAGCCGCTTCATAACAAGATCAACGAGGCATTCGTCGAAACCAAGGTTTTTGCCCAGGATCAGTTTCACATGGGGATACCCCCTTGCCTTTTCCCGAAGCAGATCGGGGATGTCCTCCATTAAATGAAGACCGGAATGAAGGAAATAGGGGATGACGATGATCTTCGTTGCCCCCCTGGCCACGCAACTTTCAAACACCTCGGGAAAGTAGGGGCCCAGCCTCGACATATAGCAGATCTCTATGATTTCTGGTCCCAGCTTTTCCCGCATCCGCTGCGCCACCTGTTCCATTCCCTCCCCCGCGCCTGGAATACGGCTTCCATGACCCAAAAGAATTATGGCTTCATTTTTATTCTTCTTCATCTCTGCCTCCTGGCTGCAATTCCGCAAGAGAACACAGGGCATGAATGACGCTGACGGCAATTGCGCTCCCGCCGCGGCGTCCTGTAAGCGCGATATAGGGAATGTCCAAGGACATGATCTCTTCCTTGCTCTCGGTGACATGTACGAAGCCGACGGGCATGGCGATTACCAGCGCCGGGCGGATGTCCTCTTCAAGCACCATACGGTTTAATTCGAGCAGGGCGACGGGCGCATTGCCGAAAACGGCGATACCTGCATGGAGAATTCGCTTCGCTTTGCGCACGGCGAAGAGAGAGCGGGGAAGTCCCGATTCACGGGCATCTTTCGCCACATCAGGATCGGCAATATGGCAAAATATATTTTCAGGACTGTACCGTCCGCATACGGCGCGCAATCTTTCCATGGACAGTCCCGAGCGTATCATGTTGGAGTCGGCATAGATGGGCCGCCCCTCCCTGAGCGCCTCGATGGCCGAGGGAATGGCGCGAGCTGAAAATTTCACTGACTCCATGACGCCGAGATCGCCGGTAGTATGGATCATACGGCGGACCACCTGCCACTCATCGGCCGTAAAGCTGTGGGGCGGTGCTTCTCTGTCGATGATCGTGAATGACCATTCCTCGATTTCCTGTCCACTCTTCGGCGCTTCATAGAGGGTATGAATGAATGGCTTTCTCGGCGTTTGCTTTTTTGCACTCATTTTTGGGCTCCGCAGTGGTCAATAAAATATTTCAGCGCCTCCGGCCGGGAGGCAAGATGGAGGTGTACATAGCTTGCCAGCACCCGTCCCCTTTGAAAACCTTCCCTCGCAGCGTCATCGGTACGTCGCCTCTTCATTGAGTAAATGGCCTTCCATGCCGGGTCTTCCGCCGGATTGGATGTTAATTCCGAGTAGTGGAATTCATGTCCCCGCAGGACTGCGCCTTCAGCGCCCCAGAGGGAATTGGCGTTCAGGATGACCTCAACATATCCCAGTGATTTAAGCCGGTCAAGCATCCGCGTTGCAGCGGGGATGAGTCCGACCATCGGGTATTGGTTGCCGTTTTGCTTCTCCAGTTTCCGGCACAGGTACATGAGCCCGCCGCATTCCCCATATACAGGCCGGCCCGAAGACGCGAATTCCCGGATGGCCGAGAGCATTTTTCTGTTGGCCGAGAGCATCTCCGCGTGCTCTTCCGGATAACCCCCGCCGATGTAGAGGGCATCGAGATTTACGGGGAGACTGCTGTCCGCAAGGGGTGAGAAGTAATGCAGTGTGCAGCGCCTCATTTCCAGCTCGTCAAAGAGGTCCTGGTAATAGAAATGGAAGGCCGCGTCGCGGGCAACACCGATGGAGATACCTTTGGAGTTATTCCCTGGATAGCCCGCTCCTTCAATCCCTCCCACCGGTGGACAGAAGCCTGTTCTGTTTGAGTCAGCGCAATCGCTCGTGGTTGCTATTTCAAGAGGCGGCGCATTCCGGGCAATACCAATGATATCATCGACAGACGCATGCCTTTCGAAGGCGGCTGCAAGTTCGTCGAGAATCGTCGGGGAGAGATTTCCTGAGTCAGCCCTCACCAGGCCGAGATGCCGGCTGGGAAGATTGGGGATCGCACCCTGTGGGATGCCGCCCACCAGAGGAGGAAGCGCTTCGGCTGCAAGGGAAACGGCAAGCATCGATGCGTGGCGTTCGGAGCCGCAGCGGTTGGCGATCACCCCGGCCACTTGCAGGCCCTTTTCAAAACCGGAATAGCCTTTCACAACGGCGGCAAGGCTTCTGGCCATGCCGTATACTTCAGCGATCAGGATTATTGGGGCATTGAGCCAGCGCGCAATTTCCGCTGTGCTTCCTTCAGAGCCGGCGGGATCAGCGCCGTCAAATAGACCCATGACCCCTTCGATGACGGAAATATGGGCGCCTTGCGAAGCGCGGGTAAACAGCCGGGAGACGTATTCTCTGCCTGCCATCCAGCCGTCGAGATTATAGCAGGGCCTTCCCGAGGCCACAGTCAGGTATGTTGGGTCCAGGAAATCCGGCCCCACCTTGAACGTCTGCACGTTAAGGCCGCGCTTTCTCAGCGCCGTAACGAAGGCCAGGGTCAGGGACGTCTTTCCCACACCGCTTTGCGTGCCCGCTATGACAATCCGGGGGCAGTCCATCTTCAGTATTCCACTCCCTTTTGTCCTTCCCGGCCGTCTTGAAAACCGTGTTTGACCATGCGCATGTCCGTCACCGTGTCGGCTATGGATACAAGGCCTGCCGTGGCATTGCGGCCTGTCATGACAATACGCATGCCGGAGGTTCCCTTACGGACGGCTTCGATGACCTGTCCCTCGTCCAGGAGTCCTTTCCCGATGGCGGTGCATATCTCGTCCAGTATAATGAGATCATATTTCCCCGATGCGAGAGCCTTTTCAGCGAGACGAAGACCCTCGCAGGCCGCACTGCAGTGTTCCCGGAATGCCGGGTCGGTCCGCTCCGGGACAAACCCCCGGCCGGTCTGCACGATCTTGCAACCGGGGAGATGCCTGCATGCTGCCAGCTCTCCCGTCGTGGGGTCCGACTTCACGAATTGAATGACCAGGGTATTCATGCCGTGCCCGCTGGCGCGGAGGGCCATACCCAGGGCGGCCGTCGTCTTTCCCTTGCCGTCCCCTGTGAAGAGTAGTATCCGCTTTTTATCTTTCACACTAACATCCCTCTCACCGCAATCCCACCAACCGATAGATTACATCCATGTTTAAGCACCTTCGGACGACTTCGGCCAGGCGGTCGAAAGCCGGCTCTAGGTCATAAGCGGCAAGCACCCTTCCCACCGGGGCCAGGCCGCGGCGGGTCCTCAATTTGTCGATAAACCACCGGCGAAAGTCGTCGGCATCGAATATCCCGTGCAGGTATGTTCCCCACAGGAGGCCGTCTTCCGATCTTACGCCGACTACCGCGCCGTCTTCACGCACAACGGCGGCGGGCATGTTTATGCCGTTTGTTTGTCCATGGTGTATCTCATATCCCCTTAAGGCAATGCCTGAATCGGCGTGACGCGCCGAGACGCATTCCAGGGTTTTCTCCATGGCCAGCGTCGTTGTGACCGGCAGCAGTCCCAGCCCTCTTATGGTACTTCCTCCGGACTCGATGCCGTGAGGATCGGCGATCTCTTTCCCGAGGATCTGAAAACCGCCGCAGATGCCGACAATTTCTGTCTTTCCATTACGGGCCAGGTAGGTGATCCTTTCTGCGAGGCCGTCCTTCTTCAAATATTCCAGGTCGCCGATGACGTTCTTGCTCCCCGGCAGGATGACGGCGTCAGGGTGGCCGATGTCGCGGGAGGATCGGATGACGCGCAGGTGCACATCAGGTTCCAGGCGGAGCGAATCGAAATCGGTAAAATTAGATATATGGGGAAGATCGATCAGCGCTATCTCCACCGCATCTCCCGTAGGGCGGGTTCTTTCTTTCGGGCCGTTCTTGAAGGTTACGGAGTCCTCTTCCGGGAGTCCCAGGTCTTTGAGATAGGGTACGACGCCGAAGGTCGGCTTTCCTGTATGGCGCTCCACATAACTCATGGCATCATTAAGGAGTGATTTATCCCCCCGGAAGCGATTGATTGCAAATCCCGCGACAAGCGCCCTTTCCCATTCCGCAAGGACCTCCATCGTCCCTACAAACGACGCAAAGACTCCGCCTCTGTCGATATCACCCACCAGGATGACTGGTGAACGGGCGTAGCGGGCCATGGCCATGTTCACTATGTCGTGGTGCTTCAGATTGACCTCCGCAGGGCTTCCCGCTCCTTCAAGGATGATAACGTCGTGCTCGGAGGCGAGGGAATCATATGCCTCCTTTGCCGCTCTGAACGCTTTGGGCTTGTAGCGGATATACTGTCCTACATCCATATTTCTTACAGGCTTTCCCATTACGATAACCTGGGCGCCCGTATCGCTGCTGGGTTTGAGAAGGATAGGGTTCATCCGGACGTCCGGGTCGATCCGGCAGGCCTGGGCCTGGACGACCTGGGCACGGCCCATCTCGCCGCCATCCCGTGTGACGTAGGAATTAAGAGACATGTTCTGCGCCTTGAAAGGAGCGACACTGTAACCGTCCTGGAGCATGATCCGGCAGAGGGCCGCGGCCATCACGCTCTTTCCCGCGTTGGAGCTCGTTCCCTGGATCATGACAGCAGGTTTCGTCTTCCTCCCGGCGGACGTGTGTGTAAAGCCAAGGGCGTCGCGGAGCTTGTTACAGAGCAGCTCATTTTCTTCAGCGGTCCTGACGGCGACGCGGAAGAACCTTGCGTCCAGTCCGTCAAAATTCTCGCACACCCTGATGGCGATTCCCATGGGGAGGAGTTTCTGTGCGAGCGCCGCGGCGCTTAGCCCTTTTCGGTCAATCCGCACCATGAGATAATTCGCCTCCCCCGGGTACACATAAAGCCCGGGCATGGACTGCAACTTCTCCGTAAGTAACTTCCGCTCCGTCTGGCAATATGCCTTTGTCTTCCTCGCATATTCTTTATCACCCATGGCCTTTTCTCCGACGGCTTGGGCGAGGGTATTGACCGACCAGGGGGGCATCATCGTCCGTATTCGCGAAATGATGGCAGGGTCGGCAACTAAACAGCCCAATCTCAGCCCCGGAATGGCGAAGAACTTGGTGAAAGAAAGAAGCACGATGACATTGGGGGGACGCCTGCCGGTCAAGCGGTCCATGCCTTCCACAAAGTCGGCAAAGGCCTCATCGATGACGAAGGTGACAGACGCATTTCTCAGGGCCATATCTCTAAGGACATCGGCGCTACAAAGCAAGCCCGTTGGATTATTCGGCTGGCCGATAAAGATGAGGTCATTTCCCTTCAGCCGCGATTCGATGAACTTGAGATCAGGCCTTAACCCGTCCTCCTCTTTCATGATGATCTTTTCCACGGTAAGCCCGGCGAGTTCCGAGGCCCGTGCATAATCGGAATAAGCGGGAACGGTAACGACGGCACGGCTCACGGGAAGGGAACGGGGTATGATATAGAGGATCTCTGTCGAACCGTTGCCGGCTATAACCTCATCTTCTGTGACTCCATAACGGGCGGAGATGGCCTTAATGAGTGCTGCACAGTCCGGGTCAGGATAATGGGTGAGGGAGGCAATCGTCCGGCTCATGAGAGGCCTGACCCATTCCGGTGGACCCAGAGGATTTATATTGGCTGAAAAGTCCAGAATATCTTCCGGGGAAAGGCCCGCCGCTGATGCCAGTTTTCTCAGGTTTCCACCGTGTTTGTTTGATGTCATTTCCTTTTCCTGTATCAGACTGCTTTATCGCCGCATACTCCGGCAATAGCGTCATGGCAACGGGATGCTAACGGAGAAATTCCGGCATGGTCAGGCGAGCTGGCAGATTTGAACGAACCGCAGGCATCTTTGCAGACCGGGATGGCGGGCTGGCGAAGCAGGGTTGGAATAATTGTGAAAAGTAATGTAACCGTAAAAATCCCCCCTCGAGGAACCGCGATGGATTGGTTTTCCGGCTTCGGGCTGCCTACTCACCCGCCTTCCCGTCATGGACTTTTCATGACAGTGGCTTTTTGAGGTTTTCGTTCCCTTCACGGCTGCGGGGCAGCGGGGGCATTTAACCCCTCTTCCACACATCCATCCGTATTTTTTTGTTATTCAGGTGATGAGTAACAAAGGAGGGTTTCTTTGTCAAGAGTAAATTCAATGAGACTTGGCCTTTTCCAAGACAGCGGCTGAGGATTAGGCCTTAGTCGAATCCGGTAGCGAGCGCAATCCTGGCAGCTTGCTGCCGGGATAAGCGGCGAATGGGGAACATGATGATTCCTTAAGGATCGAAGATTCTCCGCAGTTTGCTGCGGAGAGCTTCAATTGACCCTGAGGGAGAGAAGCGCGCCGAAGGGTCTTGGGTTAAGTTTCCTGTAAATTGCTGCGGAAAGTGTGTCCAGAACTTCCCAGGGAGTTAAAACCGTTAGTTTGAAAGGTATCAGGCGATGGTATCCAGGAGCGTTTTCCTCATCTCGTCTTCCGTTGTAATCGTCTTGATATTCGCGGCGAAAGCATGCTGGATAGTAATCAGATCGACAAGTTCCTCGGCCAGGTTAACGTTTGATGATTCCTGGGTGTTGCCTCTTTCATCGGGAGGCAATGCATCACCCGGTGTATCCACCCGGCTGATAGACACCTTGACGCCTGAAGGGTAGACGTCCTCAAATTCTGCCCGGCTCTTTTTGAAGTTATTAGTGTTGACATTAGCGATATTGTTGGCAGTTACATCCATTTTCCGAAAGAGGGAACCGAGGGCAGAGAGGGCTACATTAAATGCGTCCGACATGCTTTCACCTCCAAGCAATAATGGTATATTTATATCGGCTCTTTGGTGAAAAAACTTTAATGCCGGATCACCGCCCGCCATTTATCCGAACCAGCCTATCAAAAACACACCTGATATCATTATGATTGCACCCGTTAGTCTCTCCGCGATTTTTTCCTCCTTAAACCATAGCGCACCATACAGTACCCCGAATAAGAGACTGGTCCGTTTCAGTGATATCATGTAAGCAACATTCGTCATCGATATGGCGAGCATATGGCTGAAGATAGTCGTGGCTACAAGTGCACCGAGGATCAGGCCGATGATAGGCCTTCTGACAAGATTTTTCACAGGTTCGGCATTTGCTGCTGCGGGAAGAAAAAGGGTCAGCAACATGGCGAGAGCAATGTTGTAGATGATGCCGAAAAAATAGGGATTGGAGTGAATGATGGCGAGCTTGCCGATTGTTGAGGTGAAGGCATATATGAAAGATACCAGCAACATCAGACGGGACCCCGGTTCTCTGAAGATAGCCTTCAGAGGGGCCAGGAGCCCGTACCTGGTCTTGGAAAAATTTAGAAAATATGCCCCCATAATTATTAAAATTATTCCCCAGAATCCGCCGGGACTGATTTCTTCTCCTAAAATTATCCATCCTGTCAAGATGATGAATCCGGGAGTGAAGGCTAAGAATGGCACTGTGAGAGACAACGGTGAAACCTTGAGGGCCTTCATGTAGCAGTAAAACGCCGATGCCTCCATTGGCAGGCCGATGGCAATGCAGAACCAGAATGTTCTATCAGGGATAACCCAGGGTATAAAGAACAGGGCTGCCAGGAGCCACGGCACGGCATAACCCAGCCTGGCAAGCCCCATCATAAGAGGCGGGAGATTACTAAAAAATTTTTTTGTCAGGGCATCGGATGTGGCGAGACTGAGCGCGGCCAGCAAAGAAAGAAAAAACCATGACACGGGGCGACATCACTTTCTGTCATCCGCAGCTTGAAAGACCAAGGGCATGTTTCTTTACGAGAGCATCATCTTTGCATTTGTGAAGGCAAAGGCTGCACCCATTTGTTCGTATGCCCATCGTAAAACCACTTGTCGGGGAATCCGCGGCGTTTTGTGTAAGAAGGTCTCTTTGCCCATGACGTCAGCTCTCTGTAAGCTTGGTGGAGTTTTCTGAATGTCGCTGCATCGCCTCCGAGATCAGGATGATGTACCTTCGCCTGCCTGCGATATGCGTCTTTCACGCTTTTTTGCAGTTCTGTCGCGTTCAATTCAGATTTGTCAAGTTTAAGGTGAGATAAATATGTTGCCTTAATAGAAGGGGCTCTTACCATCGTTGGCCTTACAGAAACTATTGGCCCATTATTCCTGACGGCTTTTCCGAGAACGTGGAATGAGGCGAGGTATCTTTTATTTGTTCGCTTCCTTTCTTTCCACCAGATATTTCCCAGCATGTCGGCCATCTTGCTGAAATCTTCGGCAGGTTTGCTTCCGGGAGAGCGTGGATAGAAGAAGCTGAATATCTGCTCGGATCCGTAGGGGAGCATGTCCATTATTATCATGACGTCGGAAAAATAAAATGTCGCGTACTTTGCGTTGAGGGCCCTTATCAGGCCCGTTCTCACCTCCAGCTTGTAATGGAGGCGTTTCCGGCATTCCATGGAGCAGTATTTGCGCCTGGCCGTATTCACAGTAGCGCCGCAGGCAAGGCATCTGCCCTTTTTTCTGCCGTTCGGCTCGATTATATTTCTTACAATTAATTGTTTCATAATAAAACAGCGTAGATGATGGATGCTATTACAGAAATCGAAAAATGTCAATGCCCTTCCACATTTCACCTTGCCTGAACCTGCATTATCTAATATAAAAATAAGGACATGGCCCATTTCTTTGCACAGGTGTAAAAATAATTATTCGTTCTGGTTGCCAACTTGGAGATGATTGAAATAAATAAGCGCTTTTCCTATTCTTAGTGTGGCGAGGCACTGTATGAGAATTCTCTCGGCTTTCATTTTATCTGTTTCTCTCTTCGGCATATGTCCAGATGCGGCGCTATCCAGAGTCTTAGTCTATGATGGTGTGGCTCTGAAGGGCCAGGAGGTCATGCTTAGAGCCGAGACAAGGGGAACGTTGCTCAGCAAGGGCGGGGAGGTTGTGGAGTTTACAGTCGATGGGAGGTCTATCGGCAAGAACCTTTCCGGCACAGACGGATTTGCAGTCAAAGGATTCATCCCGGCAAGAACAGGTCTCTACAAAATAAGCGTAAGATCCGGCGATGACAAGGATAGCGGCATACTCCTGGCACTGGAGAGAAAAACGCGGATCGTCTTTATTGATGTTGCAGGCTCTTTGCTGGAGGGGCCTTTTGGAGAAAAGGAGAAACCGGAAAGCAGAAAGGCCATAACAAAAATTAAGAAAAGATTTCCTATAGTCTTTCTCCAAAAAGGTCTTCTGAGTGTGGAAGCTGTGAGATCATGGCTGAAGAAAAACAATTTCCCTGTTGCGCCTGTGCTGCCCTGGGATCAGGGTGACGTATTCAGGGAAATCAGGGAAAGGGATTTGCACATTAAGGCGATAGTTGGGGGGCCGGAGGTGATTGAATCTGCCCAGATGTATAAACCCCTTGTCTTCAGTTTTGATTCCGTGGAGGATGCGGAAGTTGTTGAGAATTGGGGTGAGATAGAAAAAAAGTTAAGATGACGTTTTCTCCATGGCTTTCCTCAGGGCATGCACCTTGGCGCCTATATCACGGGCGCCCACGATTTCCGTTACCAGTGCAATGCATCTTGCTCCACTGCGGTACACATCGGCTATATTATGCTCTTTAATTCCACCCAGGGCCACAAAGGG
>Ga0315280_10012702_pt1 | contig 10133 bp, 9 predicted proteins | sample YL17G06_40_MG_FD_203697 | JGI IMG/M metagenome (GOLD analysis project Ga0315280, IMG submission 203697) | Sediment microbial communities from Yellowstone Lake, YNP, Wyoming, USA - YL17G06_40 | ecosystem: Environmental > Aquatic > Freshwater > Lake > Sediment | place: USA: Wyoming | collected...
GATCCTGTTGATGTATCCTATGTGGCTGATCTTGCTTCTAATCTTACACTCTCTCCCTTTGAATAAATTCTTCCAGCAATAATGAATCTTTTGTGAGTGTTTTGTACTCGTTTAGCTACTCTTTAACTTTGTCGGTGGGAAGTCCCCAGACTTCAGGCTGGGGATGAAAACCAAAACCGTTATTAGTGATTAGGGTGAATGTATTTTTGTGTAGCCTAAATGAAGTACAAGCTTGACAAATCTTCGCATGCAGTATTCTCGCTTCAGTACCATTTAGTGCTAATCATCAAGTACCGTCGTAAGGCTCTCTGTGACGAGGCTATCAGAGAACGTTTGAAGAATATCGTATGGGACTTGGCTAAACAGCTTGGAATCGAAATAATTGTTCAAGAGCCTGCTGAAGACCACATCCACATCCTTTTCAAGGCTAAACCATCCACAGACCTTGTGAAAATTGTGAACACTCTGAAAGGTGTAACTGCAAGACGTATGCGTAAAGAGTTTCCTCAACTGAAAGAGTTGTTATGGGGCGATTCTTTCTGGTCTGACTCGTATTTTCTTGCAAGCACTGGGCAAGTTAGTCTTGACGTTTTGAAGAAGTATGTGGAGGAACAGCAGGGTGCTTAGCTATCGTTTCAGGCTATACCCATCAAAACAAACTGAAGAGGCGTTGTTTCAGCATCTTGGTCTATGCAGGTGGCTCTATAATCGCTTGCTTGAGGAACTGAACAAAGCTAAGGCTGAAGGGCGAAAACTATCTCAGAAAGACACGCAGGCTCTCATAGTTAAGCTGAAAACGGAGAAGCCAGAGCTTGAACAGGTATATTCTAAGGTTTTGCAGATGGTCAACTACCAGTTATGGAGTAATATTCGAACGTTATCTGTATTGAAAAAGAATGGACGAAGGATTGGTAAACTCCGATTCAAGGGTCAATGGTTCAAAACGCTAAACTACAATCAGTCAGGCTTCAAGCTTGAAGGGAAGAAACTGTATCTTTCAAAAGTTGGACCCATCAATATCAAACTGCACCGTTCAATCGAAGGAAAAGTCAAGGGAGTGTTTGTGAAGCGTGAGCTTTCTGGTAGATGGTTTGCAATCTTCCAGTGCAAAAATGCGGTAGCCCATTTGGCTAAAACTGATAGAGCAATCGGATTAGACGTGGGAGTCAAACATTTCTTGTCTGACAGCGATGGTAGGCAGCTTGAGAATCCGAAGTATTATGAGCGGTCTCTTGAAAGACTGCAAAAAGTACATAGAGCCTTGTCAAGGAAGAAAAAAGGGTCTAAGAATAGAGCTAAAGCAAGGGTGAAGTTGGCGAGAGCTTATGAGAAAGTTGTAAACCAACGGGATGATTTTCTGCATAAACTTTCAAGATTCTACATAAATAACTATGACATTATTGCAGTGGAGAATCTGAACGTTTCTGGTATGGTCAGGAATCATAGTTTTAGTAAAAGGATTTTGGATGCTTCTTGGAGCAGGTTTTTCGCAATGTTGTCTTACAAAGCTGAGAATGCTGGTAGGATGCTTGTGAAGGTGAATCCGAGAGGCACAAGCCGAGAGTACAAACATGGCGAATTGGACAGAGATTATAATGCTTCGCTTAATGTTTTGGAGCGGGGTTTAGTGGGGTTGGGACGACCCTTTGAGCCTGTGAAGATAAAGCCTCTACCCGTAGTTATACGGGCAAGCGTTATCGTTGAAGCAGGAAGCCCTCACCCTTCAGGGTAGGGTAGTTCACGCGTGAATGGTCCATAGCGTCTGCCAACTTGGTAGCTCCCATTGCCTTTGTGTCTGGTCCATTATCCTCAAGTTTCGGCAGTATAAATCCTGAAAGAAAAATTATGGACTTGAACCCATTTGGGTTCTAATTCCGGCGACCGCATCATGTGCAGAGACAGGCAAAAACTGGCTGCTCCAGCACTATTTCTACAGATACTCGATCAATTTAGCTTTATTTCGTGAAATAAGCTTTTGGTGGGGTCGTATAGGTTAGAGCCCACGTTTGAACCCACGCATACAGCTAGGTCATGTGATGGCACCTTCTAAATCCGTGTTCTTACGTATGCACGGGTGCAAATCCCACCCCCCGCGCTTTCTAAGCTTAACCAGTTAGAGTGAACAGAAAAGCTTCAGATAATCCTCTAAATGTCTTGTAATCAAAAAGTTTTTTGAAACATGTTCTTTGCCTCTTTTCCCCATTTTTTTGGCTTCTACAGAGTTTTTAAGTAAGTAGATAGTTCTTTCAGCCGCCTCTCCGATGCTATTAACCAAAAATCCCGTCTTACCATGGAGTATTTGCAGCGGGATTCCTCCAACATTGCTCCCGACAACAGGCACTTCTTTCCATAAAGCCTCAGCCACGCTAAGACCAAAGCCTTCACGAATAGACTTCTGTAAAACGACATCTGAAGCTCTTTGAAACGCATTGACTTCGACGTCGCCTACACCGTTTAAATCTGTCAGCAAATGTATATTATAGTCTTCAGCTGCGTGACGAGCGGTTTTCTCATAATATGTCCATCCCTCCGGATCATCTTTAGCCATACTGGCTATCAATAATAGTTGAACGTTGGGCACTTTTTCCCTAACTAGCCTGTAAACGTCAATCACTCCCAACGGGTCTTTCCATGGGTCAAATCTAGCTACCTGCGTTATTATCGGTTTTTCGGCATCTACATCATATTTGTCTAAAACTGAAAGAATTAGACTTTCAGACAGAGAGTTGTTTTTGGCGCTCAATGGATCTATGGATGGCGGAATTATGGTGACTTTCTTCGCCCTTAAAGGTTCTTGCACAAATTGTCTCATTGAGAAAATTAAAGAATCATACTGAAGTGCAAACGGAGTAATAAAATCCATAAACGCTTGATTCGGATGCGACAGATCAATGTGACACCGCCAAATCCACTTTCCAACTCTATCCGGATACTGACCGATGATTGCTGCCGGTTGGCAATCATGAACTACAACGAATTCATGATTCAAATCAAGTTCGCGGGCGTTCATTTTGTTGTATTTTAGGTATGTTTTCTTCATCTGTTCCGTCAAGGAAATGTTCATGCCTTGAAGACCGTTATGCATTGTCTTTGTAACATTGAAGAATTCGTCTGAGCCTTCAATGACTTTCCATTCAGCCTTTAACCCTACATCGCACATTAATGGAACAAGCCTATGAAGAATCTCGGCCACACCACCACCAAAAGATGTAGAGTTTACATGACACACCTCTTTTCCTGTCAAGTTTTTCGCTAGCGTCTTAATCTCTTCTATTTTTTTCTCTCCAATTATTGAAGTGTATTTTTCCAGACTAATATTATCCATATTCTTTCCTCAAACTCAAATGTATATTGCCGCATCACTTAAAATATGTGCCCGCGCCAATCAGATGATAGCCAATTCAAAAAAACATTTTATAAGAGTATAGACTTCTTTGATAATCGGTGTCTCTTCTGGCTAGGGTATCTATTAAAGATTTAACGAAGCGATTTCGTGACGTTGTAGCAGTCAACAAACTTTGTCTGGAAGTAAAGGATAAGGAGTTCGTTGTTGTTTTAGGTCCGTCCGGATGCGGCAAGACCACAGTTCTCCGATGTATTGCAGGTCTGGAAACTCCAGATGAAGGGGAAATCTACATAGGTGATAGGCTTGTGAACGATTTAGATCCGAAGGAGAGGGATATTGCTATGGTCTTTCAGAGTTACGCTCTTTACCCTCATATGACAGTGTTCGACAACCTTGCCTTTCCATTGGAGAACGCCAAGGTTTCAAAGGATGAGATAAAAAAAAGGGTTCAGGAAGTTTCAGAACTATTGAAGATTCAGAAGCTTCTAGGCAGAAAGCCAAAGCAGTTAAGTGGAGGCCAGAGACAGAGAGTGGCTTTAGGTAGGGCGATGGTTAGAGAACCTCACGTTTTCCTTATGGACGAACCTCTCAGTAATCTGGATGCAAAATTGCGAGTTTACATGAGGGCTGAGCTTAAGAAGCTTCAGAAAGATGTCGGAATTACAACTATTTATGTCACTCACGATCAGGTTGAGGCTATGACTATGGGAGATAAAGTTGCTATTCTGGATGAGGGAGTCCTTCAACAGTTTGGCCATCCACATGAGATATACTTTCATCCCTCAAACGTGTTTGTAGCAGGTTTTATAGGAACTCCCCCCACCAACTTCTTCGATTGCAACTTGATGGGAGGAATTCCTTACACTCTCGACACCGGAGAGTTTAGGTATCCTCTTCCTGAGCATGTAGCGAAGGCAGCAAAGAAATGTACCTCCGATGTATGCATACTAGGTGTAAGGCCTCAAGATGTGCTTGTCTATAAAAATGCCAAAGAGAAGAAGGGGTTGATTAAGGCTCGGCTTGAAGTTGTAGAGCCTCTCGGAGATAAGCAAATACTTGACTTGAAAGTGGGAAACTATCTAGTCAAGGCATTGGTAAGCCCAGATTTCAAAGCTGAAATGGGAGATGAGCTGTGGATTGACTTTCCAGCAGACAAGATTTACATATTTGACAAGAAAACAGGTAAAGCATTAACATAAATTTTCATTGTCTATTTTTAGCCTTTAACCGCTCCTGCAGTAATACCTCTCACGTAGTACCTCTGAAGCGCTACATAGATGGCGACTGGTACAATCATAGCCATTATGGACGCGGCAGAAAGAATACTCCAATTTGGTTCATATCTTCCTTTTATGACAGGTACAGTCTGCGTTGCCAGCCTCATGTTCGGGTTTTGGATAAGAGTTAGGGCGAAGAAGAAATCGTTCCAAACCCACACGAACTGAAGGGATAAAATGGAGGCTAAAGCTGGTAGGCTCATTGGAAGGACTATTTTATAGAAGATTTTGAAATAGGAAGCACCGTCTACTCTAGCAGCTTCCTCGACCTCTATAGGAAGAGTGGAGAAGAAGTTTCTCAGAAAGAGTATTTGCCATGGAAGGCCGAAGGCTGTGTGAAGAAGAATTAGACCTACGTAGCTATTCAGTAGCCCTAAGCTGTTCATTAAGTTGTAGATAGGCAAAATAACCATCTGCTGGGGAATAGTCTGAAGGAGAACTAATGTGAGGAAAAGTAGGTCCTTTGTGCGGAACGAAAACCTTGCAAAAGAGTACGCCGCGAGAGCGGCAACAAATACTGGTATAAAGGTTGCAGGTACCGTTACTATTAGAGAGTGCACGAGAGCAGTGCTTAGAGCAGCAGAAGGACCTGCTGTTTTACCGATCCAAGCATCATAGAAGTTTTCGAGCGTCGGGTGAAAGCTTTGAAAGTTCCACCAACCAGATTGCACCTCAGTGTATGGCCTAATAGAAGCCATAAAGACCCCTAGAAACGGTATAATCCATATTAAAGCCGCAGCCCATGCAATCACATGAACTATTATGGTAAACTTCTTCACCGTCAACTCTTCGCCATCCTACTGACTAAATACGCGGCAAATCCAAACGTCATAATAGTTAGGATTACCGCTATCGCTGAAGCTGTGCCAAAATTCCAAGCTTGAAAAGCATCAATATACATTATATAAGCTAAGACCTTGCTAGCGTCGCCTGGTCCACCCTGAGTCACGGCGTAAACTATGTCGAATATTTTTAGTTCCCACAGCAGAGTCATGGTCACAACTACTATGGTGGCTGGCTTTAACATAGGAACAGTTATGCGCCAGAACGTCTTCCACCACGAAGCTCCATCTATTTTGGCAGCTTCATACAGCTCCACTGGAATGCCTTCAAGGCCGGCTGAGTAAACTATCATGCTGAAGCCGACCCATATCCAAGCTGATCCCAGTATTGCAGTAATAAGAGCAGTATCTGGGTAGAAAGTCCAATCCCTAGTAAAAGCTCCAAGTCCTATGGCATTGAGGACGCCGTTCAATATTCCGGCGTCTTTATCAAGGATAAAACGCAATAATACTCCCCCAATTATCATTGGGATCACCATTCCCAAGAAGACTATGGATTTTATTATGGTACCCCCTTTGACGTCTCTTAGAAGCACTGCCAAAAGGAGACCGAAAAAGACGCACAGTGGAAGATGAATTACTACCCACAAAATGTTATGTATCAGAGCACCATACGAAGGCCCTCCTAAGAAATTTTCCAACCTTTTAACGTTTAAAAATTCGTTTCTGCCAACAACGTCTGCATAATTCTCAAACCCAACAAATTTTCCCGTTCCTTTTTCAAGGAAACTCATGTAAATGGTATCAACAACAGGATAAAACACGAAAACCATGAGAAACAAAAAAGCTGGAATTAAAAAAAGGAAAGGAGTTATAGTTCGGCCTTTCACTTTTCTGCCCTTCTCAAGTCGCAGTCTCTTATTAGGTTTGTTGTGTCAATGCAGCTTCTTCAAGCGCTGTTAGCACATCTTCAAGTGTTCCCGGAGTTGGATCAACCCAAAGAAGTTTCAGTTGAGCCCAGAAAGTCGTCTGGAACTTGCCGCCGATAGCATCATCAAGGTCTGGAACAATGTGAATCGTTGGCAGAGAGATAAAATCTAACACTTTCTTGTCAAGCGGTGTATAAGCTGTTATAGGTACATCAGCGTGCGTGCCGAAGAAACCACCCCGTCCAACCATGATTGTCTGGGCGTCTGGACCTGCAAGGTATTCGAGTAGTTGCTTTGCCTCATTTATATGGGGTGCGTACTTTGGTATTATTAAATAGTCGACTGAGCCAGCAACCCCGTCTGTTCCAGGAAATCCGAAGAAGTCGAGGTCGCTTACGTCCCCTATCTGAGACATGGTTGTCATCCAACTGCCCATGAAGTATAAGCCGTATTTTTCGTCCCAGAACTTTGTGATTTGCGATGTCCATTCAGCAGGAGCGCTAAAATAGCCAGCCTCCAACAACAGCCTAAGCTCTTCGAAGACATCTCTAACTTCCGTGTCTGTCCAGTTGCGCACACTTGGGCCAGTTATAAGATCTTCCTGAAGCTGGTAGCCACCAAGACCCATTATGAAAGCTTCAGTTGTGTCAGAGAGGGGCCATCCAACGGTGTCTCCACTGGCTATGGCTTGTTCAATGCCTGGTATTCCTTGGATAGTTGATAGAAGAGTCGTGAACTCACTGTAGCTCGTGGGAACTGTTAACCCGTTGTCTGCAAAGAAGGATTTCTTGTACCAGAAGCCTGGTTTTCCTGAAAGCTTGAACGGCGCGGCCCATATTACGCCATGTTCATCCTTTACCGCGTTTATGGTGTTCACTGGATACTTTGTTGGGTCAATTAAGTCATTCACGCTTGTCAGATATGGTGCAAGGTCCTTAATCCAAGCTGGCCACGGGGCTATTATCACATCGGCTATCGATGATCCTGCTCGAAGCTGCATCGGCACACCTATCAGAAGATCTTCTGTTGTGTAGGAGTAATGATTAACAGTTATACCCGTTAGTTCCGTAAAGTTGCCTAGACATTGCAAGAAGTTCTGTTCTTCGCTTCCACTCCAAAGGCTGAAAACAGTAAGCGTTACAGGCACGGCTGGAGTGACCTTTATAGTTATGGTATCCGAAGCAGTTGCTGCTGCGCTATCAGTGACTGTGATTGCGGCAGTATATGTGCCTGCACTTGTATAGTCGTGAGTTGGCGCCCGCTCACTACTTGTAGGTGTTCCGTCGCCGAAGTTCCATCCAAAACTGTACGGTGGTGTTCCTCCAATTGGCGTTGCCTTGAAGGACACGGTTAGAGGTGTAACCCCTGAGGTTGGACTCGCTGAACCTATAATGGCCAAAGGCATCGATATATTAAGCTGGCTGATTATCTCCAAGAGTGACTCCAATAGGCTGGCGGATGTTGCGTTACTGCTACTAACTGCTTCTGACAGATCATCTTGCTTTGTGGCGATATCATCCAGTTTGCCTAGAATCGCCGATGAGTAGTAAACGCCCATACTGGACACAACGATAACAATGATAAGCAAAATCGTTAGAATCCAATCGAAAGTCCTATTTCTAACAGACATCATTCATTTCTCCATTTGGTTCAATTCAGTATTTACAAAAGAAACTATATTAAATCTTCGATACTTTCTCACGTTGTTCTCTATAAGAATCTTCAAAACTTCTAGGAAACCATCAACCCGTAAATCCACAGATCCTCCTCGGATTTGAGAATCTGGTCAACTGTTGAGGCGACTTTGCTTGCTTCATTCATTGAAACATCCAGAACTTTGAAATTGCGTTTTCTGTAGGGTTCGTCATGCACCCAAACTATGACGAGATCGACTTGTTCTTCTTCATGTTTGTGTAAGTCAAAATTTGAAGTTCTCACTTCAACTTCAGCAAGAACTACTCTTCCTGAGGTTGTTCTGAATTTGAGATCTGGAAAATCGCTTTGACTCCATAAGACTCTTTCAATGTCATATTTTTTGAGAACCGATGGATTCTCGAACCATTTTCGGAATTCTTCCTCAGATTGAAATTCAATCATTGATGATACCGTTCAAGTCATTACTCTTCTTTTCAACAGTTGTCTAATTTGACCTTTTATTTTCTCAGTTTCTTGATTTGTGAAGCAGTAAGAACATGTGATTCCACCTGATCCATTCTTTCTTCTTCTTAAGGAGATTTTAGAGAAGCCTTCAGGACATCCGAAAGGACTTGATTGCACAACCCATTCCCCGCCTAAACCACGCAGAAGTCTCAATAACTCTTTACCGTCTTTTTCTTGCAAAAATTTTAAAAAATCATTTTTTCCAAATTTCATGATTCACATCTCAAATTATTTATGAACTAATAATTATATGAAAGTTTCACTATTCACCACCCAAAATTCGTTTGGCAGACCTCTATACACGAGCTCATATATTTTACAAGCGCATGAAATAGAAAAGGAGAAAGGCAAATTATTTGACTGTTTTAACAAAACACTTGCTTAGATATTGCTTAATTCTTGCTTAAAAATGTGGGGTCGCAGGGATTTGAACCCACGAATTATTAAGCAGGATAATCATTGTAGAAGGTGGACTTGAACCCATTTGGGTATAAGTACCGGCGACCGCACCATAAGCCATATATCATTCAATTTTTGTTCTCCATTTTTGAGGCCGAAACGGGATGGATGTTTTCGAAGCCATTAAAATTAGAAAGTCTGTGCGAGCCTATGATTCTAGGCTCATTCCTAACGAGATTTTGTTAAGAATTTTGGAGGCTGGTCGGCTTGCACCTTCTGCTGGCAATATTCAGCCTTGGCACTTTATCGTCGTCAGTGATGGTGAAAAACGTAAAAGACTCGCTCATGCGCTATATGCAAAATTTCTAGCTGAATCGCCTGTCGTCATCGTCGGATGCGGTGACCAAAAGGCTTCACCTCGGTGGTATATGGTTGATGTCACCATAGCATTAGAGCATATTGTTTTAGCCGCCACCAACGAAGGTTTAGGCACATGTTGGATTGGAAGCTTTAGTGAAGACGAAATTAGAGAAATGTTGAAAATTCCTGAAAAGTTTAGAGTAGTCGCTCTTTTGGCGATTGGTTATTCACGCAAAAAATTTGATCTGGCCGGAAAATTGTTGCACCTTATTCGTAGGAGGAAAAAATTGAAGAAAATTGCAAGTTTTGAAGAGTTTGGCAAATTTGCAGCGACTTAAGTGAAACAATTGTTTGAAGTCGCACATTCAAGTAAGACCTTTGAGAAAGACTGGAAACTTTTTGTAAAGTTCGCAAATGTCCTTCGCAATTAAGTCTGGTTTTTGTCGATTTTTATACAAACTTTCAAGCGAATAAAACTGTGAAGGAACAAAAACTGTTTTCATGCCTACGGTTTTTGCACCTTTTATGTCTTCTAGGGGGCTGTCTCCAACGTAGACTGTTTCTTCTGCTATCGCGTCAAGTCTTCTTAGGGTTTCTTCAAAGATTTTTATGCTGGGCTTGCGCCAGCCAACTTCTTCTGAAACCAAAACGGCGTTAAAAAACTGGTTTATGCCCAATTTTTTGATTCCGGCATAAATCACTGGAGCATATGTGAAATTTGAAACCAAACCCAACTTGTATTCTATTGAAACTTTGTTTAACAATTTCTTAACGCAAGGTCTAAGCTCCAACGAGTTCAAATAGTCTTCAAAGAAGACGTTAACAGCCGTTTTTATGCGTGTGTCTTCTGGGTTTGTTTTAAATCCTAGACTGTTTAGGG
>Ga0315280_10012703_pt1 | contig 10133 bp, 8 predicted proteins | sample YL17G06_40_MG_FD_203697 | JGI IMG/M metagenome (GOLD analysis project Ga0315280, IMG submission 203697) | Sediment microbial communities from Yellowstone Lake, YNP, Wyoming, USA - YL17G06_40 | ecosystem: Environmental > Aquatic > Freshwater > Lake > Sediment | place: USA: Wyoming | collected...
CCGATGTCGCCTGCAAACACTTTTACCCCAAAGACCTTTTGGATTTGCTCTGTAGAGAAGACGTCTTTGGCCGGTCCGTGTTGGTAGCCCCCATCGGCTCCGAGAAGCAAGGTTGCATCGCAGTATTGTGCCGCCAGGTTTATATCGTGTGTTACTGCGACGATTGTTTTGCCTTTTTCGAGTTGCGCCGATTTGAGTAAATCGTATATGCCGACTTGGTGTTTGAGGTCGAGGAAGTTTGTCGGCTCATCCAGGAGCAATATGGGCGTGTCCTGGGCCATCGCTCTTGCGATAAAGACGCGCTGCCTCTCGCCGGAGCTGAGGCTGCCGAGGGGACGCAGTGCGAACTGGGCGCTATCGGTTGCTTTGAGCGATTCGTTGACTATTTCTCTGTCGGTTTTGCTCCCAAATCCAATCGGGCCATAGTAAGGGGTTCTTGCCATCATAACTGTATCGACCACCGAAAAGTCAAACACAGGTATAAATTCCTGTCGCACAACAGCTATTTTTTTGGCAAGTGCCTCGGTGCTGTATGATTCTACCGCTGCCCCGTCAATCTTTATCGTGCCCGACCGCTTTGCCGGCAGTCCGCACAATAGATTGAGCAGTGTACTTTTCCCTGCTCCGTTCGGGCCGGCTATCGCCAGAAATGTCCCTGCTTTCACCTCAAAGCTGATATTTTTCAGAACCGTGCTCTGAGATGTGTAAGCAAAGGTTAAATCTTTGACCTCTATGATACTGCTCATTTTAGCCAGCTAACTTTTCTGCTATATTTGACCAGCAGGAGAAGGAAAAAAGGCCCGCCCACAATGGCTGTCACGACGCCGACCGGCAACTGTGCCGGAGCCACGATAACCCGTGCAAAGGTGTCGGCAACCACCAGAAATATCGCTCCGACGATGCCGCTTATCGGCAGCAACTGACGGTGGTCGGGACCGAACACCAGTCTTACTGCGTGGGGCACGACCAGCCCTACAAACCCTACCAGGCCGCTCAGACTGACTGCAATGGCGGTTATGAATGCCGTGATGGCGAAGGCAATTATCTGGGTCCTGGCGGTGTTTATGCCCATACTTCGGGCGTCCTGCTCGCCGAAGCTAAGGGCATTTAACTGAGCGGCCACATAAAATAGTGCCACCATTCCCCCCGTGACACACCCGGCTGCGACCCACAGCACCCGAAAATCTTCCTCTATCATATAGCCCATCAGCCAGAACATCGTTGCATAAACCTGCTGGCTTTTTGCCACCAGGGTGAGAAACATTATAATCGCCGAGAAAAAGGTGTTCACGACCACACCCGCAAGGAGTAAACCGGTGATGTGGAACTTTCCTGTCAATCGGCCGAGAAACCACACCAGCCAGACCGTCGCAATTGCTCCTACAAATGCAAAAACCGCGATTGGCGAGCGTCCTGCAAAGGTCCAGTTTAATCCGCTGATGACGGCAATGATTGCCCCCAGGCCTGCTCCGCTGGATATTCCCAGAATGTACGGGTCCGCCAGCGGATTACGCAAAAGGGCCTGGCAGATAACACCCGAAGATGCCAGCGCTGCCCCGACAATCGCTGCCAGAAAAATTCGGGGCAGTCTCACCTTGACGAATATCTCGTAATCGGGATTTACCGTTCCCTGCGGGCCGATGCCCTCAAGTACGGCTCGCAGTGACACTTTTTCTGTGCCTATAAATGAGCACACGGCCATTGCCAGCATAAGGAGCACAAGTCCCGCTGCTGTCCTGACGGCCAGTTTCTTTGCAGTAAGCTGTCTGCTCATACCTTAGTTTTCAAAAAGCCCCGGGTGCAGACATCTGGCGATAGTCTCGACACCCTGGGACAGTCGCGGCCCAAGACGCGAGACTACGTCGCCATTTATGACGTAGATACGCTTATTTGTCACGGCGGGCAAATTATCGAATCTGCTCCAGTATTTAAGTGCGTTATCTTGCTGGGCGGCAAGTTCTTGCAATGTCATTGATGGCTCGATTATGACATCTGTGCGGCTTGCGATGACCTGCTCGGCGCCGATAGGCGGGTACTTATATACCGTTGGGCCTATTGCGTTTTCGCCGCCGGCCAGCTCTATCATCTCGTTGATGAATGTATCTCTGCCGGCCACGCGTAAAGGTTCTCTCTGGACTACCCAGAGGACCTTGACTTTGTTTTCTTTGCCGACCGAAGCTGCTATGTCACTCAGTTTTTCTCGAATGTCCGATACCAGCTGATTAGCTTCCTTCTGTCTGCCGACTGCCGTGCCGATTCTGTCGATGGCCTCGAAAAGTTCGCTGAGCTTTTCGATATTAAGTGACAGGCAGTCGTAGCCAATTCGGCTTAATCGGTCAGCAAAACTTTTTTGCTCAATGCCGAGCGTGATTACTATAGCGGGCTTGGCTGCTATCACCGCTTCAATATTTGGATGCCAAAATGTCCCAACCTTAGGTTTGCTTTGTGCTGCCGGCGGATAATTGCAGTGCAGTGTCACCCCGACGATTTCGTCTTCAAGGCCAAGGGCGAAAAGTATCTCCGTGAGATTTGGAGCCATAGAAACAATTCTGTGTGCCTGGGCCGGCAGGGGGGGCGCGCCTGGATTTTGCCCTTGATGTAGGCCGAAAATGACGAACCCAGTGCACATCCAGCACAGCATTGCCAAAAATAACCAGCACCACTTACTCATTTCGGGATTTCCACTTTGGCTGCCCTCGATAAGTTTATGATGGTCTTTCAAATATGATTTGAGGGATTGTTGTCTTTTTCATTCCAGTTTGTCATGTTCTTTTGAACTGTTTTTCCAGGTCGGTCATCGAAAATCTTATTGTTGTAGGTCTGCCGTGCGGACAGCGACTTGCAGATTCGGTATATGCTCTGTCCGCGAGCAGTTGTTCTATTTCGCTGTCACTGAGTTTTTGGCCGGCCTTGATTGCCCCCTTGCAGGCAGCCATATTCAGGACCTCATCGAGCAGCTTTTCGGCGTCAAGACCAGTCTCCTTGTGGTCAAGCAGGCCGATTAAATCCTGGACAAAATCGGTCGGTGCTGCATTTGCAAGCAGGGTGGGAAACGCCTGGATTGCCATGGTCCTCGGCCCGAACGGCGTAAGCTCGATGCCCAGCTTTTCAAAAAGCTCTGCGTGCTCTTCAATCACATCGACCTGTCCCGCGGCGAGCTCGAAACTTTCCGGTATCAATAGTTTTTGCGATTCGAGCCTGCCTGCCGTTATTCGCTTGCACAGGTGCTCATATAGTATGCGTTCGTGGAGTGCGTGCTGGTCAATGATTACAAAGCCGTCCTCGGTTTGTGCAACTATGAAGCTATCGTGTATCTGGATGAAGTTTCTTTGCTCAGCAATAGTTTGAGGTGAACTGCGGTTTGCTACCGGTTCTGTTGAGTATTGTACACCTGTGCCGGTCTTCGCAGCAGGGTAGTAGTTTTTCGCCGTGAAGCCCGCTTGCGGTGATGTTTGGGCGGGTCTGTGCTTTTTGAGGAATTCAGCGATTGCATCAGCAATATTTTGGTTCCTGCGGCCCGCTGCGGGGGCGATTTCTTTTGCAAGCACACTTGCCGCCACCGGCAGCTTCGCCCGCACTTCAAGGTTTGTAGATAAAAGTTTCTCTCGCAGACAGGCCAGCACCTGCGAATAGACCAGATTGGAGTTGTAGAACCGCACCTCAATCTTGGTAGGATGGACATTCACGTCATAGTCTTCATAGGGCATCTGGATGAATAGAAAGGCGACAGGGAATCTGTCCGGCTCAACGAGGCCGCGGTATGCCTCCTTGATTGCGTGCGAGATGAACTTGTCGCGGATGAACCGCCCGTTTAGAAATATATATTGGAATTTGTTGGTTGTTTTTGAACAGTTCGGCGTGCCTAACAAAACAGATATGTGCAGTCCTTTTTCGTCGCTTTCGGCCTCAATAAAATCTTCATAGGTGCCGACGGATAACATTGGAAATAATTCCGCTATCCGCTGGCGAAGGCCCTGGTTTCCTGACAGTCGGTAAAGCTCCCTTCCGTTATGTATAAGCGCAAGATTTAAGTTCCTGCTTGCTGCCGAACCTGATTGCAGGTTTGGCTGTTTTCTCTCGTTCGACTTTTGAAAGGTGTCACCGACAAAATGGCAGCCAAGGGCGATTCGTGTGAACTGCTCGATGATATGGCTGATTTCAGTGTTGGCGGTTTTTAGAAATTTCCGTCTTGCGGGCAGCTTATAAAAAATATCTCTTACCTGGATGGTTGTGCCAAAGTCTGCGCTGCAGGCTCTGACGGCGTTTTTATTCCCACAGTCAATCTCGATGCAGCTGGCTTCCGCTGAGTCTTTTGTCCTGCTTACGGCCTTGACCTGGGCGACCGAGGCAATACTTGCCAGCGCCTCGCCCCTGAATCCGAGAGTTGATATGTTATACAGGTCGTCGCTATTTTTTATTTTGCTTGTGGTGTGCGGCTCAAACGCCCTGGCCAAATCCTCGGCATCCATCCCACAGCCGTCATCGGTGACCGAAATAAGTTTTCGACCGCCATCCTCAATGGAGATGGTTATCTTTGTTGCTCCCACATCGATGCTGTTTTCCATCAGCTCCTTGACCACGCTGGCGGGCCTTTCAATTACCTCGCCGGCGGCAATCATATTAATCATATTCTGGTCAAGGGTGATTATTTGTCCCATTTTATTTCCGTCGCCTCCTTGCTGGAAAAACACCCCCGATGTCCGGGATTTTCCAGGTGAGCTTGGCCTGAGTAACCAGGTGTCACAGCACCGTCTTTTCAGGTGCTCATAATACCCGAATTGATTACGCGATGGCAACCCATTTTCAGAATCCGTAGGTCCTGTTGCTGAAAAAATGATTGTTGCCTGCGGAGGACGTTCAAGAGAGTTTTTTAGATGCTATGTGGTTATTTGCGAGGCGGGGTGAAAAGTTGTCTATTGGGACGTGGGGATTTTCTCCCACGTTATGTTTCCATAGGCCTCAATGCAGAGGATTAGCTTCTGGATGTAAAACAGGTTGGCCTTGCACCAGGGTATGTCAACAAATCGGCTGAGCTTTTCACCCGGCTCGCGGAGGATTAGCGCTCTCGCAGAAAATACCTCTGCGGACATCGTTGGAAAGGCAAAGGGACACTCGTTTCGCCACATTGTCTCGACGTTCCAGGCCAAATACCAGGTCGGGCGATGGTAATCGACGTAAATATCCATCAGGTGCTTGTGCGTGTCTGCTGCGTAATTTGCCAAAAGACGGCCAACCTCGGGTGTCAGGTGTCGCCATCGCGCGAAGATAGAGCCGCCCGACAGGCACCTGGGTGATAAGCCCTCTTCGGGTGTATGCGAATTCGTAGGTCAGTCGCTGCCGCATCGTCTTGCGTGTCGCAGCAAGGCCGTTTTCGAGAGCGGCGTCATCGTGAAGGCGTTTGGCTATTCGGCAGTAGGCGATTAGCCCTGCAAGGTAGCCATTGTGGCAATCCTCTTCCATTTTGTTTGGTGATTGAGCGGCAAGTTCCCGCAGTTGCTTCCAATTGCGTTCGATTTTGCCCCAGTCGCCGCTTGTTTCTGCCCAGAGCCAGAGTGGATACAACCTTGCTGCATCACTTCGAGTAATATCGTCTATAACCCGAAGCAATCGCTTTCGCCAAGAAGTGTGGCTGAGCGGGCCGGCGGCAGAATATCACTCAGTAATCAAGTAAGGCTGCTCCGGCAGTTCGCGTATCCAGATGTTACGGAAGCGAACGGGATTGCCGTGGTCCTGAATGCTGATCGGCAATTTATCCTCGTGGCGGCTGTAGGCAGCTTTCTGTTTGTGTGCTGTTGCGCCCTGGATTTCAATATTATTCTGCACGACAACGCCGTTGTGCAGCATGGTAATCCTCGCGGGTCTGATGCATTTGCCGCTCTCGTCAAATATCGGCCGCAGGAAGCTCACATCGTAGCTTTGCCATTCGCCGGGCTTGCGACAGACATTGACCAGCGGCGGATACTGCCCGTAAATCGAAGCGGCCTGTCCATCCGCATAAGTCTCGTTTTCGTATGAGTCGAGTACCTGTAATTCGTACCTGCTCATAAGAAATATGCCGCTGTTGCCTCGGCCCTGGCTGCTGCCGGTGACCTTCTCGGGGGATTGCCACTCGATATGTAACTGGCAGTTGCCGAACGGTTTTTTTGTGCGGATGCTGCCTGCCTTCGCGACAGCTTCCATATAATCTTTTTCGATTTTCCATTTTGCCTCGCTGCCACCTTCCTTTTCCCACTGTGAGAGGTCTTTGCCGTCAAAGAGGATAATCGCATCAGCCGGCGGCTGTCCAAATTGCGCAGGCGGGGTCATAACCGGCGGTCTCGGACGGTTCGGGTCGTGGACAAAGTATTTAACTTGCTGTTTTTGTGCGTAGGTAGTGACGCCAATACACATCGCTGCGACAAGTACGCACAATGTCACTTTCAATGCGAGGGACTTTCCTTTCATAAGTAAGCTCCTTAAATTGTGTTCTTAGCTGACGTTTTTCCAAAAAAGTAGTCCGGCAACACACCGGACTTTTGAGAAAGTCGGTTAAGCCTCCTGAGATTAGCTATGCAAATCCAAAGCGCACAATCCAGGACCAAATAGGATAATGCAAAGCGGAGAAATGGTCAAGATTATTTGATGACTTTGCCAAACTGAAGCAGCCGGATTCTGTGGCAAATCCACATTACTATGTTGTTATGTGAACGCAGCAACCGACCTTGGCAAAAGAGATTCTTTGCCCACGTGCTAACAGGCTTTAGCGTGGCATTTCTGGCTTGGGTTGGATTTCTATTCCCCAGTCCGCCACGACGTCTTTGGCGGATTGCGGTTCGAGGTTGCAGTCCAGCCACACCAGGCTTAGGGCGGCAAGGTCCTGAAAGTCAACCTTGCAGTCGTTATTCAGGTCGCCGACTATGGGTTTTGTGCAGAACGGCTCACCCAGTATTGTGAACTGCACTTTTGCCTTCATTGCGTGGGCCCAGAAACCCTGAAGGCCGCTGCCGTGGAAAGATTCTTCTGTCAGAAGCATGTTGCAGGTGTAGTCCCCGGGCCGCAGGCCTATGCCATTCTTGGGCAGACGCTCCCACTCGCCGAAGATGCCGGCTGTTTTTTCGCCGTAGTCGGTGTCATACTGCGGGTGGATGTTGGGGTCAACATCGAATGTATGGCTGACGACCGGCCCATCGTTTGATTGTGGGCTGCTCTGTGAGGTCTTCCAGAGTACGTGATAGCAATTGTTCACGACGTAACTTATCGTGGCATCACCGTTCGGGTCGGTGATGAAGTATTCAAATACGCGGTAGCCCGTGTAGTCGGTATCTAATGCCTGTGGGACTGCCGCCGATTGAATCCGGGATGTCGCGCCTGTATCCCAGCACTTGCAAGCAACGCATCCACCACTAACGCATTTATAACATGCACTACAGCAAGTGCCATTGCAACAGGTGTTACTGCAACAACTGCCGCCGCAACAGGTTTGGCCAGCAGTGCAATCCCAGTCGCAGTAGCCGTCCGAGGGACCTGGACCGGTAGAAACCCAAGTATGACAAGGGGGACACACGGGCGGGGGACAGGCCATAACCTGCATAGAAAAGATATAACAAATCAGAAAACCAACACAAAGTTTTGTCTTCATTTGTTTAATCCTCCCAATTCTTCAAGCCGCTTTTTTATGCTCCCTATGCGAGGGTCACCCGGATTGGCTGTCTCTAAGAATAGCTCGAAACACACAGCAGCCTCAGTTTGTTGGCCTCTTTGCGAATATAGTTTCAGTGACTGTTCTAAACCTTCTCAGGCACAACAAACGGCTTGCGGTACGGCCGGGTCAGCAGCTCATTGGCCTTTGGATTGTTCACGAACTTCTCTCTCTGTGGGTCGAATTCGAGCTTGGGGCCGAGGCAGTATGTGCTCTTCGACAAATCGAGGCCTAATGTGCCTTTCACAGTCTGCGTGATCGTCTCCCAGGATTTAGCGACTTCCTCGTGCTTGTCGAGCACGTCGGGCTTGGTCGTGCCGGGGGTCTGCTCGCCGAGGCGGTAAGAGATGTTGCCTAAGTGGCAGCACGCCGCCGACAGATGCGCCTCGGTAACGTCGGCGTGGAGATCTTCGCGCTTCCGAGAACGCACACAGTGTATGAAGTTCTCGAAGATGTCGCCGGGGCCCATTTTCACATCAACGTCCACTAATTTTTCAGCCTTGTCCGAACCCTTCGGATAGAACTTCCCGTCCTTGATCGCGCCTTCCTCAAGGAAGAACTCGTTATCGACTTTGGGTGGATACTTCTTACCATCGACACCCGCCCTATCGACCAAACCAATGACCTCGAATACGAGCAGCGGCCCGCCAAAGTCCATCACGGTCAGTTGGCAGTTGGGAGTCTGGGCCTGGTCGGTGAACGGCGGATAACCTGGCGTCGATTCAACCCATCGCCCGCCCATGCTGATTACGCTCTTGGGCAGCACATCTCCGGGAATCGCCCACCGCGCAATGTCCATTTGATGGACACCCTGGTTGCCGATCTCTCCGTTGCCGAAGTCCCAGAACCAGTGCCAGTTGTAGTGGACTATGTTCTCATGGTATGGCTGAAGGGGCGCCGGGCCAAGCCAGATATTAAAGTCCAGGTTTTCAGGCGGCTCTTGGGTCGGCTTAAAGCCGATACTCCATCGCCCTCGTCCATTCTTGGAGGCCCACGCCTTGGATACCAGCAGCTTGCCGTACTTGCCGCTGGCGATAGCCGCCACCTGCTTTGCCCAACTGCTGCTCGAGCGGCTCTGCGTGCCATGCTGCACTATTCGCTTGTACTTCTCCGCGGCCTCAACACACTTGCGGCCCTCAAAAATGTTGTGGCTGCATGGCTTTTCAACATAAACGTCCTTACCCGCCTGGCAGGCCCAAACCGTGGCCAGCGAGTGCCAGTGGTTCGTCGTCGCGATGGATATCACGTCGATGTTTTTGTTCTCGAGTAATTCGCGAATATCAACATAAGTATCGACCTTCTTGTTCTTGTCTGCGAACGGCTTGGCTCTCCGCTCCAAAACCTTCCTGTCCACGTCGCACAGCCCCGCCAGCCGCACGCCGTCCATCTTGTCGAACGCCCCAATGTGTGACCCCCCGCGACCGTTGATTCCCACCACGGCCACACGGATGTCGTCGTTTGCACCGCGCACGCGGGAAAACGGACTGGCCAATGCCAGCCCGACACCGGCGGCTGCGGAGCGTTTCATAAAATCTCGACGTGTAATAACTTTCATTTTTGGCCTCCTTTTAGTTTTTGAACAAAAAGTGTATTGATGAGCAATTGCACAAAACTAAAATAATCGAAAACATAAAAGATAGCAAGGGCGAATTTGAAAAAGCTGCGGCTTTTTAGATGCTCTATCCGCCGTTTTCGCCTCTTTGAACTTTACCTGCGTCTAATTTCCTTATCTGGCGGTGCCGCATTTGACCGGCAATCAAGTAGATTTGGCCGCGGAGCGGGGGACAATTTATTTGAGGATCTCTTTTATCGCCCGGGCCACGGTGTAATCAGGCAGTTTTCCAAGTGCAGGGTCGGATTCGTAGCCGGATATGATGCTTTTTTCGGGGAAAGCGCCCGCCTCGGCAATAAGCTCCTCTGCCAGTGGCCGCAGCGTTTCCTCTGTCAGTCCTCTTTGTGCTATCCGGTTTGCCGCCTCCACCAGTGCCGCAAATTCCTCCCTGCTGTCGTACCAGTTAAGCTGCAATTCCAGTTCAAATGCCTCCCGGGCCCTGGCCCGGTCGAACGTGTATTGGAAGCCGATTGGGTTGTAATACTCTATCCGTTCATTTATGAATGCAAGGCATGCATCCCGGTAAGCTGCATATTTTTCCTCATTGAAGTCGTTGGACCATCGCTTTGCGATTTCCTCCTGCAGCAGCACATTTACCTTTGTCGCCAAAAGCTCTTTGTTTGCATCGATGCGGTCGTAAAGAGCTTCGTAATATGCTTTCAAAAGCAGATTCGTTTCGTTCATTTTTTTTGCCTTGTCCTGAGCGAAGTCGAAGGGCAGTCAGCGAAAAATCTCAGCGAGAGCTTGCGAAAGCTGTTCGGCCGCCTGAGCTGCTTCGGCAGATACACTCTGGCCCAGTTGTGTTTGTGCCGGCTGAATCCCTATGAAGTAAATATCGACCTT
>Ga0315280_10012704_pt1 | contig 10132 bp, 8 predicted proteins | sample YL17G06_40_MG_FD_203697 | JGI IMG/M metagenome (GOLD analysis project Ga0315280, IMG submission 203697) | Sediment microbial communities from Yellowstone Lake, YNP, Wyoming, USA - YL17G06_40 | ecosystem: Environmental > Aquatic > Freshwater > Lake > Sediment | place: USA: Wyoming | collected...
TGCTAATCATCATTTCGCTGCTAGCCATCAGCGTCATTTCTCCATTATACACACTCCAGTTTCTGATTCCATATTTCCTAATTCTACAGTTCTTCATGGGCGCATTTGGTGTGATGGTGGGTCCAACGACTAGAGTCTACGTGCTAGACGAATCTCCGGAGAAGTCGGTCGGCCTCTTCGCGAGTCTCTGGTGGGCAGTCTCTATGGGTGGAAGCATACTAGGTCCGTTGATCGGCACCTACCTAGCGCAAACATATTCCTTCAACTGTCCATTCTACGCATCAACCGTATTCGCCCTCGTCTTGGCATGTCTAGTAACAGTGGCTTTTCCCAAAGTGGACATGAGCCGACGGAAGCGAGAGTTTCGAGGCCACAGTTCGATCCTGCGTGTTCGCTCAGCGGGCCTTCTGTTCACGTCCGCCCTATTCGCTTTCATGACGGTCTCGTTAATGAAATCCTTTCTACCACTATACGCCAAGCAACAAGTCAACATGTCGACCTTTCAGGTCGGGGTGTTGCTTAGCGCGACTTATGCTGCGCAGTTGGCGGCCATGCCGCTCCTTGGTTGGTTGTCAGACCGTTTCGGAAGAAGGCGTGTGGCAGGAATTGGGCTGGTATCATCGTCCGTAATGTTTCTCTTCTATTTCGTGGCTAAGACGCAGCCTCAACTATTCCTAGTCTCAGTGATGGTGTCTCTAATGCTCGCCGCGGGTTCTCTTCTCTTGGCACTGATTCCAAAGGTCACGTCTAACACAATCTACGGCGCTGCTGTAGGAATCTATGGGTCCTTCGAAGATCTAGGGTTCCTGATCGGCCCTCTAATTTTCGGGTTCGTCTGGAGCACCTTTAGCCCCGTCTTGATTTTCGCAGTGGCCTCTCTGGCTCAACTAGTTAGCGCCATCCTCGTTCTCGCAATCAAATCAGAACATGGGCAGAATTTGTCATAGGAATTCCTAGAGGCATGAGAATCAATAATCACTGCGAGCGACGGCGGGTTAGGTAGTGCGCGACGACGACGGGTAGGCTGGTGCGGGCACCCGGATTTGAACCGCTTGTCAAAGTGAGTCTATGAGGGGGCAGCGGGCGACGGGGCAGAGCTACTGAAAGACTGGGAAGCATTCTCTCTCGGCAGGATGTCTTGGAGAGGTTACGGATTGTGAACTTGAACCCTCCCCTCGCGAGCTCTCTTGAGACCCTGAAAGCCTCCTCCTCGACCGTGAGGATTCTTACGAATATGCCGCGGGAAGGCAAAGAGAAGCTTACGGAGTCGAGTGCCTTTGTTTTGCTATTGCCGTAGATCTTGGTCAGCTGATCACATACAACTTGTCGAGTACTCATTCCCATTTTCCCACTCAAAGCAACCGTCGAATTCTCGCGTCAGATGATTTGCTAAATCGGAATGAGTTATTCGACAGACTTAACCATGTATGCTGCTGACGATGAAATGAGGTCCCATTTGTCATACTTCGAATCAGTAGGTGTTCTCTTTTACTGTTAAAGAACCTTGAATTCGTAGAGTGATTGATGTGACTCAATCACTTGAGAAAGTGGTCCTCAGCAGACGCATGGCCGTGATAATCGTCGCGCAATCGGATGAAGGGAGTCGACGCAGACTCTTCGCCAAATGAACCCTCGTTGCTTTGTATGCAGAATCAAGCTTGGCGTGACCAAGGCTAGTTAGAGAGAGGGTCATCCGCCTGCGATCCTCCGGATTCTCTTGACGGATCATCAATCCGCGCGAAACCAATCCATCCACGAGCGTTGACATTGCAGGCAGTGATAGTCCGATATGTTCAGCCACATCTGACAGGGACGCTCCTTCGTTATTGTATACAAACGTCAAAGTGCGAAAATGGGGAATAGACATTTCCACTGTGCCATGTTCTCTCAGCTCGCCCCGAATAACTCGCATAACGAGTGGCACGACATCGATTATTTCGTGAGCGCATTCATCGGTTTGAGAACATCCGGTAGCGTACATATCCATTCGCTAATAGAATAGTTTTAATCCCGAACTATTTACGTCGTTTCATTCAGTATAGAGAGTGGGAACGAGCAAGAGGAAGAAACCGATGAGCACGGAAACGAAAATGACTACACCCAATGGTAGAGATGGAGAAGCCATAAGCCGAGTTCTGGTGGCAGTTGATGGTTCAGAGTATGCGAAAAAGGCCATCAAAGCTGCGGTAACGCTATGCAAAGCAGTCGATGCTGAGCTGATTGCTTTCCACGCTATCTCGGTGCCGCGTTACTCGTTCACAGCGGAATCTGGCGGCATGTACCCATTCCCACTAACCCAGTATTTTGCTTCAGCCCGTAAAGAGGCGCAAGGACTCGTCGACGATGCAGTTGCTTTAGCGAAGAAAAGCGGGATCACTGCTGCCGGCTTAGTCGCCGACCCTGCATATTCAATCGTCGAAGCCATAGTTCAAGCAGCATCCTCTCATAACATCGATCTGATCGTTGTAGGAAGCAGAGGGCTCGGCGGTTTCAAGAAACTGCTTATCGGCAGCGTATCAGCTGCTGTCGTAAACCACGCACACTGCTCAGTCCTAGTGATCAGATAGTCACTGGATCTAAGGTTACAAAGCCATGAGCGTCGCGAAGCCCACCCTCAATTACGTGAAGACGATCAAAACAACAGCAGACTTCCAGAGGACCATTGCCGCCTTCAAGAGACTGTTGCGGTACCACAGACCATACGCCGCGTTCTTCGCAGTAATCGTGGGACTATCTGCGGTGAAATCTTACCTTTTCGCGTTGGAACCATTATACACCGCAGAAATCATCGACCAAGTAATCACTCAAGGAAATTATAGCCTCCTTGAACCGCTGATACTCGACATAGTACTAGTGGTGAGCCTCTACGCGTTGCTGAATTATATGATCACTTATTCCCAAGCTTATACTGCGCAACGCATCGAGCGAAACATCAGGTCGGACTATTACTGTTCACTTCAAGAGAAGCCATTCAAATTCTACGATTCAACACAGGTCGGCGATCTAGTATCACGAGCGACCATGGATTTGCAAATGCTCGAAATGTTTCTCAACACGTGGGTTGGGACGATTGCAACGGCAGTTTTCACAATGGCCGTTATGCTCTACATCATGTATACCATCAACCCGATATTGACGCTGATCGCATTCATTCCAATGGTCTTCTCATTCTACTTCAACGCCAAACTCTTCACGTTAACAATGCCACTCTTTCGAAAGATGCAGCTAATCTTGGGAAGGTTAGGATCGTATATTCAGCAAAACATTCTTGGAATGAAAGTTGTGCGCATCTTCAGACGAGAAGAAGAATTGGAAGACGGATTCAAACAGGTCGAGAGCATCTACGTTAACACCGCGATCAGCGCTGGAAAGATTCAATCCAAGTACATGCCCTCTGCACCAACAATATTGACGTTAGGCATTACAATGGTTTACCTGTATGGCGGTCACTTGTTCGCCTCACCCGGATCCATACTAACCATAGGCGACCTCACACTATTCGCCAGGTACATGCTCAGGCTTGCTCAACCGTTGCGGGACACTAGCATGCTCATAGGTGTCTGGATTAACGCCTCCGCAGGATTCGAAAGAGTCTATGCCGTAATGGACAGCCCAAGAGAAGTGAAGGATAGGGCCGACGCCAAAGACCTAGTGATCAAGAAGGGGCGTGTTGAATTTGAGAACGTGACGTTCGGCTATGATAAGACTCGACCGGTCCTCAACAACGTAAGTTTCACAACAAGCCCCGGTGAACGAATCGCTATTCTGGGAGCAACGGGATCAGGAAAAACTTCTCTAGTCTACTTAATCCCCAGATTTTACGACATCGACTCCGGAAAGATCTTGATTGATAATGTGAAGATCGATCAGTATCGGCTCGCAAACTTACGAAAACAGATCGGCGTCGTCATGCAGGACGTTTTCATATTCAGCGGCACAATCGCCGAAAATATTGCATTCGGCAAACCAGAAGCAGCAAAGGACGAGATGATAGCGGCGGCTAAACTAGCCAGAATACACGATTTCATAACCACACTCCCCCACGGCTACGATACGCTCATTGGAGAAAGAGGCGTAAACCTGTCCGGAGGCCAAAAACAGAGGCTGACCATAGCCAGAGCCCTACTGACGGACCCCCGAATTCTGATCCTTGACGATTCATTATCATTTGTCGACGCCAACACTGAGAAAGAGATCCAAACCGCAATCGACGAAGCCATGAAAGGAAGAACATGCTTCATAATCGCCCAAAGACTGTCAACCATCAAGAACGCGGACAGAATCATGGTCCTTGACAATGGAGAAATCATTGAGCTTGGCATACATGAACAGTTGCTAGCTCAAAATGGAGTTTACAGGCGAATCTACGAGACTCAGTTCCTTCAAACCTCCCCTGAACCCGTCCAAGAGATCCGAGTGAAATAGGTTGGCAAGCCACTACAACGTCTTCTCAACTCAATATGAAGAATCTAGAAAGCGAAAATCATCCGACCGGGTCATAGTTCGAAAAGTCTACAGGTACGCGAAAGATTACAGAAGAAACCTGACAATCGGCGTTGCAGCAATCGTTCTCAGCTCATTGACAGGACTGGCTTCTCCATATATGCACAAGATCGCCATAGACCAAATCATTCTTGCCATGAATCTCTCAGGATTCATCTGGTGGGTTCCCCTCTTTGTCGCCATCACACTCGCTAACTACGTGCTCCAATACGTGCAAGTGTACCAAATGCGAATCGTTGGCGAAAACGTCATAGCCAAAATGCGAGACGACATGATGGCAAAACAGCAAGTCATCTCGCTACGATACTTCTCCGAAGGCGAAATTGGAAGAATAATGTCACGGCTAATCAACGACGCAAACTCAGTCCGAATATTCATACGACAAGGACTCACACAGATACTGGTCGACACAACCTCCATACTCGGCTCGTTAATTGTGGTATTCCTCCTAAACGTGAAACTGGCAACCATAGCTGTAGCCATTCTACCATTCGCAGTAGTGGTAGGATGGTTCCTTGGATCATACTCCAGGAAGGCTTACAGAAGATCCCTCTCAGCCCTCGCAGGACTCACAGGCAGAATACAGGAAGACTTGGCAGGTATCAAGGTCATAAAATCATTCGTCCACGAAAAGAAAGCACGTTCCCGCTTCGAAATCAAACAAGATCAGGCTGTTGACGCCAACCTTCGGGCAATAAAGGTGTCAACGCTCTATTCACCTACGGTGATGCTCATGCGAATAATCGGCACAGCCCTGATCCTCTGGTACGGCGCCCTCATGATTAGAACCGGTGAGCTTACGATAGGCACACTGGTGGCCTTCACCGAGTACCAATTCGCATACTTCACGCCACTAATTGACCTAACAACCGTATACGACCAATACCAGTCAGCCATGGCGAGTTTGGAAAGAATGTTCGACCTGGCTGAAACTAAAGTTGAGGTCACGAATCCACAGGTTGGAGAAGAGATCAAGGTTCCCACAATTGAAACGCTAGCATTCGACAACGTCACCTTCGGGTACGACCCAGCGAACCCAGTAATCCACGACATCAGCTTCAAACTCGAGAAGAACAAGCGACTCGCCATCGTGGGCCCAACAGGCGCTGGCAAAAGCACCATCATCAACCTACTATCAAGATTCTACAACCCAACAAACGGAAGGATAACCGTGAACGGATACGACGTGAACAAAATCTCCATAGAATCCCTACGCGAAAAGATCAGCGTAGTTCTACAAGACTCCTTCCTATTCCCAATGAGCGTGAAGGACAACATTAGATTCGGTAAACCCGAAGCATCAGATGAAGAGATTGCGGAAGCCGCAAGAACGGTGGGCGCTCATGAATTCATAATGAAACTACCAGGAGGATATGCCCACATCGTTGAAGAAGGATCTTCGAATATCTCCATTGGGCAACGACAACTCATAAGCTTCGCAAGAAGCCTCCTGATGAATCCACGCCTCCTAGTCCTAGACGAAGCAACATCAAGTATCGACCCCTATACGGAACTGGTAGTTCAGAAAGCACTGACGAAACTACTCGAAAAGAGAATGGCGATAATAATCGCTCACAGACTCTCCACCGTAAGGCTCTGCGACGAAATCATCGTCATCGATAACAGCGTAATCGTGGAGCGAGGATCACACAAGGACCTAATGAGAACGAACGGATTGTACAGTTCGTTCTACCGAATGCAATTCAGAGAAGAAAAAGGCGTCGACGTTCAAGTAGAGACTCCTATTCTCCCAATAATCGGTGACAATGGCTCATCACATCCACCCGAAGACGCTTAGCAAAACCTCCATTCACATCGAATTCTACTAGACGACAATACCCCTGATGACAAGCAGCGCCTGAATGACAATCATCCTGTGTTCGCGGAGCCAAGCACAGAAACCACAGGGGGTTCAGATCCCACCCCCGGCGCTTTTTCACGCACTATCCCCCTGTTGAACCCTAACGACAATATTGGCAGTGTCAGAGGCAAACAACTTGTACAATGAGATATCAGCCTAAAACAACGTCATGTTCGCAGGGCAGCCTTATGTAGTCGACAGCGGGAATGCCCGAGCAAGGCAATTGCTGGAAGACTTCCAGCTGCACGTCGGAACAACGGCTGGTGGCCCTGTAATCGAAAAGACGGAAAGAACAAAAATGGCTCAGAAGAAGTTCAGGCTGTCGGCACGCATAAGCAGCGACAATCCGTCCGCCATCGAGCCTATCCTTGAGAGGCTCATTAGTGGTAAGGGAAAATCAAGGCTGTCCAGGATGGCTTCGAAGTTGAAGCAGATCTTGAAGGAGAAAGCGCGCGAGACCTCAATCGCATGCTATTGTCAGAGATGCGCAAAGCGGAGAAGAGAACCAGAATCCACGCAGAATGGACTTCGGGCAATACAATCGGAACGTTCTTCGATTACGTGCCAAAGGGAACTCGGAAGCTAAAACCAAGAACGTAGTTACTAAGCCAGCAGAGTTGTTTACCGAATATTCCTAACCCAGGCTCGCGGCGAATTCCTTAATCTTCTTGGATGCATCCGTAAGGATAGGCGGGCCGTGTCCTGGAAGCAAGAGCTCGAATTCATAGGACGCAATCTTTCTTATGGAATTCTTCGCCTCCACAATGCTCAACGTCATAGCAGCCGGAGGAAGCTTGGGGCTTCCGCTTTTGTCTGTTCTGAGAGCGTCGCCTGCGAACATGGCTTTCAATCTTTCACTGTATAGACATATGCTACCTTGCGTGTGGCCGGGAGTATGGATCACGCTTAGCCCGTCTACCTGTTCTCCATCTTTGAGTAGAACATCCGGGTTTACAGGCTTGAATCTCATGAAGGGAGATATTGCCTTGAACAAGAGACCTGCGAATCCTCGTACTTCTTTGAGCGGCATCCCTCCGGTGAGGCGTGGGGCGTCGGCTTCGTGAATTGCTACCTTTACGTTTCCTAGCTTCTCTTTGAGTTCTGCAACGCTTCCAGAATGGTCTATGTCTGGGTGGGTGAGGATAACGGTTAGACTTTCCATTTGCTCCTTGCCGATCGACTTGAGAAACCCCATTATTCTGCCGGCGTTCCCTGGCATGCCAGTATCAATCAATGTCAAATGGCCGCCGCCTCCAACTTGAGTCTCTCCTAGGACCACGTAGGTGTTTGCTCCTCTTGTCTTGGGTATCACGTGGATGTTTCGTCCAAGCTCCATGACTTACACCTCAGTGACTGGTGCAACATGCCTCGTCTCCTTGCCTCTAACTAATGAGAAGAGTGTCGCCAGTATCAACAGAATTGCGGACAGTTCGAACGCGAAGCTTTGGCCTGAAAGGTATGCGGCTGCGAAGTTCGGTGCCAATGTTCCAGAGAAGTTTCCTATGAAGAGCTGGTAGACAATGTATGCTGGAATGACGCCTGTGACAGCTGTGAGCGATAACGCGAAGCTCATGACCATGCCCGTGTTCCTGAAAGTGCTCATGATACCGGACGCTACGCCGTACCTTGCGGGAGGCGAGGAAGCCATTATCGCACTCGTATTCGCGGGCCAGAACAAGCCGCGGCCTAAGCCGTAGAAACCTTCAATCATCCCAACCTGCAATAACCTGGTGGTAGCCGTTAGTCGACTCAACAGGAATAAGACCGCCATCTGGACAACCAAACCCATCGAAGCTATGACCCTCGCACCGAATCTGTCGGAAAGCAAACCAGCGAAAGGCCCCACAACAGATGATGCCACGGCCATGGGAATTATCAGGTAGGACGCGGTGAGTACGGAAAGCCCAGCTATGCCTTCAAGGTAGAAGATCAACAGAAAGTTGACGCTGAACAACGCCAGGGACTGAAGCATAGCAGTCACGATGGAGAGCGTGAACACTCTATTCTTGAAGAAAGAGAAATCTATCACCGGATCCCTGCTGTGTCTTATCTCCCAGTAAACAAAGAATGAGAAGAAGCATGGCGAAGCGGTGATCGAAACGATCGTTATTAGGTCCGCCCACGAGTAGACAAGCCCCCAACTAACCCCAAGCAGCAGAGCAAGCAAGCCCACCGTGAATGCCGTGGTTGCTGGGAGGTCGAAAGACTGCTTTCCCGCACTATTTTTGGCTTCCCTCAACGTTCGGTACGCCCAGAGCGTCCCGAACGCTCCTATTGGGACATTGATCAGGAAAATGATACGCCAGCTTGTGTAGGTGATAATTAGACCACCGAGAACTATTCCAAGAATCGTCCCTGAACCCCATACAATAGAGTTCGCGCCGAATGCTCTTCCCCTTTCATTCCTAGGGAAGGCTTCGGACAGAATAGCGAAGGAGTTTGCCGCAAGTAGTGCGGCGCCTATGCCCTGCACCGCCCTAAACCCCACCAGTGTAAGCCCATTGGCTGCGAAACCGCAGAGCGCTGACCCTATTATGAAAACTACGAAGCCAACATTGTACATTCGTTTTCTTCCATACATGTCCGCCAGGCGGCCGAGACTTAGAACTAGAGCCGTGTTTGCGAGAATGTACGCAATTACGACCCAGACCATCGTTACATAATCCGAGCGGATCTCTTCAGCGATAGGAAGCAGCGCCAGAAGGACGATTGTGCTGTCAACTGCCGACATCAAGGAACCGACGGACGTTACCGAGAAAGCCTTCCACTTGTATTCCATTGATCTGCGCCAGCAGCAGTACTATTACGCAGCACAGGTGACGTTTCTATTCGAAGGCCAATCGGTGGCTCTGAAACCCCCGTGCGCTCTAGGAGATGTGTGTCGAGGGTGCCACTTACGCTAACTTACCCTACTATTTGCGTTATCTCTTTCGCGATTTCGTTTTCGACATGGCGAGTCCAGAGCATCTCGGGGACATCAATCGCAAGGAACAGTACTGATGAGAGGAGGGCTTCGGCCGCAGCGACCGCAATGTTCTGAACCCATTTGCCTATGCCTATGTGGACTGTGAAGTCATTTTGCTGTCCCGATATCATGATCGTGAAGGCTCTGTCCGCGGTGATTATGTCACGCAGGATCCCGGCCTTCTGAGCTTGAATCACTATGCCCAGTGGGGCAGTGGTCGACTGTGTCTTGTATCCCTCGCTTTGTAGCTGTGTCACAATCTGCTGCGCAAGCTGATTTGGATCCTTATTCTTGTTCTGGAAACGCATGACCTGGATCGAGAAGTATAGTCGATGGTACTGCTTCACGTGCCAGAAGTACCAGTAGATATCGGGTGTTTTGGATCCACACACTACGCCAAATGAATCGGCAGTTGAACTACGATGCCCACAAACGCATGCGCATAGAATCACGTGAAGAAGATCACCATCGGAACCGAACAGCTGGGCGAGGAAGGACAAGTGCGAAATGTGTCAACGATCGAGATCACGGTGACAAGATCAGCCTAGCGACGACAGTAGACCTCTCCCCGCACAACGGAGAGAGCCCCCCAGTTTTTTCTACAAGCAGACACGATTACTGGTAGGTTATCAGTCCCTTCTCTTCGAGCGTTTCCTGCAATATTGCGATGGCCCTAGGTACTTCCGCTTCTTTCTTGGCGCCTGTACACACTAGCTTTCCGCTTGCAAAGATTAGTATGACTACTTTGGGGTCGTCCATTCTGTAGACAAGGCCAGGGAACTGTTCAGGTTCGTACATCGTCC
>Ga0315280_10012705_pt1 | contig 10132 bp, 11 predicted proteins | sample YL17G06_40_MG_FD_203697 | JGI IMG/M metagenome (GOLD analysis project Ga0315280, IMG submission 203697) | Sediment microbial communities from Yellowstone Lake, YNP, Wyoming, USA - YL17G06_40 | ecosystem: Environmental > Aquatic > Freshwater > Lake > Sediment | place: USA: Wyoming | collected...
GTGAGGATGCTGATAGGGGGGAACCGTTCATCGTCGAGCATCCTAACTCTGCGGCTTCAAAGTCCTTCTTGGAAATTGTCAGGAAAATCGAAGATTCCCTGAAACAGAAGGGAGGAAAGTAGTAGAAGAGGAGGTGACGCAATGAAAACTACAGTTATTGTTCCCGTTTCGGACAAGAAGGGTTTGAACGCTAGGATAGCAGAGCATTTCGGAAGAGCGCCTTTCTATGCTGTTGTGGTTTTGGACAAGGACGGGAAAGTCGAGAACGTCGAGACTTTAGAGAACAAAGGCGAGCATTTTGGGGGCGAAGGACACATGCACGACCACATTCTGGAGCGGAAACCGAACGCGATAATAACCTACGGAATGGGTCCAAGAGGTTTGAGTGGCTTCCAAGAAGCAGGAGTAGCAGTGCTGAAAGCGAACGCAGATACGGTTGAAGACGTAGTCGCTGCATACAAGGATGACAAGCTTCAAGAGCTTACCGAAGGTTGCCATCACGCACACCATCACTAGGAGTAGAACTCAGAGCTTGGTTCTCGAATGAACGAGAAGAACCCGCTTTTTGGAAAAGGGGAAAGAGCTGCGATTCTTTCTGCAGTTGTTCTCCTAGCGTTCAGCCTTCTGAAAGGCACAGTATCGGTGATTTCGGGGAGCGTGGCATTACTCGCAGACTCGATTCATTCCTTTGCTGACATTTTTTCCTCGATTGCGGTCTGGGCTGGACTCAAGTTAGTTCAGAAGGAACCTACCGAAAGATTTCCATACGGATATTACAAAGCAGAAACCTTGGCCTTGCTACTAGTCGCCGTGACGATCGTTGTATCAGGTGTTTTGATGCTGAAAGAAGCTGTGGATAAGCTGTTCGAACCCGGCGTCGTCCTGTTTCCATCTGTCGTTCTCGCGGTGGCCGCTTTTTCAGGGCTGGTCTCTTACTTTCTTGGCAGGTACAAGAAAAGCGTGGGAAGCCTTATCGGCTCTCAGTCGCTTGTTGGTGAAGGACAACATTCTTTGGTAGACATGTATACTTCGGTATTGGTTTTCGCAGGTGTCTTGTTTGCCAGCCTAGGTTATCCGGTGGCTGAGGTTTTTGCGGGCTTGACTATTGGGCTGTACGTTATGAAAGTGGGGTTGTGGTTTGGAAAAGATGCGGTGTTGGTTCTCATGGATGCTTGTTTGAGTCCGCAAAAGGCCAGAGAAATGAAGGAAATAGCCGAGAAGGTGCGAGGAGTAAGAGGAGTGCATGATCTCAGATTGCATAGGTCTGGACCTGTGTCCTTTGGAGAGATGCACATAGAGGTGGAAGAAGCTCTTCCTCTGGAGAAAGCACACGAGATTTCAGATGAGATCGAAGAGAAGATCAGGGAGCGTTTCACGGATATTGAGTCAATTACGATTCATGTAGAACCAGCGAGAAAACAGAAAATCAAGGTCGGCATTCCAGTGGTGGGAGACAAGGGATTGGAATCAAAGACTTCTGCTCATTTTGGCAATGTACCCTTTTTTGCATTAATAGAACTGGAGAATAACCAAACAAAGTATGTCTATGTCAAGGTCAATAGTGCGGCGAGAATAGCGAGGAAGAGAGGAATATGTGCTGCTCAATTCTTAGTAGACGAAAAAGTTGACGCGGTGCTTGCAGGGGGTATGGGTGAGGGTCCGTTTCACCTATTGAGAGGCAACCTTGTTCAGATATTTGTACTTCCAGAACAGGTTGAACTCAAGGAAGCGATCCGTTTTTTCAACGAGAACAAGCTAGAAAGAATGACAGTGCCATTTGAGAAAAAGGAAACAGATGATAGGTAACGCGCATTGTGTATCGTTGTTATCTCGCGCACTCTGGACGGTTTAAAGATCATTCAGAAATCGGTTATGTTGTGGCCTTTTGCTCTTGCTTTGGCTATTATGTTTTTGTACCATTCTGGTAATTCGAATTTCTCGATTTTTCTTGCTGGAGAGTATGGTTTGATGTCTAGTACCGGCGTTTCATTAAGAGCATCTATCCCTTTTACATGAAGGATTTTGCCTTTTCTCCACAGCAGTCTCACTGCAGACAAGCCTATAGGATTTGGTCTGTTAGGCGAGTCCAAGCAGAACACTCCAACCAAGGGGACTTCTTCCAGGCTTAGTCCATATCTGACAACGATTCTAGGCTTGATCTTGAGCCGTTTTCGGTTTTCCGCCGTGATGTTGTGCATGTAAAAGAGAATTAGCAGATGAGAAAAACCATCAATGGCTTCTAGCCCATCGGCGTATTCGTCGAGAATTTCAATTTCCGCTTCCAGTTCCTCAACCGGCTGATTTCGCGCGCGCTACCCTGATTTCACCATCAGAATTGGAAAAAAGAGGTACTTCTGGGAACATCTGGGAGAACTTGATTTAAAACGATACTCAAGAGATTGGAGCGAAAGAAGAAAGAACTACGAGGAAAACGGACTTCTGGATTCACTAGTGACAACAGATGACTTGGAAGGGGTAAATGAAGAGATAATCCTTAAGGTGATAGATGATATTGTCAAATGTAAGCTCCTTGAGACAGCCGAAAACAGATTTTCCAAGCATCATTATCAACTTTACTAATTCGCGCACGCCATGATAATGCCTCCGTGCTCGCGGTTTCACCCTCTGGAATGGTTGACCATTACTACGACGCGCGCGCTTTAATTAGACGAATAGCGCACGCGCGCTTTCAAATTCACCTACGCGCTACCGCGGATGAGTACGCTCTTTCCCACGTTGGTGGTGTCTAATCGGTGCGCGAGCGATGTCTATTGCCTTAACAAGCATTTCTAACATTTCCCAGAAATCGTCGAAAGTAGCCGGGTCTTCTGCCAAAACCATGTCTACCTCCCCTATAGTAGCCATTTTTCCTCCACATTGGCTGCACGTTATGTAGCTCTTGATTATCTCATCATCTGACATGCTTTCAATCTTCTTTCTCGTTACCCCCAGTTCAGGACCTGTTGTGGGCAGAAGCTTTTTTTGTCGCTTCCTCATAGCTTCAGCCAATTCTTTTCTACTCTTCATGTTATCCTATCCCGCCATACGCTATGTCAAAAAGAGTGTGGCAAAGAGGGTCTTGTATCTTGTGAACCTCAAATATGTTTTATGAATAAATGCCTGCTTGGCTCTAGCGGGCGCTACTTAGGTTTTCTCAACATATCAGCAGCCCCTTCTTTTGGTCTGGATCCCCTGCCTTTTTCCTCTCCGAAGCCACTGGTGAACCACAGTTAATGGAAAATAGGATTGATTAGCGCGCGCGGACATCTGAACAGAGAGCAGATAGGAAACTCATCAACGAAATAGAACCCAAAAGGATCTATCCCGTGCACACGGAAAACGCGCACCTATTTGAGAAGATAAGCGACAGGGTTCAGCTCGTGAACCGTGGAAAAGAATACAAAATGGCTCCAGGGTGAGCATCCTTGCAGAAGCGTGTACTTCCATTTCAATAATTCACTTTAACTTAACTCACTCTACCTCGCCGCAGTGTCGCGTTGACAAACTCTTTTTAGCCTTCAAGAGTCGGGTCTTCTATTTGGATGACGATTCTTGCTTTCGATGGACGAAATACAGAGGTTCTATTTAGATTATCCTCTCCAGGTGCCGTGTCTTTGGAACCTAAGCCAGAAGCATTTTCGGGTTTCGTTGGGTGAAGGCCGGTTCGTCAAACTCAACAAATTCGAGAACCGTTTGAACGGAAGAGATTTGAAGTTCTATTGCTGGCAACTTAGACCCCGTCACGTTTACTTCTCTGTTCTAAACTGGCTCTTTCCAGAAAGAGTCGGTAAGAAGTATAAGGCTCGGTATTGTGTCCCTCTAAATGGCGAGTACGTCATTGATGTTGATGCTCATCTGATTCTGTTCACGCATAAACACAAGGTTGATGACCACTGGTATGTATGCAACGAATGCTTGGACATGGCTAAACGGATGACGCTGCAACTGTGTGAAATCATACAGAGATACTATTCAAGAATAGCCGTGGTCTTCAGTGGTTGCGCCCGGGTTTCATGTTCACGTAATGGATTTTGACTATCACGACTGGGGTTCTTACAGAGAAAGAGACCCGATATGGTGCCATTCAGCTTCAAGATTCAAGTTCACCAAACTGTTGCAGAAGCAAACTCACGTTTTTGACAGAGCCCATTTCACAGTTTCAGTCGATCCAATGCGCGTCGTTACTGTGCCCAACACACTCAACGGTAAAACCGGTCTAATATGCCGCTTCATCGGTTCACCAAAGAATCTTGAGACACTGAGTATCCCTGAAATTCTGGAACTGTCCAAGACGTTTCCAGTTCAAGGTCACCTTGAGGCTCTGGAAGGCTCTTCAATGGGCTGTAATGGGCCGATGAAATCATGCGCTAAGAAGCTGGCGGAGGCAGCATAGCAAAGGTGACTGCGATGACGCCTTCGCCAACAAAAAGGGAGTGGTAGAAATAAGAAGAACAAGAGCGTTTATCAACTATATGTGAAAAAAATTCGTGACTGGAATCGAATCCTTTTAAGATCTCTTATTACATGACTACTATTGTGGCGAAAGAGGCAAAGTATAGAACCACGCGCTCATGGAATCCATTTGTCGGATGCAACTTCAGGTGCAGCTATTGTAAGCCGAGTTTCCAAAACCTGATTGCATGGCTTGGGAGAATGCACAACTGTGAGCTATGTCAACAATATAGCCCTCACGAGCATTCCGAAAGGTTAACGAGGATTCCTTCGGACAGAGCTATTTTCGTTTGTGAGGACGGCGATATTGCTTTTGCCAACCTTGACTTCATGGGTAAAGTCTTCGGAGCAATGCAAAAGGACAAGAAAGAGGACAGGGTTTGGTTTGTGCAAAGCAAGAATCCAAGATGCCTCGGCCAGTATCTGCGAATGCTCCCTGAGAACACGTTTTTGCTGACGACTTTGGAGACGAACCGAGACGATGGATATGAACGGATTTCCAGTGCACCCAAGCCTTCAGTGAGGTATAGGGACTTCCTTAGTCTCGAATGGGAAAAGAAAATGGTGACTGTTGAACCAATTTTGGACTTTGACTTACCTATCTTTACGAAGTGGATTGAAAGCCTCAAGCCACAAGCTGTGTTCATCGGTTACAACTCACACCCAGAAGTTGTATCTCTCCCAGAACCACACAAGAAGAAAACTTGGCAGTTAATTCATGAGTTGGAAAGGAAAGAAATCCCTGTCTTGAAGAAAGAGATGAGAGACCGAAGGGTGAGGAAAAAAGCGTACCGCGATTTCTTGTAAGCCTAATTTCAGAGCGCTCTATATCAAAGCTGCCAGAATATCAACCAGCTTCTCTTTCCTCGAGTATGCTTCATCATTTATGAGCCCTATCAGCTTGTTGGCGATTTTCTGATATGGCTCAATCATTTTGCTAACAAGATAGTCCAGGAACTCGTGCTTTACGGTTTCCAGTGCTTTCTGTTCTTCTTCTTCGTAGACATAGATACAGCCTCCCTTGACTTCGCCGCAGATCTCCGGCTTTTTGCCTGGCAACCACTTGACCGTTAATTCGTGACCCGCGCCTAACTTCTGTTTCAGCCGCTCTAGTTCTTCGACAACTATTCCTTGGTCTGCGCCGATCAAGATGCTTGTCGCTTCAGCAGTTTCCATCTTCTTCACGAACGATTGAACACATTCTGAATACAGTTCATGAGTTGACCTAGTGTCAGTTTAAGACTTGTGAATTTGGACTACTGATCAGTAAAACCATTCCTAACGCGCCCTTAGTATCGAAGGCCTGCAAAAAGCGGTCACAAATCCCTGGGACTGGTGGTCGAGTATATCCCAGTGATCAGGTTTTTAAGGCGGTTTTGTGCATGTAACATATGAAAGAACCGTTTCTCGTCTTCATTCTCGGCATCCTCCTTGATACGGGCTTGTACCTGCTGACCTTGCAGTTTGTTCGTGTTTTGAGGCCGCGCTGCAAAAAGTGAAGCATATGGCGTGGGTGGAGAAGACGGCGAACGAGATTCTCGCGGGTATAAAGCACTCTATCCGTGAGCTCAAGAAGGACGAGGTTGAAAAGCTCATAGCGTTTATTCTTGAGTCGAAGGGCAAAAAAATCTTTATTGTCGGTATGGGCAGAAGCGGTTTCGTTGGCAGAGCATTTGCTCTACGCCTAATGAATCTAGACTTTGACGTATATTTTCTTGGTGAAACCATAACACGAGCGGCCAGTGAAGGAGACCTGCTGATCGCTATTTCCGGAACGGGCGCCACTAGGATAGTGCTGTCGGCCTGCACTGCGGCAAAAGAGATTGGTACCCGAGTCGTTGCGATAACCTCTTTCCCGAAATCCCTCCTTGGACAGATAGCTGACCTCACTGTGGAAGTTGGAGGAAAAACCAAGGCGGGAGTGCCGAAGGAAAAGGACTACCTAGCACGGCAGATAACGGGTGAACGCGAACCCATATCACCGCTTGGCAGCATCTTCGAGAATAACTGCATGGTCTTCCTAGACAGCCTCATAGTTGAGCTCATGCATAGACTGCACCAAACGGAAGCTGACCTGAGGCGAGCCCACGCGACCATAGAGTAGAAGAGTGTTACCTTTTGCCTTTGCACGCTTCAAGAAAACCAGAAATCTCTTTTGTAGAGTGCGCGCGGCAGCGCAAGGGGGAACGGTGACGCATTCAAGTTAGTTCATCAACACCCGCACCTGCCTGTTGCGGACCCTCGGGATGCGCGCGCTGCGGCCTCCTCTGTCTTTCCCGACTCGTCAGCTTGAGACCTATGGCACGTATTCGTGGTTGGTTGGCGGTTGTAGTTGTTGTAGTTGTTGTATATATGTTATTTATTTTTGAAGAATCGATGTAAATCCGTCACCAGTTTGCGCGCAGCTGCGGCATCACACGGCGTTACAGATAGCTGTCTTAACTGATGCGTATTTCCCATGGTCCGAAGGACTCCCACCGCTCCTGTCGCTTCCAATTCTTTTTCAACTTCTTCCCTTTCTTGGGCGGTGCTATGTGCTTGGATGGCAGAACATAGATGTTTCCATTGTGAGTGTGGCCACGGACGAGATGGTGTCTCAGGATTCGTCCGATCCTGTTGGCAGTAATGTATTCCCCGTCTATCTTCTGATTGTTCAGTTCCTTTCGAACAGTCTTGGTAGTTATTGTATGGTCTTTTTGGTCGATGTGTTTGTTGATTAATATGATAACCAGGTCATCCAGTGCAACGGGTTTCTTCTGCTTTATTTTTTTACATCCTTCGTCTGTGAGTTCAATTGTGCTTCCGCTTCGGCCTTTGTGAACGACATCTCCCTGGCTTGATCCGCTTTGTTTCTTGATAAGATGCCGGTTTTGGAGTGTTCGGATGGCTTGGCAGTATCGGAGCCTTGCCCGTGCTCGGTCTTCTGGTTGAGTTGGTGGGGGATAGAGTGCTGCTGTAAAGGCTTCCATCAGCGCGTGGTAATCGATGGGGTGGTGTATGAAATTCATAATTAGTTGTTGGTTGTGTCCGAGTTTTCCTTCTGGGTGGTGTATGCATTTGCGTTTCTTGAGTGCTAGAACGTTGAGTCGGGCTTGTTCTTCGCGGTCGAACACGTCCTGGTGTTTGGCGACGAAGGTGCGGCATTCTTCAGGAGTTCCTTCGCGTACAAGCCTTTCATATTCTGCTATGATTTCTTTGTCTGGTCGTGATCGTTCCGCCATTAGTCTTGCTTCCTATTGAGTTGTCTTCCGTGAATTTATAAAGTTTTGACAGATGCTCGACCCTTGAAACGATTAAGGATTCAGGACGACAGCCATTACCGCGTCCCTTTCCAGCTTCTCAATTCTCTCTTTCAAGACACTCTTATCTTACTGAGACAAATTTCAAGCGAGCTCGCGCGTTTCAAGTCAAACTTAGAGTTGCAGGTCTTGGATACTCCTCATGTCCTGCCGTCCGCTTCCCAAGACTCACCGCTCACTCACTTAACTCAATTCATGAAGAACCCGTTGCAGGTGCAAAAATGCCCAAAGCGAAGAGGTCGAGAAAAGTGTGCAAATAATCGCTTCGACTTGACACTGCAGCACGCTACCTCAGAAGCAGCCATCCAACTCTGGCTTGGAAAGTGAAAAAACCTCGACGGTCCAGACGCCCACAAGGCAGAGAACTATCATTCTTCCTTGGTCTTAACAGCGAATAAGAGCTCGTAGGTCCAAAGCAACTCCGAATGAGTTCCTAGATAAGTCACGCTGTCTTCAGTGATGATAAAGTATAGGGGATTTTTGCAGATTGGACATTGTGTCATGACGCCGACGGCTTTGACGGAGCTTTGCTTGACCTCCTTTGAGTAGTCGCGAACAAAAACGCCAGGACAGCTTGGACAACTAATCTCCATCTAGAACCTCCTTTTTACAAGACGGACGAGAACATAGGCAAGAAAATACAGACTCATACTCAACAAGAAAGCAGGAAAAAAGTCAAGAAAAGGGCTGAAATTCACATGGTCCACGCAGCAGACTTACCTATAAACCTGATCCAGACGCGCGCTTGCAAAAAAAGGGTTCGCGCGTTTACGGGAAAACGCATGAAAAGAAAGCGAGTCTTCAGAGACCCTTGCAAGAAGAAGAAAAGTCATCAAAACAACCAATTCCTCAACTCTCGTGACGAAAAAGTGAGGTGTCCAGACAACAAGACATGAAGTCGTCTAGTGATTTCCAAGCATGCTTGAAGTAGTGAACCGCCAAGAATAAGCAGACTGATGGTTGCGGCGAGACTAAATGGCGGACTAAGACGAAATTTCGAGTGAGAGGTCAGTTAAAAAGAGGCTCTAGATTTTAATGGCAAGTTCTCAGACCGACACTCCCACTCAATAAACAGAGTCCTCAGGTGCTCATAAACCCTCAAAATCCTGATTAAGTATACTTAAAACCTGTTTCCCGACGCGAAAAAAACGATTGAAAAGGTGTAAGATCGGGGTCCCAAAGCGACTTGGGAAAAACGCAGGCTCCGCTGGAAGTTGGCGCGGCAGGTCAGGCCACCGCCCCCTCCGCAAAGAGGAGGTCAAGCAGCCATGCCCGTCAACAAGGTTAGAGGGTCAACCAGTTATTTGGCGGTTCTCACGCTGTTCATGGTGTTCAAATTCGCGGCGCTGCGGTAACCTGCGGAAACTTGCGGTCGGGGTTGCCGAATAAGAATGAATGGAAAATTGGCAAACAGCAGGTGCGGAAAACGGGCATGAGTTTATATCCCAGCAACCGCCATGGGATATATGACGACTGACGACTTCAGAGGCATACAATGAAAGAACCGAAACCAATGCTGACAAAACGCATCGTGCAGACGCCCACCTATTGCAAGGTGACAGTGCTTCCGCCAAGAGACAGCAAAGACCATTAAAGCCCTTCTCGAGCCGATCGTTCTGCAGCTCCTCTCCAGAAGGCAGATGCACGGATACCAGATCATACTCGAGATCAGAAAATACTACAAAACCTATTTTGGGCCTTCTACAATCTATCCACTTTTGTCGATGTTGGAACGGAAAGCATACGTCACAGGCGCCTGGCAACTCGAAGGCGGCCGCCCCCGAAAAACGTACAGGCTGACCTCCGCAGGCCAGGCGCAACTTCACAATCTTCAGACAGACATTGCCATAGTTTTGCAAAACGTTGTTGAACCTCCGACACGAGCCTGAGCCCGTGTTTCGGCTTGCCCCTATCGCAGAGCCCGGACAAGCCAACCCCTCAACTGGCAGTACCCCCACTAGGTGGCGGCACCCCCACGTCAAGGAGCAGGTCAAGCAAAAAGCTCAACCATTTTCAAGGAGATTTGGCTCATAACGCCCATAAAAACAGGCGTTGAAAAAAACGGTGGAGAGGGCTATTCGCCCCGCCTGTTCCGCCGTTTCACTTTCCCTTAGCTTCCGCAAGCGCTTTCGAAACCATTTTACGGTATTCTTCTTGATGTTTTTTCGAGCAGAACCGGTAGGTAACGTGTATTGCATCGTCTGCGACCGTCATGACCTTCATCACCGGGGACGCTGCCAAACCGGCCAAAAGCTCAGCCTTCATCTGCATTGAACTCGTCGGAAGCATTATCCTTTCACAGAATTCAGTCGTTTCGACAGGCCGGTTACACCACGCGCATCTCGACGTTTTGGGCGGCTTGTCTCCATTCATATTTTTCA
>Ga0315280_10012706_pt1 | contig 10130 bp, 7 predicted proteins | sample YL17G06_40_MG_FD_203697 | JGI IMG/M metagenome (GOLD analysis project Ga0315280, IMG submission 203697) | Sediment microbial communities from Yellowstone Lake, YNP, Wyoming, USA - YL17G06_40 | ecosystem: Environmental > Aquatic > Freshwater > Lake > Sediment | place: USA: Wyoming | collected...
TCCCTGATAACGTCGCGTTTTTCATCGCCGCGAACATCAAGTCGAGCATCCGTGATCTCGAGGGTGCGCTCACCCGCTTGGTGGCGTATTCCTCACTGACTGGAGATGAGATCACGCTGCCCACGGCTCAACACCACCTGAAAAACCTTGTGGACTTGGACCAGCGGCGCGTCTCCATCGAGAACATCCAAAGAGTGGTGTGCCAGGAATTCGGTCTGAGCCTTTCGCAGCTCAAGGCCAAGAATAACAGCCGAGTGGTCACCTACCCGCGGCAAATCGCTATGTACCTTGCCAAGGAGCTAACGCCAGCGTCCCTGCCCCAGATCGGCAGGGAGTTTGGCGGAAAGCACCACACAACCGTGCTGCACTCCATCAGCAAGATCGCTGAACTGCGCAAAACTGACCGTGATTTAAACAGACTTATCAACAAGCTGAGTGATAGCTTGGGCTAGAGTTCGCCTATTCTCGACGGCTTTGTGTGTTGGAGGATTCGTGGATTGCGCGGCTAAGCTGAGTTTTTCACAAGAACTCACAGGGGGTGTTGTCTTGTTCCGAGCGGCGCAGCTTCCAAACCTCTCTCTCCTAAGACTTTTGAATTTTTTACACAAATACACAGGCTCTACTGCTAAAATACTATATAAAGGGACTTAACTTTATGGAATTCTCCGCAAAGAAATCAGACCTCCTCAAGGAACTCAACCTAACTCAGGGGGTTGTCGAAAAAAAGACAACCATTCCCATTCTTTCTAACTTACTTCTCGAATTCGAAGGTTCAGGCGTGCGGATGAGTGCCACCGACCTGGAGTTAGGGGTACGTTGTACCTGCCTTGCGAAGGTAAAAAAGGAAGGCGCAGGAACCGTTCCCGCCAAGCGACTTCTGGAGATCGTGCGGTCGTTGCCGGAGTCAGAGGTCAGGTTCAAGATCCTTGAGAACCATTGGGTGCAGCTTACCTGCGAACGTTCTTCGTTTAAGTTAGTGGGAATGGCTAAGGACAATTTCCCGGTCCTTCCAGTCATCCCCAAACCGTTGGCAACAATTCCCGCGAGCGTCCTGACGGCGCTGATCCGGAGGACGATTTTTGCCATCTCGAGTGAAGAGTCGCGTTACACGCTAAACGGAGCTCTTCTACTGCTCAAGCCTGATAGCGTCTCAATGGTCGCAACCGACGGGCATCGACTCGCCTTAGTGGAACGCGACACAAAAGTACCAGGCATTTCCAATGAACTACGCGCCCTAATTCCGAAGAAGGCCATGAGTGAACTCGAGCGGTTACTGGCCGATAGTGACGAGGAAACACCGGTGCAATTTGCCAAAGATGAGAGCCATCTCTTTTTTTCGGTGGGCGAGCGAGTGCTGATCTCCCGTATGTTGACCGGACAATTTCCTAACTACGAGGCCGTCTTGCCGCGAGAGAACAATCGGATCGTCGAGCTGGATAAAGATCTAGTCACGGCGGCTATCCGCAGGGTTGCGCTCTTGGCGGACGAGCGCTCACGGGCCATGCGGATTCAGGTCGATAAAGACCGCCTGGAGGTTTTCTGCTCAAGTGGGGAATACGGAGAGGCGCACGAAATTGTGGACGCGCAATACCAAGGCGACGCAGTGCAGATCGGATTCAATTACCAGTACTTGCTTGACTTTCTGAACGTCGTAGGCGAGGGCGGGAAGATTCGCTTGGAGTTGAAGGATGAGCAGAGCGCTGGCCAACTCCGTCCGAGCGATGAGGAAGCCTACCGCTATCGCTATGTAGTGATGCCCATGCGCATTTAGACAGCATGTTTGCGGTCAACAGTAGCCCCTGACGCGCTGGGGCAAGTGAGAAGTTAGCAACACAGGCGGTCGAGGGGTGAAAGTTCTGAGAACACGAATCAGGATTGGGGTTTTCGGGCAAACCTTAGGCCGACGGGGAAGTTGCTTCTCTGTCGGTATTTTTGTGTAAGGGCGGGCCAGCAAGGAAGGCAGGAGTGCGCGTGGCGAAGCCAAAGCCAGCGAACAACAGTTCGAGTGAAGCCTACGATGCCGCGAGCATCAAAGTCCTGGGAGACCTCGAAGCGGTTCGCAAGCGGCCGGCGATGTACATCGGCTCCACCGGCCAGATGGGCCTCCACCATCTGGTATGGGAAGTGGTGGACAACGCGGTGGACGAGGCGCTGGCGGGCTTCTGCGACCGCGTGGATGTTACCGTCCACACCGACAATTCGGTGACCGTTGTTGACAACGGACGTGGAATCCCGGTCGATTTGCACAAAGACGAGGGCCGCTCGGCCGCCGAGGTCGTGATGACGGTGCTCCATGCCGGCGGCAAGTTCGACGCCATCAGCTACAAGGTCTCCGGGGGCTTGCACGGAGTCGGGGTCTCGGTCGTCAACGCGCTGTCGGAGTGGCTCGACCTTGAGATCTGGCGGGACGGTTATACCTGGGAGCAATCCTACGAACGGGGCAAGCCACTCGCCGACCTGAAGCGCGCCGGCAAGACTAGCCGGCGGGGAACCAAGGTCACCTTCCGCCCGGACGCCGAGGTCTTGGATTCCATCGAGTTCAACTACGATACACTCGCGCAGCGCCTCCGCGAGTTGTCGTTCCTGAACAAGGGCCTCACCATCCGCCTCAAAGACGAGCGGAGCAACAAGCAGGCGGAATTTCATTACACGGGCGGCATCGCAGAGTTCATCAAGCACCTCAACAAGAACAAGGACGTGCTGCACTCCCAACCGATCTATGGCGAGTCGGACCGCGAAGATGTCCACATGGAATTCGCTCTCCAGTATAACGATGCCTACGCGGAGACGGTGTTTTCCTTCGCCAACAGCATCAACACGGTGGACGGCGGCACGCATCTTTCCGGCTTCCGCTCGGCACTGACGCGCGCCATCAACCAGTTCGGGCAAAACCAGGGTCTCTTCAAAGACGTCAAAGAAAACCTCCAGGGCGAGGACGTGCGCGAAGGGCTGGTGGCGGTCATCAGCGTCAAGCTGCCGCAGCCGCAGTTTGAAGGGCAGACCAAGGGCAAGCTCAACAGCGACATCCAGAGCACCGTGGCCAGCTTCGTGTACGAGAAGTTGATGGAGCATTTCGAGAAGAATCCCACCGTGGGACGCAAGATTTGCGGCAAGGCCATCGATGCCGCCCGCGCCCGCGAGGCCGCGCGCAAGGCTCGGGAACTGACCCGCCGGAAAGGGGCGCTGGATTCCGGCGGCTTGCCGGGCAAGCTAGCCGACTGCCAGGAGAAAGATCCTGAACGTTGCGAACTGTTCCTGGTGGAGGGCGATTCCGCCGGCGGCTCCGCGAAGCAAGGGCGCGACCGGCGCTACCAAGCCATCCTGCCGTTGCGGGGCAAGATCCTGAACGTGGAGAAGGCGCGCCCGGACAAGATGCTTTCCCACGAGGAGATCCGCGCCCTCATCACGGCGCTCGGCACAGGCATCGGCAAAGATGACTTCGACATCGCCCGGCTGCGCTACGGGAAGATCATCATCATGACCGACGCCGACGTGGACGGCTCCCACATCCGCACGCTGCTGCTCACTTTCTTCTACCGCCAGATGCCCGAGTTAGTCGAGCGCGGACACGTCTTTATCGCCCAGCCGCCGCTTTATCTCCTCAAGAAGGGCAGGAGCCTGCGGTACATCCGGGATGAAAAGGAATTCCGGCGGGAGGTGATGCGGCGGGCCACGGAAGATCACGCGGTGGAAATTGGCGACGGGGCCAAGAAGGTCCGGCTCCAGGGCGGTGAGTTGACCAATTTCCTTATGGCCCTGGCCGAGTACCTTGAGATCTTCGACAAGCTGGAGAAGCGGATCGGCGACGCGCGCCTCACCAACGCCATGCTGAAGGCCGAGTTGGGCAAGAAAATGGAGTTGGAGGACAAGGCCAGGCTCGAGCTAGTAGCCAAGGAGCTGAAGGCGGAGGGCTTCAAGACTGCCCTCCAGCTCGACGAAGAGCACAATCTCTACACCCTGACCTGTTCCAGCGAGACCTTGGGCGAGCGGACCATCGACTGGGAGCTGGTGTCGAGCGCGGACTACAAGCGGCTGCTCGACCTGCACCGGCGCGTGCGCACCTACGACAAGCCCCCCTTCGTCATCTCCACGAACGGCAGCCAGCTCACCCTCGAGGATCGCCGGGAACTCCTGGAGCACCTGATGGCCATCGGCAAGAAGGCGTTCACCGTGCAACGCTTCAAGGGGCTGGGCGAAATGAATCCTACCCAGCTCTGGGAAACTACCATGGACGCCGAGCAACGCACTCTGCTGCAGGTGCGGGTCGAGGACCAGGTGGAAGCGGATTCGATTTTTACCGTCCTGATGGGCGACGCCGTCGAGCCCCGCCGCCAGTTCATCCAGGACAATGCCCTCGACGTGAAGAATCTGGATATCTAGCTGCTGAAGCGGCAGGTTGGGGCGGCCTGGCGAGGAGGGGGCTCTGCACTCCTTTCATTGGGGCACCTGGCGCAACCTAAGGGCGCTCCCTTACAGGGCAAGACCGCGAGTTGAGGAAAGAACTTCATGGGTGATCAGGAACTGATCAAGCCGACGCGGGAAATCCCCGTGAACATCGAAGACGAGATGCGGAAGTCGTATCTCGATTACGCCATGAGTGTGATCATCGGGCGGGCGCTGCCGGATGTCCGCGACGGGTTGAAGCCGGTGCATCGCCGCATTCTCTACGCGATGTACCGCGAGGGCATCACCAGCGACAAGCGCTACATCAAGTGCGCGGGCGTGGTGGGCGAGGTCATCAAGAAGTACCACCCGCACGGCGACTTGGCCGTGTACGACACCCTGGTGCGCATGGCGCAGGACTTCAACATGCGCTACCTGCTGATTGACGGCCAGGGGAATTTCGGTTCGGTGGATGGTGACCCGGCGGCAGCCTACCGGTACACGGAATGCCGGCTGGCGCGCCTCGCCGAAGAACTCCTGGCGGATATCGAGAAGGAAACGGTGGATTTCAGTCCGAATTTCGATGAGTCCACGGAAGAGCCAGTCGTTCTGCCCACGAAGGTTCCGAACCTGCTCGTCAACGGCTCGGACGGCATCGCCGTGGGCATGGCCACCAAGGTTCCTCCGCACAACCTGACGGAGATCATCGACGCCACGATTCTGCTCATCTCGAAGCCCAATGCCACGCTCGACGAGGTCCTCTCGCTCGTTCCCGGGCCCGACTTCCCCACCGGCGCTTATATCTATGGCCAGAGCGGCATTCGGGCCGCCTACGAGACGGGCCGCGGCCAGTTCACCATGCGCGCCAAGGCCGCCATCGAGCGCCTCACGAAGGAGAAGCAGCAGATCGTCATCACCGAAATCCCCTTCCAGGTGAACAAGGCTAAGGTCATCGAACGCATTGCCCAGCTCGTGCAGGAGAAGAAGATCGAGGGCATCGCCGACATCCGCGACGAGAGCGACCGCGACGGCATGCGCGTCGTCGTCGAGCTGAAGCGCGGCGAGCAGCCGGAAGTGATCCTAAACAACCTCTACAAGCACACCCAGCTCCAGGAGACTTTTGGCATGATCATGCTGGCCATTGTCAACGGCCAGCCGCGCACGCTTTCACTGCTAGAGGCCCTCCAGCTCTTCATCGAGCACCGCGTCACCGTCGTCCGCCGGCGGACGGTCCACGACCTCCGCAAGGCGCAGGAGCGCGCCCACATCCTGGAAGGGTTCCTGAAAGCGCTCCAGCATCTGGACGCCCTCATCAAGCTGATCCGCGCCTCGAAGACCCCCAGGGATGCGCGCGACGGCTTGATGGCGCGGTTCGAGTTCACCGAGCGCCAGGCGCAGGCCATCCTGGAATTGCAGTTGCAGCGCTTGACCGCGCTCGAGCGTGAGAAGGTCCAGCAGGAGTACGACGAACTCCAGAAGAAGATCCGGGAGTACGAGGAGATCCTGGCGAGTGACAAGGTCCTGAAGAAGCTCATCGTCGAAGAACTCAAGCAGGTCCAGAAAGAGTACGGCGACCTGCGGCGCACCGAGATCATCGAGGAGCAGGCGGAGATCAAACTCGAGGACCTCATCGCCGTCGAGGACGTCGTCATCACGGTTTCGCATTCCGGCTACATGAAGCGCACTCCCCTCTCCACCTACCGCCAGCAGCAGCGGGGCGGCAAGGGCCGGCTGGGAATGAAGACGCGCGAAGAGGATTTTGTCGAACACCTCTTCATTGCCTCCACCCACAGCTACATCCTGGTGTTCACCAACCTTGGCAAGGTGCATTGGCTGAAGGTTTACGAGATCCCGGACGTGGGAGCGGCGGGGCGCGGCAAGAATATTGTGAGTCTGGTGAACCTGTCCTCTGGAGAGAAGGTGGCCGCAGTGGTCGCCGTCAAGGAGTTGCCGGAGGAGCCCCGGGACATCACCGCGGACGGCGAAACCTACGCCGCGGATGGCTACGTCGTCCTGGTCACCCGGCGGGGCGTTATCAAGAAGACGCGCCTGGCGGAGTTCTCGAACCCCATGTCCCGGGGCATTATCGCCATGGGCATCGAGGAGGGCGACGAGCTGATTCGCGCCAAGCTGACTTCCGGGCGGGACACCATCTTCCTTGCCTCGCACGAGGGTATGGCTATTCGCTTCCGCGAGAGTGACGTGCGCGACATGGGCCGCCAGGCCTACGGCGTTTACGGCATGGACCTGGAAAAGGGCGACCACATCGTGGGGATGGAGATCGTCGGCGAGAAGGAGTTGATTCTCTCTGTCACCGAAAAGGGGTTCGGCAAGCGCACCCCCATCACCGAATACCGCCTGCAATCGCGCGCGGGCAAGGGCGTCATCAACGTCAAGACCACCGAGCGCAACGGCAAAGTGGTGGGCGTGCTGAGCGTGACCGAAGAGGCGGAATTGATGATTATCACGGAACAGGGGAAGATCGCCCGGCTCGATTCGAGCCAGATTCGCGAGTGCGGCCGCTCGACCCAGGGCGTGCGCCTGATCAACGTGGAAGAGGGTGGCCAGGTCGCCGCCGTCTGCCTGGTCAGGAGCGAAGCCAACGGCGGCCCGGCTCAGCCCCCGCTTATCCAGTAGCCGCGCAATTCTCACACCTGTACCGGCGGTGTCCTCATCGCCGTGAAGATGCGCCGGCGAGGACGCCGCCGCTACAACCTGCAAGGGCACAGCAGGCTGTGCCCTTACGTTTTTCTGCGCGGGTTGTACGCGGGGTGGAGGCTTGCTATTCTACTGTTTCAGGCTTGTACTCATGGATGAGTTGGAAGCCAAAGAGCAGCACCTTCAAGAGGGACTGAAGAAAGCGCAGTCGCTGATTGTCGCCTATTCGGGCGGGGTGGACTCAGCTTATCTGGCTTACGCGGCACACCGCGCTTTGGGCGACCGCATGTTGGCCGTGACGGCGCTCAGCGCCAGCTACTCGGCGGGCGACCGGCGCGAGGCGGAAGCCATCGTCGCGCGCTGCAACTTCCCCCATGAATTCATCACCACGGACGAGCTTTCTAACCCCGCCTATCGCGCCAACAGTCCCGAGCGGTGCTATTTCTGCAAAGACGAGTTGTTTGACAGGCTTGACGAGCTGGCCGCGAAGCGCGGGTTTGCGACCGTCGCGTACGGCATCAACGCGGACGATCAGGGCGATTGGCGCCCGGGCCAGCGCGCCGCGCGCGAGCACAAGGTGCTGACGCCTCTGCTCGACGCCGGACTCACGAAGGCTAACATCCGCGAGCTGGCGCGCCGCGCTAACCTGCCCGTGTGGAACCGCCCGGCGTCCGCTTGCCTCTCCTCGCGGATTGCGTACGGAATTGAAGTCACGCCGGAGCGGCTGGCCGTCGTGGAAAAGGGGGAGGAGGCTCTGCGCGGGCTCGGCTTCCGGCAGTTCCGCGTTCGCTATCACGCAGACTTGGTCCGCCTGGAGATTGCTCCGGACGAGTTGCCGCGCGCGCTCACGCCGGAAATGGCTCGCCAGTTTGTGGAAATCTTCAAGCCCCTGGGCTTCAAGTTCATCACCCTGGATCTCGAGGGCTATCGCACGGGATCGCTCAATACCCACCTCATAAACATTCGCGGATAAGACTCTCCAGGATGTGCTACTCTTCCGAAGCGTATGTACTGCCTAATTAACAGGAGAGTCCTGATGAGTTTTCTGAGCGGCCAATCAATCCGAAAAGCCCTTTTGCCATATTCCTTCGAGGACGCAAAGGCAAAGTGCGAGGCTGACAACATAGAAAGCCTTGGCGAGGGAGTTGGAATTTATCCCTTTCGGGATTCCAGTCTGGGAAGCATGAGTTACGACCTGACTGTCGGGGAAGAGGCGCGCTCATTAAGAAAGGCGGTGAAGGTGATAATCAACAGAGACTCCCCTTTGACCATCGAGCCGGGAGAAACTGTCCTGATCTTGACTCACGAGTATATCGTGTTGTCGCCGGGTTTAGCAGCTATGTGCGTTTCGCGTGCGAGGATAATGAACGAGGGTGTGTCACAGAACTCCGCCAAAGTCGATCCAACATGGTATGGAAAGCTAATCGTGCCCCTCACAAATAACAGCAAGAGAATTTTGACGCTAAACTATCTTGAGCCGTTCTGCGCCCTGCTGTTCCTAAGGCTGGACGAGCCGATTGCGAGAAACGCATTCCTTAACCGCAAAGAACTCCGCTTTTTGGGACAGACAACGCTCGAATACGTACCCCCTCATGCAGTCGTGTGGGAGCCCGTTCCACCGAATAAGGTGAAGGACGAGGACGTAGACAGGGCAGTGGATTTGTTCGGATCGCCTTTCGACATAATTCGCGGCGCCGTTCATCAGAGCCGGGAGCGCATAATAAAATACATGGAAGAGGAGTGGAGCGTAAGCGCACTGCGAGATTTGAAGTATTCGCTGTGGCAAGAGGAGATCGAAGCTCTGAAAAAAGGCCGGGACGAGGAGCGGCGGTTCATAAAGGGAATATTTGTTAGCATGATTGTGGCGGTTTTTCTTGCTGTCCTCGGTTGGATTGCGGCGATTGTGTTCTTAATCGTGAAGGCTCGGTAAAAGATCCCTTTGCTTTGCGGCCGCAATGATTGAGTCCATGAGGTCTTGTAGCGGTAAGGCTCGAAACGTCAGGATGCGATCTTCGAGTTCGACCGCCCTTAAGTGCCCTATGCGAGTCACTTCGTACAGATGCTTTGGAACCCATCCGTCGTGAACGTAGACGAGCTCATCCACCAAGCGGTTCCGTTCAAGTTTCTTAAGGCAGTCAAAGAGTTCGTTGGAGTACGTCGTGGGCTGGTGCACAAACCTCATAGGAGTCGGAAGCAGGCTCCGAACCGCGAAGACCAATCTGTGTAACTCCGATTCGGGTATCCGGCGAATACCTTTTCGGTTCAGGAAGTCAAGCAACAGAAGAATGCTGTCTTCCGCCGTCATCCTGAGCGAAGGAGTTTTTCGCAGTAGCGAGAACATTGCAGGTCCATCCCTAGCGAAGTTTGTACGGCCAGCTCAATTAACCTTGATGCGGCTCACGGGCTTTGCAGGGAGATATCGAGCCACGTCCCCCTGACTGGAATCTAGGAATTGTCGGATCAGCGATTCCACGATTTCGGACATCGAGCGCTTAGGGACCATAGTTACCGCAGATATATTCAGCTTTCTGTGGAGTTCGCCGTCAATATAGAAGGTCGTGCGCTGCTTTGCAAGCATCTTTGCCATGTACGCTCTCTCGTTCGGCAGCATAATGACGTAATTATGCTCTTATGTCAAGACATAATTTCTGCCGAAACCTGCCGCCACCCTGCCAGTGAGGTGTGGTTGCGCGTTGGCAACTTCGCAATCGTGAATTGCGGGCGTCAGGCGCTGGCGAATTCTCTGGCCACGCGGATGGTATTGATGTGGATGAGGACGGTGTCTTCGACGCGGCGGGCGTAGCCGCCGGCGAGCGTCACGGCCACCGGGATTTTCCTGGCCCGGGCTCTCTGGAAGACCAGCCGGTCGCGCCTCTCCAGCCCTGCGAGCGTCAGTCGCAATCCTCCCAACTGATCCTCGCAGTAAGGGTCAGCGCCTGCCAGGTAGAAGATCACATCGGGCTGGAACTCGGCGAGTGATTTGTCCAAACCCTCCTCGAGCGCGCTCAGGTACTCCTCGTCGTCCGCGCCGTCGTCCAGGTTGATGTCGAGGTTGCTGGGCGGTTTGGGATAGGGATAGTTGTTGGCCT
>Ga0315280_10012708_pt1 | contig 10128 bp, 7 predicted proteins | sample YL17G06_40_MG_FD_203697 | JGI IMG/M metagenome (GOLD analysis project Ga0315280, IMG submission 203697) | Sediment microbial communities from Yellowstone Lake, YNP, Wyoming, USA - YL17G06_40 | ecosystem: Environmental > Aquatic > Freshwater > Lake > Sediment | place: USA: Wyoming | collected...
ACATCTGTCCAACAGCCTTCTGCCTCTCCGATGACAACTGCATCGGCGTGCTGGATGGCTTCTTGTGGCAAGATGGTAGGATGAATTCCACCGAGAACGACTTTGGAACCCCTTTGTCTAAACCTATTGGATAATTGATAGCTTCTATTGGCCGTTGCAGTCATGCAAGAAATCCCAACCAGGTCGAAATCCAAAGAAAAATCTATCTCTCTGATGTCTTCATCTACAACGGTAATATCAACATCATTTGGCGTCAGTGAGGCCAGAATGTGTAGACTTAACTGAGGTATTTTTATAGCTTTTAGTTTTTTACGAGACTTATGAGAAGGTGAAACTAATAGGAGTCTCATCAATACGCCCTCAGTTCTTATAAAAATATTTGGATGGTGACATCCCATCTAATGCAATATCGGGATTAACCTTCCTCTGAGAAGAGTTTGGATGCCCTTATTATTGTTTCCTTTCCCAATTTTTTATTCGTATCAGGATTTATCTTTAGGCATTTGGTCAAGAGGGTCCAATACCCCTTACCCTTTCACTTAGTCTCCAGGTCTTTGTGTGGCCAAAACGGACATTTGCCTGTTCCCCGCACTTCTTCCATGTCCACTAAGCCTTCCAATTCTTTTTGGCAATTCAGAGTGTCTGCGACAACCATGTATGGGCAGTTGCTTTCACAGGGGATTTTTTGGGAAGAGAATTTGAAAAGATCGTGAGTCTATTCAACTCTCTTTAAATCGCCCGCCTTTTTATTTAAAACCTTCATGTCTATTTCACCCCATACGTCAAATCCTTTCGTAAACCTTAAGTCCACAGCACTATGAGAGATTTGAATCCTTCCCCGTTTTACAGTAGCGGTGGCGCGACAAACGTTTCCCTCCAGTCCCTCATCCGCTTTGCCCTCAACTTTGACCCATTCGACGGCGCCAAGCGCCGCTCAGGGTCAACCCTGAGCAAACCCAGGCATTATGCCGGGGAGTCGAAGGGTTGATTTTCTTCAGGACACTTACGCCGCTTTGCTCAACCCTTTCGCGATGCAATTGCCATTATAACTTTAGCCTCTAACTGATTTGATCAGCAACCCTGTGCTCCCATAGCCTCCTGCGATACAACAAATAGAATGTGCTCAATATCCCAAACCGCCTCTCTACCACAGGTAGATTGGCCACATAGGGGAACAAGGGATATCTATTCCCCTATGTGGTGATCAAAATATTAGTCTCATGGATTGATATGAGGGACTATTCAACCTTTTCAGACAAAATCAAGGTCTCTCGTTTAAGAGGAGAGGGGACATAGACCAGGTTGATTTCTATCTTTCCCAGGGACTTCCCCTTGATAGCCATCTTTGGGATCGTGACGTCCAAAGTCCCTTCGGCAATACCTTCAGGCTGAAGAGCCTTCCAAAATGGATAAACCTTATCAATTTTCTCTTCAGGTTTAAAGGGGATTGGCTTCCCGGCTTCATCCAGGTACTCGAGGGTAACCGCCTGGATATCCAGGATATCTTTCGATTTATTGGTGATCTTGATGCTACCCTTTAGGGTCGGCGTCTCGACGATCTCTTTAGAAGCTGTATCTACCACCGTGAGGACCTTAAGGTCGCTAAATTCCACAAAAAAATTCTGGCCTTTGAGTTCAGACTTCTGGGGAGCCAAGTTCTTTGTGATTTGCTCCTGTTTGGGAGCCCCCACCTTCTTCTCCTCCTTAGAACAACCAAAAAGCCCAATTACCAGACTTAAAGCTATAAACATGAAGATCTTTATAAAATGCATACAATGTCCCCCTTTCTTGGGTAGTAAAAGTTAGTAGCAATATTAGACCCTTAGATCCCGCACCTCCTTTTGGAACCCAGACCTCCTTTCCTTTTTTTGCCAGCTTTTGTAAGATCCTGGTAAGAGACTCTCCGAGGCTGGATAAAAAAACCCGCAAAGAAGCTGTTTGGAGTTCTTTGCGGGTTTCTCTCACGTCCTAAAAAGGGCTCTTTGCAACTAGGTTTAACTTCTTTATATACTATCCTCCGCTAAATGTCAAGATAAATCGTCAATTTTCAGTAATGCCTCAATTATGGGAGCAAGTGGTCGATCCGACAGGAATACTTCCAAAGCTTTATAAAGCGGATCGTTGAAGACCTTATAGGCAACGTTCCTTATCACCTAAATCAGCCTTTTAGAAGCCATTCGTCTCACGTAGAGTGCTCCAGGAGGTACCCGCTATACAGCTTTTCCAGTACCCCTGCCGGATCTCCAAAACCCCGTAACGGAGGGATTACAATCTTCAAATAATCCCTCGGAAGGTGTGAAAAAATTGCATTTGAAAACACCTATTACTTAAAGTTAGGTTTAAATTTCAAACTCAATCAGCGGACAATGTGAACGAGGTGCTTTGATTCTAATAAGGCAGTATTTGGCACGAACTCTTGAGATTATCGGAGGGTTTGGCTCTGCGGGCGTCAAGATTATACTCAAAATTTAGACTACGGCCATTTAGGCCTTCAGCACAGGAATATACTGTTGAAGGTTTTAAGTCAGGCAAATCCACACTACTTGACTTCCGTTTGTAAAGTTGGATTATGGTACAAAAATAAGATGTAAAATCAAAGTTACAAGGAAGGAATTAATGCCATTTTTGACATTGTCTGTCAGGTGAAGGATCAACTTTTACACCTGATCACCCTGTCTCTTCTCAAGAAGTACCCTCTTGCCCTCCCACGACTAACTCTGGAATTCTCAAAGTGGGCTGTGCATCGGCGACCGGAACCCCTTGGCCGTCCTTTCCACACGTCCCTATCCCAAATCCAAGGTCATCACCTACCATGTCGATCTCTTTGAGAATCTGAGGGCCATTACCAGTGAGAATCGCTCCCCGCACTGGCTCCGCAACCTTTCCCTTTTCGATCAAATACCCCTCACTGACTTCGAAGACAAAATCTCCATTGACCGTATTGACCTGTCCTCCACCCATTTTCTTCACAAATAACCCTTTTTCTACGGAATGAATAATCTCTTCAGGCTTCATCTTACCAGGAACGATCAAGGTGTTGCTCATCCTGGGAATGGGCTTATGTTGATACGACTCTCTTCTTCCATTTCCGGTTGATTGAACGCCATCCTTAAAAGCGGTGAGCCGATCATAAAGGTAGCCCCTTAAGATTCCTTCCTCCACCAATAGTGTCCTTTGAGAGACCACCCCTTCATCGTCAAAGGCATAGGAGCCTCTCTTTTGAGGCAGAGTAGGATCATCCACTACCGTGATCAAAAACGAAGCCACCTTTTCCCCCATCTTCTTGGAATAGACGGAGAGCCCTTGTTGAGCCAAATCTGCCTCCAACCCGTGACCGATGGCTTCATGTATCATCGTTCCTCCTGCCTCGCTCGATAAGACAACCGCCATCCTTCCCATGGGTGCCTTTCTCGCTGAAAGCATGAGAAGGGATCTCTTGGTTGCCACCTCTGCCACCTCCTCTGGAGGGTGAAGATCGAACAGTTCAAACCCCATTGTTCCTCCCACCGCCTCATATCCGGTCTGGACGAAATCCCCTTTAGCGGATACCACCTGGGCAGAAAAGATTGTGCCCGTCCTCTCCCCTTCAATCAAGACTCCCTCTGAATTCGCAATGGATAGAATTTGATTCACATCCCGATAGAGGACCTTTACCTGCCGCACATGCGGATCAAGCCTCCGGGCAACATCGTTCGCCCGTTTTACTACAGAAACCTTCTCTCCGATCGAAAACCCTTTAGGATGTTTCTCAATCGGGAAAAGGGAATTTAAAATTTGGGGAGACGGAGGTGCAGCCCCATGACGCCTGTAGTCGATCACCCTTCCCTCTCCCTCTTCTCTCACCACACGATTTATCCTCCTCGCTAAATCGAGGAGGTCCTCTTCTGAAATCTGATTTGTAAAACTGTAAATCGTCCTTCCATCGAGGAGGATTCGAAGTCCCACTCCAATGTCCAGGCCCGCAATCACCTTCTCGATTCGATCCTCTTCACAGATGATGACGATCGATTGGGTCTGTTCAAAGAAGAGATCCGCGAACTCCCCACCTTCTTTCAATGCCTCAGTCAGTATCTTCTGGAACGAAAGCTCTACTCTCATTCTATTCTCCTTGGCTTTGCCTCTGAATTTCAAATCACAAATTCCAAATCTCAAATGAATTCCAAATGACCCCCTCACCCTTCCCCTCTCCCCTTTGGGGAGAGGGGAAGGGTGAGGGGAATAGATTATAAATTTTAGACATTGGGATTTGTTTGTTATTGGGTGCTTAGGATTTTGGTGCTTATTCTGAATTGGATGGTAAGGCTTCGATAGGAATCTCTTTGCGGAGGCCTTCCAAAACCTCTTCGACATCCTTTTCCCACCCTGGAGCCACCATCAACTCCACAATTGCTTCGCCTGGGTCTTTCGTTCTCACGACGGCCATCCCCTCATAGGATTCGATGATGAATTTGAAATAGGCAATATCGTTACGACGAAGCCTGAAATATTTTGAGTGAGTGTCCACGATACTTATTGCCGATTTTCGATTTGCGACTTACGATTTAAGAACAGTATATTTTAAATCCCTTTTTTAGAAAATCGCAAATCGGCAATTGTAAATCGAAAATTTAAGTGCGTGTATTCTTGATCAGGGTTCCTTTGACATCCCCAAAAAGGATGACATCTTTGATCGTCCCCTCCGTGGGATAAAGTTCCTTTGATAACCATCCCTCGATGAGACCTTCCTTGGAATGGGTAATCTCTGGATCCAAAAAAAGTTTTAAATAATACTCTTTTCCGTCTTTAGACTTTTCAAGCTTTCTCCTCTTCTCCTCCTCCTCTTTTGCAGCCACTCTCACCTCGTAACGGGTAGAACCTTTCCGTGGAAAGGTGGCCACCGTATACGTTCTTCCCCTTTCAATCTCCCCATAGACACCGTAACGAAAATTGTAAGAGGCTGTTATGAAATCATCGTAGACCATTCCTGGTGGGATTTCCTCTTCGGTCCTCTCCATCGTCCCATCCTTTCTTCGCCTCACCTGAATCCATTTTCTCTTCTGATAATCGAAGAGATGGGATTTTCTCCTTATTTTGTTGCCGATCTTCACATCCTCTTCGAACGACAAGGCCCTAAGGCGCTTTCCTCCATCCATTTCGACCATTATGGAACGATAGGTGTCCACCCTATAACGAGCTATCCATCCCAGCACCCCTAAGGTCTCTGCCTGAAGGGTGGCCATATAATGACCTTTCTTCTCCATTTCTTTGAAACTCAATTTCCCCAAGGCCACTCGTTTAAATAACCAAAGCCCAATCTCGCAGACAAGTTCCTCTCCCTTGAAGAATTCACCGATTGATCTCCCCACCTCATTTCCTGGGGGCTTGGAGGGCTCCGCCCGCGTCTCCCGAACAGGAAAGGGAAAAGAAAAGAGGAAAGGAAGCCCCAAAAGGTATTTTAGGAAAAGTCTTCGGGTCAGCGTATCAGTTCGGAGTTCGGAGCTCGGAGCTCGGAGTAATTCTTTAAAGGAAAAAGCATTCAAAAAATTTTTAAAAACTCCCAGACTAATCACTCTGAACTCCTAATTTCTTTTCTTAACTCCGAACTCTGAACTCACTACTCCAAACTTAATCCCCCACCGGGGGATTAGATATGCAGTTCAATCACATCTCCCTCATTCACCTGGTAATCCCTCTTGACCATCTGCCCGTCGAATTTTCCAGAACCCCAGATCTTTGCATAACGAAGTTTGGCAACGAAATCCTTATGGATAGAGAGGGCAACATCCCCCACAGTGCTTCCCTTCTTAAGGATAACAGGCTCTGTTAGATCCGGCTCCTTTCCAGGGATCTTTGTGTAGACCCTGATGATGTTGAGGAGTTGGTAGACCTCTTTTTTCAACTCGTCAAAATTCATTCCCTCTTTGGCAGACATGGGAAGGATAGGGAAGGCATCTCTGAAGCGGGTCTCTAATGTCCGATATCCCTCCATCGCATTTTTGACATCGCATTTATTCCCCAGAAGGAGGACCCTTTGTAAAACCCATCCCTCCTCATGCGTTGGATTCGGTTCCTTCCCTACGATCTTGATTTTCATTTGATTCAACTCTTCCAGGAGAATCTCCACTTGGAAGATAGGGTCCTCTGTGAGATCGACCAGGAGAATGAGGGCGTCCGCATTTCGAATGAGATTGGAGAATCCAGGTTCGACATGATCTAATTGAATCGGAGGGTTATCCACCAATTGGATCTGTAGATTTTCGAACTTCATCATTCCGGGAATGGGCTTTTGGGTAGTGAAAGGGTAGTCGGCCACCTCCGATACGGCGTGGGTAACTTGAGAGAAAAGGGTCGACTTGCCAGAATTGGGAGGCCCCAGAAGAACCACTTGAGCTGCTCCCTCTCTCTTAATAGTGAAAGCCTGTTCCGCCCTACCGAGCGTGGGCTTCCTTTGGAGTTCTTCCTTCAATTTGGCCATACGGCTCTTGAGCTGGCCGCGAAGTCTTTCGGTCCCTTTATGTTTCGGGATCACGGCCATCATGATCTCGAGGGCTTTGGTCTTTTCCGGGGTAGTCTTGGCCTGTTTGAATTTGGCCTCTGCTTCCAAATACTGAGGTGTGAGATTGGCTGGCATAAAACTTTTACTTAAAATCCCAATGTCAAATTTCAAATGTCAAATGAAATCTAAAGTTCAAATGTCAAAACTAAAATACTAAATAAATTTCAAATTTGAACTTTGTCATTTGATATTCTTTTGAACTTTGGGCTTTGACATTTGACATTGCTTTTGTTTCAGGGGTTATGTTCTATAAATCTTTTCTCGCAAGAAAATTTCTAAAACTCGGGGGTCAAATTGTTTGCCCTTTTCGTTCCCCAATTCCATCAAGACATCCTGGAGAGGCATGGCCGCACGATGAGGCCTCAAAGTACTCATTGCATCAAAGGCATCCGGGACAAAGATGATCCTTGCCTCAAGGGGAATGGCTTCACCGACTAACCCATCCGGATATCCACTGCCATCAAAGTGTTCATGATGATGACGAATCATTGGAATCATATCCTTGAAAAAATCAATCCCCTCCACAATCTTGACCCCGATCAATGGATGTTCCTGAATATGTTGATACTCTTCGGGACTGAGGATACCCGGCTTCTGAAGCACCTCATCCTTAATGCCGATCTTACCAATGTCATGAAGAAGCGCTCCAAATTCCAGACTCTCCAGCCTATCTTCAGCAAACCCCAGTTGATAAGCGATCCTCAAGCTCATCCTCTTCACCCGATCCGAGTGGCCTCGGGTGTAAGGATCTTTTGCATCGATCGCCTCGGCCAGAATCTTGACCGAATCCAAATGGGCCTTCTTCAGAGTGCGATAAGCCTGCTGAAGTTTCGCCGTCCTCTCCTGCACCAGTGTCTCCAGATGGCTATGATAGGCCTCGACCTCTTCTTCCAGACTCTTCTTCTCCAGGGCCTTTTTAACGCTGAGGGCCACCAAATCCAGGTCGGCGGGCTTCATGATGAAATCATAAGCGCCCAACCGCATGGCCTCCACTGCCATACCAATTTCCGGATAGGCGGTGACCATAATCACCATCATCCTTGGACTAATAGCCTTCACCCTCTTTAAAAGCTCGATACCATCCATCTCGGGCATTTTGATATCGGAAATGATAAGGGAAAAGGTATCTTTATAAAAATGACTGAGGGCCTGCTTTCCGTTATTGGCCGTCACACACGAATATCCTTCTTTGGTAAGCCTTCGAGCCAGGATGCTGCAGATCCCCTCTTCATCATCAACGATTAATATCCGGTCTTCCATAGGTGGCTCCTTCCATCCTTCCCTCGTTGGTAACCCACACAATATATTTTATAAGAAATTGATTCATAGTCAACTCTCCCCTCACCCTTCCCCTCTCCCCAGCGGGGAGAGGGGAAGGGTGAGGGGGCTATGATTTAGAGTTAGGAGTCCGGAATCTCCGATTGCGGATTGCAGAATGCGGAGTGCGGAATGTAAATCTCTTGATTTTATATTGTAGATTGAAAAAACCTGAAATTTTAAATCTAAAATTTAAAATTGATTCGAATCCCTTTTTTTGATAATAATACCATTATTGGAGCTATTTGTGGAAGCGATGATGAAGATATTGGTGGTCGATGATGAAGCCCCTATTCGGGAGATGCTTCAAAAAGGTCTTCCCAAAATGGGAGGATTTTCTGTTGAAGTCGCCCAAAACGGACTGGAGGCAGTTGAAAAGATCGAAAAGGACGTCTTCGATTTGGTATTAACCGACTTGAAGATGCCACAGATGGATGGCATCGAACTCCTCAAGACGATCAAAGGGACAAGACCGGAGATCATGGTCATCCTGATGACAGCCTACGGATCGATCGAAACAGCCGTTGAGGCGATGAAGTTGGGAGCGGATGACTATATTACCAAGCCCATTGACTTCAATGAACTCCTCATCCACATCTCCAAAACACAGAAGGAAAGCTCCCTCCTGAAGGAAAACCGGCTTCTGCGGATGGAGGTGAGGAAAAAATTCGAGTTTAGCAATATTATCGGGAAGAGCAAGAAGATGCAGGAGGTCTTCTCTCTGATTGAAAAAGTATCCCCCAGCAACAGCACGGTGGTCATTTATGGGGGGAGTGGAACCGGCAAAGAACTCGTTGCCAAGGCAATCCATTACAATAGCCCCAGAACGGATAAGCCTTTTATCCCTTTCAATTGTAGTGCGATCCCCGAGACACTGGTTGAAAGCGAACTCTTCGGCCATACGAAGGGTGCCTTCACCGGAGCAATCCAGGCAAAGAGAGGATTGTTTGAAGAGGCTTATGGAGGAACGATCTTTTTGGATGAGATCTCCACCATCCTTCCCTCTGTTCAGGTAAAACTTCTGAGGGTCCTTCAGGAGAGGGAAGTAATGAAGGTGGGGAGTACGGAGAGAACCAAGATTGATGTCCGAATGATTGCGGCGACCAATGAGGATTTGGAAGCCAACATGAAGAATGGAAAATTTCGTGAAGACCTCTTCTACCGTCTCCATGTCTTCCCCATTTTTCTTCCCGACCTGAAGGACAGGAAAGAAGATATCCCTCTGCTGGCCTACCACTTTCTTGATCTTTATACCAAAGAGAACCAGAAACCGATCAAAGGTATCTCAAAGGAGGCGATGAATCTCCTCTTAGAATATCATTGGCCGGGGAACGTCAGGGAATTAGAAAATGCCATCGAAAGGGCTGTGATCATGGCAGATGAGAATTATTTGACCCCTAAGGATTTCCCCAAAAACATGATTGAGGGGCTCTCGGACCTTATAAGAAAAGGGGCGAGGGATCGTAAATCTCTGGATGAGATCAAGGCCGAATATATTACAGAGATATTGAAAGAGACAGATGGAAACAAAAAAACCGCTTCAGAAATTCTAAAAGTTAATCCGAGAACCCTCTACCGCTTCGAAAAAAAGAGCCAACCCTAATCCCGAGCAATTGGAATATTGGAATAACAAATATTTTGGACTTGACAGAATATTAAAAAAGATTAAACTTGAAAAAGATTTCTTAAAGAAAACAAGATGAAGGGGAACGAGTTTAAAATAATTCTCGAAGACATCAATGAAAAGTTCGATACGATTATTGAAGGCCAAAACCTCTTGAATGAAAAGCTTGACCGGCATATTGAGGACAATAAGCAGGAGTTCAAGGAGGTTCGGAATGATATTCTTTATGTTAAAAAGGATGTTATGGAACTCAAAGGAGATGTTTCAGTCCTTAAAAAGGATGTCGCCGTCATTAAAACGGATGTTTCGGTCCTCAAAAATGATGTCTCAGAAGTAAAAACAGATGTTTCTGACCTTAGAAAGGATTTGAGCGAACATCGGGAAAATACAGAACTTCATGCAATAAAAAAGAAGAAAAAGGCTTCCTGAATTGGGTACCATTCCAACATCCATTATTCCAATTTTCCAATCCCCAGGCTTATCTTTATCGCCTCATCAACTTCGCGCATTTTATCCTCTCCCAATTTCCCCAACCTTTTTATAAGCCTACCCTTATCTATGGTAAGAACCTGGGCAAGATTTACCATCGACCTCTCTTTTGAACCGCCCTCTCCCTGATCTATCAATATGGTAACAGGATATTTCTTTATCG
>Ga0315280_10012709_pt1 | contig 10128 bp, 8 predicted proteins | sample YL17G06_40_MG_FD_203697 | JGI IMG/M metagenome (GOLD analysis project Ga0315280, IMG submission 203697) | Sediment microbial communities from Yellowstone Lake, YNP, Wyoming, USA - YL17G06_40 | ecosystem: Environmental > Aquatic > Freshwater > Lake > Sediment | place: USA: Wyoming | collected...
AACCGAAGGAAATTCGTCGTCACGTCCAAGCGCTGGTAGAATTCCGATGGATGTGAATGTCTACCATTCAGAAGTGCATAATAGGAGGATATTCACATGAGATGCTTTTTGACTGGGCTCGTCATCATTCTAAGTATGACGACAGTAGGACAAGCCGCAATCGTTGCTGTGTCTTTCACCAAGCTAACTGGTGTTACGGGAGGCTCGCCTGCGGGCACCGCCGTTTACGTAGCGGATCTGACGGGCACGGGAATAGACATACAGTCGATCCGGATCCGGGATAACAGTTTTGGTCTGGGCGGTGCCGCGGGCCAATTCAGTGGATTCGATCTGGACGCCATAAAACTGTCGAATACGCTCGTGGGCGATGCGGCAGGTGCACAATCGCTCGCGGGACTCGCGGTCTTTGATTTCTCTCCCGCCGGCACCGTTTTTTCGCCTGGAACGCAACGAGTTCCCATTGACCCGAAGCTGTTTGGGACCGACGCGAGTGGCAACCGAGTTGATAATGCAGTGGCAACACTCGGAGCGTTCGGCGGAAATTCCACCACGGCCATTCCGGGCGCCTTTGGATTCGTCAGCATGGGTGACGGAGGAATCTTGGGCTTCAATCTAACTTCACAATTGAGCACATCGGGGCTATATTTATACATCGGTGAGGTCGGCGATAACGGTGAGGTGGCTGCCGGCTCAATTGAAGTGTCAAATGAGGTAATACCTGCCGTTCCCGAACGGACCACCCTCATCATTTGGTCGCTGCTGGCCGGCCTCGGTATGGGCCTCCGCCGGTGGCGGAAGTGTGCGTAGTAGCGGACGGTTGAACAATTAGAAGAGAGAACAAGGGCCATCCAGTGGGTGGCCCTTGTTCGTTGCGCTACCGGGCAGGGGGCCGGAATCGCTGGCGCGGTCGACGGCGAGTTCCGCACAGGCCGCCGGGAACGGCACGCGGGGCAAGCGACGGGCTACGCGCTCTTGTGCTTGGCCTCGGCGATGGGCAAGAGCTTCTGCCGGCCGAGCACCACGTCGTCGGTCACCACGTACTTCATCCCCGGCGGCTGATCGGGGAGCTCGTACATGATGTCCAGCATGATGTCCTCGATGATCGAGCGGAGTCCCCGGGCCCCCGTGTCCTTTTCGTGGGCCTTCTCGGCGATCAGGCGCACGGCCGTGTCGCTGAATTCCAGCTCCGCGCCCTCCATGGTGAACAGCTCCTGGTACTGCCGGCACGTCGCGTTCTTCGGCTCGCGGAGCACGCGGACCAGGGCGTCCACGTCGAGAGGTTTCAGGGTGGAGACCACCGGCAACCTGCCGATCAGCTCGGGGATCATGCCGAACTGCAGGATGTCGTCGCTGGTGACCTGGGCCAAGAGTTCGCCGAGCTCCAGCTCATCGTGCTTGTTGGTCTCCTGGCCGAAGCCGATCGCCCGCTTGCCGAGACGCCGGGCGATGATGCCGTCCAAGCCGACGAACGTGCCACCGCAGATAAAGAGGATGTCGGTGGTGTCCATCTGGATGTATTGCTGCTCGGGATGCTTGCGGCCGCCCTGCGGAGGGACGTTGGCGATGGTCCCTTCGAGCATTTTGAGAAGGGCCTGCTGCACGCCTTCGCCGGAGACGTCGCGGGTGATGGAGATGTTCTGGCTGGTCTTGCCGATCTTGTCGATCTCGTCGATGTAGATCACGCCCCGCTGCGCGGCCTCCAAGTCGAAATCGGCGGCGTGGAGGAGCTTCAAAAGGAGGTTCTCCACGTCCTCGCCGACGTAGCCGGCCTCGGTGAGCGTGGTCGCGTCGCCGATGGCAAAGGGGACGTTGAGGATCCGGGCCAGCGTTTGGGCCAGGAGGGTCTTTCCGGAGCCGGTCGGGCCCAAGAGGAGGATGTTCGACTTGTCGATGATCACGTCCGAACGCTCGCCTTTGTGCACCAGCCGCTTGTAGTGGTTGTGTACGGCGACGGCGAGGACTTTCTTGGCGTGCTCCTGGCCGATGACGTACTCGTTCAGTTGGCGGACGATCTCGCGCGGGGCAGGGACCTTGGTGAAGGGGAGCTTGCTGGCGCCCCGCCGCCGCCGCTCCTGGTCGAGGATCGACTGGCAAAGATCGATGCACTCGCCGCAGATGTAGACGTCGCCGGGCCCTTCGACCAGGGGGCCGACGTCGCGGTAGCTCTTGCGGCAGAAGGAGCAAAAGGCGTTTTTCTTGACCGTGCCGCCGCCCCGGCGTCCGGCATTGAAGTCGCGTCCTGTTGGCATACTCATTCCTTCGCCCTGCCCCCGCGCGATCCTTCTGCCGCCGGGGCACGTGATGCTGTCCTGAAGGTACCGCTCGAGGAACCAGGATCAGCGTGTACGACGAGCCGACCGGGCATCCCTGGTGTACTGGTGTCGAGCGATCTGTTGCTAAGGTTCCTACGCCCCAATGCCTGCTAAGGTTCCCGGACCCCGCCGGGCCCGACGACCAACCCCTCCAGGCCCTACGCCCCGTCGCCACCGGCCCCGCTCCCGCCACCGTCGCAACCTGTTTCGGCGGTATCCTTTAACTCCTCCCGGAGGCGCGTGGCGAGCGATGTCTTTATTGTTCGGAATTCTGCATCGCTGACCACACCTCGCGAGTGCAATTCCCGGAACTTTGACATCAACTCGCTGGCCGAAGGCTCCCCTCCTTCCTTGTCAGAGCGAACCTTGCGGACGAAATAGACGGCAACAGCCGCAAACGCCGCCAGCACGCCCCCCCAAATCGCCAATTCCACGAGATGCTGCACCCAATCAGCGGCCATGGATCGACGTCTCAACGACGGACGTTACGCTACGCGTTGCAGAAGACTGGCCGCTCAATTATGCGCGGCCCGGGCCATGGAGTCCAGGCGATCTCCTACGCAAACGGGGGGCAGACCCAAGAGCAGCAAGATGCCTTTCCCCCTCGCATGGGTGCAGAGTCCCGCCTGTTGCCACGGCCTTCGGCGAGCGGCGTGGACCAACTTCCGCGTCTTCCCAACGGCAACCTCTCGGGCTTGTTGCCCGGTTGAACTCAGCCCGCAAACAATGGACCGCAGCACAGCGGGCGCGCCTCGGCCAGCGAGCGGTTGCCCAAACCGCGGACCCCGCTCTGCGTACAACGCCGCGCGTCGCAAATCGGACCGCGTTTGCCATAGAGAGAATGGCGGCAAGAGGCTTTCAGACGTCGAGAACCCTGTATGTTCGGGAAAGGCGGCCAAGACGACGAGGGTTCGGGCGACTCCACCGATCAATCCCCGGAGGACTCCCAGGACCAGGATTCCGCATCGGCGGAACAGGAGCCGACGCCTCCGCCACCTACGCCCGCGAAGATCCGCATCGTCAACCCGCACAGTGTCGATTGGAGTTACCTGCTGGACGGCGAGGTACAGAACCTTCCCGCGGAGCATGTCCAGGAGTCGCGGCAGACCTGCGTGATCGAGTTCGGCCGCGGCGGCTCGGCCGGCACGGCTCGCTACACCCTGAGCGACGGGACGTACACCTTCATTGTGACGGCGGACGGCCACTGGGATCTGTCCCGGACAGAATACAAGGACGCCAGTGATCACGCCGCAACCGATCATCCGGCGCAAGATCAAGCCGAAGATCAGGCGGAGCAAGGCGCCAGTGCCTCGGGGTCTGCAACAGAGTCAGGGAGTGACGAGGAGTAGGCCCTGGAATCCCAGTTTCGAGGTGTTCCAAAAGACGCAAGCGATTAGGAGGTGGACCATGAGTAGGCAAGCTCCAAGAAATCTTCCCTTGGCGGTCATCACTGTTGCCGTCCTATGGGCGGGCCTGGCAATAGCCGGGCAAATCGACGCGGTCTGCGACCGCTTCGAGGCGGCATGGAAATCGGGCCAGGGGCCGAAGATCGAAGACTACCTGCGTGGAACTGCCCGAAGACCAGCGCGGTCGTCTCCTGCGCGAGTTGGTCGCCCTGGAGATAGAACTCCGCCAGGCCGCAGGCGAATCCCCTGCGCGCGAGGAGTATCTGCCGCGGTTTCCGCAATTCGAGCACGAGATTGGGGCGGCCTTCACAAGGACGCCAAGCCCCGCCGTGGCCGAGACGCTCGCGAAGGGCGAGGGCCGTGCGCCGGCTCCCCCGCAGGCGTTGCACGTCCGCTGCCCGTATTGCCGTGATCCCATCGAGATCCTCGATGACACGCCGACTTCGGACATCACGTGCCGTGCCTGCGGGAGCAGCTTCACCCTTGTCGGCGACGAGGCGTTGGCTTACCAGACAATGGGCGGCACGCCGCACCGCCGCCAAAAGATCGGCCGCTTCGAGCTGACCGAGCAGTTGGGCTACGAGGCCTTTGGGGCAGTCTGGAAGGCCTATGACAGCCAGCTCGATCGCGTCGTCGCGGTCAAGACGCCTCGCAAGGGCTCCCTGACGCGGGAGGAGACCGAGAAGATCCTGCGCGAAGCCCGGACCGCCGCCCAGCTCCGGCACCCCGGCATCGTCAGCGTGCATGAAGTCGGGCTGGAAGGTGAGCTGATCTATACGGTCAGCGACTTTATCGACGGGATCACGCTTCAGGATTGGCTGACTGGGCAGCGGTTTACGCCTCGGGAAGCGGCCGAGCTCTGCGCGAAGATCGCCGACGCCATCCATTTTGCCCACGAACACGGGGTGATCCACCGCGACCTGAAGCCCAGCAACATCATGTTGGACCGCTCCGGCGAGCCGTACATCATGGATTTTGGGCTGGCCAAGCGGGAGGCGGGCGAGGTGACGATGACCATGGACGGTCAGGTATTGGGCACGCCGGCCTACATGTCGCCGGAGCAGGCCAAGGGGGAGGGACACCGGGTGGATCGGCGGACCGACGTGTACTCGCTTGGCGTGATCCTCTTTGAGCTTCTCATTGGAGAACTGCCGTTCCGCCGCAACCTGCGGATGATCCTGAGACAGGTGATCGACGATCCGCCGCCCCGGCCCCGCAAACTCAATAAGCTGGTGCCCCGCGAGTTGGAGACGATCTGCCTGAAGTGCCTGGAAAAGAACCCTGCTAGCCGGTACGCAGCAGCCCAAGACGTTGCCGAGGAGCTGCGCCGTTACCTTCGCGGCGAGCCGATCAAGGCCCGGCCGATCACGTTGGTGGGCCGCACGTGGCGTTTGTGCAAGCGGAACCCGGTGGTCGCAGGGTTAAGCGGGGTGAGCGTCGCATTGCAAATACTCGTCGCGGTTATGGTTCTCCACAGGTTCGTGGCATCCGCTCCCGGCACGGCTCTCCCGGTCCGATCAGAACGCTTCGCTCCAACTTCTCGCGAGGAACGCCTGGCCCAAAGGCTTCCGGGGGTCAGACGCGTGGCGACCGAGTCTGCGATGCCAACCTGGTCGCCCGACGGAAAACGGATCGCGTTCGGGAGAGTCCCCAGGGGCCGGGGAATCCGGATCCTGGACCTTGAGACCGGCGCGATTACCGACCTGCTACCGTTCGGGAAGGACCCGTGCTGGTCGCCCGTGGACGGCAACCTGATCGCGTTTGTCAACGACCAAATGTCCGATCGAGCCGAACGAGATGAACTCTGGGTTGTAGACGCTTCGGGCAAAAACGCCAGAAAACTCACTGACGGGGGCTTCCCTTCGTGGTCAGCGGATGGGAAAAGGCTCTTCTTCTCTTCGCGCCCGGACAAGATCGTCAAGGCAATCGACTTTGACAACGCAGCGCGACGAGCAGGCGAAATCTGCCGTGTCCCCCAGGCGTGGTGGCCGGCGGTTTCCGCCGATGGAAAGCGAATCGCTTACCGAATAGCAAACAGTCTTATCGTGATCGACACTGTCGCTCATGAACCAATCGCATCCGTTAGCGTACCCGGTGGGAATCGGGTATCCAACTGGGCTCCAGACGGAAAGACGGTCTGGTTTTCTACGTACGACGACGCGGACATCAAGAGCCTTTGGAGCTTCAATGTGGATACAAATCGTTTCGTCCGCGTCGTGGACGGACCTTACAGCATGCCTGCCTGGTCGCGGAATGGGTCCAAGTTGGCGTTTGTCTTCGAGTCGCCCAAATCGAAATCCGAGGTCTGGATCGTCGAAAGCAAAGTGGTTGATGGGCTCCGGGCGGAGGACCGTTCGTCCGTGCCGTTCTCCGTTGCTTCGTTGGCCGCAGGCAAGCAGTCGAGATCCAGCCTGCTGAAGAGGCGGCTCCCGAGTGCCAGAAAGCTGGTCGATGTTGGGTGGGTCGCAAGTTGGTCTCCCGACGGGACACAGATCGTCTACGGGAATCACCGTACCGAGAGTCTCCACATCTTGACGCTCCAGAGCGGCATCATGAGGACACTGGTCCCGACAGGAAGAGACCCTGCTTGGTCGCCCAAGGACGGTCGCTGGATCGCCTTTGTCCGCATTTCAGAGTCCGGTCAAAGCAGACCCGACGATTCGGCCGTGTGGATTGTTGCACCGACGGGCGCAAAGGCAAGAAGAGTCGGGCAAGGTGTATGGCCGACGTGGTCCGGAGACGGCAAGACGCTCTACTACCGTTCGGCGGCGAAGCAGAAGATCATGGTGGTCCAGCCGGACGCCCCCGATCTCAAACCGATGGAGTTCTTCGACGCGACAAACTGGTACCCCGGGGTGTCGCCCGACGGCAGGCGAGTTGTTGACTGGAGAAACCGCAAGCTTGCTGTCGTCGACCGGGAGAACGGGAAGAGCGTGAAAGAGCGATCGCTGGATGGTTGGGTCGGGCTTCTCGCAGCGTGGTCGCCGGACGGCAAGCAGATCGCCTTTGGCAGCTACGGCTTCGACAACCCTGTGGGTCTTTGGCTCCTGGGCCTCGAAACCGGTTGCGAGGTGCAAATCGCCGACGGGCCGTATACCGCGCCCTGCTGGTCTCCCGATGCGTCCAAGTTGCTCTTCCAACTCCGCGCCAACGAGGGCCAAGAAATCTGGATGATCGAGACCAAGGATCTGGCTCGGCTAAAGCCGGAAGCCGTCCCCGTTGACCGGCCAGCGGACGTGCAGGGACGGCTCCCTGGGGCGAGAAGGGTAGCCACCAATGGGGCCAAAGCGAGTTTCTCACCTGACGGCACGCGGCTCGTTTTCGGCATGTAGCCTTCTGGTGCCGGGCTGCGAATCGTCGAACTGAAAAGCGGTCTAACCACCAACCTACTTCCCTTTGGCAAGGACCCGGCGTGGTCACCCGCCGACGACTCCACGATTGCGTTCGTTCGCGGCGACTATACGCCCAAGGAGGAGGAGATTTGGCTGGTGACGCCGACGGGGAAGAACGCTAGGAGGTTCGCCGTTGGCGGGTCCCCTACGTGGTCCGCCGACGGAAAGACCTTGTTCTACCATTGTCGAGGCCATATGAGTGTTCACGCGGTCCGTATGGACTCTCAGAGCCCCCAAGCGACCGACGTGTGCCGTCTAACCCAATCGTGGTGGCCCGCCGTCTCGCCGGACGGGACGCGAGTCGCCTACAAGAATGATGACGGGTTGGTCGTTGTTGATTGCGCAACGTCTAAGGAGGTTCTTCGGCTGCCGCTCCCGGGCAGCGGCCTCTGTGGGTGGAGTCCCGACGGAAAACAAATCGGATTCGGCGCACGCGAGAGCGCCGAGAAGGACTCCTTTTGGATTCTTAGATTGGCCGACAATCGGCTGATACGCGTAGCAGACGGCCCGTATACCATATCGGCGTGGTCCAACGATGGATCGAAGCTTGCGTTTGACCTCCGCCATGAAGAGAAGGGTCTGTTCGAAGTATGGATCGCCGAAACGAAGGTCCTGGAGACGCTGAAGCCGGAACGGTGATGTCGCCTGAACGTCGAAACGAACGTCGAAACGGGGACGCAGCTAAACGTCGAAACGGGGACGCAGCTAGTTTGTGCGGCCCCGGCCGCTCTTTAACGCCCTCGGTCGGCCTTCGCTGCGAAGCCTGTGCAAGAGACCGAGCCGTCGGGCTTGATCGCGCTGCCACCGCTCTTCGCCGTAGGGCCGGTTCCGCGCCATGCACGTCTGAATCTCCTCCACTTCCTTTTCGGTCAACCGTGTTGTGCGCCACGTGCCAGCGCATGGCGTGCGTGTGCGCCAGCCAGCGAAAAAAGACCGTCACCTCCCCCTCCTCGCGCGGCCATACCACAAAGTGCCAGTGATTTCGCATCAGACACCAGGCCAGAATCCGCGTGGGCTGCCGCGCATGGGCCTCGATCATGACCCGCTCAAACGCCTCGTAGTCCGCCTCCTTGCGAAACAGCGGCAGTCCCGCCACCGTCCGGTTCAGGACATGGTACGCGAACCCGCCGGGGGGTCACTCTCGCTCGTCTTGGCATGGCGGAAGTCTAGCCCCGCTTGCCCCATCTTGTCAATACTAGCTGCGTCCCCGTTTCGACGTTCGTTTCGACGTTAACCTTGTCAGAGTTTCTGCTCAAGACCAGGTTTCCCTGCCAATCGGGCGGGTCGATGGGCTGAATGATGATGTGCTTCCGCGGTGCGCCGTTGCCGTCACAGTTCTTCACAACCAGTCCTCCAATGGAGTCCTCTGGGTTCTCGTCCATCCCGAGGATGTCCAAATCCACATTCGGTGGATCCGACTCCTTCATCTTAACCGTGTCCGTCCACCCGACCATGCCGTACTTGCGCGGGTCAGCGTTCGGCTGCGCGCCGCGGTCGAAGGAGGCGACGGCGAGTTCCAACTGCGTGGTGCCGGTGGATATGCCCTCCACCCAGACCGTCATGTCCAACGGGTTCGCGGTGGTGATCGCCCAACATGTGTCGGTCGGAGTCATCTCGTCATTCCACCAGTCCGCGCCCGCGGTGGGGAAGTGCAACTCGTGCTGCTTGTCGGGCGTGTCCCAGATCCTGATGTTGCTGCCGCCCTCGGGGCCCCACAGGCACGCCCGCCAATCCTGCGGCATGGCGAGCACCGCATCCACCGGCGCGGCTTGGAGATGCACCTCGGTGAGTTGAGAACTCCCGACGGGCACGATCCGGCCCGGGCCGGCCTCGGCGTTCTCCGCCGGGTCGTCCAGGTCGTCGATCACGCCGTCGTCGTTTCGGGAGTCGGTGTCGATGTCGCAGAGCGGAAGGACGTGGTGCACCAACACGGCGTCGACGCAGGTCTTGCGGATATCGGGGGGTACCTGGCCGGCGTATCGCCAGGGATGGGTCTCCACATCGGTCACGCCGTCCCAAACGTACCTCTCAGTCTCACCGCCGCTAAGCCTCTTCCAGGCGAAGGGGTCGTCGGGGAACGTGTCGGGGGGCGGACTCTTTTGATCCCCGGTAATCGGGTCCGACCGCCCGCCGCGGTGGTCCACGTAGTACTCCACATTACTGGCCAGCGCCGTACCAGGGACCCAGGTGACGAAGATCTCCTGGTAGCCCATGTACGTCGTGCCGGGAGTCCACTGGTAGGGCCCGCCGCCGTTCGGATCCTTGCTTACCGCATAATCGTGGTCGTAGCCGGGGTCCCCGTAGACGTCGTAGTACCCCCCCCGGAGGTGCGATGATGTCATCGACGTACTGCGGGTCGTTCAGGCCGTCTCCGCCGTCGAGGGTATCGGCGCCGTCTTCGCCGTCGAAGTCGTCGTCGCCGTCGTCGCCGTTGAGGATGTCGTTGCCGTCGCCGCCCTCGGCATGGTCGTTGCCCAAGCCGCCTTCGATGCGGTCGTCACCGGCGTCGCCGTAGAGGCCGTAGGGATACTCTGGATAGCCGTCGCCGTCGTCCCCGTCGCCGCCGACGATGTAGTCGCCGCCGTCGTCGTCGGATATGGTCAGCGTGACGGTATAATCGCCCGTATCCGCGTACGTGTGGGTACCGTTGAAGGAGCCTTCCGTAGCTTGGCCCGGCTCGCCGGCCGTGTCGATGCTCGCGGCGCCGGTGTCGTGCGCGGAGCCATCGCCCCAGTTGATCTTGTAGCTGAATGTCTCGTACGTCTCGGGATCGGCATAGGGGTTGTCGAAGCCGGGGTCCATAAACGTGCCGAGGTCGGTGATGGTAAAGGACTGGCCTACCAGGACCGTTTGAGGGTCCGCGACCGTCAGCGTGGGAGCGACATTCTCAAGATCGACCGGCACGCCGCCGGAGGGGCCGAAGTAGCGGACGGTGGCAAAGTCGTAGTCGCCCGTCCAGGCTTGGCCGGCGACGATGAGGTCGCCGCGGGGAAGAAGGGCGATGGCCTGGGCGCCGTC
>Ga0315280_10012710_pt1 | contig 10127 bp, 3 predicted proteins | sample YL17G06_40_MG_FD_203697 | JGI IMG/M metagenome (GOLD analysis project Ga0315280, IMG submission 203697) | Sediment microbial communities from Yellowstone Lake, YNP, Wyoming, USA - YL17G06_40 | ecosystem: Environmental > Aquatic > Freshwater > Lake > Sediment | place: USA: Wyoming | collected...
CGAAGTTACGGAGCTAATTTGCCTAGTTCCTGAACGACCCATCATCCGAGCGCCTTTGGATACTCTCCTCGTCTACCTGTGTCGGTTTGTGGTACGGGTACCCTGGATTCTCCTTAGAGGCTTTTCCCGGCAGTGTGGATTCAGCGGCTTTACGGGCTTGCGCCCTCGTCGCCGGCCTCACCGTTTGCCCGTTGCCGGGCGACCCCGTGGATTTGCCTGCGGGATCCGGCTGACGCCGGCGAATCTCCATCCATCAGAAGACCCGCCTATCCTGCTGCGTCCCCCCATCGTAATAACGAACCCAAGGTAGTTCCGGAATATTGACCGGACGTCCATCCGCTACGCCTCTCGGCCTCGCGTTAGGTCCCGACTAACCCTGAGCGGATTAACCTTTCTCAGGAAACCTTAGACTTTCGGCGACCAGGGTTCCCACCTGGTTTGTCGCTACTTATGCCGGCAGGGTCTCTTCCCAACCGTCGACGGGTGCTCACGCTCCCGCTTCCAACTGTTGAGAATGCTCTGCTACCGTCTCCCCGGCAAGCCGGGGAGGCCCGCAGCTTCGGTACTGCGCTTGAGCCCCGTTGAATTGTCGGCACCGGGCCGCTCGACCAGTGAGCTATTACGCTTTCTTTAAAGGATGGCTGCTTCTAAGCCAACCTCCTGGCTGTCTGAGCGTCCCGACATCCTTTCCCACTTAGCGCAGCTTTGGGGACCTTAGCTGGCGGTCTGGGCTCTTCCCCTTTTGACAATGAAGCTTAGCCCCCACTGTCTGACTCCCGCGCTTTCGTCCAACGGCATTCGAAGTTTGATTGGATTCGGTAACCTTGGAAGGCCCCTAGTCCATTCAGGTCTCTACCGCCGCGGCGGACCACGCGAGGCTAGCCCTAAAGCTATTTCGCAGAGAACGAGCTATAACGGAATTTGATTAGCCTTTCACCCCTACCCTCAGCTCATCCGAGCTGTTTTCAACCAACACCGGTTCGGACCTCCGGTCGGTGTTACCCGACTTTCGTCCTGGCCAAGGGTAGATCATCCCGCTTCGCGTCTACTCCCAGCGACTGAACGCCCTATTCAGACTCGCTTTCGCTGCGGCTCGCTTGCGCTTAACCTTGCCACTGAGAGTAACTAGCCGGCTCATTATGCAATAGGCACGCCGTCAGGCCTTCCACCGCGGGCCGGTGACCCGGCCCGCAAATGGCATAGCCCTCCGACTGCTTGTAGGCATACGGTTTCAGGTACTATTTCACTCCCCTCGCAGGGGTTCTTTTCACCTTTCCCTCACGGTACTGGTTCACTATCGGTCGCAAGCGAGTATTTAGCCTTACGGGATGGTCCCCGTAGCTTCCCGCAGGGTTTCTCGTGCCCCGCGGTACTCAGGTACCCACTTCGAGTCCGCTGAGATTTCGCCTACGTGGCTATCACACTCTGTGGCCGGCCTTTCCAGGCCGGTTCGGCTATCTCGCGGATTGGTAACTCTACTTGGCGTGGGCCCTACGACCCCCGGTCATCCCGCAGAACGGGACAACCGGGTTTAGGCTGTTCCGATTTCGCTCGCCGCTACTCTCGGAATCGCGGTTGCTTTCTGTTCCTCCGGGTACTGAGATGGTTCACTTCCCCGGGTGGGCCCCGTCACCCTATGGATTCAGATGACGGTGATCCCGCTTGAGCGGGAACGGGTTCCCCCATTCGGACATCTCCGGGTCACTGGCTGCTTGCGCCTCTCCGAAGCTTATCGCAGCTTGCCACGTCCTTCATCGCCTGCTTGCGCCAAGGCATCCACCGTACGCCCTTAGTAGCTTGACCATAAAATTTACCCGAAGCATTACGGCCGTGGCGCAGGCATCTCCGCCCGCGCACCCCATACACGCTCCAGGCAAGTCCAAGGCGCTACATCGGCTACTTGTTTTGCCCTACGTTTTCAGTTGTCAAAGATCGGCCGCCGGTCCCCGCCGGCTGCCTTACGAGACGCCTTACGGCACTCGATTCGGGCCGCTCCGCGAACGGCTCGCACCCAATACCGCATGTGCTGTCCGTAAGTTTTCTTTATCGTAGCACAACGAAACGGAATCCGCAACCCCTTTTTTTACGCTTCGTTGGCCGTCCCAGGCGGTCCCCCTCGGCCAACGGCCAGAGCCCAAGCAAACCAGAACAACACGCCCGGAGGAACCCCTGCAGCCCCCACGGTTCGGAAGCATGGTGGGCCTGGGTAGAGTTGAACTACCGACCTCACCCTTATCAGGGGTGCGCTCTAGCCACCTGAGCTACAGGCCCACTTCCATTTCGGATTGTAGATTGCGGATTGCGGAATTCAAGCCGCCGCCTGAAATCCGCAATCCGAAATCCGCAATCCGAAATTGGTGGAGCTGACCGGGTTCGAACCGGCGACCTCCTGATTGCAAATCAGGCGCTCTCCCAACTGAGCTACAGCCCCCTTTGCGCCCGCCGCGCACCGGCTTCCGCAACTGCCATCCCGGACCACAGGATGCTACTCAGACCGCGTCCTGCCGGCAACCAATACAGCATACCGGCTCGGCGCGCGGGTGTCAACCGCCGGTCGCGTGCCGGCCCGGCACCAGCCGTTCCACCGCCGGCCTGCGGGTTTGCGGGGCTGAGGATACGCCCCCGGGGCACAGCCAAGCAGGGCCGAACTCAAACGAATCCGCTGGCCTTCCCGACACATTCGGCGGGCCGAGCGACAGGCTCTACTTCACCGCCAGCATGACTTCGTTGCTGCGCAGCCCGTTGGCGGACAGCACCAGGGGGTGGTCGCCGGGAGCAAGCCCTGAAGGCACTGTGAGATTGACCTGGTAGAGTCCGACGAAGCCCGGAGCCAGTCCCTTGAATTGAATCTCTCCCGCCACGCCGCCGACGCTTGCCGCCAGTTGGGTCTCGGGCACCAGAACGGCCGGATCGGACGGCGCGGGCTCGCCGGTGCGCAGCGGGGGATTGGTGGGGCCCAGGCCGGTAGCGAAAACCTGGATGACGCCGCCGCGCGACGCGGGATTGGACCTGCCGACCAGCATGAATTTCTCGTCGAGCACCGCGCCGCGTGTGACACCGCCGTCGTCGTAGCTGAAGATCCCGGGCTGGGCCGTCGAGAGCCACAGGGATTCGGGAGGAGAAACCCTGCCGTCCAGCGTGACCACCACCGAGGCGGCGGTGTTGCCCGACAACTCCATCGGCACCTGGGCGTTCACCTGTCCGCTGTCGGCATAGAACAACGGTGCATTCAGGTCGCCGATCTTCACCGCCAAACCCGCCAACGTGCGCGGCAACGGCGCGGCGGCCTGGGTCGGCCGTGAAGCGAAATTTCTGCCGAACAGCGAAACGATGCTGCCCGGCGCCACCGGACTCTTGGGCGCGAAACTCGCTCCGTTGACCACCCCCTCGGGAGTGATCAAGGGCAGGGCCGCGCTGAAGGAAGCCGGCTCGGCCAGGAGTTCCACGGTGGCTTCTTTCAAAGGCGGATTGACCGCCTTGATGATGACCCGCACGCGCTGGGTGGAGATGGGCACCCAGGTGCCCGTATACAGGCCGTCCCGCAGGCTCTTCAAAACCAGCGGCGCGCCGGCGCCGCCGGAAAAGGTGACGACGACGGTAGCATCGGTGACCGCGCTGTTACAGTCGTTCACCACCCGAACCACAATCGGCACCGGCCAACCGACCAGCGAGTTGAAGTTGTTGGGCAAGCCGGTGGCCACCGCGTGCATTTCCCTGGGCACGCAAGCGGCCGCTGGCCGTTCGGGGCCGTGGAAAGCGGAAGCAGTCATCCCGGCGGGAGTGATCACCAGGAGCACCGAAAGCCCCTGCGTCACGCCGCCGGGAAGGTCCAAGGAAATAGTTCCGCGGTAAACGCCGGCCCGCAAGTTGCCGCTGGCGACCTGCACGCCCAGGGTGGCCGGCGCGCTGCCTTGCGCCAGAGAAACGGTGAGCCAGGCCACACCGTCCGCGGTGGAAACCGAAGCCCGGAACGCCAGCGTGCCCCCGCCGATGTTCTGAACGGCAAAACTCTGAGGCGGCGGGCTGGCGCCTCCTTCCCCCGCCGCAAAAATGAAGCCGCTGGGCAGTACGGAGGCCACCGGCGAGGAACTGGAAGGCACCACGCGAAGGTGGACGGAAGCCAGTTGCGGCGAGTTGGTGGCCCCCGTGGACGAGGCAATCAACAGACCGTAGTAGTTCCCGGCCGGCAAACCGAACGGGTCAATCAACACGCCGACCGGCGCCGCGGTGGAAGGGTCGGTCGTGGTCGAGCCACTCGCCTGGTCTATGGACAGCCACCGGCCGCCGCTGGGAATGGTGGGCAGTAACTTCCACGACAGCGCCCCCTGCCCGATGTTCAGAATGCGCAGAGTCTGTCTCAGCGGCGTCTGGCTGCCCTCCGTGGCAGTGAACACGAAGTCCGACTGGCTGAGCAGGATGGTAGTGGCCGGAGGGTTAATGGTCAGGGCCGCCACCACCGATGAGCTGGCGCCGGTGGCCGGGTCAGCCAGCCGGATGGAACCCAGGTACACGCCTGTGGGCAATCCGGCCGGGTTGGTGCTGACACTGACGGCAGCCGGCGCCGTCCCCTGCGTGGCCGACAGCGTAAGCCAGTTGCCGCCGTTGCTGGTGGTTGCGCCGGCTGTCCAGCTCAAGGCGCCGCTGCCGGCGTTGGTCACCGAGATGGCCTGCGGCGCTGGCGCGCTGCCGCCCTGCGTCACCTGGAAATACAGGAACTGCGGCGATACCGCCAGTTGCGCCGGAGATGTGACCACCAGCGTGACGGGCACGGCCAGCGGCGAGTTCGCAGCCCCGCTCAGCGCGAAAACCAGGATTTGTCCGCGATACGCTCCCGGCGGCAGCACCGGAACGATCACGTCAACCGAGACCGCGGCGGTGGTCGGCGCATTCCCCCCAGGCGGATTGATCGACAGCCAGCCGGACCCTGATGTGTAGCTGACCGTGCCGAGCCAGCTCAGCGTCCCGCTTCCCGAATTGGAGACGGCCAGGTTTTGCGGCGGCGGATTCGTTCCGGCGCCGGTGGTGAATTGCAGCGATGCCGGATTCACGCCAATCGTGGCGGGCGTGTCGCTCACAGTCAGGCTCACGGAAACGGCCAGGGTGGTGCCCGCCGGAACCGCGATCGATAACTGGCCGGTGTAACTGCCCGAGGCCAACCCGGTGACGCTGACCGAGACCAAGACGTTGGCCGGGGTGCTCCCCGCCGCGGGAGAGACCGAGAGCCAGCTCGCGCCGCTGGAGGTGGACGCCGTAGCCGCCCACGCCAGCGTCGAGCCGTCGGACGCCGCCAACTGCAGGGTCTGCGCCGGCGGGTTGGCCCCGCCACGTTGTGCGGCAAACGTTAGCGCGGCGGGGGAGGCAGTAAGGCTTACGGCCCCTGCTTGCGTGACCGCGAAGGTCTGGCCCGCTACCCTCAGCGTCTCCATGCGCGAGCCGGCGCCCTGGTTCTCCGCCACCGCGTAGTTCACCGACCCGTTGCCGGAGCCGCTGCTGCCCGAGGTGATGGTGATCCACGCGGCGTTGCTGGCCGCCGTCCAGGCGCAGCCGCTCGAGGCGCTCACTCCCACGCTGCCCGTCCCGCCGCTCCTGGCAAACGACTTCCCGGTGGTCGAGAGCGAGAAAACGCAGCCGGCGCCGCAAGTCGGCGCCGTCACGGTAACCGCGTTCGAGAACGTGGCGCCGTAGGAGTTAATTGCCCTCACCTGCCAGGTGTAGGTCTGTCCGGCCGTCAGCCCGGTGATCACCCAAAAGCTGGTGTCGGTGATTCCCGGTTTGCGTAAGACCCCGTCCCAGTGCAATTCGTAGCTGGTGGCCCCGCTCGCCGCCGTCCAGGTCAATAGAACCCCGGGGCCGGCGGGGTAGCTGCTGTCCCCCGGCCAGCAAGTGGGACTGCCGGAGAGCGTAAAGGTCCCCGGCGGATTCGCGGCGGCGCCCCCCACCGTGAAATACAAGGTCGCGGAAGTGTTGCTGACTCCCCCTACGAAGTCGTACGCCCGCATGTCCCATTTGTAGGTGTTGCCGGCCTGCAGCACCCCGCTGGACATCGTCATCGAGCTCCCGTTCACGTATTGATCGAAGGCGACCGAACCGGAGGGATACTGCTTCACCGTCAGGCTGTAGTACTTGGCCCCGGCCGATTCCTGCCACTGAAACACCGGGGTTGTGGTGGAAATCTGCTGTCCCGGCGCTGAACTGGTTCCCGGGGACAGGGGCACGGGCGGCAGCACAGCGAACAGAGGCGTACTGCAGCAAAGACCCAGGACAAGGCCGGCGGCCAGCAACCTCGCAACACGCTTCGAGGAGTCGTTCTTGCACCTCCGGCTCCTGGATCGAAACACCGATGCAGGCGCCGGCTGCGCGCCTCCCGGTGTCATATCATGCTTCCGCATCATGGCAACCACCTCGAGTGGGTGACACACACCTGCCGCACGCGAAAAGCCGGAAACAAACAGCAGTAGACACATGGCGGCCCCTTTGGCAGCTCGCGGTGCGAAGGTCACAACAGATTCCTTGGAAGGGTCGTGCGAGGGTTCGAAAAGGGAGCCGCCCGGCCCACGTGCCGCAGCGCCGACGTTATTACACACTCGGGCGGCTGTCAACCCAATGGATAGCCCTGCCCTCTCCCGGTGTTTCTCACGGCACTTGAAATCCGTCCGCCGCGGCGGACAATCCGCAATCCGAAATTGCCGTATGCTGTAAAGCCGACTGCGAGAGAGAACACTAGCAATGCCTCTATCCAGCCACGAATACGTCCCCGTGCCTCCGGAGGCCGCACCGGCCCTTTCGGCCGGAGCGAGGGCTGTGGCGTGGTTCCGCGCGTCGCGGCGGGCCGCCGCGCTGGAAGTAGTCGCAGTGTTCGCCGCCGCCCAACTGTTCCTCTGGCACTATTCGCGGACGCACCGGCGGGGTTGGCTGCCGATCCTGGCCTGGATGCTGATCAGCATGGTGGTCCGCCGGGAGACGCCGGAGACAACCGGGCTGGCGTTTCGGCAGGGATGGGATGCCATGCGTTGGCTGGTCCTGGGCATGGCACTTCCGGCCGTACCGTTGCTGGTGTACGGAGCGCGCCAGGGCCGCATCGAGCTGCTGGCGCCCGACGCCCTGGCGCTGGCGCAGTTCGGCGGCTACCTGATCTGGTGCCTGCTGCAGCAGTTTGCCCTGCAGTCCTACCTGCACAGCCGGCTGCTGGAGGCCGTGCCCAACCGGCACTTCAGCTCGGCGATCATCGCCCTAGGTTTCAGCTCTCTGCACTTGCCCAACCCGGTGCTCACCATCGCCACGCTGGCCGGCGGCTTTGTGATGGCCGAAATCTTCGCCCGCTACCGCAACATCTGGGTGCTGGCGCTGGGCCAGGCGCTGGTCAGTACCGTCATCTTCGTTTCGCTTCCCGACGACTGGCACCACCGGCTCCGTGTCGGCCCGGGCTATTGGTGGTGGGAGGTGCCGCGATAGGGCAGGTTCCAGGTTGACGGGCCACAGTTCCAAGCTGCAGGCTATGGGCCGTGGACTGGGGGCTGTAGACTATAGGCGGGAGGTTCTGGGCGGCGCTGTCTAGTCGCGCAGCCTGGACGCCATGAAGACAATCTGCGCGATACTACTGGGGGCGGGCCTGGCGGCGGCCGCCGAGCTGGAGCTGAAGAACAGCGCGATCGCGGTGCGGGTGGATTCCGAGGCGCACGGCGCCATCACGGCCATCGTGGATCGGGCCAGCGGGCGAAATTTCGTTTCCCGAGGCGGCGCGCGTCAGGCGCCGCTGTACGCTATCACCCTCGCCGACAACAAACACCAAAAGACAACGGTAGACAGCACGCAGGCGCGGAGCGTCACGGCCAGAACGATCGGGCCAGAGAGCCGCGGGGGCCAGCCGCCGGCGGCGATCGGCCAGGGCTTTGAACTGCGGTTCACCCACGAAGACCCGGTGCTGACGGTGCGGGTCACTGTGCGCGTGCCGGCCATGGGCTCGCTCAGCTACTGGTGGCTCGATGCCGAGAACAGGTCGCCGCTGGCCGTCATACGCGCTGTTTTCCCCGGCTTTGCCGTGCCGCAGGTGCTGGGTAGCGACCCGGACGGCACCGCGCTGATCTTCCCGAACGCCAACAATTCGCAGCGCTACTGGAACCTGCCTCAGGAGTTCCAATGCGCCTTTCAGCAGCGCCGCAAGACCGAGGCGCCAGTCCAGTGGCCGTTCCGCCTGTGCTCGGCCCTGGCCCCCGACGTCGTCCAGATGATGGCGCTCTATGACCGCGCCGCCGGGCTCTACCTGGCTACCTATGACGCCAAGGTGAACGTCAAGGAGTACTCGGTGGAGGGCCTGGACGCCGCCGCCATGCGGCTGAACATCGCGCACCTGCAGCCATGGCTGTTCGGCGAAGACTTCTCCGTACCGTATTACACAGCTATCGGAGTGTTTCACGGCGACTGGACCGAGGCGGCCGAAATGTACCGCGCCTGGGCCACGCGCCAGCCGTGGTGCGCCAAGGGCACGCTGGCCGCCAAGGACACCCCCGAGTGGATCAAGCGCTACCCCGTCCATCTGCGGTTCATGCTCCAACACCCGGTGCGCCATGACCCCGGCCGCACCGAGTGGGACAAGCTGCTCGACAAGCTCGCGGAGTTCGGCCGCGACTATCCCGAGCTGCAGCCCGACGCCATGGTGAACCTGATTGACTACGACCCCGGCGGCTTCTGGGCCGGCTTTTACGGCGAGCGGTGGCCGGCGTGGATGGGCGACGAGGCCTTCGCCGAGCGCGTGCGCCAGATTAAGCGCCGCGGCATGCATCCCAGCATCGAGCCGTTCGGCTGGCACGTCACGCTCAAGGACGAGTACCGCCCCGATTACGACCTGCGCAAGAAGCCGTTCTTCCCCGACCTGCTGGCCAACACGCTGATGTGGGATGAGGAGGACGCGCGGCGGCCGGGCGGGCCAGCGGGCGCGCGCGGCTCGGTCTGCGTGAAATCCGAGTACGGACAAACGGTGTTCGCCGAGGACGCGCGCCGCAGCGCTCCCTGGGGTGTGGACCTGCTGCAACTGATGGAGATCAACTTGGCGCGGCGCAACGATTGTTTCAACCCGCGCCACGGGCATCCGCTCGGCGCCGGCTCCTGGGTCTTCGAAGCCGCCTACGAGGCGGCGCGCAAGGCGCGCGAGGCCGGCCGCGCCGCCAACCCCGATTTCGGCGCCGACAAGGAAGAGACGGCCGAATCACTCATCCCCGTCCTGGACTGCATGTACATCCGCAACGCGCAGCTCAAGAACATGCGCTGGAACGGCAGGCCGCAGCTTTACAAAAACAATGTCCCGCTGTTCGACTACATCTACCACGACTATATCGCGCTGATCGACGGCGTGCAGGCCAACGCTCCTGAGACCACGCGCTGGTGCGCGGGCATCGCCGCCGTGCTGGGGCACCTGACGGGGCCGCTATTCAGCGGCGACCCGGCCAGCAGGTACTACCAGGAGGCGAAAGCCGGCGGCGCTTTCGAAATCATCCGCAACGCGAAAAACGCCTACCTCTCATATGCCCGGCAGCATGTGGTGTTCGGACGAGTGCTTCCGCCGCCCGGCGTCGAATTCCCGGAGATGAAGCAGCCGGCGCAGAGCGTGTTTCTCTGGCAGCAGCCGGGCGGCGGCAAGGAGGCCATCCGCACGGCCTTCGTCACGCCCAAGGTGGTGCAGGCCGCGCACCTCGCGCCGCAGGGGGGCGTGGGGCTGAGCTTCATCAACGTCAGCGACGAGCCGGTCAGCTTCGACCTGAACCCGGCGAAGTACGCCAAGTATCTGAACCAGCCGCGCGTCACCCTCACCGCGCGCCACAACGGCGACGTTTTGCTGCAAACGCAGGTGAAGCTGGCCGGGGCCACGGTGCCGCTCACGGTCAAGCCCCGGGCCCTGCTGTTCGTCACCCTCGACTGAGGGATTGATTCCCGACAGAGACACGACGCGGCTATGGCCGCAACCGAGAACGAATCCGCGGATTACGCGGATTCTCGCGGAAAACCGGCAGCAGTTTCGGAATCGTCGGATAGGTGACGATAACGAGGCCCAGAAACCCCGCCTGTAGGAGCAGCGCCCACCCCTATCCGCCGAACCCTTTCTATTTTCGCATTTTCAAACAAAATGCTTGACT
>Ga0315280_10012711_pt1 | contig 10127 bp, 7 predicted proteins | sample YL17G06_40_MG_FD_203697 | JGI IMG/M metagenome (GOLD analysis project Ga0315280, IMG submission 203697) | Sediment microbial communities from Yellowstone Lake, YNP, Wyoming, USA - YL17G06_40 | ecosystem: Environmental > Aquatic > Freshwater > Lake > Sediment | place: USA: Wyoming | collected...
CGACGGTGATAAAAAATTTTGCCATTTTAGAACCTCACTTCAAACCCTTCTTCCCCTATAGGCTCCTCCCATTTTATTTTTATCTCTTCTACTTTTGCCCAAGAAGGACCTTTTTTGGCCCATTCAATCATTTTTTTTAATTTATCTTCTTCCCCCTCGGCAACAATAGTTACTGAACCATCGGGTTCATTTTTTACAAAACCACTAAGACCTAAATTTTGGGCTTCCCCAACTGTATAATACCTAAAATTAACTCCATGAACCAGACCATAAATTTTAATCACCACTCTCTTTTTCACTTTTCGCTCCTAAGTACTATTACGAACTCACCTTTTTCTTTTATCTTTGGGATGACTTGAGAGATTTTACCTTGATAAAGAGTTTCAAATTTTTTAGTTAATTCTCGACAAATTGTCACTTCTCTATCCCCCAGAGTTATCAATAATTCTTTTAGTGTTTTGAAAATTCTATAGGGAGATTCATAAAAAACCATGGTATATTCATAATTTTCAATTATCAATTTTAAATTTTCAATTAACTTCTTCCGGCCTTTTTTCTTTGGCAAAAAACCAAGATACAAAAATTTATCTGCTGGAAAACCAGAAACAGACAAGGCAGTAATAGCGGCATTTGGTCCTGGAATAGGAATAATTCTTACCTCGCTTAATTTACTTATCTCGCTGATTAATTTTCCTCCTGGGTCCGATATTCCCGGCGTTCCCGCTTCAGAGACCAAAGCCAAATTTTTGCCCGATTTAAGTTGAGAAATTAGATAATTGATTTTTTTAACTTTAGTGTATTGGTGAAAAGAAATGGCTGGTGTATTTATTTCATATTTATTTAGAAGGATTTTTGTTTTTCTGGTATCTTCCGCTAAAATTAAATCCACTTCTTTCAAAACCCTTAAAGCCCGTAGAGTTACATCTTCTAAATTTCCAATTGGTGTAGCTACTACATATAAAGTTCCCACGGTTCCTCCTGGTCAAATTTTGAATTTTGATTTTTGCATTTTGATTTTATTTTATCCACTGCCAAATCAAAACTATATCAAACCCAAGTATTATAAAAAAAGCCAACCAACCAAAAACATTTACCCACGCCTTATTTGTATATTGACCCATAATTCCTTTGTTATTGGCTGTTTTGATTAGAAAATAGATTAAAATTGGCATAAGTAGCCCATTTATAACCTGGGAATATACCAGCATTTTTACAGGAGATAAACCAACCAAACTCAGAGTTATTCCAAAAAATAAAGATAAAAGTAAAACAGAATAAAATCCCCGGGCTTGCCAAATTTTTTTATCTAAACCTTCTTTCCAACGAAAAATATCTGAAAAAATATGAGCGGAGGAGGTGGCTAAAATTGGAACAGCTAAAAACCCGCTACCTAAAAGCCCTAAAGAAAAGAGATAAAAAGCTCTTTCTCCGGCTAAGGGACGTAAAGCAACTGCTGCATCTTTAACGGTATTAATAGAAATTCCTTCTTTAAATAAAACTGCACCTGTAGCAATGATTATAAAATAAGAAATTAAATTACAATAAATCATTCCCGTTTTCACGCCGAAACTTTCATCCTCTAAATCCTTTACCTGCTTTTTCTCCTCGATCTCTTCGGTATTTTGCCAAAAGACAAGATAAGGAGATAAGGTAGTGCCTAAAAGAGCAACGGCGACTGTCCAATAATTTAAACCACCAAAAGATAGAGGATTAAGTGTTCCCGAAAGTACAGTCTGCCAGTTAGGTTTGATTATAATCGCTACGGCAATATAACAAATAAAAATTGGTGTTAATAAGAAGAAAAAGCGGCTAATAGATGAATAACTACCTCTAATTAAGAGAACACTTAGAAATATTGCGATAAGAACAACAAAGAGAAACCAAGGAGTATTGGTAAGGATTCCCAAAACTTCGCCCATTCCAGCGATATCTGCCCCTATAGTAGCGATATTACAAACAACTACCAAGATGGCTATCAAAAGAGCTATTTTTCGTCCAAATTTTAAGTTAATTTGATTGGCTAAACTTTTTTTAGTCACTACTGCTACTCGTGCTGACATTTCTTCTATTGCTGCAAGAAGTGGCGTGGTTAAAATTAAAAGCCATAAAAGAGAAAAACCGGTGGTAGCTCCAACTTGCGAGTAAGTAATTATTCCAGATGGATCATTGTCAGCCGCTCCAGTAATCGTCCCATTTTTTGCTAAACGAAAATAATCTAAAATGTGCCGTCTTCTCTTAAAAATAGAAGGAAACAGACGATCTAAAATAGAAGGTTTAACTCTTTTGACTACAGAATTTATAGGCTTCATAACTCGCCACCCCTATTCTGGGGACCCCGGCTCGTGTACGTTCTTTTCCTTTAAAGTATTGTATATTTTAAGCCATTGATTAATTGATAAGGTCTCCGCTCTTTTCTTGGGCAATATACCGGCTTTTTTTAATATCTGCTGATCAAAAATATTCTTGAGTTGTTTTCTTTTTTGAGAAAAACCCTTTCTGACTAAATCAAAAAATAACTTTTCTTGCTTATCTCGCTTAGTACTTATCTCGCTTATTTTTAGGATCGCCGAGTCAACTACCGGTTTTGGCCAAAAGCAATTTTTAGAAACTTTGGCAATAATTTCTGGTTTACCATAAAATTGGACAAAAATTCCCAATCTATTCATTTGGGGTGGCCTGCAGCAGATTTTTTCGGCAACTTCTTTTTGAACAAGCAAAACCATCTCTTTGGGTTTGTTTCGACCTGTCAAAAACTTCTCAAGTAGCGGAGAAGTTATTTGATAGGGTATGTTGGCCACAATTTTGAATTTTGAATTTTGAATTTGTTTAGAAATTAGGATTTCGGATTTAGGATTTAATTTTAAGATGTCACCTTCAACGATTTCAACATTTTCAACATTTTTTAACGTTTCTCTGAGTATCTCCGCCATTTTCCTGTCTATTTCTACCGCAATAACCTTTTTTGCTCTTTGAGAGAGTTCTTTTGTTAACGTCCCGAGCCCGGCTCCGACTTCAAGAACAACATCTTTTTTAGATAACTCTGCCGCCTTTATAATTTTATCCAAAATATTTTTATCAACCAAAAAGTGCTGCCCAAGAGATTTTTTAGCCCGGAGATTGTATTTTTTAAGTAAATTTTTAATTCTCATTTACCTTATCTTACCAAAAAAACTCGCCCAAAGCGAGTTACTTGACACCTACTACTCAGCCTTCTCTAATCTAACCCAAATTTTTCCGGCACCTAAATTACCTATCTCGGCAAAAGCCTCTTTGGATAAATCAATTATCGCTCCTTTAAATGGTCCCCTGTCAACAATAGTCACTACAGTACTCTTTCCATTTTGGGTATTGACCACCCTTACCTTTGTTCCAAGAGGCAGGGATTTATGGGCAGCTTTTGGACCAGAAACCCAATCATACCAAGTGGCGTAGCCTTCTCCAAAACTAACTATTTTCGTTCCATAGACAATGATTTGCTCTTTTGGTTTTTGAATAATCCTCTCTTTTACCAGTACCCTTTTTATCTCTTTCCCATTTTCTCTTCTGACTTTGAATATTTTTTCCTTAACTCCTTTTTGCCCAACCTGGGCTACATAACTTTTTCCTTTTTCAAGATTTTTATCCTCTTTGATAGTTGTCTTAAAATCTAAGTAAACCTTTTCTACCAGATTGGTTTCAGATACTCGAGTAATTTTAATTTCTATGTCATTTGAAAGAGGAGTCTCAAGTGAAGGCTTTACAATATCCTTATCCCCTATTTCTATTTGCTTTTCTTCTAAAAATTCAGAAACAGTCTTTTTCCAAGTTCGATAAACTGTTTTTTGATTGCCATCGTAAAGTAAAACTTGCGTCGCTCGATAAATAGTAATTTGGGCACCTATCCCAAAAGAGGGGTCGGGAAAGGTTTTAACAATATCTTCAGGATATACGGTCACTTTTAAATTTTTTAGCATCTCACTCAAAATAAAAACCCCTGGTTTACCGTAATAAACTTCAACCAATGGTTTGGACGGAGATAATTCTCTGGCTATAACCTCTTGTCGCGAAACAGTCTTCGCTCCTTTGATGGTTCCCCCGCCTTCTTGTTTGAAAACTCGCTTGGCTATCCCAAAAGAAACTGTTGTAAGTAAGAGCGTGGTGATTAAAAAGACTTGCCAAAGACGTAATATTTTACCCTCCTTGACTCGGCCTCCCCTGCTTCGTCGCGTCTGACGCGACTTCGCGGGAACCCCGGCTTGTGTACGATCTTTTCCTTTAAGGAAAGACTCTACACTGGTATCCTAACAAAGTAGAGAATTTTGTCAAGCGCAAAATTAAAGGGCGCATGGTCTTAAGACTTTGCGCCCATATATTTTAAATATTTGACGTGTCTAAGACCTGCGCCCTTGGGGTTACCGAGTTCTTTACTATCCTCCTCCAAAACTTTTGGTCTTGGCGAAGATAATAAATGCCCCTCGGACCCTTAACCCTCCCCGGATCCTTCTCCCGGGCAGGAGTCCCCCAACTTCTGCCCAGGAAAAGTCCGGCTTGGGACGTTTTACGTTCCTTGGAACGTTTTACGTTCCTTAGGAATTGAATTTTTTGGTGCAATTATATTAATTTACCAAAATAAATAAATTTTGTCAAGAGTCTCTCTTTTATATTCGAAAACTTTAAAAAATAAAAGTTATCCACAGCGTAAATCCCGCAAAAAGCAATAGCTTTGCGGGACACGCTGTAGGCACGTGATCCGCCTTTGGCGGATTTTACGTGCCACAGGCTTACTTCTCTCTCTTTTTCTCTAAATTAGTAAATCGCATCTGTTCTGGAATAAAGTAAAGTTCAACCTGTCCAATTGGACCATTCCGGTGCTTTCTGACTAAGATATCAGCAATATTCTTCCTTTCCGTATCCTTATCATAATAATCTTCTCGGTAGATAAACATCACCACGTCTGCATCTTGCTCTAAACTATTTTCAACGATAAAGTCGTTCGCCACAAAGTTATGGGTATGTGATACCGTAGCATCATATACCTCCTCTATTCCCTGTTTTTTTATTGAAACTATTTCATCCCAGTAAATATCTGAATAAGCCAAGTGTTTAAGACCTTTATCGGGTAAAAATTCAAGGATTTTTCTCAATCTCTTTCTGGATACTCCATGTTGTAACAAGGTTGAACCACAATAGGACATTCCATATTTTTGGGTAAAATTGCGCCAAGATAAACCGTATTTATCTTTAATTTGGGCGATATACGACCAGATTTCTTTCGGAATAACATCGCAGTTGGGGTTGTTTTTTATATTTTTTAAATGGTTTATTGCTTCCTTTGCTCTTTGACCTTTTTCCCCATGTATTCCTATTTCTTGTAAGAATTTTAGCTGATCTTCTTTTCCGCTGATATCAACAATCCAACCTGGTTGATAGTTTTGTTTCTGGACCATTCTTAATCGAGAGATTATTCCAAAGCGAAGTAAAAGATGTTGAATTTGTCTTGCCATTATTTCATTTTTGGTACTGTAATAAATTGTCCATCCAAATCCTTGCCCCTTTTTATTAAGATACATTGTTCCATCAGTAGCCCAAAGGTGTTTTAAAAACAAAGCCAATTTTAGCAAAGACTGTTTAAAAATCTGTTTAGGAATAGTTTTTGATGAATAACCTGCCCTTGCAACTATGTTTAAACATTTTTTATCCACATTAGTATACTGAAGAGAATGCCTTTTAAGATAGCAACCATCACCAATTAAATGGGCAAGTAAAATTAAACGATTATCTTCTAAGGGTGGGTCTTCTTGTGGGACATTGGGCAAAATTCTCGGCGTAGCAATTTTATCTCCCTTTTTTAACTCATCTAATCTTCGCCAGCCAAACAAAGTTAAAAATGGATGGTTAGCTGAAGCTCTAATTTTACGACCGGTGGCTGTTTTCAGTTGCCAAACCATCTTTTTACCTGAAGGAAAAATTTTAGAGAAATAACCAACTTTTAGTTTAAGATTTTTATCCAAGGTCAAACAGGGAATTCCTTTCTTACCCACTAAATCTTTTATTGGCACCAATTCGCCCATATCTGGTCTTAAAATCAGAGTATCGCCTGCTAAACACCCACTTTCCCTTAAATCCGAAAGTTGAGGAATGTGAGACGGTCTTTGTTCAACTGCTCTGGAAAGTTGGGAAACAGCCACAACCGGAACATTCAATTCTCTCGCTAACCCTTTTAGTGAACGGGAAATCTCAGAAACTTCCTGAACCCGAGACTCGGGAGCACGCCTACTGGAGCCATACATCATTTGTAAGTAATCAATCACTATTAAACCCAAGCCCTGCTCAGATTGGAGTCTTCTTGCCTTGGTCCTAATCTCAAGTGGAGTAGAGGTGGCTGAATCCTCAATAAAAATCGGGGCTTCCGATAATACCCCCATTGCATAACCAATTTTGGGAAAATCTTCTTCTTCCAAATTGCCTGTTCTCAATTTCCAGGAGTCAACACCTGCTTGGGAACAGATAAAGCGTTCCACCACTTGTTCTTTAGACATTTCCAGGGAGAAAAAACCAACTGGCACCTTCGCCTGACAGGCGGCATTTAAAATTACACTGTTAGCAAAACTGCTCTTCCCCATACTCGGTCTTCCAGCCAAGATAATCAAATCGGAAGCCTGGAGCCCGGCTAAAAGATTATCCAATTCATCAAAACCAGTAGGTACGCCACGAAGTATTCCTTTGTATTTATGTAATTTATCAATCCGCTCAAAACTGTCCGCTAAAACTTCCTTTATGGGAGTAAAGTACTGCTTAAGATATTTTTGGGAAACTGAAAAGATATTTCGCTCGGCTTCATCTAAAATGGACTCTATATCCCGATCTTCTTGATAACCTAAGTCTAAGGCTTTTGAAGCCGCTTCAATCAATCTTCTTAAAGTTGCTTTTTGTTGAACGATATTGGCGTAATAAACCACCCGAGTAGCCGAAGGAACAGAATTAACTAAAGTGGTCAGATAGGAAGCTCCTCCTATTTCTTCTAAGATGTTTTTCTTTTCCAGTTGATCAGTCAAAGTGATAACATCAATAGGCATTCTTTTTTCATACAACTCTACCATCGCTTTATAAATCATTCCGTGGGTATCTCGATAAAAATCGGAAGGAATAAGAATGTCAACGACTTTAACAATGGCATCCTTATCTAAAAGCAAAGAGCCTAAAATAGATTGTTCAGCCTCTACATTTTGAGGAGGGATTTTGTTTTGGGGGGCAGCCATTTTTTACTCCTTCATATATCTTCTTGTCCAAAGATTTCTTCAGCCGCTTTTGTCAAATCTTTTTCATTTTGGCTAGCATTTTCTTTTGAGAACTTAAAATTTTCAATTCCTTTGGTTATCTGGCAAATGATTTTGTATTTAGAGCCGGTAACTTTCAAAATTGCGTCTTCAATTATCTTCCGATTTTTAGCTTCTTCTAATTTATCTTTATGAAATCTAAAGCCAACTCCTAAAATAATTTGGCCATCCTTAATCTCAAGAGGCTGACAATTTTCTAAAAGGAAGCAAAGAGAATGATTTTGTGGTCGGATCTCGGAAATAATTTTATCCCATCCTAATGAGTTTTGGAAAGTGGGGTTAGAATCACTTTTATTAACTTCAATTTTTTGCATATTTTCTGTAGCAATCTCTACAATAGCCAATTCCAAAGGTAATTGTAAAAAAGGAGTGGTTTTCATTTCTTTTTGGGCTTGGCAGAGGATTTTAATAAAAGAGACTAAGGCCGGTGAAGGATTTTCGATTAGTTTTTCGCGTAAAAATTCAATTAAATTATTAGAGAATTGAAATAAATCTTTTCCTTCCTCAATAACCTCACTTAAAAGGGAAAGAGAAGAAGCGACATCTTTTTTAAGGAGGAATTCGTAAAGTTGCTTTATTCTTTCGGTCTCGGTTTTTCCTAAAATTTCTTCAACATCCTTTTTAGTAATTTCAGAAAGACCTCTGCCCAAAATTAGGTCCAGGAGACTTTCAGCGTCACGGGCGCTTCCAAATGAACTTTCTGAAATTAACTTTTTAGCCTCTTCGTCTATTTTTAAACCCTCTTGCTCCGCCACATAACTCAACCTTTTTACTAAATCCAAAATCGAAAGTCTTCTAAAATCAAATCTTTGACAGCGAGATAAAACAGTTAGTGGAACTTTATGAGCCTCAGTGGTGGCTAAAACAAAGATTGCATGAGCCGGCGGTTCTTCTAAAGTTTTTAAAAGAGCATTAAAAGCAGGCTGGGTTAATTGATGAACTTCATCAATCACATAGACTTTATATTTTGACCTTGAAGGAGTAAATTTTATTTTCTCTCTGAGATCTTTTATCTCCTCTATCCCCCGGTTAGAGGCAGCATCAATCTCAATCAAATCTAAACTTTGTCCTCTTTGAATCTCTTGACAAGAAAAACATTGATTACAAGGCTCACCATCTTGAAAATTTTGACAATTGACAGATTTGGCTAAAAGGCGGGCGGTGGTTGTTTTTCCGGTGCCGCGAGGCCCGGAGAATAAATAGGCATGAACAATCCGACCACCTTCTAAAGCATTTTGTAAAGTGGTTTTGATATGATCCTGCCCAAAAAGTTCTGAGAATTTTTGGGGTCTCCACTTTCGATATAAAGCTGGCATCTTCCCTCCTATAATCTTATACCTTTCTTATTCTACCACTTTCATTTTAAATTTTATTTGTCCCCAACCTGGGGATTTCTAAGTCGGGATTTAGGAATTAGGATTTAGGATTTAGGATTTTAAAACTTTATGGTATAATGATAGAAAAGCGGAAATTTTAAAAAGGAGGGAGATGAATAAATATCAACTATCCCAAATAATTGCCCGAAAAGTTGCTCTTGACAAAATAGACTCTAAGAAAATCTTAGATATTTTAGAAAATTCTATAAAAAGTTCTCTTTCCCAAAAGCAAAAGGTTTCCCTTTCTAATTTTGGGACTTTTTATCGTTTTAGAACTAAATCCAGAACCATTCCAAACCCAAAGAATCCCCGCCAAAAAATTGTCACCCTGGGAAAAAATGTTCCCAAATTTAAACCTTCTAAAGTCTTAAAAAATAAAATAAAAAAAGTGGCCCCTCCCCCCTCTTTTGAAGCAAAACTCTTAAAACTGAGGACTAGGCCCCTTAGAATTCCTTATATTGACCTAAAAAAGAGAAAAATTCCTAAAGAACTTTTAGCAAAAATTCCTGAGCATATCGCCCGTGCTTACCAAATTGTCCCAGTAGAAGAGAAGGATGGAAAACTGTTGGTTGCAATGGTTAATCCTGAAGACTTAGAGGCGATTGAATTTGTCAAAAAGAAAACAGGACTTGAAATTATGGCTGGTATTACTACTTCTTCTGAGATTTCTTCTGTTTTAGATCAATATTCTGGCCTGGCTCAAGAAATAGAAAAAGCCATCAAGGAGGTTGAAAAAGTTGAAAAACCAAAAGAAAAGGGAAAAAAGCCCAAACTGGAAGAAATGGCTCTTGAAGCTCCTACCTCCAGATTAGTTAATTCTCTGCTTTTTAGGGCGACAAAAGATAGGGCTTCAGATATCCACATCGAACCGCAAGAAAAGGAACTCCAAGTCAGATTCAGAATAGATGGTGTTCTCCAAAAAGCAGTCACTTTGCCAAAAGAAATCCACCCGGGAGTGGTTGCCAGAACGAAAATTCTTTCTAATTTAAAAATAGATGAAACGAGGATGCCTCAAGACGGAAGATTCTCGATGAACATTGATAGAAGAGAAGTGGATTTTCGAGTCTCTACACTTCCAACCGTCTATGGCGAAAAGGTAGTTATGAGAATCTTGGATAAATCAAAAGGGATTTTGACCTTGGAAGAATTGGGAGTAACTGGAAAAGCCTTTGAAATTTTAGAAGAGAATATCCACAAAGCCCATGGCATGACTTTAATTACTGGACCGACCGGCTGTGGAAAAACAACCACTTTGTATGCTATTTTGGATCGAATTTATAATATTGGAATTAATATCATTACCTTGGAAGATCCGGTAGAATATCGAATACCGGGAATTAATCAATCACAGGTCAATCCAAGTGTGGATTATGTATTTGCTACCGGCTTAAGATCTATTGTTAGACAAGATCCAGATGTGATTATGTTAGGAGAA
>Ga0315280_10012712_pt1 | contig 10125 bp, 5 predicted proteins | sample YL17G06_40_MG_FD_203697 | JGI IMG/M metagenome (GOLD analysis project Ga0315280, IMG submission 203697) | Sediment microbial communities from Yellowstone Lake, YNP, Wyoming, USA - YL17G06_40 | ecosystem: Environmental > Aquatic > Freshwater > Lake > Sediment | place: USA: Wyoming | collected...
GAGACCTGGCTGGCAGGCATATTGTGGTCACCGCCGGTGGTACTCAAGAGCCTATTGACCCGGTTCGCTACCTCAGCAACCGCTCATCGGGGAAGATGGGCTATGCTCTGGCTGAAGCAGCTCGCGACCGGGGAGCTAAAGTGACATTGGTTACAGCGCCTACTGCATTACCTGAGCCCGTAGGCGTCGATGTCATCCAAGTTGGCACAGCTCAGGAAATGCGTCAAGTGGTAAAGAATGTAACTTCCCAAGCGGATGCTTTGATTATGGCTGCCGCCGTAGCCGATTATCGCCCGGTAAAAGCAGCTAAAGATAAGATTAAAAAAGGGAAAACTGGGTTAACCGTGGAACTGGAATGCACACCAGACATTTTGGGCACCATCAAGGGAAACTTCATTAAGGTAGGCTTCGCTGCGGAAAGCAGCAACCTGGTGAGAAATGCTAAGCAGAAGCTCCAGCAAAAGGGGCTAGACTTTATCGTAGCTAATGATATTACTGCTAGCGATAGTGGATTTGGCACTGATACCAATCGGGTAACCATAATTGACCGCAAAGGCAAGATTGATAGCTTGCCTCTCCTGGCTAAGCGAGAGGTGGCGGACAAGGTTTTGGATAGGGTAGCGAAGCTCCTTCCAAAGCCAAAATCCCGATGACCAAACAAGATTTGAATTTGTACAGATATCAAGATTTCTTTCAGCTGACAGCCGATAGCTAAAATAGGTTTAGAGTTAATGTCCGAAATACCTAGTGCCTATGAGCCAGGCAAGATAGAAAAGAAATGGTATGATTTCTGGCTCAAACAAGGCTACTTTACTCCTAAGATAGACCCGAAGAAAAAGTCTTTTGTCATTATCATGCCACCTACCAATGTTACTGGTGAACTACACCTGGGTCATGCTCTGACCGCGACGCTAGAGGATATCATGGTCAGGTGGCACAGAATGAAAGGTGAGTCTGCCTTGTGGTTACCGGGGACCGACCACGCCGGCATCGCCACGCAAGTGGTTGTGGAGCGACAACTGGCTAAACAGGGGCGAACTAAGGATGGGATAGGTAGAGAAAAATTCACTAAGTTAACCTGGGAGTGGGCTAACAAGAGCCGGGAAGATATCAGGCGTCAACATCAACTCCTGGGAGCTTCTTGCGATTGGGCTAGAGAAAAATTCACGTTGGACGAGGGTCCGAACAAAGCAGTGCGTACTGCCTTTGTGCGTCTGTACGATAAGGGGTTAATCTATCGTGGGGAGCGAATGATAAACTGGTGTCCCCGCTGCCAAACTGCCCTCTCTGACCTCGAGGTGGAGCATAAAGATATTATCGGACACCTTTATTATATTCGCTATCCTCTAACTCAAGGTAAAGGGTTCGTCACTGTAGCTACTACCCGACCGGAAACTTTTCTCGGTGACACGGCTGTGGCGGTGAATCCCGCAGATAAGCGCTACAAGAATCTCATAGGCAAGAGTATCACCCTTCCTATTGTAGATAAGGAAATCCCTATAATTGCTGATGAGACTGTTGATACTTCTTTCGGCACCGGGGCATTGAAGATAACTCCGGCCCATGACCCCACGGACTTCGAAGTAGCCCAGAGACATAATTTGCCCCTGGTAGATATCATGAATCCCGATGCCACTATGAACGAGAACGCCGGTCCGTATTATGGGCTGGAAAGGTTTGCCTGTCGAGATAAGGTATTGGCTGACCTGCAAAACAAAAAACTTCTGGAGAAAATCGAGCCCTACTCTCATTCGGTAGGACATTGTGGTCGTTGCCAGACAATGATTGAACCCAAAGTCAGCCTGCAATGGTTTGTCCAGACACAGCCCTTAGCTAGAGCCGCTATCGAGGTTGTTAAAGAGGGCCGGGTCACAATAATTCCGGAACACTTCACCAAGATATATTTTGACTGGATGGAAAATATCAAAGATTGGTGCATCAGCCGACAATTGTGGTGGGGACATCGCATCCCGGTATGGTATTGTCAGGACTGTGCTAAGGTAACTGCTGCGGTGGATGAACCGACAACGTGTATCCATTGTGGTTCAAAACAAATCATCCAGGACTCTGATGTCCTTGACACCTGGTTTAGCTCAGCGCTATGGCCACATTCTACGCTGGGCTGGCCAGAGGACACTGATGACCTCCGCTATTTCTATCCCGGCTCGGTAATGGAAACAGGCTATGACATCCTTTTCTTCTGGGTCGCCAGGATGATTATGATGGGGCTGGAGGATACCGGCGAGATACCTTTCCACACCGTTTACCTCCATGGCCTGATTCGTGATGAGAGCGGAGAGAAGATGAGCAAATTGCGAGGGAATGTCATAAACCCCTCTGAAGCAATAAGCAAGTATGGTGTTGACGCTCTCCGTTTTGCTCTAACTACTGGGACTTCACCGGGGAATGATATAAATCTGGGCAAAGGTAAATTGGAATCCAGCCGCAATTTTGTTAATAAATTGTGGAATGCCACCAGATTTATCCTTCAGAGCCTGGATGCTGAAAGATTAGAAGCTCAGGCAACAGAGCTCCAATCGCAGATAATAGAAGACCACTGGATTAATAGCCAGTTAAACCGACTTATCGAAAATGTTACCAGACTGATGGAAGAGTTCCAATTTGGCGAAGCGGAGCAGCAGATTTACGATTTTGTCTGGTCGAAGTTCTGTGATTGGTATATTGAAATTGCTAAAATACGACTTCGTCCTCACCCTGCCCTTTCCATGGCTGGAGAGGGTTTTGGTGAGGTTTCACCTTTGCCCTTCCTGGCCAATACATTGGAAAAATCACTGCGTCTTTTGCATCCTTTCATGCCTTTCGTTACCGAAGAGCTCTGGCAAAGTTTAAAGCAACGTCTACCTGACAAGGGCCAAATGCCAGCTTCCATAATGATAGCTCCTTATCCCCTTGCTGACGATAAAGCCTTTGCTCCAGAAGCGGAGCGGGTGATGGATTCCGTAATAGAGATTATCCGCTCTATCCGCAACGCTCGGGCTCAATATAAGGTAAAACCAAGCAAATGGATGGAAGCCCGAGTTTATACTGATGAGCTCCTTTCGAGTCTTAGCGCACAAGCCAATATAATAGAAATACTGGCCAAAGTTCGCCCCTTGACAATACTCGGTCGCCAGGAAAGGGGACCTGATAAAGGCAAAACTCTCGTTTTAGTGTTGAAAGAAGCTGAGGTAGTTGTGCCTTTGGCTGGCATGGTGGACCGGCTTGCCGAAGAACAACGGCTGGTAAAGGAAAGCGAGGAAATCAAAGAAAGAATCGCGCAACTTGAAGCCAGGCTAAGAGATAATGCCTTTTTAAGCAAAGCGCCAGCTCAGGTTGTTGAAAAAGAGAGAGAAAAACTTGCTATGCTCGAAGATAAATTGAAGAGATTACACCAAGAATTATCTCAACTGAACTCATCATCGGCTGATAGCTGATAGCTCTCAGCCTTCAGGGGCGGAAGGGTAAACTGGCCTAGCTTTGAGGTCTAATATCTCATGCAACTTTGTGAGGGCTTTTTTGGTATCGCTAGCCACGCGGGATTTATCGCGAATCTTTATCCGATATTTAAATAGCCAATAGGTAAATTCATTAAGCTCGCTCAGGCTTATAGACTTGAGCTGAGGATAATGTCTCTCCTTTCTGAACTGCTTTAAAAGGACAAATTGAGTGGCACCATAAATGCGCTGGTAGGCCTCGTCAACTACTCCGTTATCGTTGTTCAAACCTAAAACTCTCTTTTTCTTTCGTATCTCTTCAGTTACAGCCAAAATGAGAAATTTTTCCACAAGAATGCCATAAAGATAATTTAGATAAGCCTTGTATTTCGAGGTGCCGATGAGATTTTTGAGCTCTTCCTTAGATAATTCTCTCGGTGGTCTGTCGAAGAAGAGGAGGTTAATCAGCTCCTCCTCGGGAATAAGTCCATCGAGCTCTTCACATAACCTCTCCGTCAGAACCAACCAATCGAAAGCTTCGTTGTCAACAAGATACTGATAATGTCGCCCATCGTAGTCCTCTTCAAGACTACTCCATAGGCGAACGGCTTCAAGCAGGGCCACATACCAATTCCTGCCTTCAGCAATAGCACTTTTCAGTCCTTGGATTGCCTGAGTATCTCGAGTAGACACTCCAGCCACCTCCACAATTATTCCAGAAAATTATATTATATCTCCATCAGCCCTGGGACTCAAGGCAGCCTTTTCCTGTATGATTAAACGGTAGCCCTTACCGTTATGAGCTTGTCTATAATTGACAGGGTTACTCCTTTGCGACATCAGTTGGCTTACGCAGTGGCTTGAAAATGCCACGGGCGGCTATCTTGGAGACAACTTCCTCAGCTTCCTTGATTATCCTGTCTATTAGCTCTTTGACCGTGGGAATGTCATGAACAAGGCCTATTACCTGCCCACAAGCCACTAATCCTCGGTCAAGGGCACCTGTTTCGTAAAGCTCCAGCCCCCTCTTACCGCTGAGGAGCGACGCTAATTCCTCCAAAGTAGCACTCCTTTTTTCCATCTCAACCACCTTTTCAGCAGTAGCATTTCTCAATACTCTCTCAGTGTTACGTAAAGAACGCATTACTAGCATAGTATCCCGTTCTGAAGACTTTACCAACCATTCTTTCACCCGGGGATGGATAGCACACTCTTGCGTCGCCATAAATCGAGTGCCCATATTAATCCCGCTTGCTCCCAGTGCCAGGGCAGCCACAAGACCACGCCCGTCCCCGAAGCCTCCCGAAGCGATAACGGGAATTTCTACAGCATCGGCAGTCAACGGAATCAGGACTAGGGAGGTAACGTCCTCCTCGCCGGGGGCTCCAGCGCACTCAAAACCATCAATGCTAACGGCGTCGCAGCCTATTCGCTGAGCAGTGCGAGCGAAGCGGACCGCGGTGCACTTGTGTATCACCTTTACTCCAGCCGCCTTAAGCCGCTCCATATATGGCTCCGGGCTTCTGCCGGCTGTTTCCACAATCTTTACTCCAGAATCGATAACCGCATTTAAATAGCCGTCAATATCCACAGGGCGAAGGGTGGGCAACAGTGTTATGTTTACTCCAAAGGGTTTATCGGTAAGCGCTCTGGTCTTTTTGATTTCAGAGGCCAGTTCCGCGGGTGTTGGAAATGTAAATGCCGTGATTATGCCGAGCCCGCCGGCGTTGGACACTGCAGCTACCAGCTCTGCCCGAGAAATCCACATCATTCCGCCCTGGGTGATAGGATACTTGATACCTAAAAGCTCGGTTATGCGTGTTTTAAACATCGTGTTTCCTCCTTCTGATATTTGTTTTGATTATAGCACCTAAGCGGTTAATCCAGCACTTTCACGCAGGCTTAAGTTTTCCTACTTCCCCTTAAAAACAGGCTCTCTCTTCTCCACGAAAGCCAGCGAGCCTTCAAGATGGTCCTCTGTTTCGGTGCAGAAGGTGAAAGGCTATTTGCCCTTTCAGCGAGGCCCCCTCTTTTCAAAGAAGGATATGATGCCTTCCTGGACATCCTCTGTCTTGCAACTTAACTGGAAGCAGTAGCGCGTGGCCTCCTGGTGAGCTTCCATGGTTTGCTCAAGACCTCTATACATCAGTTGCTTAGCCATCTGTACTGCTAAAGGGGCACCTCTGGTTAGCTTCTTGGCCATTTCTCTAGCTGTGGGCATTAATTCTGCGTCAGGCACAACTTTGCTCACCAGTCCTATCCGCAACATCTCTTGAGCGTCGATGATATCGCCTGAGAATACCAGTTCACAGGCTTTGGATAGTCCCACGATGCGAGGTAGCAGATAAGTCCCTGCGCCGGTGTCCGGGGTCATGCCTCTTAAGACGAACACCTGTCCCCACCTGGCGCTTTCAGCAGCGATTCTGATATCGCAGTGTAGTGAAAATTCGGCTGCGATGCCTACGGCGGCCCCGTTGATGGCGCAAATCACCGGCTTGGGAATACTGTTGAAGAACCAAAGTGACTGGCGGTACTCTGTGGAGGTCTTCTCTTTCATAAGGTTTATCTCTACCTCCACTGTCTGTGGCACTTCGCCTGAGATATCGGTCCCGGCAGAAAAGGCACGACCGTTTCCCGTCAGTATGACGGCTCTCACCTTGTCATCCTTCTTAATGTCTTCGATAATGGAATTAATCCTGCGGAGCATTTCGTGTGTTAGCGCATTCAGCTTCTGGGCACGGTTGAGCGTTATTATGCCAATGCTATCCTCCTTGGTGTAGAGTACGTCCTGCTTTGCCATTATGAACCTCCTTCTTTCGTAATTATTCGGTAGCCTGTCAAGAGCCTGATAGTTCTTTGGGATTTCCCTGTGTCTCCAGGGACAAAGCGCCATCTAAGTCGAGAAAGGCTACAGCGCTAATCATCTCTTCCTATTTAAAAAGGCCAGCAATTTTGCTAGGGGCAAAGTATTTAATATATGCTGCGGCTCACACCAAGCCCGCCGTGCCACGCCAACCCCAAATCGTATAAAGCCCAGATGAGCAATGCTGTGAGTATCGGTCCCGATGGCGAGCTTTACCCCCAAATCTCGGGCACGGAAAGCATGGATATCCTTTAAATCAAGGCGGTCAGGCATGGCGTTAATTTCCATAATCTTATTATACTTGGCTGCCGCCTGGAAGATGGCTTCTAAGTCTATGGCTACGGGCTCACGCTCTCCTATAAGGCGGCAAGTAGGGTGGGCAATCATATCAACATCGGGATTTTCTATGGCGTTTATTACCCTCCGGGTCATCTTTTCCTCGCTTTGGTTCATGGCGGAGTGCACAGCAGCAATCACCATATCCAGTTCAGATAGAATTTCGTGCGGCAGGTCTAAGCTACCATCCGCCCGAATATCCACCTCGATGCCCGTAAGTACATGAATTCCGGTTGAACGCTCGTTAAGAACTTTGATTTCAGCAACTTGCTGCCTCAGCCTATCCACATCGAGGCCATGAGCAATACCACGTCCACCGGAATGTTCCGTGATTGCGATATATTGATAGCCCATATCTTGGGCCGCCAGAGCCAGTTCCTCGATGGAATCATGCCCATCGCTCCATTCAGTATGCGTATGAAGGTCTCCCTTTATGTCGGATAACTCCACGAGCTTTGGTATAGCTCCCTGCTCAGCTTTTTCTATTTCACCCTGGGCTTCTCTGAGTTCTGGCGGAATATACTGAAGCCCCAACCGATGATAGAATTCCTCCTCCGTAGAAAATTTTTCCAGCTTGCCTGTAGCTATAACAGTTATCCCATATTCACTCAGCTTTAACCCCTGCTTATGCCATCTTTCTCTCAGGGAAATGTTGTGCTGTTTGTTACCGGTGAAATATTGAAGTAAAGAACCGAAGGAGTCATGCTCTACCATCCTCAAGTCAACTTGCAATCCGCCACTGACAATAACGCTGGCTTTGGTTGACCCCTGGGCCAGCACCTGCCTTACGTGAGGCAGGGCCACAAAAGCATCTATAACCCCCTTGGGGTTATCGGCGGTGCCCATCAGGTCAATATCACCCACTGTTTCTCGAAAGCGCCGTAAGCTGCCGGCGGCAGTGAGATTTCTCACGCCGGGGATGGGGCGGAGGGCAACTATAATTTCCTCGACAACGGGCAAAGCTTCGCCAATGGGGATGCGCTGGTCTTTGCGGCGCAATGCCTGGATTTGGTGAAGGATATTATCAGCGGTCTTTTCGCCAAGGCGGAAGAGCTGAGCCACTCGCCCGTCATTGATTGCTCGCTCCAGTTCATCTACCGAGCTTATCCCTAGTTCGCTGGAAAGCTTGTTAGCCGTCTTGGGACCAATCCCTGGTATGGCCAGGAGATTGGTTATCCCCTGGGGAAACTCCGCCTTCAGATTCTCATAATACCCCAGCTTACCGGTTGTTATCAGCTCGGTGGTCTTCTTAGCTATTGCCTCACCCACGCCGGGAATGCTCTGTAAATCCTCCCCTTCATCAATCATAACCTTTAATTCTTTTGGGTGATGCTCGATAGCCCGGGCTGCCTTCTGATAAGCGCGAATCTTAAAGACATTCTCTCCCTTAAGCTCCAGAAGGTCAGCAATGTCCTGAAATACCTTAGCCACCTCGCTATTTTTCATGTCTTTGTTCGCCTCCTCCCCTCCTTTATTTATTATACCCCTGTTTCCCAAGCCTGTAATACAAGCTGCTCCAGGTCATTATCCTGAATAGTAAGGGCCGTCGGACACCTCTCTGTCTTGGTCAATGCCGTTTAAACATGTAGTTGCCTGATTTATCAGGTCTACAGGAGCAGGGCTTGTCTCCGCCCAAGATAAGGCGGAGATAAACTCCGCCACTACACCTTTCACGAAAGCTGTCATTCTGGGCCTCTTCTCTTTTGTCATTGCGAGCCCCGACAAGTCGGGGCGTGGCAATCCCCTGTCCCAACCGAGATTGCGTCGTCGCCTTCGGCTCCTCGCAATGACAGAAGGGGAAACGCTCCTCGCAACGGCACACCACGTGTCATTACGAGCACCTGAAAAGTGCGTGGTAATCTCGATAGTAGTTGTCAGATTGTTTCGGCTGACTTCATCAGCCTCGCAATGACAGGATGCAGGTGTCATTCTGAGCTGAAGCCGAAGAATCTCATGTCCGCTCAGGATAAACTCCGCGTGGCAATCGTCAAGGTCAGTAGACTCGTCAGCGTGTAGAGAGGACGACAATAAAAGAGCCGACCGTGCCCAAACACGGTCGGCTCTGGGCGTGGCAAATATGATGTCTTATGCCGGACCGGTGTCTCACCCTCGTGCCGTTGGGCGAGCTTCTCCGTATAACCCAGCACTCTACATCACCTTAATTCCGCCATATATTTCCCGTAGCTTCAAGTACCCGAACAATGGGGTCAACCAGGAGTTCCCTGACCAGGGTTCTCACAACGTTATGTTCTGATATGAAGTTTGCGATAGGTGGGCTGACCTTATAGTAGAGGTTAGCAAGTCGAGAGCCCACGGTGCTTTTCAGCAACACGTCATCCCGGAACGCTCGCAACACATCGAGTTGTTTAGCAGTGGGAGTTCCGTAGGCTGCGGTGGCAATGAAGCACCCCCCACTAGGTGGGGGTGTCGTTGACTTAAGCTGAAAATTGGCTTTGATTTCGTAATCTCTGTTCGGGGTGATAGTGATGGTGGTCGTGGTGGCAGTGGAATTGCCGATGGTGCTCACGTCGCCAGTCCAGTTGACAAATTCGTAACCACTATTAGCTGGCGTGGCCACAAGGTTGACCACATGGGAACCAGTGCCTGGATAGAAGAACGTATAATTTCCGTCGCTATTGACATTGGCGAATGTCGTTTGGCCAGGAGTGGTTACCGAGCCACCGATAGATTTGCGTATTGTTAGGTAATATTTTAGCGGCGGTAAATACCTCCATATTTGTGCACTGCCGTCAATGTGAGTGGTAACTTTACCAATCGCTAGCTCGGACGCATACTGGGGCCCGCCGGGCCAGGTATGCCCGCCGCCTACAACCTTAAACAATATCACCTGGGTCCCATTCGTTCCTCCGCTGTAGACATAGCGATGAACTTCGGTCGGGTCTAAGGTAGTGCCCCCCCATACGGTCTCCACCGGCGGGGTGGTTATATTGTCGACCGCACACCAGAAAGCGATAGTCTCATCGACAGAAAGAGTCACATTGCCGCCCATACCGCCATAGCCATAATAAGAAAGGATTGGGTCGTCTGTGCCATGCATCAAAATCACGGTTGTCGGAGGGGCCGTGAGGTTCGCAAAACCCCATGGCATCGGTCCGCAAACCGGTGCGATGGCTGCAAACGTGCCCGTCAGGTTAAAGGCCAGTAAGTATGAAAACAGGGCGCCGTCGGACATGCCCGTGGAGTAGATATGACTTGCATTAATCGCATAGTTAGTTTCAAACCAGTCAACCATGTCCGAAACAAATCCCACATCATCAACACCTGCGCAATACTGTAATGACCCTCCACCCAGATTCCACTGGATTTCTGCACCGGGGAGGCCTGGCAAAGTCGCGTTGCAAGGGTTGTCATCTCTAGGTAAATTTGTGGCATCAGGAAACACAGCAATAAACCCTTCTTGTTCGGCAAGTACATCAAACTTGGTTAGATCGATCTGTTCCAATCCGTTGCTGCCCAGGCCGTGAAACGAAA
>Ga0315280_10012713_pt1 | contig 10125 bp, 9 predicted proteins | sample YL17G06_40_MG_FD_203697 | JGI IMG/M metagenome (GOLD analysis project Ga0315280, IMG submission 203697) | Sediment microbial communities from Yellowstone Lake, YNP, Wyoming, USA - YL17G06_40 | ecosystem: Environmental > Aquatic > Freshwater > Lake > Sediment | place: USA: Wyoming | collected...
CCGCTTTTAAAGAGAATACACGGCTCTAGTCAACATACCGGTAAGTCGCCCGTTAAGGTAGGGAAGGTAGTTAAGAAAAAATCTAATCTGGAGGAATTGCGTAATAAGTTGCAGCGGGCAATTGAGAAGGAGGAATTCGAAGAGGCGGTCCGCATTCGCGACCAGATTAAGGAATTAGAAAAGAAGTCAAATGAAGCCGCAACTTAGCAAGTAATAACGAAGCTAAGTTGTTTGGCTGAATTTGACCCAGCACTAATTTCTAATAGAACCGTCAATCAGAAATTAGTGCTGGGTTCAATTCGCACATATAACTTATGTCGGAGCCAAATTAAAATAACTCTCCATAAGTTATGCGCTCATTAAAGAAGGGTAATCATGAAACTTAATGATTTGATAAATCATAGTAGCGAGTGGCTTAAGGGAACGGGCCCTAACGCCGATATTGTTATTTCCAGCCGCATACGGCTGGCGCGAAATTTAGATAAGGTTCCTTTCCCGCATTGGGCGGATAAGAAACAAAGAGAAGAATCTTTGGCAACGATAAGAACGTCCTTAGAGAAAAGCGGGTATCTTAACAAAGCCATGCTCCTTGAACTCAAAGATTTGGATAATGTGGATAAGCAATTTTTGATTGAAAGGCATTTGATTTCCTTTGAACACGCCAAGAGCCAGGACAGCAAAGCAATATTTATTGACGAAGAAGAAATATTATCCATAATGATTAACGAGGAAGACCATTTAAGGATACAGGTAATGCAGTCGGGGCTTAACCTGTTTGAGGCGTGGAACATCATCAATACGATAGACGATGCTTTAGGTAAGGAACTATCTTTTGCGTATTCCGCAGACTGGGGGTATCTTACAGCTTGTCCGACAAACACGGGAACGGGGATGCGCGGGTCAGTAATGTTGCATCTGCCGGCACTAGTATTTAGCCGGCAGATGAATCGCGTGTTAGCGGCGATTGCCAAGTTGCACTTCACCAGCCGCGGATTTTACGGCGAAGGAACGGAGGCAAGCGGCAATTTCTTTCAGATATCCAATCAGGTCTCTTTAGGCCATAACGAGGAAGAAATGATTCTGAATATCAATGGCCTGATTCGTCAGATTGTCGAACAGGAGGAGGCCGGCAGGCGCGCGCTTCTTACACAGGACCGCGTTATGCTTGAGGATAAAATCTGGAGAGGGCTGGGTACATTAAAGAGCGCTCATATAATTTCCAGCCAGGAAACCATAGAATTGTTGTCGCTCATCAGGCTGGGTTGCGATTTACAAATAATCAAGAATATCGACCGGCGCACGATTAATGAATTATTTATTTTAACGCAGCCAGCGCATCTGCAGAAATTAGAAGGAAAGAAACTTTCTTCGCAGGAAAGAGACCTGAAGCGCGCGGAATTAATTCGCAATAAACTAGGGGCAATGAGTTTTTAATTGATTGATTGGAGGGATTAAATGTTCAATAGATTCACGGAGCGGGCAAGAAAGGTAATTATTTTAGCTAAAGAGGAGGCAAGGCGTTTTAATCACGATTATATCGGGACGGAACATATATTATTAGGTCTTATTCGTGAAGGCGAGGGGGTGGCAGCGGCAGTGTTGCAGAAGATGGGGGTTTCCTTGGAGAATATCCGCATAGAAATAGAAAAACTCGTGCAGCCGGGTCCCACCACCCAGATTATCGGAGATATTCCGTTTACCCCGCGCGCAAAAAAGGCTCTGGAGTTGGCAATGGAAGAAGCGCGCGCCTTAGGTCATAATTATATCGGCACAGAACATCTGCTTTTAGGCCTTATTCGCGAAGGTGAGGGTATTGCCAGCCAGGTATTAATGAATTTAGGTTTAGATTTAAATAGTGTTAGGAATGAAGTGATGGGTTTATTGGGCTCGGCGCTTCCCGGCTTCGGCCAGCCTCAGGCGCAGAAGACCAAAACCCCCGCTCTCGATGCCTTTGGCAGGGATTTGACGGCTTTAGCCAGAGAGGGTAAACTTGATCCGGTAATAAATAGGCGCAATGAAATTGAGCGGGTAATTCAGACTTTGAGCCGTCGCACGAAAAATAATCCGGTTCTCTTGGGCGAAGCAGGAGTAGGAAAGACAGCCATCGTAGAAGGTCTGGCTCAGGCGATTGTCGTCGGCAACGTCCCCGAGGTTTTGAAGAATAAACGTATCGTGGGTTTGGATTTAGCGCTGATGGTGGCAGGAACGAAGTACCGCGGGCAATTTGAAGAAAGAATAAAAGCGGTTATGGAGGAGATAAAACGTTCGCAAGACGTCATTATATTTATCGACGAACTTCACACCCTTGTGGGTGCCGGCGCTGCCGAGGGCGCTATCGATGCGTCGAATATTTTAAAACCCGCGCTTTCCCGCGGTGAGATGCAGTGCATCGGCGCTACTACCATGGATGAGTACCGAAAATATATCGAAAAGGATGCCGCACTGGAAAGAAGATTCCAGACAATCATGGTTGAGCCTCCTTCGGTTGAGGCAACGATCGAAATATTAAAGGGCTTAAGGGATAAATATGAGGCGCACCACCGCGTGGCGTTTAAGGATGAGGCATTAGATGCGGCAGCAAAATTAGCCGATAGGTATATCAGCGGGAGGTTTCTGCCGGATAAGGCGATTGATTTAGTCGATGAAGCGGGTTCGCGCGCGCGGTTAAATGTCCTGATTGTCCCTCCGGATATCAAAAAATTGGAAGAGAATATAGAGACGATCAGAAAAGAAAAAGAAGGCTTTATAAAAAGCCAGAATTTTGAACACGCGGCAAGTTTAAGGGATCAAGAAAGAAACCTGCGCACGCAACTGGAAACTTTAAATAAAGAATGGACGCAGACCAAGGATAAGATGCGGCCCGAAGTAACTGCCGAGGATATCGCCAAGATTGTATCGCAGTGGACCGGGATTCCGTTGTTCCGATTAGAAGAAAAAGAAACTGAGAAATTATTAAAAGTAGAAGAAGAGTTGCACAAACGTGTTATCGGCCAAGACGAAGCGATTAGTTCCATTGCCCATGCAGTGCGGCGTTCGCGCGCAGGAATAAAGGATCCGCGCCGGCCCATTGGTTCATTTATATTTTTAGGCCCTACCGGTGTTGGAAAGTCCTTGTTAGCCCGGGCATTGGCAGAGTTTATGTTCGGGGATGAAAATGCGCTCGTTCAATTAGATATGTCTGAATATATGGAGAAATTTAACGTCTCCCGGCTTATCGGTGCCCCACCCGGGTATGTCGGTTATGAAGAGGGAGGCCAGCTTACGGAAAAGATTAGACGCCGGCCTTACGCAGTAGTGCTTTTAGATGAAATAGAAAAAGCCCATCCCGATGTATTTAATTTACTCTTACAGGTTTTTGAAGACGGCCGGCTTACCGATAGTTTCGGGAGAAAAGTAGATTTTCGTAATACAGTGATAATTATGACTTCTAATATCGGCGCTGAATTAATCCGCAAGCAGGGTTCTTTAGGGTTTAAAGACCAAAAGGAAGAAGTCACCTATCAAGAGATGAAAGAAAGTCTATTAGAAGAGGTAAAGCGCACCTTTAAGCCGGAATTCTTAAACCGGATAGACGATACTATTGTATTCAGGCCTCTGGTAAAAGATGATTTGCTCCGGATCGTCGATATTGAACTGGGGTTCGTTATGAATAGATTGAAAGAGCAGCAGATAAGTTTAGAGGTAAGCCCGCAAGTTAAGGAACTCTTGATTGAGAAAGGGTTTGATCCTATATTCGGGGCGAGACCCTTAAAAAGAACTATTCAGCGATACCTCGAAGACCCTCTTTCCGAAGAAATAATCTCCGGCCACTTTAAAGGTCGGACGCAAGTTAAGGTATTGCGTAAAAACGAAGAGTTGGTTTTTGGATAACTATGGCAAATTTCTTTATTTATTTTGGTAATAAATTGTTGGTCTTCTTATCTTTTTTAGGAGGGTTATCACGGCTGGCGACGGGAACTTTTTTCTGGATGTTTCAGCCGCCGTTTAAAAAAGAACATACCTTTGAGCAGGCCAAGAAAATCGGGGCCGATAGTTTACCGATAGTTTCTCTGGTAGCGCTGTTTATCGGCATAATCCTTGCTTTGCAAACTGCGGTTTTGATGCAGAGATTGGGCTCTGAGATGTACATTGCTTCGATTGTTGCTCTCTCCGTGGTAAGAGAGCTCGGCCCGGTTTTAACTGCTTTGATTGTTGCGGGAAGAAGCGGTGCTTCTATAACCGCAGAGATTGGGACAATGAACGTCACCGAACAGATAGACGCGCTTCAGACCTTAGCCACTAACCCCTTGCAGTTTTTGGTGGTTCCCCGCTTAATTGCGGCGACACTTATGCTTCCCATCCTGACTTTGTATTCGGACATTATCGGCATACTCGGAGGGTATCTCATCTGCGTTTTTAAGCTAAATATCTCATCCAGTATGTATCTTAATATTACTTTCGACGCATTGCTGCTCAAGGATTTGTTCACCGGTTTAGTTAAGTCGCTATTTTTCGGAATGATTATTGCTTTTGTGGGTTGCTACGAGGGCTTTAATGTAGAGGGTGGCGCAGAGGGTGTAGGCAAGGCGACCAGGAATTCCGTGGTTACGACTTTTATTTTAATTATTGCCGCGGACTGCTTCTTTACGGCATTATTCTATTTTATATTTCCATAAAAACTTTCATTAATGAAAGTTTTTATGGATTCCGAAATAATGTATTTCGGAACCTTCGAAGGCTCATTAATGAAAGTTTTTATGGATTCCGAAATAATGTATTTCGGAATCTTTAGCGGTTCGTCAATCCTAATATGATAGAGATAAAAGAAGTTTCCAAATCATTCGGTGAACACAGGGTTTTGGATAATATAAGCCTTACGATTAATACCGGAGAGACAAAGGTAATCATCGGCCGCTCCGGCTGCGGGAAGAGCGTTTTATTAAAACATATAGTAGGTATATTAAAACCCGATAAAGGCAATGTTTTTATTGACGGTTATAACATCACTCAATTAAATGACAGAGATATGAAGCCCATCCTTATGAAAATCGGGATGGTCTTTCAGGGGGGTGCTCTCTTTGATTCCTTAACCGTAGGAGAAAATGTCGGCTTTGGCCCGATTGAACATTTTAAACTTAGCATGAAAGAGATTTTAATGCGGGTGGAAGAGGCTTTATCAATGGTAGAGTTATGCGGCATAGGAAACCTTATGCCTTCGGAATTAAGCGGAGGGATGAAAAAACGTGTGGCCATTGCCCGGGCATTATGTATAAAACCGGAGGTTATCCTTTACGATGAACCCACTACAGGGGTAGATCCCATAACCGCAGATGCAATAAATGAACTAATACGTAGCCTTCATGATAAACTAAAGGTAACTTCAATTGTCGTTACGCACGATATGAAGAGCGCCTATAAAGTGGCCGATCGCATAGCGATGCTCTATAACGGAAAAATTATTGCTGAAGGCACATCCTCTGAAATACAAAATACAGACCATCCCGTTGTGCATCAGTTTATCAATGGCCTGGCAACCGGGCCAATAACTGAGACGATGGAATGCTTTAAGTGAGGACATAAGTTATGGAGAATTATAATAAAAATCTAATCGACATAACTTATCCCTCAGGAGTTAGTTCTTTTAAGGTATCCTTTCGGGATCCCAAATGAGTATTTGAAAAATTACTGTATCATCAGGGATATGTCCGAACTTACCCAGCACTAATTTTTGTATTTGGACTGGTAAGTATTGATAGCATAACTAACTATTAAAAATTTAACTCAAGCATATTTTTTAAAATTAGTGCTGGGTTAATTCGCAGACGGCTTCGCCTACGATTTACGTCGCTAACGTTACGTAAATCGTCTGCTCATTAAACGGAGGACATAAAATGATATTCGGAAGGTCAAAATTAGAGTTAAAGGTAGGAATATTTGTTTTTATCGGTTTAGCTATTATGGTGACGTTTGTTTTGCTCATTAGCGATATCAAAACTATGACTTCGGGATACATTGTAAAGTTTAAATTTAATTTTGTTAATGGGGTAAAAGTGGGGGCTCCGGTGAGATTTGCCGGTGTTGACGTAGGAGAGGTTAAGGATATCAGGATAATATTTAACCCGAAAGAGCAGAAAAGCGACATAGAGATATCAGGGTTGATCAGGCAGGGTATCAAGATACCGGCTGATTCGCTGGTATGGGTAAATACCCTGGGTTTATTAGGGGAAAAATATATCGAAATTATGCCCGGTAAAAATTATAGTATAGTCATAAAACCCAACGATACCTTAATTGGCAATGACCCGATGGCCATGCAGGAAGTGGGGGAACTCGCCAAAAAAATAGCCGGCGATGTAGACCTAAGTTTGATGAGGTTAATGAATAAAGAGGGCACGGTAGGTAAACTACTTTATGATGATAAGTTATATAATGAATTAGAAGCGTTGATTATTGACATAAGGAAAAATCCCTGGAAATTATTCTGGAAGGCAAAAGAGAAAAAATAATGAAGACCAAGACGGTATTCAGTTGCCAAAACTGCGGGTATCAATCGCCCAAGTGGTTAGGCAGGTGCCCTGATTGCAATAGTTGGAATTCTTTTGTAGAAGAAGGCTTTCTTGCGCCAACTGCCAAAGCAAACCAGAGACGCTCCTTTTATAAAGATGAACCGGTATTATTAAGAGACGTCAGGGTCGTGGAATCTTTGCGTCTTAAAACCGATATCAAAGAATTGGACCGGGTTTTGGGCGGGGGGATTGTCGCCGGCTCCGTAATATTAGTGGGCGGTGATCCGGGCATCGGCAAATCTACTATTTCACTTCAGGTTTCTAACCAGTTAACCCACGCCGGGCATACCGTTCTATACGTAAGCGGAGAAGAATCGGTTAGCCAAACAAAACTAAGGGCGAACCGGCTGGGCGCCGGCAATTTAGGCAATCTTTATATCGTCAGCCAAACAGACCTGTCTTTGATTATAGAATATATTAACAAAATTAAGCCCGATGTGATTATTATCGATTCTATCCAGGTAATCTTTGAACCGAGCATAAGTTCTTCTCCGGGAAGTGTCAGCCAAGTTAGGGAGAGTGCTGGCATATTAGCCCAACTGGCAAAAACAACCTCGTCCTCTATTTTTATCATCGGCCATGTTACGAAAGAAGGCAGCATTGCCGGCCCAAGAGTCTTGGAGCATATCGTGGATACTGTTCTTTATTTTGAAGGCGACAGATTTTCTATTTATAGAATTTTAAGGGCGGTAAAAAACCGATTTGGCTCAACTAATGAAATCGGCGTATTTGAAATGACCTCCGAAGGCCTTAAGGAAGTAAAAAATGCTTCGGAGATTTTTTTATCGGAGAGATCCAAAGATGTGCCCGGCTCGGTGATTTCTTCGGTCTTGGAAGGGTCCCGTCCTCTGCTGGTTGAGATTCAGGCGTTGGTTACTAAATCCAGTTTTGGCTATGCCCGGAGGCGCGCCCAGGGGTTTGATTATACCCGGCTTAGTCTGTTAATCGCGGTTTTAGAAAAAAGAATTGGTTTACATCTTGGGGCAGAGGATATTTTCATTAATATTGCCGGCGGAATAAAAATCGAAGATCCGGCATGCGATCTGGCGGTAGCGGTATCGGTAGCATCGGCGTTTCGCGAGGGGTCCGTCAGGGCCGACACCGTAATTTTGGGAGAGGTGGGTTTGGCGGGAGAGATAAGAAGTGTGGCGCAGATTTCTTTGAGGATAAATGAAGCGGAAAAATTGGGTTTTCAGCAGGTAGTTATTCCGAAAAATAATTCTAAAAATCTAAATTATAAGGGCGATTTAGAAATCGTGCCGGTTAGCGATTTAAAGCAGGCATTGGATATATCTTTAGGGAGGGAGAAATGAATCCCGTTAGACCTTGTGTTATTGGCCGCATTTTTCTAAATAGCAACGGGTCTCGCGGGAATATACAAAAGGAGGTCTAACGGGATGAATTTATTATCCGTACGTATTCTTTTTATTATCGGTAGCATTATTATCGGTTATCAGACGGGAGACGTGAAGGGTGCGGGATTTTTAGGCGGGATGATAGGCGCATTAGTGAGCCTGGTTATTATTCTTTCCGAAATCGGGATGCGCCGGGTTTCCGTAAAAGGGCTTTCCAGTTCTGTATTCGGCCTTATCTTGGGCTTAATTATGGCAAAGTTAGTGACTGATGCGGTGAGTTTAGCTAAGGTTACCGAGGTTAACCTGTCGCTAATCCGCGTTACCTTAACCCTGGTATTTTGTTATTTAGGGATGATAATCGGGCTGCGCGGCAAAGACGAATTCAATATTATTATTCCCTACATTAGGCTTCGCCGTCAGGATCAATTGGAGGAAGTGACGATACTGGATACGAGTATAATTATTGACGGAAGAATCGTGGACATATGTAAGACAAAATTTCTGGAAGGCCGCATTATTCTGCCGCGTTTTGTTTTAAAAGAGTTGCAGCAGATTGCGGATTCGACTGACCCGATAAAACGCCAGAGAGGAAGAAGGGGCCTGGAGATACTTAACACGGTAAAGAAAGAGGCGGGGGTTGAAATATCTATCCAGGAAGAAGATTTTCCCGAAGTGCAGGAGGTAGACGCCAAATTAGTAAAATTAGCCAAGCTCTTGGCTGGGAAGATATTAACCGTGGATTTTAATCTTAATCGCGTGGCGACTATCCAAGGGGTGAAGGTATTAAATATAAACGAACTGGCCAATGCGCTTAAGCCTGTGGTTTTTCCGGGAGAGGCCATGCACGTTAAAGTCCTTAAAGAAGGCAAAGAGCATAACCAAGGAGTTGCTTATTTAGATGACGGCACGATGGTCGTGGTAGAAGAAGGCCGCAGATTAATCGGCCAGGACGCAGAAGTGGTGGTTACCTCCGTATTGCAGACACAGGCGGGAAGAATGATCTTTACGAAGCTGCCTAAATAAAATGCATACCGCTGCTATAATACCTGCTGCGGGTTTTGGTTCGAGATTAAAAAATAGGACATCCAAACCTCTCGTTGAGATTCAAGGCATTCCCATAATTGTTTATACGCTTAAGGCGATAAGCGAGCACCCGTTAATAAAAGAGGTCATCGTTGTAGCAAACCCTTCGAACATCGGGGCTATTAAGCATAAGATAAAACAGCATCGTATTAAAAAAATCAGCAAGGTTATTTTAGGCGGGGAAACGCGAAGATGCTCTGTGGAAAACGGCCTTAATGCTTTAAGCGGCACAGCTGATTTCGTATTGATCCACGATGCGGTCAGGCCCTTTATCCGGCGCAATATCATTTCCGCTGTTATAAAGGAAGCTCAACGCCGCGGCGCAGCTATAGTAGGGGTGCCGGTTAAAGCGACGATTAAGCAAGTCTCAAGTCTGGTGTCTCAAGTCTCAAATAGGCGGGTTGTAGAAAAAACAATAGACAGGCGTAACATCTGGGAGATCCAAACGCCCCAGGTTTTTCGCAAAGATTTTATCATTAAAGCCTATAAAAAATTCAAAGACAAAGATGTTACTGACGATGCGATGTTGGTAGAAAAAATGGGCGGTAAAGTTAGTATGGTATTGGGTTCGTATGATAATATCAAAGTAACGACACCTGAAGATTTGATATTGGCAGAGGCAATTTGTAGGAATTTAAGATGTCATACAGAATAGGCATAGGATACGATATCCACCGGTTGGTTGAAGGCCGTAAATTATTTATCGGCGGTGTAGAGATTCCTTATATCAAAGGGCTCTTGGGGCATTCCGACGGAGATGTACTGCTGCATGCGATATGCGATGCGCTTTTGGGTGCCTTGGCGCAGGGCGATATCGGCGAGTTATTCCCCGAGGCCGACCCTAAATACCAAGGCATATCAAGTATAGAATTATTAAAAGAAGTAAATGCCTTAGTAAAGAAAAAAGGTTTTTTGGCCGGCAATATCGATACCGTAGTAATTGCCGAGCAGCCGATACTCTCGCCGTTTAAAAAACCTATTCAGAAAAAAATAGCGCAAGTTATGAGTATTAAAGAGGAGAGTGTTAATATAAAGGCCAAAACAAATGAAGGCTTGGATGAAATCGGCAAAGGTGAGGCAATCGCTGCTTATGCGGTAGCGATAATTACGGAGGAACATTAAAATGACTCTTATGTTACAAA
>Ga0315280_10012718_pt1 | contig 10123 bp, 6 predicted proteins | sample YL17G06_40_MG_FD_203697 | JGI IMG/M metagenome (GOLD analysis project Ga0315280, IMG submission 203697) | Sediment microbial communities from Yellowstone Lake, YNP, Wyoming, USA - YL17G06_40 | ecosystem: Environmental > Aquatic > Freshwater > Lake > Sediment | place: USA: Wyoming | collected...
GTAATTTTGAGGTGGTAGCCGAGATTATTTGGAAAGACCTTTATTTAACAGAAGACTGGAATGGATATCAATATGGATTAAAATTTATCCTGATCGGGGAGGATGACCTTGGGAAACTAAGGCAACTGCTAAGTGAGCAATATCAAATGTAAAAAATCTCAAACAAAAATTATTAAAAATTTCGCTTGATTTGTTTCAACTCGACAAATACTTTATATTTTTCCGTTTCTCTTACCTCCTTTTTACCATATTCACTGTACGATAGTCTCATTCCAGAAACTTCATTATTCTCAGCTGCACCCGTACCCCTTACTCTAAGTAGAAGGAGGGTAAAATCTTTATTGACTTACGGATTATTTTAGCATTAGGATTATGTATATCTTGATAAATATGGGATAATTCGAGCCTTTAGAAACAAGTCTTGATAATTCTCGGGGTACTTTAAGCAGGATTCAACCAAGTGTACCTGACATCATTTATACATCGTGAAGATTTATTCAATATTACGGAACGGTGGCTCTGTGGTCGCCTGAAACCAGACGATGGATTGCGCATCACGCAGATTCTCATCTGCGACGGCTTTGTGGTTGGTGAGACGCTTGAAACCATGACCAATCTTCTGCTCGACATGATTCATGATGGGCCATTCCAGAGGGAATATATTCATTTCAAAGGTAACTTGCGTGATGCAATTTGTCGTAGCGCCCAGAACACGACCCCTCGAGTGGACGAACTAATCCATCATTACAAAATTAACCCCGATTTCTTTTACAGGGAAGCCCCTGTCAATGGAGTCATATGTTTGGATAAGAAGAGACACTTTTGGGGATTCTATAGAATTAAGCGTCCACGAAGGATTGCTGAAAAGGCCAATCGTTACATCGCAAATTGGATTTTCAGGATGGTCCAGGACCGGGCCCATAAGATGGCCGAGGAGAGGGCAGGGAAACTGGGCGTCCCAATAGAAAGACTTCTAACACCTAAAGAGGAAATGGCTCGCGAATTTGCCAATGCAGAAGGGATCATTGCTGAGAGATTTAAGGAAGGAACGATGGAACTTGATCGGTCTGCATTGACCATCCATGACGTTGGCGGTATCAAGATTGTTGCAGATGCCGAAAGACTGTCACATTTGGAAAGAACTTTGTCGGATCACCCGATGATCAAAATTGTTGATAAGGAAAAATATTTAGGGAATTACCAAGCGAATAGCTTAATCCTTGAGGTTTCTTGGGATAAAGAGTATATCTGCCGCCGATACATGGACAGCCAGGCCTGGAAGAAATACCTCAACCGTGGCATTCCAGAGGAGGAACTGCAAAAGGGATTAGAGCCTCTCTTGGATGGCGCCAAGCCCACCTTAAACGTAGAATTGATACTTTCCACCCTTCCAGATATGGTGGAATCCGAACTTGGCAACAGCATCCATGAAGAAAGAATTATAGCACAAAGAAATAACAAGGTTTATAAAGGTTATATTCCAACGAACGTGGAGTTCTTGATTGAATACCTTTTTGCAGTAGGCCTGAGTCCAAGGATTGCTATAGACTCCCTACCCATCAAACTTTGGGGCCGATACCTACCAGACACAATCAGCTCCCACATCCGGGAACTCTATCAAATGCCGGAATACGGCGTTTTTTATTAACCCATCTAACACTGACAAGCATTTTGCTAAATTTAATCTCTTTCATAATCGAGAAGGAAATACAAGTTTGACCTAATTCACAAGAATAATCGACAGTGCCCTAATGGGTAGAAAATATAATAAAGAGGGACAAGAATTCAAATTCTCCTTCTACTACAATCCAACAGATCACGGTGTGATTCGATTTAAAAATCAAGATCAGATCGCCTGGACGAAAGAGAAGAAGTAATTTCTATTTCTTATCCAACCTTGTGGTGATTGCCTTGAAGAGAAGTTGTAAGTTTATCCATCCGGTGTCAGATGAGGTCTCAAGATCATACGACCGTGACATACCCCCCATTTTATTATATAAATAAACCATGGCATCTGATTGGAAAAAAGCCCGCAAGATCGCTTTTTCGAGCTTCCTAATCTTTCTTGCCCTTCTACTTTTAGTCGCCTATCTCCGCTACCTCGATCTAAAGAAGGCATTCATTGAGAAGGCATCTGAAAAGGCCTCGTCAGTTATCGGACAGAGAGTTCGTATTGAAAATCTTTCCATCAACCTCCTTGGAGCCATCAATCTTTATGACATTACGATCAGGAATCCAGAAAGTTTTGCCTCCGGCCAACTTCTCCGAATAAGAAGGCTTTACCTTGATGTTCGGCCAAGCGAGCTTCTCAAAGGCAATTACTCTTTTAGAAATATTATTCTCTATTCGCCCGAGCTCACTCTGATGAGGGATGAGAAAGGCAGATGGAATATTTCAGATGGCCTGATGCGCTTTTTGTCCGAAAAATCAACGACAAAATATCAGGTGGATGAATTCAGAATAGATTCGGGTATCTTTGATATGAATAGGGAAGAAAGATACCGCAGCGACTCTATCAACCTTCGTCTGAAGAACCTTTCTTCCAACCCAAACGCCAAGACGGAAATCAAAGGAACCATACTGTATGCCGGGAACAGGATCCAGATGGATGGGTGGGTATACCTCAATGACGCAACAAAGAAAGTTAATCTCTCTATCTCATCCAAAGACTTTGCCCTCTTCCCATTTAGAAAAACCCTTGATACCTACAAGATAGATACTGAAAAAACACGGGTGAGCATAGATTTAAATATAGATGGTGATAAAGAAAAAGGTTTTCATATAACATCAAACCTTCAAGCCAAAAGAATTGGAGTTTTCCAATTTAAAAAAGGCTTAGAGGATATTCGCCTTCGTGCGGATGTCATCTTCAACCTCCGTGATCGTTCCCTTATCGTCAATACCGCCTCTTTTTATGCCAATGGCTTTTCTACAGGAACATTAAAGGGGGTGGTGACAGACTTGAAGAATCCCTCTTATCGAGCCGATATCAAAATCGATAGGCTCGACCTTTCCAGGCTCAACTTCATGAGGGATATAAAGGTAAAGGGCATTCTGAGTTCAAATGACCTGCACATCAAAGGGAAATTTGAATCAGAGGTGCCGCAACTCTCCGGTTCTTTTCGGTTAAAAGATGGGGGAATTGAATCGCCCCATGGACTCATCGAAAAGATAGACGCCAATCTCATTTTTTCACTAAAGAAAGAGATGTTGATCAAAGGAGAGGGACTCGCAAGGGTTGTGAAGGCCGGGCAATATTCCTTTCCCAAGCCTTTTGATGTGAGGCTATCCACAACCCTACACGGTACTCGAGAGCGCATGGACATCATTTCTCTTCTCAGCCTCTCTTCTCTCGAGATAAAGTTTAAAGAAGAAAAAACCCTTTCTCTGAATAGTGGAAATGTAACGATGGAAGGCACGATTAAAGGCTCTGACTTCTCAGGTAAAAGCTCTCTTGACATAAAGGGAATACGATTTGCCGATCGTTCTATTCCATCGCTTAAGAGTAGGTTGAGCATTGATTATCAGAAGGGTGAGATAACCATTAGGAATCCTATCATTGAAACGGAGGATTTGAAATCATCTGCCAATCATGTCAGGATCACTATGCCCGAAACGAAACCCGGTTATAACGTAGAAATAAAGGGTATGGATGCAGCCTATCGAGCCACGGAAGCCTTAATCAAGGAGGGCGATTTTCACCTGACTTTATCCCCAAGTAAGGAAACTGTCTCAGGTGATATTCGTTTTTCAGTTAAAAATATCCTGTCACAAGGAATCATCTTTAGTCATGTATCTGGAATCGGAAGGCTTGATGACAAAAATTTTTCTGTGGATATCGGTGGAGCCGAGTTCGCCAGTGGAAGGATAAAGGGCGCGGTACATGGTAGGATCTCAGATGGTTTTTTTCCGATAAGAACGACATTTTTAGCAGAAGGTATTGACCTGAGTGCAATATTGAATTTAGCATCAAAATCGATAAAGCTTCCTTATCATGTCGCAGGGGAAATGAAGAGGGCATCTTTTGAGGGAACCATAAATTCTAAGGAATCCTTGGATGGACACGCCTCTGTGGAGGCAAGAAAGGTATCCATCTTAAACCCGACAACAAACCAAAATCTCGTAAAAGAGGTCTTCTTAAATGCAGACATCGAATTTAAGGAAAAAGATCTTACCTTTAAGGCAGAGGCAGCTACCGGCAACCTATCCACGCGTTTCGCGGGCATGGTAAAAGGCTTTGTGGGAAAAGAGAAGCGTTTACAAGTAAAAGGTACCCTTGCCGAAGTCAGGATACCAGATATCAGAAACACATTCTGGGACATCTTCCCGGATAGCCTTCTTTATGTTGGAATGCAAGGTTCTATCTCTTCAAATGTTTCCGTCAATTATGGTAAGGATGGTTTAGATATCAACGGAGATCTACTTTTAAAAGATTTTATCCTCGAAGAAGAAAATGGTGAGTATTCTGTCGGACCGATCAATGGCACGATCCCTATAAAATATGGAAAAGATCAAAGCGAAAAAGAAGGGACGAGTCTACCTCCTTTTGAAAAATCTCAATTTGAACACCTGAGTCACTACTATGGGCAAGAAATCGTAAAAGAAGATTTTTACAGATTGACCGTCGGTTCTTTAAGATATGGTTTCCCCTTATTAGAAAATATAACTCTCTTTATCAAACAGAAAGGGAACTTATGGAACATCGAACGTTTCAGTGCGAATATATTTGATGGAAAACTGAACGGTTCTGCTATAATTGATCTTTCAGATGGATTTCATTATAGGGTAGGTCTTCTGGTCAAGGGTGTAAGCCTGAGGGCGCTTTGCGATGGAATTGACCCCATCAAGGGATTTATTTCAGGAAAGGTTGACGGTATTGCAAGCTTAAAAGCTTCTGAAATCGGTATCTCTCAGCTCATGGGCATGGCAGACTTCTGGACCTACTCTACCGAGAGTGAAAAGACCATGATCAGCAAGGAATTCCTGCAGAAGGTTGGTGGTCCCTCTTTGAAGGCCCCCCTCAGGAATCGGCATTTTAACAAAGGGATTTTAAGTCTCTACCTGAAGGATGGCCATCTCATCTTCAAAGATCTCGAGATATCCAATAGAAACTTTCTCGGCATCACCGATCTGTCTGTAAAGGTCGCACCTGTGAGCAACAGGATTGCCCTTGACCATCTCTTATGGACAATCGCTGAGTCGGCAGAACGGGCAAAGAAGAAAAAGTAATAGCCAACTCCCGAAACTGAAGGCCAGGTAGCACAGATTAAATAAAAGGAGGGTATGGACATGAAGAAGAGAGTGGCGGTTTTGACAGGAATACTATTTTTCACTGTAGTTTCGTGTATGGTGATTACGGTCAATATCTACTTTCCTGAGAAAGAAGTGAAGGAGGCATTCAAGGCCCTGGAAAAGGAGTTGATGACCCCTGAAGGCGAAAAACCGAAACCCAAACCAGACGTAAAGCATGAAAGTTCCATAAAATTTGAATGGGTAACCTCAGCCTATGCCCAGGAGCCAGGACTCTCAGATAAGATCGCCGAGATTGTGAAAAAGATGCCAGATGTTGTAAATGCCTACAAGGAAATGGGGGCGCGCATAACAGATATCGATAAATTGAGAGACAGCGGCGCAGTTGGAGAGGCGAATAACGGTATGCTCGTTGTTCGTGATGAAAAACTATTGTCTCCCGATCAAAAGAAACTCGTTACTGCAGAAAATGAGAACAGAAAGACCGTCATAAATGGGATGGCAAAAGCGATTATCAGAATAAACAGGGTGCCTGAGAATGAGCAAAACCTTAAACAAGTGATGCCCCAGGCTGTGGAGCAATTTGCAGCCATTAGGCAAGAATCGGCCAAAAAAGGCTGGTGGATCCAATCTTCGGATGGAAACTGGAGAAGGAAGTGATCCTTCTGTGAACCTTTTTGGAATCTAATTATCATTTAAGCCAGAGTAAACAAAGGAGAGATTTAAAATGGAAAAGTACATCCATCTGGCAAAAGAGCTTAAGATGGTCAATACGATGATCATTTCACCAGGAGAAATCTTTTTTGATATTCGAGCAATTTTAAAATGCCGGTGGGGCTGCGAAGATTTTTCTGATGGAAATATAAGATGTCAAAATCGGGGGACGACCTATCAGGAGAGAGTGGAGATGGTGAAGAAGTATAACCACATCCTTTTAGTCCACTCGCATGACGCAAGGGAATTGAGTGCCGCAGTCCTGGAGATTGAAAGAACAGCCTTCCTTGACGGTTACTATTTCGCTTTTGCGCTCCGAACCTGCAACTTATGTAGTGTTTGCACAGTGAAACAAGGTGATCCTTGCCCAACTCCAGATAAGGTAAGGCCCTGTGAAGCAAGTTTCGGTATTGATGTTTACAAAACGGCTCGGAATTTAGGCTTACCTTGTGAAGTCCTTAAGAATAAAGATGAAATCCAAAATCGATATGGTTTTGTGTTGATCGAATAAACGCTAAGAGAAAGGAGATAAGATGAACCTTATAAAAATCATGCCATGCCTCGATATGAAAGAAGGCCGTGTCGTCAAGGGGATCCATTTTGTAGATTTGAAAGATGCAGGCGACCCTGTTGAAAATGCGGTGTTTTATGAAAAGGAAGGGGCCGATGAGTTGGCCATGCTGGATATAGCCGCAACATTAGAAAATCGGAAGACCAGGCTGGAATGGATCAAAAATGTTTCATCAGTCATCCGTATCCCATTGACAGTAGGTGGTGGTATCTCCACTTTAGAAGACATTGAACTGGTCCTCAATGCTGGTGCTGATAAAATTTCCATGAATAGTGCTGCTGTGAGGAATCCAGATTTAGTCAGGCAAGCAGCAGAGAGATTCGGCAAGAAGAAGGTGACGGTGGCGATCGATGCACGAAGGAACAAGAACCTGCCATCCGGATTTGAGCTGGTCGTCTCAGGTGGTACGAAACCCGTAGGTAAAGACGCTGTGGCCTGGGCCAAACAGTGTCAGGATCTGGGTGCTGGAGTGATCCTCCCAACCAGTATGGATGGTGATGGGACGCAAGCCGGCTACGATCTGGAATTTACGAAAGCCATTTCAGATGCCGTAGACCTGCCAGTGGTTGCCTCAGGAGGAGCAGGTAAGTTGGAACATTTTTATGAGGCCGTAGTTCAGGGAGGTGCGCAGATTCTATTAGCAGCTTCGGTTTTTCACTATCGGATCTTAAGCATTAGGGAAGTCAAGGAATATCTGCGAAAAAAAGGGCTGCAGGTCGAAGAGTGAAAGGATTGAATCATATCCATTCTGATCAAATGGGACGATCACAAAGAGTCCAAGAATTCATCTCCTCTTCTGTGATTCCCAGGATATAGAGGATATTCTTAAGACGAGCTCGGCCCAGACTCATATTGGCCACGCGCTCAAGCGATTTCTTCGCATTGTAAGCAATGCCCAAACCCGCCTGGCCAAGCATTAACATGTCATTGGCTCCATCGCCGATGGCTACTGTCTGATCAAGAAAAACTCCCTCCTCACTGGCGACAAGGTTGACGATCTTTGCTTTGTAGGCATTATCCACAATCTTTCCTAATACTCTGCCTGTAAGGCTTGAGTTCTTGATCTCCAGTTGATTGGCGAAGGCGTGATCTAATCCCAATTTCTCTTTGAGAAAGTCAGCAAAGTAGTGGAACCCTCCACTGACCAAAACCAGTTTGTAGCCCACCTTCTTAAGCGTCATCACTAACTCTTCGGCTCCTTCGGAGAGTCTCATTTCATTTCTGATCTTTTCCAATTCCTTGACTTTCAATCCCTTGAGAAGGGCCACACGCTGGAGGAGCGCCTCTTCAAAATCGAGGTCTCCCCTTCTGGCCTTCTCGGTGATTCTTGAAACCTCCTTAAATACACCTGCCCTTCGGGCCATCTCATCGATAATCTCCATATCGATCAGGGTGCTGTCCATGTCGAAAAAAACTAAACGTTTGTTTTTGCGATAAGCCTCCATATTCTGGAGGGCCAGATCAATATTGAGCTCATGGCTTTTGGCAATGACTCTTTCCTTCAGATGGCTCAGGCTTTGGATTCTGTTCACATTGATGGTCAGTTCCACACAGCTGGCACAGTGGCGGGTAAGATTGGTAATCATTTCGATATTGGCGTTTTCTTCTCCCAGGATATTCGTAATCTCCGCCAAGGTCCGAGTGTCTCCGAAATAGGTAAGGACGAAAAGGTTTTTATTATTTCTTGCTTTCACCTCTTTCTCAGAAAAGATGCGGAAATTGAGCGTCAAATGAAGACGGTTGGCTTCAAAGAGAAGATCCTTAAGGACGCTATCTTTTGATTGTTTAGTGCCGCTCATATCTAAGAGGAAAGAAAGACCGAGAAAATCCTGAAGGGAGGCTTGTTCTATATCCACAATTTCTACATTATTCTCTACGAGGATCTTGCTGAAAGCGGCGGTGATTCCAGGATGATCCGGGCCAGATACAGTCACCATCACAAAGTCTTTTCTCTCATCCATCATCCCATCCTTCTAATAATATAAGGAGTACTAACCAGACTCCAACTATCTTAAAATTTATCCAAATGAATCGAAGTTGTCAAGGTGATCAGTAACCAATGGCACAGCCGTCTTTTCTCCTGTCGGAGGCTCCTAAGAGGACATTCTGATCACGATCTAAATAGATTGCCTGTCCCCCACCCACTTGATTGACCTCTTGAGCCCTCATGATGATCTGGTGGCCTTTCTGGGAAAGGGCGGCTACTGCCTTCTCAGAAATACCGTCTTCTATATAAACTTCCGTGCCTTTTAGATGCCTCACTCTGGGAGCATCGACGGCTTCCTGTAAATTCATTCTGAAGTCGATCAGGTTTGCAAGAAACTGGACATGGCCTTGCGGTTGCATATCCCCGCCCATCACGCCAAAACTCATTAAAAATCGCCCATCTTTAAAGACCATGCCCGGAATAATCGTATGCATTGGACGTTTATGGGGTTCAAGCCTATTGAAATGTTTGGGGTCCAAAGAGAATGATCTCCCGCGGTTTTGTAAAACAATCCCTGTGTCATCCACTACGATGCCCGATCCAAAGGCCATAAACAGGCTGCTGATGAAAGAAACCGCATTCCTCTTGTTATCAACGGCGGTCACATAGACGGTTTCAGAAGCTTCATTGTTGAAAGAGAAAGAAGATGGAGGTGCTGCTTTATTCACATCAATCTTTTCTCTGATTTTTCTTGCATAGTCCTTTGAAAGGAAGTGACCGATGGGAATGTTTTCGAATTCAGGATCAGTAATAAACTGATCCCTGTCCTTAAAGGCGGCCTTCTTGGCTTCAATCAAAAGATGAAGATATTCAGGGCTGTTATTTCCAAAGCTTCCGATATCATATCCCTCCAAGATGTTGAGCATTTCCAGGGCCGTTAGGCCCTGACAGTTGGGAGGCAATTCATAAATGGTATATCCGCGATATTCCGTGGACACCGGTTCCACCCAGGTTGTCGAATGGTCCTTAAAATCTTGATGAGAGAGAAGTCCTCGATATCGATTAGAAATATTGACCATCGCATCACAAATCTCACCCTCATAAAAAGTCTCGATCCCATCACGAACGATCTTCTGATAGGTGCGCGCAAGACCCCTATTAATAAATATCTGCCCAGGCCGAGGGGCTTTGCCATCGATAAGATAAGCTCTGGATGAACTTTCAGAAGAAAGAAGAAGGCTTTCAGCCTCTCTCCACTCTCCGGCGATGATTTCAGTCACAGGGTAACCATTTTCAGCACAGTCAATGGCATCTTCAAACACATCACAGAGGCGGAAGGTTCCATAGCGCTCTAATGCCTGAGCCCATCCATGGAGTGCACCCGGGACGGTCACTGTAAAAATGCCTCTTTCCGGGATTTCATCCATCCCTCTTTCTTTGAACCAATTGATCGTTGCCCGATAAGGGGCCCGACCACTTGCATTCATTCCGATCAGACGTTTCTCTCTTGCCAAATAGATCAGGGCAAAGGCATCGCCACCCAATCCCACAGAATGAGGTTCTACTGCGCTCAGGACACTGACCATGGCGACTACTGCGTCCACGGCGTTTCCACCCTTTAACAACATTTTATAACCAGCGAGAGTAGCAAGGGGCTGACT
>Ga0315280_10012719_pt1 | contig 10121 bp, 9 predicted proteins | sample YL17G06_40_MG_FD_203697 | JGI IMG/M metagenome (GOLD analysis project Ga0315280, IMG submission 203697) | Sediment microbial communities from Yellowstone Lake, YNP, Wyoming, USA - YL17G06_40 | ecosystem: Environmental > Aquatic > Freshwater > Lake > Sediment | place: USA: Wyoming | collected...
AGAGCCAAAAACTCCAACCAACTCCGCCCAGTTAATCAACATCCCCTCAGACTTCAAATTACTTGGCGTTTTCTCGCCACCATTTATCTCAGACACTACAAAACCTGCTCAGCCGACACCTCTGGCCGCAAAAACCGAAAACAAACCTTTTCTAACCGGTATTGACCAGGCTCGGACTAATGCCGCTGCTCCTGATGTCCCGGCTGACTGCGTCGCACCTGATACGGCTGCGCCCGTCTCCACCACCGCTAAAACAGACGCTCCAGACCCAAAGACGCCTGTGCCTGACAAAATCGCTACCTCTGGTGACCAAAAAATACCCCCACCGGATACCCCTGTGCCGACAGCTCAGCCCAACACTTCGTTACTTGCCCAGAGTGTATCGCCTAATACCGAAAAATATCCTTCTGTTGCAGGGAAACCAATTGACAACAAAGCCGCTGCTGGTCAGAAGGGTCAAATAGCTATAGTTTCAGAATCAGCCGATAGCAGTGGCAAAAAGAGCACCAACAATCTATTAGTCGACTCCGCTCTACAGAAGCTGAATGTTACAGAGGTTCAAATATCCACACGCCAGGCAAAAAACGGCAGCCGCTCGGACTCCAATGGTAGCTCTAATTCAAATTTCGACCAGCTACTCGCTCACAATGACGCCCAGATTGCTGTTGCACAGCAATCGTCCGCCGCCGCCGAAGCTGGCCAGGCAGCCGGCAACGCTTATCCCGGCGATGTCTCTGCAGACGTGACAAAACAGATTATGGAATCTATTTACAGCTCTTTAAGCGGCGGCCACCGCCAGATTACCATCCGTCTCAACCCCCCGGAGCTGGGGAAGGTTTTCATAAAACTCCAGGAGCACGATGCCCAGATAACCGGCTTGTTGGAGGTCAGCAAAACCCAAACTCGGTATGAAATTGAGCAGGCGCTGCCGCAGATAATCCAGAACCTTCAGGATTCAGGCATTCAGATAAAGCGGCTTGAAGTCGTACTCGCACAACAAACCGACCACTACGCTCTCACAGACCAATCACAGCCGGATGGCTGGCTTCAACAGCATAACTTCACTGCATACGGCACTCCAGCCGGTGACAAATCGCCTAACGAATGGCTGACAGATAATGACCGCTATCAGGATAAGTTATTGCCCCATCCTCAAATAACGGATAGCTCCATAAATATTCTAATATAGATGTATCCGAATAATCTGATAACACGCCTTCCTTGATGCGCAAGTAAAGCCAAGAGCCAGTTCGCAAATCGGCTCTGTCTTTCACTGACAACTACACCATCGTCCTTTTGTTCTCCCAAATCCTTCGGGCGATTTCAATAGACCCAAGAAAAGCCTCTCTGAACCTGCCTATCGAGAATCGCTCTTTAACGGTCTCACGAGCTCGCTGGCCCATCCTGGCCGCTAAATCTCGGTCCTCTAACAGCATTCGAGCGTATCTTCGTAATTCGTCAGGGTCGTCACCGAGAAAACCGCTTACACCATGTTCAACCGGCGAAGTGAAGTGTCGATTCCCTATAACAGGTAGCCCTGCCGCCATCGCTTCTAATCTGGCCATATTATATCCATCTTCAAGTTCCACACTGGCAGTATGGATATAGAACCGGTGAGACTGTAATATTTTCTTTAGGTCGTCCCAGTTCTCGCTGGCCCTGACTCCCGCCATCCCGGGATTGTATTCGACAAGCCGTACGGGTATGCCTTCAACTGTCTTCTCGTAAAAATCCCACGACAAAATCATCTTTCGGCTCTCGACGAAATTGCAAATACGAAGGCCGGCAGCCGTTTCGCCGCAGTACGGCAAATAACCATCTACGTCAACCCCGAAAGGCACAATATCCTCGGTAAAGCCCCACGACTTTCCCTTAAGCATGGAAACAGCTATCGCATGGCCGCCAACTAATTCTAAATATCTATGTACCATCTCCTTCATTTTCTGCGGAGTAATGTTGGATTTTTCCTCCAGCGCCCGACCCTCAAGAGTTGAGTGAATAACCAGAAGCCGCGGTTCTGGCCGGGACTTGATATCGAGCAAATCGGTTATGTTATGTGTTATGATACAGTAGTAACAGGTCGGCGACCGCAGTGCTTCCGTCAAAGTGACCAGCCGAGAATTAGCAGGAACAGGACGCATCTGCTCATCCCACGTCGGTTTGTACCTGCCCTTAAGACCTATGATTATATCAAGCTGATATCCCAACGCCCCAAGCTGATATACCCATGCCTCGTGGCAATTAAATACAAGTAATGTCCTTTTGTGAGCTTGTCCTTCTTCTTTCTGCATACAACCCTTTGAACATAGCTAAAGTAAAGTGTTCTGCCGGCCTTGCCTTGAACTATACTTTCCTGCGAAACTCCGGGCAACAATTTCCCGGCAACACTTCTATATCTCGCAAAAGGAAGCTTTCTTAAGGCTCTTTCGCAGTCCGACTACAATATCAGTATCTCCAGTAGTGACATTACAGGTCCAGTGAGTTTGTAGTTATTTTACACAAATAAATCCCTTAAGTCCTTCTTATCTTAATCGATAATGGGGGTTGGAAAACACATTTTTTGTGCCGTGCTTGTTATGTTGTGTGAGTAAGTCCGGCTTGACAAAGCCAAAAAACAGTTTTGCGATTTTTTTAAGGAGTCAGAGATATGTTAGCAATTAAAAACAATATTATGGCTGCAAATGCCGCACGGAACTTGGGCCAGAGCTACGATGCCTTGGCCAAATCGGTGGAAAGGCTCTCATCGGGCTTGCGTATTATCACTGCGAAGGACGACGCAGCCGGCCTGGCAGTGCGTGAATTGATGCGTGCTGACATCGGTGTCCTCCAGCAGGGTGCCCGCAATGCTCAGGATGCCGTCAGTTTGATACAGACGGCGGAAGGCGGCACGCAGACGATTGACAATCTGCTCAACCGTATGAAACAACTGGCGGAACAAGCTGCAACCGGCACGTATACTTCCGACCAGCGGGCCATTATGAGCAGTGAGTTCAAAGAATTGTCCGCGGAAATCGGGCGTATTGCCACTTCAGCTAAGTTTAACGGTACTACCCTGCTCGATTCCAGTGCGTCCGTGTCAATCGTCTTTGGTGGTGCGACTGACACCATCACTATCACCAAGCAGAAGTTGACAGAGGCCGGTCTCGGTACCAATGTACTGGGCCTCAGTACCACCGCCAGCGCCTCGGCAGCTTTGACAGCCTTGGACACCGCTCTTGGGACCGTGAATACTGGGCGTGCCCACTTCGGCGCTAAAATGAACCGTCTGCAAAGCACCGTCGAGGTTCTTAACATTCAGGCTGAGAACCTGATGACTGCAGAGTCACGTATTTCCGACGTTGACGTAGCTACCGAAATGTCTGCTATGACCAGGAACCAGGTGCTGGCACAGGCTGGCATTGCTATGTTGGCGCAGGCCAACACAATGCCTCAAATGGCATTGACTCTACTAAGATAACGGCCCCAGCCATTCAGATATAGTGTTTATCGGGGGAGACGACTGTGGTACAAACCATCCGTCGTCTCCCCCAAGCTTAAAAAATATGAGCAGCAAAGCCCACCTCCGGCGGGTTCGGCTTCCAGCCTTTTGAAGGTCATAAGCGAGGCTCGAAGCCTTAATCACAAGACAATGGAGCGATACTATGAAGGGAATCGCAGCATATCAAGAGGCGGCAATCGCCACACAAGGTAAAGGTCGTCTCATCGTTCTCCTTTACGATGGTGCAATCAAATTTTTGAAACTGGCAATTAAGGAGATGGAAGCAAGCAACTACGAAGCAAAGGGCCGATACATTGGCAGGGCACAGGACATAATCAACGAACTTAACACGGTCCTGGATACGAAAGCCGGCGGCGAAATAGCCGCCAACCTCCGCAAGCTCTATTGTTTTATGAATACCCGTCTCTCTGAGGCTAATACAAAGCGCGACCCTCAAATGATTCGGGATGTAATCACCCTTATGGAAGAACTTAATCGGAGCTGGAAAGCTATCACTGGCTGACCGGCCGGCATCTTACCATTGCGAGTCCCGACTTGTCGGGACGATGTGGTAATCTCACCTCTTACTACTTTAAATCTCTCTCCGCCCTCGGGCAGACTACTGCCGCTTACAAATCCTGCATCTATCATAGGTTATGACATCTCATCATAACACATACAAAAATTGGCACACCCATTTTGAAAGTCTGATAACTAACCCTTTAGAAATTTGCATACATTTGCCGATAAGTATAACGGAGGTTTTATAAGGGAGGTTTTTATGAGGGTAGAAAAAAGGAAGGTCTCTGGTAGAGAGACAAGTGAGGCTGCTACTAAGCTCCTTGAGAAATTGCGGGAAAGGCTGTTTTTTGGTGATGCCTCTGCACGCCGTTGTGCTGCCTTCAAGTTATCCTGGATGCAGGAAGATGGCTTGGACATCCTGAAGGAAATCCTGTTTAAGAATGATACTCCTATAACAGCAAAATACGCCGCCGGTTACGGGCTAAGGAGCATGAACGGCAGGATGAAAAAAATGGCCTTGGAAGTCATTACAGAGGGCCTGAGCCACCCCGGTAGCAGTGTCCGAGAGGTATGTTCTCACACATTGAGGTTGCTCACAGACAGGGCTGAGGGAAGGGCTCCTTTGCGGGCAGAAACCAGGGCCAGTCCTCGGCGAATGGTGCTGTCGGGTGCAAGCAGGATTGCAATAAGGGACATCCCCAGGAGAAGCCCGAGTTCAACCCGCCTTCGGCGGGTTCAGCGTAAGCCGGTCCTCGTCCGGCCCAGAGTGAGAGTCCATTAGCCGTAGGCAAGAGCTCTCTATATAGTAGCAGCAGGGTCTGCTCCGCCGCATTGAGGATATGCGCTTATTGTTTTTTAGGCCTGTCCTGAATCGGGGCGACAGGACTCGAACCTGCGACCCCTGGCACCCCATGCCAGTGCTCTTAGCCAAACTGAGCTACGCCCCGTATAATAACGCTCTCTGCTATTATAACAAATCCACCCAGCTAATTGTCAAATAAAACCAGCCGATTTTTCACCATTTCTTTAAGGGCGTTAAATTGGGTTTGTTTGGGTTTGTTTTCACGGCGGCTGAAAAGTCGTTTATTTTCATAATACTTTGTGAGACTAAAGCTTATGGTCATTTGAGCATTCGGCAAATTGGGTTTGTTTTGCATAATCATTCGCTTTTGACCGAGCGGAGCCTCAGCTAAAGGTGGACGACAGCGAAAAATCCAAAATCCTAAACTCTAAATCCTAAACAAATCCTAAAATCGAATTTTCAAATGCTATAAACGAGGTTTAGTAGATTATTTGACGGGGTCTGCTGGACCTAAGACCTTGCCCGCCGGGGCGGTTGACGTCTGCATACTTGCAAACAGGTGGGTATTTTAACAGGTTTTCAATGAAAAGTCAACAAAAATTAGCCACAAAATCGTTCGACTCTGCTCACGACGGGAGGCACAAAAGGTAACCACAGATTCCACAGATGACACAAATTTTTTGGTGTTGACGGATTAGAGAATTTGGGGGTAAAATGTTTGCTGGATTCACGATTCTTGATACTTGATGTTCGGCAGGACGGGCGGAATTTCTTTGTTTTTGCGGAAATTGCAGTTTTGGGGTAGAATTTATCCACCGTACTGCTGGCGGATTTATCCACCTCCGGCGGATTAAGGTGGTGCATCTGATACTGATTTGATAGTATAGGGCCTGTAATTTGGATTGGGGTGGATTTGGCAACAAATGTCGTAAAAAACACTTCAGATTATTGTAATTCGAGGAAGATTTTGATATTATTGTGGCATTAAAATGCTTGGTTGTGCAGCCAGGCGTTTTGGGGAAAAACAAGTGTAACTTATTAATTTATAGGAGGTTACACAAAATGGATGAAGAAATGATGCTTTTAGTTTCCTGGCTTGCAGAATACCTTAGAAGGTCCGAACAACAACTTCAGTGCTTTCACAAGTATGAATCACAGGTTGAGGGATGGTTTACGGGCGAACTGTTCTGCTTCCTTGACCGGGAAATACGTGAAGGCCGTAGCAGGTTGTCCGGCTTTGAACGACAGGCGGTGTGCCACATTGGCGGTGGATACATAAAAATAGACTTAAAGCTGCGATTTCATGAACCGGACAGCGTTGCGTGGGTTGAGTTGAAGCACTGGCATATAGGAATTCAGAATAACCAACTCTATGACTGCCACTGGTATTTTACGACTGCCAACCACTCCTCCTGCGTTAAACCTGATGTTGAGAAGCTACTAAGGATACCTGAAGATGGTGACAAATTCATGCTCGTGCTTCTCACTAAGAATCCAGGTTCCGAAGGGTGGAATTCTGGAGTCGAGGAGTTCAATACCATGTTCCATCCACTTTCCGTACATTCCTTGACGAATCCCAGCGATTACCCAGAATACTTCTTTCTTGGTTTGTTACATGTCCTCGAAGAAGTCCAGCACTGATGTTCCACGCTCTTGTTGCTCGTCTTATGTGCGGTGGTGTTGAGAAGGGGAAAGTAGTACTTTTATGAATGGATTGAATATGGGAAAGTTCGCTGTAATATCAAGTGCTCTTTTATTGTTTGCTGGCTGTACTACCCTGTATAAAGTTCAAACGCCAACAGGGGAGAAATACCTGCCGATAGATGAGGCGCTCATCTATGTTAACAGTGAGGCCGACTACTGGAATCTTTTTGCCCAATGGCGCAAGATGTATCCATACAGTGATTATCTGGCAGATGAAGACGTAAAAAAACTTGATAGAAAACGTGAAGAAATTCAGCAGAGAGAGTGGGCAGCAGAAAGAGAACGATTAGATATAGAGGTTAAACAACAAGAAGCTGCTATGGAACTTGAATTTGAACGCCGGAAAAAAGAATGGATTGAATTTATACAAAGTTGTGATGGTTCTTTAAGGAACAAGACAACACAAGAGGTCAAGAAATTAGTCGACCGGTGGAAATACGAGGGACTGTGTAGTGGAAAAGAGGAATTTTGTTCCTTGGAGAATTTTTATAAAGTATTTGGCAAACCAGGGAAAATACAACTTACACAATTGTCTATTTCCGGATTCGTAGCAGACGCATATATCTTGTGGTATGTTTGTAAGGGTGGCAACGTACGAATTACTGTGGATGCCCATGTTTTTGATGAGGGTGGGGTTGGGATTTTATTTTTGGATATTTTATAAGGAATAAAACACAGTTGCTCGGCCTCGGTGCGGTGCTTTTAAGAAAACGGCAAATCTGGTGACACCGGTATCGATTTTAGATTGCAGATTCCGCCTGCGGCGGACCCCTGCTAACTGCTTGCAGGGGCAGGCAAGTCCGCCAGACGGAGTGGCGGGTAAACTCCGGCGGACGAGCGTCGATTGACTATTTATTCGTGGTGCGTGTGGCGTTGTCCCTTCGGCAAGCTCAGGACAAGGGTGCGTATGGCGTCGCGCGTGATGCGTATTGCGTAAGGAGAACCAACCCCGCAATAAGTTGCGGGGCTAAATAATTTTGAGATTGCCACGGACTACGTTCCGGTTATCGGGGAACCAGAGAATCAGGAGGCAGTCCACAGGACACCTTACGGTGGGAAGCAGATTATCAGGAAATCAGGAAAATGGTGTGCGGAGCACACCCTACCATCTGAGCCATTCAACGAATCTCGCCAGGCCTTCTTCGATTGTTGTTTTGGGCTTATAACCCAATTCTCTTTCGGCTTTTGTTATATCGGCGAACGTCCGTTCAACATCGCCCGGCTGGGCAGGCAGGTATTCCCTGACTACTTTTTTGCCGAGTGCCTTTTCGAGTTTGGCGACCAAATCATTCACGCTTATCGGACTTGCGCGGCCAAGATTGTAGATGTTAAAGCCCGCACATTTTTGCATTGCTGCGACTATGCCGTCAATTATGTCATCAATATAAGTGAAGTCGCGCATCATTGAGCCGTCGCCATAAACCGGTATCGGCTTATCCTGCTCGATGAGCTTGGCAAATTTGTGGATAGCCAAATCCGGCCTCTGCCGAGGGCCGTAAACGGTGAAAAAACGCAGGGATGTTACGCAAATCCCGTAAAGGTGATGATACGTATGGCAGATAAGTTCGCCTGCCTTTTTCGTTGCGGCATACGGCGAAATCGGAAAATCGACATTATCATCCTCAGAGAACGGCACCTTTTTGTTATTGCCATAGACGCTTGAACTTGAACCGAAGATGAACTTGCTGACTTTATGTTTTTTGGCTGCCTCAAGTAACACCATTGTCCCATTTATATTGACATCGGCATAGAGCATCGGCTGAGCGATTGATGGCCGGACGCCGGCCCTCGCCGCTAAGTGCACGATTATTTCGTCGTGCGTTGTGCGTTGTGCGTTGTTCGTAATTTTAGATTTTCCATTTTCCATTTTTAATTTTTGGATTGCCTTATCCATAGCGTTCCCGTCACGGATGTCGGATTCGATAAGCTGGAAATTTTTGTTTTTGAGGCAGCTGGCAACATTCCGCCGTTTGATTTGCGGGTCATAAAAGTCATCAAAGTTATCAACCCCGACCACCTGCCAGCCGTTGCTCAGAAGACGCTCGCTCAGATGCGAACCAATGAAACCCGCAACACCAGTTACCAGTGCTTTCATACAACATCACCGCTAATTGGGACCGGTTTTAGAACCTATAAGAATCTCTTCTTTGTCCTTATGCCGAATGGATAACAATTGCCCCGGCAGCTAAAATAATTACAGCAATAACTCGAACAAGTATGCTTGATTGCCTTTGGTACCAGTCGAGGATGGGTATGAGTCTTTTAGGCCCTAACATAAATGTCAATAGTCCCGATAGCAGGAAAACAATTCCGAAGACTATTATTACCCACGTAATATCACACTCGCGGGCCCCGAGTAAAAACACCACTGCCAGCACAAATCTTACCAGGCCGACAAAGTATATCCGTTTGCCTTTCTTGAAGAATTCCGTTAATCGTTTTGAGACATCAGGTCTTATCAGGAACAACATCCCTATAAAAACGAAAGCTATACCCAAACTTTGAATAATAACTTTCATAACCTTGTCCTTTATTTTTAAGATTCCCTTTGCGCCTTATCGCAAAAAACAGCACGTCCGACACTATGATATTCGATTCCCGCGTTTTTGACCACATCGGGGTCATACAGGTTTCTACCGTCGAAGATAACCGGCTTTTTTAGTTTTGCTGCGATAATCTCGAAGTCAGGGTTTCGGAATTCCTGCCAATCTGTAAAGATGACAAGAGCGTCGGCTTTATCAAGCACATCGTATCCGTTCTGGAAAATCTCGATTTTATCTTCTAAAGCCGCCGCTGCCGCTGGCCCTGCTTCGGGGTCATAAGCCCTTATCTTCATCTTCCAATCAAGAAATTTCTTTATGCAGTAGATTGCCGGCGATTCCCTTACATCATCGGTTTTCGCCTTAAATGCCAGTCCCCAAACGGCCAATACGATTCTGTCTTCCCGTCCTCTAAAATAATCCTTAATCCGCTTTGCAAATCGTTCCTGCGCATCTATATTTACCCGATGGATGGCCCTGGCTATTGCCATTTCGACACCATAAGCAGAGCCTGTATGAATCAGCGCCCGGATATCTTTCGGCAGGCAGCTGCCGCCAAAGCCCACACCCGGAAATAAAAACGCCGGCCCAATCCGCGAGTCGCTACCTAACCCTTGCCTTACAAGCTCCACATCTGCGCTGAGCCTCTCGCACAGTGCCGCGATTTCATTCATAACCGAGATTCTTGTCGCCAGCATCATATTCGCTGCGTACTTTGTCATCTCAGCAGAAGCAGGGTCCATAAACAATATCCGGCTGCTCTTTCGCATAAATGGACTGTATAACTGCTTCATTATTTTTTGAACAGTCACATCGGTTGTCCCGATGATTATCCTGTCCGGACGCATAAAATCTTCCACCGCACCACCTTCTTTCAAAAACTCCGGATTGCTGACATAGTCAAATGACCGGCCGAAGGCCGGTTTGATCGGACCCGCCTCCGGCGGGTTGGTTTTCGATTTTATAGTATCTATTATCTTCTTGTACGTGCCCACCGGCACAGTGCTTTTTGTTGCGATTATCCGGTGGTCGCTAAGACATTCAGCAATACCTGCGGCCACCGAAAGGATTGCCG
>Ga0315280_10012720_pt1 | contig 10120 bp, 14 predicted proteins | sample YL17G06_40_MG_FD_203697 | JGI IMG/M metagenome (GOLD analysis project Ga0315280, IMG submission 203697) | Sediment microbial communities from Yellowstone Lake, YNP, Wyoming, USA - YL17G06_40 | ecosystem: Environmental > Aquatic > Freshwater > Lake > Sediment | place: USA: Wyoming | collected...
CCTTCGCTGTCTACGGAGTCTACGACATAATCGCGAGGGTAAAATCAGACACAATGGATAAGCTTAAGGAAATTGTAACGTGGCGTATCAGAAGACTTGACAAGGTTCGGTCAACATTAACAATGATTGTAGTAGAGGAAGCGTCAACAACAACACGATAAATTTAGGAATCCTCCCTTTTTCTTACTTGTTTGGCTTAAAGAGGCTAGATTCTGCCTTCTCTGACAAAGTTTTTATACTAGGTTAGTGTTAACCCTGATTGAAGCCCTATGCCCTACAAAGATAAGTCAGACTTGTATGCTGCACAGAAAAGGTATCGAGATAGACAAGGCGAAAAGGCTGCACAAAAAGATGAGTGGATTAACGAAGCCTATGACCTTATGGATGAGTTTGTTAGGGATCAAATGTTACATGGAAACACTAGAGAACAAGCCGAAGATTTATTCAAAGATTTAACTACGCCACCGGGGGAAACTCAGTTAGTCAACGAGGCCGCCGATTCGGTTCCAGAATCTAAACCCTGTTTTGGCAAAAGTGGTCTTACTTACGATTGCGATTGTTCCCTGAAAGACGCTTGTTTTAAAGTTTGGCAGGTAGACCGGGTTAATCCTCAAATTCAAAAAGATGCGGAACGAACCCAAAAAATGATTGATTGTCTTGCCGAATCTAAGACTCTTGTGGAAGGCATAGAACGTAGGGAAAGCGCGGAACTTTGGGCTAAGGTTAAAGCTCAAAATGACGCTGAAGAAAAGGAATTTGACGCGGACGTGAAGAAATACACGGATCAGGGTGTTCCAGAAAAGACAGCTATTGAGAATGCTGAGTGGGAGCAGAAAAGGCGAAAGACAGAGGTTGGACGTAAATTTAGAGAGATTGCGGGGAAACGTGCGTTAATGACGGATGAGGAGAAGACAGCGGAAAAAATGAAGATTCTTAAAGACAGCAAAAAATTGAGAGAAGGAGATACTTCGCATGAGTAAAGAGTTTCGAGAGTTTGAAAATATTCAAAAAAAGAAGGGTGTCATAATTCATAAAACTAACATAGAATTGCCTAAACCGGGCAAACTAACTGTGGGAAATCTATATGTTAAGTCAAACAAGAAGGTCACCAGTGTCAAAGGATGATGGTGACAAATCGTATCCAATTTGGGGTCGGGCCTCCGGCCTACGCTCTAGGTCACCTCAGCCCGGCCCCTTAGAATAGGTGAACAAGATGGGATTGTTTGGATCAAATAAAACGGATCAGTCACAAGACAAGCAATTAGTGGAAATGCAGAAACAAATAGATTCGTTGATAGCAGCCTATAACAGCCTATCTAAAAACTGTGACACCTGGTTCAAATACCTAAACGGAACATTCTTTCCAAAATTCAACGCTTTAGCCAAACGCGTAGCTGACGGCGAAAAACTGGATGCTCAACAGCAGGCGGCCCTGGATGGTTTGGTGAAAACCGCGATTAGCATTCAACAAGCAACAAAAGAAACTGAAAAAACCGAATCGTAGGATTCACGAAAGGAAGGTTCTAAAATGTTAAAGTTTCAACGGAGTAGTCTAACTTGAATGTCCTAGAAATTCGCTTAGAAATTCTAAAGGCTGAAGGATTAGGGTTTAATCAAGCTGAAGCAGTTAAAACAATTAGCGAAAAATATGACGTTCCAAAAAGCGTTTTATGGTATCACTATCGCACTAAACCAAAATGGCAACCGCACTTTCAAGGAATAGACACGGAAAAGCTCAGACTAACAATTCTAAACCGTTATGAATACTGCTACAGAGAATCAAGCTTCATACTTCATACTACGCTCAACGAAAACGTCAAACTAGGCGCATTAAGTCGTATGATTGAAACATTACATGGGCAAAGCGATCTTTTAGGGCCTCAAAAAGTTGAGTTAACCCAAACTGAACCGTTTAAAGTAATCATGTGGAGACCTGAAAAAAATGCAGACACACCAAAGACAAGAGAATGAGTGGACTATTCCCTATTTTCCACATCTTGCACAGCAGCCTTTCCACAATGACAGATACAACTATAAATTCCGCTTGATAAGTGGCGGTACTGGTTCAGGGAAAACGGTAGCTGGAGTTTTCGAGATGCTTTCCTATTTGCTAGACCATCCTGGGGCAGTGGGCTACGTTTTTGAACCGACTTACAGAATGGTTAGACGGATTCTTATTCCATGCTTAGAACAACTGTTAGGCTATCCAATAGAGAGCAACTATATAGTGGAAGACTACGCTAAAACAGAGAGCAAAATAACCTTTCGGAACGGTTCAAAACTCTATTTCGGAGGCTTAGAAGAACCTGAAATGGCTGAAGGACCTAACATTGACTGGATTCAAATAGACGAAGCTAGGCTGATAAGAAATTTTGACGTAGCATGGCAAGTCATCCAAAGACGTATTCGCGGGAGCATACCGGGCAAATATCCAACTGGCGCTTTCGTAACAACAACTCCAGACGCGCCTGGAAGCGTCTTACACACGTTTTTTGAGAATCCACAAACTAAGAACCCTAAAAGCCAAGTCTATAGAATGAGCATAGATGACAATATTCACTTGCCCCCTGACTATATAGAAGGCATTAAAGCCACACATCATGGCGGGCTGGCTGAAAGATTCATTTACGGAAGGTTCGCAGCAGTAGGAGCGGGAACTGTGCCTTTCGACTATACTAAACACGTAATCAAAACCTTAGACCTCTCAAAACTAACGCAAATCGTTTATGGAGTAGATTTTGGATGGACTAACCCCAGCTGCATTTTAGCGGTTGGATTCGACAATGATGGAAGGGCATACGTAGTTGAAGAGTTTTACTTGTCACGTGTTCCGCAAGACCAGCTATTAAGTGAAGCTAAACTAATGAGCGGAAGATGGGGAAAAGGAACATTCTACTGTGATCCCACTCAAACGCAAACGATTGAATCGTGGAAAAGCATGGGATTAAACGCTGTCCGTTGCGAGGCTAAACGTGACGAGGGCATAAGAGAAATGGCTGGAAGGTTTCAAGTGTTAGGAGACACTCAACCCCGAATCTTCATAATGTCCGAGTGCGTGAATCTTATATCAGAGTTACAAGCGTATGATGAAACCGTTAAGGAAAACGATCATGCCATTGACGCTTTAAGATATGCTTTAACTAGCAGAATGAAAAAGAAAGCAGATCCACGTGGCTGGGTTTTAGGGCCAGTAAGGGAAATGTACGGATTAGGGAGGCGATAAAACAAAATGGAATATAACCTAAATTTCTGTGTAAACTTAGACAAGAGAGATAGTACAGGCAAACCCACAGTCACCAAGACACCTGCAGACTTGATTAAGGGAATTACTGAAAATGATGTGGTTCACTTTTCAATCAGCATCATTGAGAATGGAGTAGAAACAGAATTGAAAACTGCTAAACTGTGGAATGAAATAGTTCAATTAGAAAAGGAAAAGAAGGAATAGGTTAAGGGTTTTGCGCTGTTTAGGCTAGGCTTTTTATGTCTGAAATGCCCTCTCTTTCCATTGATACCATGATTTATTCCTTCTTTTGTTACTTGATTTCGATGGATTCGAGTTGATCAGCCCAAGGTATGACGAAAATGGCTTTTGTGATTTCCTTTTCGATTTCAGCTCTTAGGTTTTCATTCGCAACTTTGGAGGCTTCAGGAATCAAGCGCACAATTATGTAGGCTTTCTTAGTCATGTTTATTCCTTCTTTGAAGTCTTGTTTCGCAGGTAGTCCGCTATTATTTGCCGAGCTACTTCTTGCACAGTCTCAAGTCTCCGCGCTTTTCTTTCGTTCTCTAAATCTTGAAACATTTCCTCTGAAACTGACATCATGAATCTTTTCATACACTTACCCATACTTCTATACACCTATAGGAATACTTAAATACTTTTGTATATAAAGATATTGATAGATACACACAAGCATCAAGAGGTATAAGAAATGAAAATTGTGAAGTTGATTGTCGGCCGCGGATCAAGCCAAGAACTAAAATATGGGAAGGAATGGAGCAAAAAATACTATATGATTGAAGCTGAACTAGGCGAAGGCGACGAAATAGCCCAAGTCAAGAAGGTGTTAGAAGCTCAGTTAGATGAGTGGTTGAGGGCCTAATCATGAGAGTTCTACTGAGAAAATGTTTAAGGGGTCACAACAATTTGTTTGAGTGGAGCGCCACCGGCAAAACCTGGTACAAAATCAATTACAAGCGAATCGTACCTCTGCATAATGGCGATACTGATCCTTTCAAGGCCCTGGAGCCTTTCCGCAATGCCATGACTAAAATGCGGTTTTACGCGGGTTTCCACATAGCTGTTTTTGAAGGCAACTACGACAGGGAAAAGAAGGTTTTGAAAGTCACTCTCTAACGTCTAAGGCATGCTTCAGGCCGTTTTTATCTTTAGGTAACTGCTGAAGGCTTCCCCTTCCACGACTATCCATTAAAACTTCGCCACGTTCAAACTTAACCGCACACAAAACGACACCGTCAAACTGTTTAGAGAGCTCTTCAACGATTTGTTCACGGGATAAAAGATTAATGTTTTCAGCAAAATTGGAAGCGTATCGTAAATATTGAGAAAACACATAACGCAAATATTTGCGTTCTTGGATGCGATCTCGTCGACTCTGATTAAAAACAAGTTTTCTAACAGCTTGACGTTGCAGACCTTCAGGGCTTCGGTGTCCTCTATGAGTCATAATAAATATGCTAACGGTATGCCCATATATGTTTTATGACATAAAACTTTCTTAAATCGCAAATCTTAAGTTACATTCAACACTTTCCTCGAAGATGTGACCGCATTTTAGACAGATTATAAGGCTCATTCTTTTTCAACCTCTTTTCGCTTGTTTTCGCTTGTCATTTCAGAAAATACAAGCTGTTTTACCTCGCTTTGTTCAGAAACCTTTGAAATAGGCTCAGATGGCATCTTATCACTTGTCTTGTCAGAGGTGTCCCAATTTGTTTTAGGATTTTCGATTTTCACTTTATCTTTTTCTAGTACCCCTGAGGTGACAAGTGACAAGGTGTCATCTAAGAATGTTTTAAGCTCCTTTTCATAAAACAAATAATATTGGCTTGTATTTTGCAGAATGACAAGCGAATTAGGCTTATCTTGTATCTGCTCATAAATGTAAGGTTTCATGCTCATGATTTCTTTCAAGTACCCGCTTTTAGCTAAGGTTTTAAGCGCTCTTGCCGCTGTAACCGCTGAAACCCTCAGCTCCTTTACAACGTCATCCTTATCTAGTCTTTCTTTTTTTTCAAACATTTCGAGGACATCTCTTTGGCGCTTTTCTATTCTGCTCACGGTTTCAAGAATTGTGGCGCTTAAGATGGCGAGACCAAGTTTATAGTCCTCTGGATCAGCAACCACATATTTCTTTTCTGCAATCTTAACGATCACCCGGTTCTTTTGGTTTAACAATGCCAAAACCTTAATGAAACTTAAGATTTTTTTGAATTGTGTGCGTAAAGCGACTTGCTGCTCTTTAGTTATGGCCACGTCAATCAAATCAAGCAATTCTTTGGGTGCAAAAAACACAACTTCGGCTTTCCAGTCTTGCACTCTTAAAGCGTTTTTAAAATCTTCAGTTGAAACGTTAGGTTCTTTTTCTTTATGGAATAACTTGCGTAAGCTATCGGGTAAATGTGATTCTCTAAGTTCTTTCGCGCATACGCGTTTTGTGAGAACATAACTGGGGTTCATGCTTGTTTTTAAAACTCTACGGTAAAGGTCTGGTTCAATGTCTATGGCGCTTTCAGTTGTGACAAAGTTTTTAGCGTTTGTTTTGGCTCTTCCAAGCATCATTTTCCCTGTTTCCTCATCGCGCATGGGATAAATTGTTTCGATGCTTTCGCTTTCACCTATTGCCCTTAAGCCTAATGTTCCAGTTTTGCTTTGCATGCTTGATGCTTCATAAATTACTAGTGTTCCAGCAAACTCTTCAGGAATGTACTTAACCGCTTCTGGCGTGCTTGTTGTAAACTCGAAAAGCCATTCTTCAGGCATCAAAGGTTTAATAGCGCGGATACTTTCATTTTTTCCACTCCCTGAATAACCACTTATGATTCCTGATATCGGATAAACTGTTTGTCCACTGCAGATTTCCACAAAATTGATTAAAAGCACGTTGTCCTCACCGATCAGTCTTTTCCTTCCATAAGCCAATAAAACGTTTAAAAGGTCTTTTTTCTCCAAGATTTCCTCTGCATTTTTTATTTGATTTTCAGTTAAAACTACTGTTTTTGTGGCTATTGGACATTCTTCTCTGGAACATGTGTTTGAAAGTATTGGATCGTTACACCCAAATATGTAAGCGCCTTGAGCTGCTGATTTTATGACGCTTTCAATCTCTGATGTTTCAAGATTAGGCGTGTTTAGTTTGTTCCAGTCCTTCAAGATTTTGGCGACTGTTTGGGGTTGAAAACCGCGAAAATTCATAAAGTAAGAAGCGAGTCTAATGGCGATTTCATTCCTTAAGCCTTCGGAAGCGCCTTTAAGCAGAGTTTGGATACATGAAGGGTTTCTGCCTTTATATGGTTTTTTCTCTAAGTCCTCACGATCAAACCAAAACTGTTTTTTCACAGTTATATGCCCGGTTGCGGTTTCAAACAATTCGTTCAAATCATTAATTTCTGAAGGCATATTGTCATTAAGGCGCCTGTATCCCTGGCTAGGCGCCATAATCACAAGTTTATTCTCTCCAATTATTTCTAAGGCACATTCATTATGGTAAGCGCTTACTGTTTTGGGTTTTTCTCTGCAAAAATAAATCAAATGTTGGCCTTTGCTCAAAGTTTCTTCTGTTTGGGTTGTTAAGAACTTTTTTAGTAATTCTTTGCCTTTTTGTATGGTTTCTTCTGGCAAATTCTTAACGTCAAAATCCAAAACGCCTAGGAACAAACCATTATTCAGTTTTGTACCGCAAACTAGCGCAAAACCATCAGCATCTTGCCAGGGTAAAGCGTCAAACTCTTCGCTTGTTTGTCTTTGTGTTTGCCATTTTTGCCATTCAACAAGGGGCCGTTTCTCTTTTACACGAAAAGGAACAACATTTAAGCCTTGTTTGAAATATTCATATACCGCTGTTTTGAGAGAACTAGGAGATGAGGTGTCGGGTGCGCTCTCTACGTCACGGGCATGTAGCATATCAGTATCATGCCTAATGGTAGTCTTATCCAAGGCCGAACCTACATCTTTTCCTTCTCTCTCAAACATTTTTCACACACCCATTTACCTTCTCTCAAATTTTGCGCCAAACTATTCAACATGCGCCTCACGGGGTTTTGTATAGGAACAAAAAAGCGAATGTTTGTTGGTTCCGCACAGTTTTCACATCGCATTATTGTATCTTCTCTTGGACTTGTTTTGGGGTTGTTTCTAGGAATGGTTCGCCATAAATCACGTCTTTCATTTCGCCGCGCACGTTTTGGTGAGCAATATTTATCTTTACTTTCTTACCGATCCAATGGTCTGCGTCATCGCCAAAACTTTTAGCTAACGATCTTAATGATGTTTTGTTTGGTGTCCAAATCTTACTTTCACCACTTGGCAATTTAATGCTCATCTCTAAATATGCTCGGCCGAAAGCTGATTCTTCCTCAGTTATCCTTCTCGCTTTGCCTGTTATCTCAATAATGTCGCCATCTTCGACAGCGTCAGCGTGCAGGTACTCATCTAAATCGCTTATTTTTACCATTGTTTTATCACCCCCTTAACTTTCACCTTTTAAAACCGCGATTGCTTCTTGAAGGATTTTCTTTAATTCTTTGATGGCAGCGCGGACTTCGCCGTTCTCTGTCATTTCTCAGGCTCCTTTTCTTTTTAGCGCGTGCCTTGGTTTGATAACGATGCTACCATTTGACACAACGAGCACTTCGTCTTTGTCGTTGAGTTTGAAGTATCTTATCCAAGCGCGAGGCATTGTTACAGCGTAGCTATTGCCTACGCGGATGATTTTACGCGTTTCTTCATGGGGCAAATCGTTCACCACAACCGTTATAACCTGTGTTAGTATTAATGTTAACAACATGTTAACTCTTAACGACTCGATAGAAAAAGACATTTTAGCTCTTCTTCTTCATACTCAGCAAAACCGTTTACAGAGACATAAAATAAAGCAGCAACTCAAACCACAATATGAAGGTCTTGGGAAGAAATATGCCGAGGGAAGTTTTGATCCAGTTCTGCAGAGAAAATTAAATCGACTCTGCGCTTTAGGGATTCTCAGGAAAAAGTATGAAGCACGCTCAGCTTTTTATTTCATTGTTGACAAAGCGAAAGATGAAGTAAAACTCTCAGTGGAAAAGCATGAAACTAAGAAGAAAATAGATCAAATGACGTCTCATGAATTTCAGAAAATCAACAGTGTATTGGAAGCCGCATTTACAGCTCTTCGTAAAAGGAAACTGATGGAAATTCCATCAGAAAGAAAGCTAACATTAGAAGGCTTGGACAGAGAAGTGTTCAAAGAGGTAAAGAAAGAAGAAATGCGACCTAAACTTACAGTTGGCAATCTGTACAGCGAAAAGAAAAAGGTGCAGAATAAAAAAGGGAGTTAAGAAGCTTTACCCTAGATGCTTCTCGAGTTCTTCCACTCTCTTCAGCAACTTCTCTAAAACGTCGGCTTTTCCTTCAACCTTTTTATCGCGTAGCTTATAGTGTTCGAGTTCAGCTTGCAGCGTTTTAATCATTTGCTCCTGATCCGAAACTTGGCGCGTCAATCCATTCAGCTTAGAGTGTTCCCCGGCGCTCCAATCAGAAGCGACGTACTTCCGCGCAATCTCAATGATGTCATGATAATCAAAATAATTTCCTTGCGATCCCCTCAGTTTATGCCCCATTAAGGCCTCTCTTGTCTCATCGTCTAAGATTGGATTAGCCCTCAAAACTTTTCTGAAGCTTTTGCGTAACACGTGAACCCATAACCTTTGGCCATCCATTCCAGCCCTGCCCGCAACAGTTTTTAACATATGATTGACTAAATGTGAGGTTAATGGCTTTTCTCCCAGCGTGTTTTTGCTGAAGTCAAACGCCACAAAAACATAGTCTTCGGGCCCGAGTGGTTTTCCAGTTATCTCCGTTCTCGTTTCAATCCATTCTTTTAGGGCTTGGAAGGCTTCGCGGTTCAAGAACGTCACATAGTAGCTGAGGCCGTAGCTTCCAATTTTAGAATCCATGTCCGGTGTCACTTTCAGGAACAATGGTGGAAGCTCACTTGTCTTTAGGCCTAGGCTTTCCCAATATTCAATGTTGGCTTCTTTAAACTGGTCTTTCAAAAATTTGAAGCTGAGTTTTTCTTCCAAGTAATCTTTGACATGTTTGTATCGCAACTTGCAAAGGCCATTAACACGTACTCCACTTCCCCATAGAAACAGTATCATGGCCTTGTTTCTCAAACCTAACAGCTTGTTTTTAGTGTTGTCGCGGTACTTTAAGCCTAGGGCTACATCCGCAAGTTTATAGATGTCGCTATTATGCGGTATCAATTCTCTGCTGATTTTTTTGCTTGTGACTATGGGCCTTTCAGTGCGTTTGAACTTTAACTCTTTTCCATAGTCCTCGTTATGGTAATTGTAGAAGCTTTTTGCGAAGCTCAGAGTTTGACGTGCAGCCTGCATGTAGCCTTCACCTGCAAGTTCATTGCATACCAAGCGAACAATGTTTTTGGCTGCTGGAACAGACAACTCCAGAAACTCGGATGGGCTTGCCAAATCGCCAGCCTTCATAAGCCTGTAAACCGTCAAATTGGCTATTGTCTTGCTACTTTTCCCCCGGTAATGATCAAGCCAAACCTTAAAATTACTGTCCCGCAACAGTTTACCATATTCCATAGAAGGCAAAAAACTTGCGCGGCCATCCTTTCCCTTTCCAATCTTCGGATGATGCCAGTGACCCATTACTTTACTTTCCACTTTCTCGCTCACTCTTTCACGCTCCAAAACCCTATTACCTAGAACCCTCTTATAAAACTTGTTGTTGTGCACAACCTAATTACATTAACAATGATAGTTGTCGAAGAAACAAAATAATAGACACTTCCTCTTTTTTATTCATATATTAATTAATCCCTTTCATTATTTCCATTTTAATCTCTAATTCGTTGAAAAATGGGCTGCCATA
>Ga0315280_10012721_pt1 | contig 10120 bp, 10 predicted proteins | sample YL17G06_40_MG_FD_203697 | JGI IMG/M metagenome (GOLD analysis project Ga0315280, IMG submission 203697) | Sediment microbial communities from Yellowstone Lake, YNP, Wyoming, USA - YL17G06_40 | ecosystem: Environmental > Aquatic > Freshwater > Lake > Sediment | place: USA: Wyoming | collected...
TCCTGCACTGGTTGCAGGAGCGAAAAGAGGGGTAGCCCTCATTCCAACCCAAAAGAAAAACAAAGAAGAAAACAAAAAGCCCCTCAGAACATTAACCAAAACAATTATTGAATTCGCCCGCGCGCGCCAGATGTTTGAGTGAAGTTGTCTAGGTTGATAGCGCGCGCTGACTTGTCCCTAAAATGGTCAAAAATGGTATTTATTCCTTTTTGAGGGGGTTGGGTATGGGGAAACCCTGCTCCCTGCGGGATCTCCCGGGGCTCCCGTGGCTTGCCATCCGTCAACACGGTCCAGGTTCGCCAGTCAAACAAGCCCGTACTGGGCGCGAACAGTCAAAAGAAGAATAAAAACCATTTAAAACCAATTTCGGGACAAGCCAGCGCGCTCGAAGTTTTCTAGTCAAACGGCCAACTCTATGTCTGAGCGAGTCCAGCGTTACCAGAGTCGTTCGAAAGTCATCGAACCTTATAAATACATTGGATGCCAAGCAAATACAATCTTTCTGGCCTTCGTTCAAGCTGGGTTTTCTGTGTTCTGAAGCAGATCGAACGTCAATGTCCATGAGGAGAACGAATTCAGGGCACCTACTAGTGGCGAGCGATGCTATGGATGCACGATTTGAAGTAGCGAAAGGGGACCGAATGAAGATGATTTGCAGGAAAACTGTAAATGAGCGGCACGCTCTCCACCCAAAAAGCGCCGAAGCTGTAAATGTTTCCATAGCACGAAACTGGTCGCAAGCAATCGAAACACGAAGAGGAGGATGCGGACAATGCCCAAAAGTCGGCGTCAAAAATCGCCGACTGAGGCATTTCACTGTTCGCCGAGAACTTGAATGATGACGGTTCTTCTTCGGGGATGAACATCAGTTTCAACAAACATGAGTGACTGCCATGTTCCGAACTCTACCCGCCCGCCGATTACTGGAAGTGTCTTGTCAGGCGGCAGAAGCATGGATCTGAGGTGTGAGTGTGCGTTTGATGGGTGGCCGTAATTCTTGTGTTCTGGAACAATTTCTTCCATGAAACGCTTGATGTCTTCCAGCAAGCTGTAGTCGTTCTCAGTTAGTATCAGCACCCCTGTGGCATGTGGGGCGAACACGTGCACCAGACCGTTCTTCACTCCTGAATTGGCGACTGCCTCTTGAAGTTTGTCTGTCAGGTCTACGAATTCTATTTCGCCTCTTGTGGAGAAGCTGAAACTTTTATTGAAGACCTTGAAATTGGACATCGACAACTCTACTCCAGCAGCAGTGTCATTATTATTTCGTCTACGTATTTGCCTTCTTTGAAAAACTTTCTCGGAATGCGCCCAGTTTGAACGAACCCTGCTTTCTCGTAAACGTGAATGGCACGCTTGTTGTTCTCGAAAGCGGAAAGTTTCAGAACCTTCAGACCCATAGCGCGAGCTTGCTTTATCAGCGTCCTCATCATCTCCGTCCCGATGCCAACGTCTCTAAACCCTTCTCTAATGGCTATGCCTATTCCCCCGACATGCCTGTCGTAACTGCTGTATCCTCTGGCGATCTCAGAGTTCGCCACGACCTTGCCGTCGACCTCGGCGACCAAGTAAACCACTTCCTCCTTCTCCAGGCGGCTGAGCGCCTTGGCCAGCCAGTCTATCTCTTCAGTCCTCGAAACCTTCTCAGCCCTGACTATGTCTGCCTTCTCCTCGACGAGCGAGTTGATCATCCCCAGCAGGTCGTCCAAGTCGTCCCAGCGGATCGTCCTCAAAACAACCTTGCGGCCATCTCGAGCTGAGAGCCTGCAGATGACTTCTCCAGCTTTCATATGCTATGCGTATCCTGAGACCTACCTTATAACTTTCACTTCAAGCCGACTTTCACAGCAGACATGAAATGAGCTTACTGTTTCAGAGGACCACATCCGCAATTCCACGACCTGCGCGAGACTTAGGCGTCTCCACAAACAATCCTCCTGCAATTAAGGAACCATTTCTACATCTGGCCAAACCCCTCTGCCAGACCTGGAATAGGGAAGTCTGTTGATGCTTCTGTATACAGCACTCTAGCCTTGGGTCCGTGGTGATGTCTGGTGAAACATAAAGAGAGATCGTAATACCATACCAACTATAGTCACTGAACAGTGAAAACCCCATGTAAGAATGTCGATGATGTAGGCCACCTAGCCTACCCAAGACAAGATAGATTAGCAGACATAAAGAAAAAAAGCCAGAAAAACGCCGCGTTCTCTACTGCAAAAACCCGCAGAAAATGGTCAGTGAAGACACCAATACCAAAAAGGAGCAACTATCAAACCCGTATACAGGGGCATCAACAAAAATTGTCCGTAGGCTAGCCTCAGAGAGCCCTCTCAACAGCCATGCTCGACCACGATTAGGCATTTCTTGAAAGATTCAGAAACAGGGTTCAGTCGCTCTTACGTTGTCAGCCTAGACAAAGCTAGGGCTGTTCCTGGAACTTGGAAAATAATCCTCGTCATCGAGTCACGGTTGGCGCAGGGCTCCATTCCAGACGTGCATAGCTTTCCAGCGAAAGGTTTGGGAAAATCCTTTCAAGACTCGAAGCAACCTCGAAGGAGAGGGCCCCAGTCTTCGCATGGAGATTATCGAGGGTTTTTATATGAGGCCACGACGAACTCCATACTCAAGAACACACGAGGGCTGGACGAAGCCCAAAAATAGCTGTAATTATGATTTTAAGCCCAAATTGAGCCCACAGGTTTTTCATTCCCTTGGAAAAGTTGAGGAGTCTTCAGGGCTGGAAGTTTTCGATTTGAAACAAACTGAGAGAATGACACTTTTACTTAGAAAAGGCTGAGGAATGCCTAAAATGGAGAAATAGTCGATTCGAATCTCGTTCGTTTTTTCTGTTTCTGAATGATTATGTTGCTATGCTATTGGTTTCTTCATATTGTTGATTTTGAAATAACCGCTTTAATTGCTCACGCACTTCAGTTCTGATAGAGAAGACAACCACGAGGTGTCATGCTTGCCCTTTGACCATTTTGGAAACGATATAGAAATTCTTGAAAGAAACGTAAATGAAAGAAGGGTCAGGGTCAAATGGGACTGGGGAGAATTCAAGAACACCGAAGGCTTTCCCGTTGACGATAACCTGATAAACTGGGCGATTGGACAGGAGCAGGCGCTTAAGGAATGTTTTCTCTGTCTTGACGAGTGGGTGCACAAGCTTAAAACACTTGAAAAATTGAAATGGTACGAGAGCTGGAGCAACCCTGATAAGCCCAAACCTTCAGCTAAAACTGTGATAAGCCCAGGGCCGTATCTTCTTCTTTTAGGAGACCCTGGAACTGGAAAATCTCTGATTGGCAAAGCCTTGGCTGAAAAGTTAACTCAGGTTTACAGAGAGAACGGCATAAAACTCTCAGACATCCTGTGCTGGAAGAACCGCACGCTGCCCAGTCAGCCGAAGATTTCTATTGAGAAGGGCGGCGAAGGAAAGAAAACCCTCCAGACAGAACAGATGAGGGAACTCAAGAGAAAGTTCATTACGAAAGTTGGAATCAAAACACTGCAGATCCTTTTAGTGATAATGGGCCTGTTCCTGATAGGCCTTGGCTTCTACTTCATGTATCAGGCTTGGCAAACTTGGCAAGAAAACCCGATGTTTCTCGGAGAGCCAATTCAAGAATACTACAGCAACAACTTCCTTGACTTCTTCATAGGAAAGTTCGTAGGTCTCGTGCCAGCGACTTTCATCCCAGGAGGAAGTTTGATTTTCTTCGGCTTCTTCATGTGGTGGTTCTCCAAAATCGGCGGACTGAGCAACCTGAAAGGAGTCGGAGGCGCGCAGCAATCAGACACGCCGAAACTAATAGTTGACAACAGCTCCGGACACGTACCTTTCGTTGACGCAACAGGACACCGAAGCGCTCAACTCTTCGGCTCAATAGCATGGGACCCATACCAAACCGGCGGACTAGGCACGCCTGAACATCAAAGAGTCAGCGCAGGAGACGTCCACATGGCGTCCCTTGGAATTCTATACATTGACGAAATAAAGAACCTTGATCCTGAAGAAGCAGTCACGCTCCTCACGGTTCTCGAAGAAGGACAGCTGCCCATAACTCTGCGAGGCAGATGGCACGGAGGCGACACAGCCGCAATGGCAGTTTCAACTGAGCCAGCGCCTGCGATAACCTTCCTTGTGGGAGCAGGAAACTTTGACAGCATAGGCCAGCTCCACCCGGCTTTGATGGACAGGATTTACGGTTACGGCAAGGTTGTCAGAATGAACAATGACATGCCCAACACTGTTGAAAACAGGCGCAAGTACGTGCAATTCGTGGCTCAAGAAGTGAAACGCTTCAACTTCTTACCTTTCAGCCGAGAGGCATGCTTCGAAATAGTCGAAGAGGGTAGGCGAAGAAGCGACAAGAGAGACGCGCTGTCAACAAGGTTCAGACCGCTGATCTCAATCATCAAGACCGCTGCGACTCTGGCGATGAATGAAGACTGCAAGATTGTTGAAAGGAGACACGTGCAGGAAGCGGTTGAAAACCACTGTAAAACAATTCAAAGGCAGATACTGGAGCATGACATGAGTGAAAGGGGTAAGCTCCTGGAGATTGAGCCCAAGGGAGTGAGGCTTGGAAAAATACATGGATTGGCCGTGGTCAGAGACCCCTATAGTGGAGAAATGACAGGTAGTGTCCTGAACGTCAAGGCTCATATGATCAAGAGAAGTGAGCTTTCCAGAGATTACACGTTCAGAGGATATTACAAGGTCACGGGAGTTGCCAAAGGCCAGACCTTCATCTCCGATAGCATAGCCAAAGTTAGAAGCGTGATTCTGCAGAAATACGGCGTGGACATAGCCCAAGACTACCTGACGCATATAGACTTCGCACAATCCTACGCGGTGGACGGACCATCTGCAGGCGTCACAATGACTATACTCTTATGCTCACTCATCGAGGGCAAACCCGTTAGACAAGACGTAGCCGTGACGGGAGAGATAAACCTAGGCGTCGGTGATTCAGTCCAGATAACTGCCGTAGGCGGCGTTTACGAGAAAATTAAGGCTGCAGAAGCATGGGGATTCAAGAAAGTCGTGATCCCACAGAAAAATTACGAGTATTCAGTTGACGCAAATGACTACAAGATAGAGGTTGTTCCAGCGGCCACGTTAGACGATTACCTGAAAGAGTGCCTTGTTGAGAAGCCCATGCTGAAAATTCCGATTCAAACTTATAAGCGCAGAAAACTCTAAGAAACTCGTGGTCTGGAAGGTTCAAATTAACACGTAGTTTTCGAAACCCTTCAGACTGGGAGAGTCGAAAGCGATCAGGGAAGTGGACAAGGCCGAGATTCGCCGATGGCGCAAAAGAGGCTTCTACAGCGAAAATGTCTTGGTCAAACTGCTGCAGAAAAAGGGTTTCCATTCAGTGCGTGTTCCTGTGAGCAATCCAAGCCTCAATCCTTTGCCTGACGTCATCGGGAGAAGAGACTTACACGTTTACGCTTTTGAAGTCAAAAACGCCGGGTACTACGCCTATTTCCCAAAGCAACAGATTGAAAAACTGTTCAGGTTTCTCAATGAGCTTATCCCTGCGGAGAAGCAGTTTAAACATGCTGTGCTTGCGGCTCACTTGGGTAAGAAGTGGGTTTTTAAGGAAATAGACTGGAAGGACTGGGAAAAGGGCAAGCTTCCCGAAAAGGCGAGAATTCTGAAGCGGGATAGAGGTAACTTCAATCTAGAAAAAGGAAGTGGATGAAGATGGGAAAAGGAAAGACAGTGGTTTCGGCCACCTTTTTATCCAAAACCTATCAAACCAGCGACATCAAGGTTGAAGTCTTGAAAGACGTGAACCTCAAGATAGGAAAAGGCGAATTCGCAGTCATATGCGGTGCTTCCGGCTCGGGAAAAACAACGCTTCTGAACATTATAGGCGGCATCGACAAGCCCACAAGCGGAGAAATCATTGTTTTCGGCGAGGAATTGAGCCTGAAAGACGAGGATTTCTTGTCAGATTATCGATGCAACAACATCGGCTTCGTCTTCCAAGCATACAACCTTGTGTCAACTTTGACCGTGGCTGAAAATGTTGCGTTTCCAATGGAGTGGACTCGAAAACCAGCCGACAATATCAGAAAACGAGTAGAGGAGTTGATGGAGACTGTAGGCCTAGAGCACAGAGCAGACCACTTCCCATTTCAGCTGAGCGGCGGCGAACAGCAACGTGTGGCGTTTGCGCGCGCACTGGCAAATGATCCTCCGTTGCTTCTTGTTGACGAGCCTACTGGCAACTTGGACACGAAGACAAGCTTGAAGGTCATTCAGATGCTTCAGAAGCTGAAACACGATGGAAAGACTGTGATTGTCGCGACACATGACGAGCGCATTCTTGCCTTAGCCGAGCAAAAACTGCTTTTAGAGGATGGAAGGCTAGTGAGCCTAGAATGAGTGTAACGTCGTTTCCTGTGAACGATTTGCTTCGCAGAAAGCTTCAGACAACCTTGACTGTACTCGGCTTAACATTGTGCGTCGCATCTACTGTTTTCCTCCTGCTGTTCGGAGACAGAGTAGGCGTTGGAATTTCGCTGATGGTTGAGGGCCGAATGACGGCCGGTTTCTCATCGATTTTCTCGCCTTTCATAGTATTTCTCGCGTTCTTGATTTTTATCGTCGGCGTGGTGATCATTTCTTTCATGGTTTTTGTGATGATGTCTCAAAGAGTGAAAGACATCGGGCTTATGAAGGCTGCGGGTTGCCCGAACAACTTGGTATTTGGGTATTTCATGACAGAGCTTTTGATTGTGACTTCTGCTGGCTGCTTTCTAGGCGCGATCTTCGGAATAGTGGCAGATAACGCCTCGATCAGCCTTTTTCAGAGCATGGGTTTCCAAATCTCGCAAAAGCCACCCAATTTGTGGATTGTAGTCATGATTTTTGTCTTGTTCTTCATTCTTGCACTGGCCTCTGGCACCAAGCCAGTGCTTGACGCCGCCAAAATCGAGCCTGCCAAGGCGTTTTCTCCCACACACCATCTGGGATTAGCTAAGGAGCCTGGTTTCAGGGTTGTTTCGAAGTCTAGCCTGACATTTAGAATAGCCATGCGAAATCTCTCCCGCCGTGCGTCGGTAACCATCCGCATCGTTGCCTGTTTAAGCATAGTCTTCCTTCTCGTGACCGTGGCGGTTGCAGGAGGAATAATCGCTAACCAGACCACAAGAAGCTGGGTTGAAAAAGCCCTCGGCAAAGACATAGTTCTGATTGCTCACAGAGACATTTGCAGCCGATACAAACTCTTGCAGTCGAAATTTTACGAGGCGAAAGAAAGCCCACAATTCAACTACACAGACGGAAGATACTTGGTACCCGACGAAATCCTCAACCAGTTGGGAGCGATGCCTGGGCTGTCAATCGAAACACGCCTATTCATAGAGACGCAAATAGAAGAAGCCCCCGGTTTCGTTTTAGGTCAAGAGCCCGGCAGCACGACCTACGTTGGCGACCATCGGAAAGGCTTCTCTTTGGTCATTGGCGTTGAGCCTGGAAAAGTGTTTGGTCAATGGTTTATGGAAGGCGAGTTTCTTAATGAAAGCAATGGTCTTGATGCTGTCATAGGTGACACTGAAGCTCAAAAGATGTTCTCTATGCCTTTAAATCAAGGTATAAGATTGCACAATAGTAGTTTGGACATAATTGGCGTTTGTGTGGACCCTATTAACAACGGAAACATCACCTACGTACCCCTAAAAACTTTGCAGAACATCACTGGCACATCAAAACCCAATGTGGTCATGGTTAAAATTGACACTTCAGTTAACCGTACATACGTTTTAAATCAGATAAAAACAAAAATTGGAAGTTTAAACTCAGAGTTTGAAGTTTTTGAACTTAACGAAGTATTGAACAAAGACCTTGGCTTTCTCGGTTACATTTGGTCTGCAATAATGTTTCTGCCTCTGTTTTCTTTAGCAGCAGCGTCTCTGTGCCTCATAGGGTATGTCATGCTCACGATAACTGAGCAGCGGCAGGAATTCGGCATTTTGAGAGCGGTCGGTGCCAAGCCTAGAGCGGTTGTTGAAATTGTTTCAGAGCAGATCTTCATGGTGTTGCTGTCAAGTTATGCGGCTGGAGTTGTTTTCGGCATAATCATCACTCTCTTGATACTGATTCCTGAGCCGGTGATCACTGAGTACACAGTCTTTGAAATCGCTGGATGGCTAGTAATTGCTCTGGCAGCAACATTCATCCTTAGCCTCTACCCTGCCTTAGGATTTGCAAGGAAACCAGTTTTGGACATGATGGCCCAAGCCTAAGAGACACAAGGGGATGTGCGAATGGCTCGCGGCAAGATGAAGAATCAGAGTCTGCCAATTCTAAGCGTTCTCTGGAAATGCTCAAGTGAGTTCACGTAGACTGGGACTTGGCTTACAAAATCTTGCAGCTGAAGCACCGGTACGACAGGCACACCATCACAAAGCTTGGACCTTCCTACAGTAAGAGACAGAACCGCAGGGATTAGTATGACGATTTCCCAAGAGGCAAATTCGATCTTCACGGCAGGATTTGGCAATGAATCAGCCAAAGCCTTCGTCCTTTCTCTTTGTTCCTCGGCGATCTTCTTCAGCACTGAGGGAGACATCCCATGGTGCCAATGTTTGCAATCAATGCTCATCACAACCGGTTTTTTGCAGCCAACAACATCTACCTCCCACTTTCGTCCAGCGTGCTTAAACCGCAGATTCCTCTGAACACCATACCCATTCCGTTCCAATGCGATAGCCGCCATGTTCTCGAACTCCTGCCATTCAAGCACCGAGCTTACACGCTCAACGTCAGCGCCCAACTCCATAGCCCGAACAGCAAGCTTGAGTCGCTGAACACTATCTGCCTGCACGAAACCCTTTCTGACATAAACGAGTCCATCATTTTGCAGTTTTTGAAGCAACTCCTCACCTATCTGCAGTGGAATCTTTGCCTCTTTATTGATTAATTCGTGTGAAACGCTTCCTTCCATTGTTAGTTTTAGAAGGGAGATAATCAGTTCCCGCTCAATACTCATTCCACAAGCCTCAGCAAGTTGAGTCCGAAATGCCTAAAATGACCGCTCCATTGGTTCACCTTAAAAGCTTTTCCGTATCGTACCCCGGCCAGGGAGAAGACATCATTCCTTACGTACCAACTGGCAATGCCCGCTGTTCCGCCCAAGCCCAACAACGTCTCTTCAGACACATTCAGGCTGTGACTCGCAACGGCTTTTCTCAAAGAGGAAGTCTCCCAGTGTTTGCGGACAATTCGGATGAAACCACTTACGATTGGTCTGCCTATCATCTGCCTCGCTCCATTTTACCTACCGATTTTGGTTTTTACGAACCACTAGTATTTCTTAAATGCTTCAATAAGAATAAATGCGACTATGCATTTGAGGCGAGTGAGTTGGTTAGAATAAGAGCAGTCTTGTTCGATTTGCATGGAACATTGGCTTATGTGGAGGAAGATGTATCAGACGCGGAAATCTCGGCGTATCTCTTCAAAAGAGGCTACGAAGTCTCGCCACAACAACTGAGAGCAGCATGGGCTTTCGTCTCCTTTATAGACTATCCCAAATATGGCTACAGAAACTGGTACAGCTTCTTCTCAAGGATTCTCTGGAGGCTCAAGGTGAAAGTTGACGAGGCAACGATAACCGGAGTCGCCAAGCTCTTAGAAAGCAAGCCCTACCAGCTGTACCCGGATTCTGCAGAAGCAGTGATGACGGCAAGGAACAGCGGCTTCAAAACCGCGATAGTCACGACGATAGCACATTTCAAATTTGAGAAAGCCATTCAACCTATTAGAAAGTATTTGGATTTTGTGATGACTGGGTACGAGGCTGGATGTGACAAGTCGAATCCGAAGATGTATCGGAAGGTTTTGGAAATCCTGGCTGTCAAACCTGAAGAAGCCATCATGATTGGGGATGATATGCAGTTGGACATCTTGCTTCCCTCAGTTGGGCATAAACACGATACTTCTGGACAGGGAAGGCAAAAACCGAGGGCAATCGGTTGATGCTTTTGTATACAACTTGAATGAAGCCATGGAAACTATAATAAGAAGATACGGCAAGAACTGAGAAGACCGCAGAAGAGGCATAAAAAGATGGCTAGACAGTACACCTCTAAA
>Ga0315280_10012723_pt1 | contig 10120 bp, 5 predicted proteins | sample YL17G06_40_MG_FD_203697 | JGI IMG/M metagenome (GOLD analysis project Ga0315280, IMG submission 203697) | Sediment microbial communities from Yellowstone Lake, YNP, Wyoming, USA - YL17G06_40 | ecosystem: Environmental > Aquatic > Freshwater > Lake > Sediment | place: USA: Wyoming | collected...
GAATGGTCGTGGCGCCCGTCAGGACCATGACGAGCCGGTCGATCCCGATTCCGAGCCCGCCGGCCGGAGGCATGCCGTACTTCAAGGCCGTGATGTAGTCCGTGTCCATCTTGGTCAGCGACTCCTCCTGGCCGCGAAGCTGGTGGAGAAAATTCTCGTACTGCTGGGCGGGGTCGTTCAGCTCGGTGTACGCGTTCGCCAGCTCCATACCGGCCACGAACAACTCGAATCGCTCCGCATATTGCGGGTCTTTTCTGCTGCGTTTGGCCAGCGGGCACAGGATCGCCGGATAGTCAATCACGAACGTCGGATTGATCAGCCGGTGCTCGACCGTGGCCTCAAAGACCTCATTGACCACAACGGCGTCATCCAAAGCGGCGTCTTCAATCTGAAGCTCGCGTGCCTTGACGCGGATTCCCTTAATGTCGTCGATCCGGCAGCCGGAATATTCAAGAAGCAGGTCGGCGTATCTTGCCCGCCGCCACGGCCGGGTGAAATCGAGCTCCAGGTTCCCAAACGGCACGAACCGCACCTTCATGTCCAAGCCGACGGCCTGGAGGCACGCCGAGACGAGGTCCTCCGTCAGGTCCATCATGACGTTGTAGTCGCCGTAGGCCTGGTACACTTCGATCATCGTGAATTCGGGGTTGTGCTGGCGGTCGATGCCCTCGTTGCGGAAGTTGCGGTTGATCTCGAAGACCCGCTCCATTCCGCCGACGAGCAGCCGCTTGAGGAACAGCTCGGGCGAAATCCTCAGGTACAGGTCCAGGTCGAGCGCATTGTGATGGGTGATGAACGGCTTGGCCGCCGCCCCGCCGGCAATCGCCTGCATCATGGGCGTCTCGACCTCGATGAAGCCCCGCTCTTCGAGGGCCTTGCGAATCGTCTGCACGATCTGGCTGCGTTTGCGGAAGCGCTCCATGACATCGGGATTGGCCCACAGATCGACGTATCGCTGGCGGTACCGCTGGTCGACATCCGCCAGGCCGTGAAATTTCTCCGGCGGCTGGTTGAGGCACTTGCTCAGGAGAGTCAGGCCGTTCTCCTCGACCCAGATCGTGATCTCGCCGGTTTTCGTCCTGCCCAGGCGCCCCTCGGTGCCGATCACGTCGCCCAGGTCGAGCAACTTCGCCAGGCGCCACTGCTCACCCATCAGGTTCTTGGCCAGGCCGACCTGAATCGTGCCGCTCCGGTCACGGAGCGTGATGAAGATCAGCTTGCCGATGTCCCGCAGCAGAACGATTCTGCCGGCGCAGCGTGCCCGCTGCCTCTCATCGTCATCTTTGTAACGGGCCCTGGCGGCGGCCGCTGGCTCGACGTTCTCGTAGCGCGACCCATAAGGATCGAGACCCAGCTCTTTGATCTGGGCCAGCTTCTCCTTTCGCTGCTGCTCGAATCGATCTGCGTCGGCTTGATTGACCAAGGGCATATCCTCGCGGTGCTCAGTCTCCTACTTTGCGGCCACGGCGCCCCCATCGACCAGTCTCGCCTTGACCACCAGAAGCCCAACTGCCAGTTGAGGATCCGCCTTCAACGTCTCGTCCAGCGTCCGCTTCTTGACGGGCGCCTTGCCTTCTTCGCGTCGGGCCTGCACGAGGACGTCGTTATCCCTTTGCACGTCGAGCATCTGCTTCATTTCCTCGGTGGTCAGATCGACCTGCACATCGGGTCCGACCCCCCAGTCCTTGCGGCCTTCCTTCTCGACGGCCTCGCGGCTCTGGACCCTCTGCCCGGACGGCAGATGGTAGTAGGCCATGGTGTACTTCAGCTCGGCGCCACCGCCGGGATAATGGGTGATGCCCTGGACGCTGCCTTTGCCGTGCGTGCGCGTCCCGACCAGGACCGCCCGCTCGTACTTCCTGTCGCCCAGGGCCCCGCTGGCCGAGCCCGAGTTGGTCAGAATGACGAGCGGGTAATTCGGGTGCGTGCCCCGTTTATGAGCATATTCGTAGGCCGGCATGACGCTGGCCTTCGGCTGAGTCTTCACAATCAGGCCGTCGGAGATGAACTTGTCCACCACGCTGACCGCACTGTCGAGAAGGCCTCCGGTATTGAAGCGAAGGTCCATGATCAGGCCGTTGAGCCCTTCCGACTCGAGTTGCTTGAGGGCGGTTTCGAGATCGTCGGCCGTCTCGCCGGAGAAGCTGGTGATGCGGACATAGCCGATCTTCTGTTTCTCATCGAGCATGTAAAGCCAGCACCCGTTCTCCGTCCGCTGCCAGCCGCGGATCGTCGGAACGATAATGCGGTCCCGGGTGATTTCCATCGGCTTGGCCTCCTGCTCGCCTTCCCGCTTGATCGTCAGGTTCACCTTGGTCCCTTTGGGACCGGTGATCTTCTTGACCGCGCACATCAGGCTCATGTCCTTCGTGCGGATGCCGTCGACGCATTCGATCACGTCGCCCGCATCGAGGCCCGCCCGATACGCCGGAGTGTCCGGCAGAAGGCTCGCCACCGTCAGCATACCCTTGGGCTTGGAAATCTCGATCCCGATGCCGGTGAACTCATTGGTCATGAGCTTTTCGAAGTCCTGCACCTGGCGGGGCCACACGATCACGGTGTACGGATCGAGCGCCTCGAGCGCCGCCTCGGAGAAATGGGCGATCAGCGGCCGGGTCGGCAATTGCACGGTCGCCTCATTCAGCGAGAGCACCTTGTCCAGGACGGCCAGGAACTCATCCTTGCCGAACGTCCGGACCGGCGGCTTGGCCTCACCCGCAGGTGCGGCCTGTATCTGGCCCGCCGATTCGCTCTTGCTTTGGCCCGGCCCCTCGATCTCATCCCGCAGTCCCGCCAAGGCGACCGACCAGGCGGTCACCTTATCCGCCTCCGGGGCCTTGAACGAACTCTTCTTGCTCAGCTCCGTGCCGTCGGCGAACGAGATCGCCAGGACTTGCGCCAGCAGATCGCATCGCCGGATCGCTTTGGTGGCCATCTGCACGTAGTCGATGTTGTTCACGTAGTGCAGACTCAGCGCATCGATGGCCCGCTCGAACATGTACTTTTCAACGCCGTCATAGCGCTCGCTGCGGGTCTCGCACGGACTATCCTGGAATGAGGCAGCGATGCTGGTCTTGTCCAGCAGCTCTTCGGCATGCGTCGAGTAGCTCTTGTTGTTGGGATCGATCGCCGCCAGCCAGTAGAAGTAATTCATGTAGGCGTCGAGCCACCGGCCCTGCGATTCCATTGCGCTGCTGTGGTCCACCGCCTTCTGGAAAACCTTCGTCACGAAGGGATCGGACAGGAGCGCCGTCTTCTGCGATGGATCGGCGAACTCCACCGCTCTGACCACCACCGCCAGGACATCCGTGACATCGTTGGGCTCGTTGGGATCTTTCTTGGACTCCGGGTCAGTCCCGTCCGCGTACTCGCTCGTACCGGCGGCACGCGGGGTTTTCTCCAGATCGACGGAGGACTTGAGCTTCTCCATCTCCTTGTACTGCTTCTTGAAGGCGGCTTCCTTGGCGACCTGCCGCTGCTCGTTGATCTGCGTGTACTGATCGAGAATCTCTTTGACGCTACGGACACGGACGCTATCTGCCGGCTCTGCGTTTGCGAGGCACTGTGCCGCCTCGCGGAACTGTCCCTTCGCGATCGATTGACAGGCCGCAGTCACGGCGTCGGCCGGCACGGCGGGTGTCTCCTTGGACACGCCGGTCGAGCCCTCCGACTCCGCCACGGATGCATCGAACACTTTTGCCGTCCCGTGCTGACTCGAGTAATTGTACCCGCCAAACCAGCATGAGAGCACGAGAATGGAGGCACAAGGCAGTAAGAGGAGACACGTGATCTTTGCACTTCGGATTCCGCTGATTCTTCGCTTGCGCTGCGGCAAGGGTTCTCCTGTTCTCTGGGCCACCAATGAACCGCTCCTTTCACCTACAGGACTTCAACCTGACTCAAGGAAACCTCGGCAAGAGATCGACTCCTGCCACCGACAACCTGACAGTCTCCCCTGTCTTCCGGCGGTTGTGCCCTTCCGAGTTTCTACAGGCACTCGCCGGCCTTTCCGGCGCAACCCAGCACGTGAAGCTTATGACGGACCATTTCCCGAATGGCGTCGCGCCCTGGACCCAAATACTTCCGAGGATCGAATTCCCCGGGCTTTTCTGCGAACACCTGTCGAATTTTGGCCGTCAGAGCCATGCGCAAATCCGTATCGATGTTCACTTTGCAGATCGCCATCTTGGCCGCCCTGGTGATCATGGCCTCAGGGACTCCCATCGCTTCCGGCATCTTGCCGCCGTACTTGTTGATGAGGTTCTTGAACTCCGGCAGCACACTGCTGGATCCGTGCATCACCAGCGGAAAGCCCGGCAATCTTTCACCAATCTTTTGTATAACGTCGAAAGCAATCTTTGGTTCGGTCTTAAATTTATAGGCGCCGTGGCTGGTCCCGCAGGCGACCGCCAGGGAATCGCAGCCGCTCTTTTCCACGAATTCCACCGCCTGATCGGGGTTGGCCAAGTGCTTGCTGACATCGTCCACGCCCACCACGTGCTCCTCAATGCCGCCCAACTGGCCCAACTCCGCCTCTACCGTGACGTTGCGGGGATGAGCGTACTCGACAACCTTCTTCGTGACCGCAATATTCTCCTTGAAGGGAAGGGCCGAGCCGTCGATCATCACCGATGTGAATCCGTCATCCACGAACTGCTTGCAGGTCTCGAACGTGTCGCCGTGATCGAGGTGCGTGGCGATTGGAATGCCGGGGTTTTCCTTGACGACTACATTGATGATGGCCATCAGATAGCTGTTTTTGGCGTAATCCCGAGCGCCCTTCGATATCTGCAGAATCAGGGGGGCCTGCTCCTGCGCCACGGCGTCCGCGATGCCCTGCGTGATCTCCATGTTGTTCACGTTGAAGGCACCGATTGCGTAGCCATGTTTATAGGCCATTTCGAACATTTTCCTCGTGTTCACCAACGGCATAGTCTGCTCCTAATCAAAATCCCGTATCAATCGCCACAGGCGAAAGCCCGGCCCTCAGACAAGATACAGAGAGCCCAGGAGTCCATACACCTTTCTCCGTGGCCGCTATTTTAACAAATCCGCCGGCCGGTGTGGTCTACATTTTCTCTAATATATCGTCTCGGAGGCCCCTAACCCAATATATCGTCGCAGACCGAGGCCCAATTCCGGCAAGCCCTCCGGCCACAAGCTCATGACGAAGCGTTCATCGCCCAGAGACTCATCCACGCTGAGCGTGAAAGCGAAATTCAGCCTGTTGTACTTGCGAATCAATGTTATATCACTTCGGATGCCCGCTCCATAGTCAAAATCGTACTGCTCAGAGAAAACCAGCGTATAGCGAGGGTCCAGGACGTAGGTGACGGCGAAGGTAACGGCGTTTGAGCCGTGCTGACCCAGGCCGTTGTCCACGTCCCGCAGATACCGGCTGCCGATAAAATAGCTCAGATTCGGCCAGACGAGGCGTGAAAAGCCCACATCCAACTGCTTGACAGCCCCGCTCTGCATGTCCAGATAGATATCCCCCAGCACGGACGTGGTTTCGCTGGCTCTCCAGGTCATGGCGGTGCTGGCATAGTTGCGGCGAGGCCCGAAAAGGGTGCTTGTGCGCCTGTCGAGAGGCGGGACCTGGTTGCCTAGCCGGTTGACCAGGGGGATGAACGGATCGTTCCAGATGAACTGGTCGGGTCCGGCCGTCTCCTCGCCCGGCTCGCCCACCCACACGAAATCCGTGTCCATCGCCAGCCAATCCACCGCTCGCTGGCGTCCCTCGGGTCCACGCTTGGTCTGCCAGCGCTGCGCGATGCCCAAATCCAGAGTGTCGCGCTGCTCGGCGACGGCATCGCTCTGGGTGTACGCGACGGCCGTGAGACTCGGCCGGATCGTGTGCCGCAACTGGTGAAGGTCCCATAATCGCGACTCGACGTCCGGATAAATCCGCCAGAACGGCTCCGTGGACATCCGCACGCCCGCTTCGCCGATCCAGATCCCGTCTCTGTGCTCGGCCGGCCCCTCATCGAGCGTCTCCCGGAACCCCGTCCCGCTGTCATAGCCGACCGTGCTCGCGACAAAAGGCACCACCTTCGAGCTGCCCACCGGCAGCGGCATATCCACCTCATTGCGGCTCTGCAGGAATGTGAAGGTGTCCTCCGGCAGATCTGCCGGCTTGGTCGGAACTTCCGAGCTGAGGCGATACCGAAGCCGGCTCGCCTGGCTGTCGCTAAAGAACACAAGGCGGTCGTCGAGGAACGACTGCCCCGTCCAGTGGTATTCGGCGCTGGGCAGCTCCTCGACCTGGCTGAGAAAATCGTCGATGCGCACTTTGCCGAGGAAGGCCAGGGCACGGTTGTCCTCGATGTGCTTGAGGTGCAGCAGCGTCTCCTGCTCCTTGCCGACGTAGAACTCGCGGCGGTAGTACTGTTCGAGGAAGTTCTTGTCGGAGAGGTAACTGGCCTCGGCGGTCAGTTGCCAATCGTAGGGCAGGTACTGGCGATGCTGGAACTCGAATCGGCCGCGGGTGTCTTCGGGGACATCGATGTTCTTTCGCGTGCGGCCGAGCCGATCTTTGCCGTGATCCTCGATGATGTACCCCAGGACGTGGCCGAAACAGTCCTCGCGCTGGTAATCGACGCCCACACCCCCGCCCGGACCACGCTTGTCGTAATAATCCAGGAACAGCGTGCTGTCGGTCCCCTCCGGCTGCCGCAGGCCGAGCAGGCGGTTCAGGAACCACTGCGTCTCCAGGGACGTGCCGAACGTGCTGTCGTGTCCCGCGTGAATGCTCTTCAGAGGCGTCGCCGGGTCCAGAAGATTGGTGCGAAACGACGGCAGCTCCAGGAGGGTCGCATCGTAGTACTTGAACCGGACGCCCTTCATCTCCGCCGTATAGCTGTTCTCCGGGATCGTCTCATTCGGCTCCACTTCCTTGATCCGGTCCATCACCCGGACTTTGGAGGCCTCCACCGAGAGCTGCGGCGTCCAGAATTCGCTCGTCGTCACGCTGGCGTCGTTCGCCTCGAACCGCGTGTCAGATAGTTGCCGCAGCTCTCCGGCACGGACATAGACCGGGAGATTGCGGGACGCGTCGAAGCTGCGCATGACGGCATTTCTGACCAGGCCCCGCTTGTTCTGAAGGTCGTAGTAGAGTTCTTTGGCATGGACCGTGCGCTGCCCCTCCGTCAGCAGCACGTCCCCTGCGACGTAAATCTCACTGACTCCCTCCTGCTGCGTGGGCGACACGCCCGCCGACTGGTCCGTCTTGCCGGTCGGGTGCCGCCACAGGACGAGCGTGTCCGCCTGCAACTCGACGATCTGCGGTTGATTTGTTCCCTCGGCCTGCTCCTGCCACCAGACATAGACTCGGCCGATCATCGTGATGATTTCGGCGCTGTCGGTCTTGCTCATCTCAAACGTGGGCGCCACGTCACCCTGCCAGCCGATGCTGACGGTGTAGTTGACCGGCGGTCGGCTGCCCGCTTGCTTCTTGCTTGCCGGCGCGGTCTTCGCCGACGATACGGGTACGTCCGCGGCTGGCGGCTTCTCCCAGGCGGCCTTGCCAAACGCCGCGACAGCACCCTTGTACAAGGGCAGATCATACGGACTGCTGGTTTCCCGGGACTCGGCCGTGACGAAGACCTCGCCGCGGAAGCTCGCCTTCACCACTACGGCCTGCCCCCGTTCGATCACAACTTCTTTTGTCTTAAGGCCTTGCGCGTCGCCCGCCCGGCCGCCGGAGACATGGTCCTTCAGGTAGACCTGGACGTCGTACTGCGTGACGGCGTCATCCGGCGAGCCCTTCGTCCGGATCCAAACGACGGCGCTGTCGCTGCCCCACTGATGGCCGGCAAGGACCATCGAGAAGCCGTGCTGGAAGACCAGCAGTTGGCTGCCGGTGTCTGCCTGGTGACTGACGAGGTCTTGGGCGGCGAGGTGCAGGTCCTGGCTCTGCCACTGTCGGCGCATAGCCCGAGCTTGTCCATCACCCCGCCCGGACGGCACACCCGCCTCCCCGCCGCCGGCCAACAGAAGTGTCCCTGGCGTCAGGAGCAGCGTGCCCGCCATCAGCAGTGCGTATCGCATAGGGCGATTATCTCGTCACTGACAGTTCACGACCCCCACCCGACTACGTCGCACGAGATTATAGCCGCAAAGGCCGGCAACGCCACCAAAAATCGAACCGCCCGTTTCTCCGTTGATTTCGCGCCGCACGGTGGGTATAAATACTCTAATAGAATGAACAGGCGGGATAGGTGACTACGGGATGGATTATGGCCCAACGTGATTACTCCGAGCGTCAGTTAGACATTATCTCCCGGTACTATTCGCAACTGGACACCATCATGCTGCACAAGCTGCAGGCGCTGGTCAGCGAGTTGTATGTGGCCGACAGCGACGCCAAGAAGAGCAGGCTCTGGCAGAGGGTCCACAAGGCCATGATCAAGCTGAATGTCCCGCAGCCTATCATGGATCACATCATGGGCGTCAAAGACGCGGAGGTCCTGGCCAAGAACCTCCAAGACTGGCTCGCCCACGCCGGCGCAAAGCGGTGATGACAATGGAGACGAACATGACGCAAGAGTTTCCGCCTTCGGCCAAGGTCTACCCGACCGACAACCTGGGCAAGTTCAGCATCCTCGACATGCTCAAGTACTTTGAAGAGCACGGGGCCATGCGGGTCTCCGACCTGCACATCAAGGTCAATGCCCCGCCCACCTACCGGATCGACGGCGACCTGGTCAAGCTCAAGGGCCCGAAAGTCACGCCGGAAGTCGCCAAGCAGTTGATCTTCCCCCTCTTGAAGGAGCACAGCCAGCAGAAACTGCAAGCGGAGCATAGCGTCGACGGTTCCTACCGCATGAGCTCGCTGCAATTCCGGATCAACGTCTTTTACGACAACGACGGGCTGGCGGCGGCCATCCGCGCCCTGGCCCTCGATGTCCCCGATATCGAGAGCATCGGCTTTCCCAACGATGCCTGGAAGGACATCATCGGCCGCAAGCAGGGGCTCGTCCTGCTCACCGGCATCACCGGCGCCGGCAAATCCACCACGATCGCCTCACTCATCGGGCGAATCAGCGACAAAAGCGCCTCCAGAATCATCACGGTCGAGGACCCCATCGAGTACATCCTGCCGCAGAAGTACTCCTTGGTCTCCCAGCGGGAGGTCGGGCGGGACGTCAAATCGTTCCACGACGGCCTCAAGGAGATGATGCGCGAAGACCCCGACATCATCTTCGTCGGCGAAATGCGCGATTCCGAGACCATCGCGATGACGCTCATGGCCGCCGAGACGGGACATTTGGTCTTCTCCACCCTGCACACGCGGGACGTGACCGGCTCGATCACGCGCATCCTCGACTACTTCCCCGAGGGCCGGCAGTCGGAAGTGAGGAACCAGCTCTCCCTCGGGCTGGCCTACGTCGTCAGCCAGAAGCTCATCCCTCGCAAGGACGGACAAGGCCGGCTCGTCGCCATGGAGATTCTCAACAACAACTACGCCTGCGCCAACCTCATCCGCACCGGCAAGATCGAACAACTGTACTCGCAACTGCAGACCAAGACGAAGGACAAGCCCGACGAGAAGATGATCACCCTGGAGAAGCACCTGTCAATGCTGGTCAAGGCCGACAAGATCGACCTGCTCGAAGCCCAGAAATGGGTCAACGACCTCAAGGCCTTTGTGGACTGCATGCAGCGGGATTGACATGCGCTATGACGATCGAGTTCAACTGTCCCAACTGCGGCGCGCTGATCGCGTTTGACAGCAAGTACGCCGGCCGACGGGCGAAATGCCTCACCTGCGGGCAGAAGCTCATCATTCCCGCCACCAGTTTCGAGAAAGCGGAGAAGGTCAAGCCGCCGGCGGAGCCCAAGGGTGAGCCGACGCCGGGCTTCTATCGAGCCGTCTTTATCGATACCTGGAAGATATTCATCCACCCGAAGAGCGTCACTCCGCTGGCGTTCGTCATAGCCGTGGTGTGCTTCAAGTTCTTTCTCGCGCAGGCCTGCTGCCTGAAGTATGTCGCGAGCGTCGTCATCTGGGGTTGGCTGTTCGGCTTCTACCTGAACCTCATCTATGATACCGCGTACGACGAGGACGTGCTGCCGGAGATTCACCTGGGGTCCGCGCTGGAATTCGTCTGGAATATCC
>Ga0315280_10012726_pt1 | contig 10118 bp, 8 predicted proteins | sample YL17G06_40_MG_FD_203697 | JGI IMG/M metagenome (GOLD analysis project Ga0315280, IMG submission 203697) | Sediment microbial communities from Yellowstone Lake, YNP, Wyoming, USA - YL17G06_40 | ecosystem: Environmental > Aquatic > Freshwater > Lake > Sediment | place: USA: Wyoming | collected...
GGGGAGCTGCCAATGGTGCGGCGCGGCGATGGCTACTGGATCGCCCGGATGCGCCTGCCGGCGGGGGAGTTCAAGTTCCGCTACTGTGCTGACGGGGAGTGGTTTACGGACTTCGCGGCCTTCGGCGTGGAGCCCGGCCGGTTCGGGATGGACAGCGTCCTGCTCGTTCCGCCCCGCACGATCCAGATTCCTCTGCCGGCCGTCCCGCCCACCGCCGCCGCCGCGTGACATTCGGTCGCTACCGTATAACGGGTCAGGCGATATGCTCGCCTCAGGGGCCCCCGAGGAGGGGCTTTTCTCTTTGCCCCGCGGGGTCGGCAACCCTGGGCGGTCGGTCACTCAATTAGCACCAGGCCGAAATAGTGCTGCGGGTCGCGGCGGGTGCGGACGACGTTGATGGTGAAGCCGTGCCTGCGGGCGGTGGCGTAGACGTCGATTCCGACGGCCTCCATCGACGGCCGGGCCAGGTCGGCGTGCCGGCAGCCTTCCTCCAACGGGCACGTGCGGCAGAGGTAGCATGGCCCGGCCCCCAAGCCCAGGGCCTTGTAGTAACCGGCAAGAAAGATCTCCCGCTCCAGGGCTACGGCTATCTCCTTGGCCTTGTGTGGCGGGGACTCGAACAGCACGGCCCGGGTGTACCCGTCGAGCATCTTCCGCGTCTCGCCGGGCGTGGGCGTATGCGGCGGGCAGACCAGAGAGCTGTTGTAGCCGTCGCAGCCGAAGCGGCACTTCCAGCGGACCCACTCAGCCGTCACCACGGTCGAGGGGCGAACGATCTTGGCGCCCGGCGCCCCGCGCTTCAGGGCCATCTGCACGATCTGCTTGTTGCTCAGGGGCGGCTGCGGGCGCGATGTCCGCGTGCGTCTTGGCATTGGTCTATAAACACCTCACAGAATGAACCACACGGACGCAAAGACAATGTCAAACGTTCAATGTCCAATGCCAAATGATGCGCGCCACCTTCCCGTGGGGACACGGCCGCTTGGCACCGCCATTTGGCATTTGGCATTAAGCATTTGGGTTCTATTCGTGGATCTCCACGATGTCCTTGTCGTGCAGGGGCTCGGTGCGGTGAATCTGCTGGCCGGCGAATCGGCCGTCGCCCCAGATGCGGGCGAACTTCATCTTCTCGGGCAGCTCGCGGTGGATCTGGCGTGCCAGGTCCTCGACGGTCGCGCCGGCCGGCAGCGTGAATGGCCTGTCGCGGTCGGGGGGCTTGCCCGGCTGCTTGGTATAGACGCGGATGACGGCAAGCATCCGCCATAGCCGCTCGGCCAGGACGTCCAGTCCCTCGCCGCTGAGGGAACTCACCGGGCAGACGTCGACCTTGCCGCGGTACAGCTCAGCCAGCGCGGCAACGTTCTCGCGCGGGGCGATGTCCACCTTCGTCGCTATGACAATGCCGCAGTGGGCGCCGGCGGCGTCGGGCGGCAGTTGGGCGCGTGGCACCGAAAAGAGAGTAATCCCCTTGCCGCCCAGCAGGCCCAGCATGGTCTCGGCCTGCTCGAGGGGGTCGGCAGCGGCGTCGACGACGAGGCAGACGATGTCTGCGGCGCGTATCGTGCCCAGCAGTCCGCCCGGCAGGTTCTCGGGGGTCACCGGCGGGGTGTCCACCAGCTCGATCTGCACGTCGTGGTACTTCCACATGCCGGGCACCGGGACGGCCGTGGCGAAGGGGTAATCGGCCACCCTCACCGCCGCCTTTGTGGTGGCGGCCACCAGCATGCTCTTGCCGACGTTTGGCAGGCCCACCAGCACCACCTGCCCGGCCCCGCCCCTGGGCACGTGGAACGGGTCGAAGCCCTTGGCGTGGACCTTCTTGGCGGCGGCCTTGGAGAGCTGGCTGATGCGCCGCTTGATGTCCGCCTGCATCTTCTCGGTCCCCTTGTGCTTGGGGATCGTGGCCAGCATCTCGCGCAGGGCGGACAGCCTCTCCTGGTCGTCGGCGGCTTGGCGGAGCCTCTCTTCGGCCCGTTCGTAGTCTGGCGTGAGATTGGCCGGCATCGTTCATCCAAGCAGAAGGGAAGCGCCAACACACTACGCAACTGGGGTATCACAGACAAGCCCCAACGGCCGCGGGAGGCCCGGCGTCCGGGGAAGGACACGCGGCGAGGGTGAAGCCCCGTGCACGGCGCGGGGATAGCCGGTCCAGAATCCCCCGGCGGTACCGGGGGCTGCCCCAGCGAGGCGCAAGCGCCTTGTACGGGCGCGTACATTCTGCTATCTTGCCGACTTCCGGGAGCAGGAAGCATGGCCGAAAGAGCCGGACAAACCGACAACAGCGCGGCCGACCAGGTCGCCTACGCGCTCATCACTCCATACAGTCTCTACAAGAGCCGCACGGGCGGCATCATCGGCCGGCTGCTGGCCCACGCGCGGCTGGAGTTCGTCGCGGCCAGGATGTATGTATTCTCCGATGCCTTCGTCGACGCCTACAAGGAGATCATCTGTCCCGCCGGCACGGACCCGGCGATCAGGCAGGCGTGGATGAAGTACATCGACGAGTCGCTGCGGCGGAAGAACCCCTGGGGCTTCCTGCCGCGATGCATGCTGCTGCTGTTCCGCGGGCGCAACGCCGTGCGGCACCTGAAGGACGACGTGATCGGTGGCTTCACCGAGCACCCGGTGGGCGATACGATCCGCGGCACGTACGGCGACTTCATGCGCGACGAGGCCGGCAAGATACGCTACTTCGAGCCAGCCGTCATCACCTGCCCCGATCCCAAGCTCAACGACGAGCACCTCAAGCTGTTCGCCGACTACGCCGTGTCGGACGGCGGCATGCTTGCCGGGCGGATCACATACGATCAGCCCAACGTGCAGATCTCGCTGGTCATGCTCAAGCCCGACAACTTCTACCGCCCCAGCCGCCGACCGGGCAACATCATCGACACGTTCAGCCTGACCGGGCTGCGGATAGTCGCCGCGAGACTTTTCAACATGACCGTGGCCCAGGGCGAGGAGTTCTACGCCCCGCTCAAGGGCCTATTCGTCTCCCGCCTGCGGGGCAACGTTACGAGGGAGGTTTATCAGCGGCTGCACGACTGCTTCACCTTCCCGTTCACCATGGCCGACGCCGAGTGCCTTGCCGAGCGGCTGGCCGACCGCAACGCCACGGCCGAGTTCAACAAGATCGTGGAGTACATGACCGGCGTGAACCCCGAGGACGTCACCGATCCAGCCGAGAAGGCCACCGCCAGCAGGACCAAGTGCCTGGCCATGCTCTACGAGGGCCCCGAGGCCATCGAGAAGATACGGACCGTGCTCGGCTCGACCGACCCTCTCAAAGCAGAACCCGGCACGGTCCGCAGCGACTTCGGCCGCGACCTCATGCGCAACGGCGCCCACGCCAGCGACACTGCCGAGAGCGCCCTGCGAGAGCGCCGGATCGTCGGGCTGGTCAAGACCGAGGCCGGCACGTGCGACGTCTCGGAGATCATCAACAGCTACCTCCACCGACCCAAGTAGACCCGTGCCGCTAGGGATCGACATCCTCGTCACCGCCCCGCTTGAGACCAACACCTACGTGCTTCGCGCTGGCGGGGAGTGTTGGGTGGTCGATCCGGGCCTGAGCGGGGAGCTGATGGGCCTGCTCGGCCGACAAGCCCCGCCCCCGACGAGAATCCTGCTGACCCACGGCCATGGCGACCACATCGCCGGGGTCGGGGAGCTGAAGGCGGCGTTTGCGGGCATCCTGCTGTGCTGCCCGGCGGCCGATGCCGAGATGCTAACCGACGCGGAGAAGAACCTCTCAGCCCCCTTCGGCTTTGACATCACGGCCGACATGCCCAATGAGTTGGTTCAGCCGGGGCAGACCTTGGCGATGGGTGAGCTTACCTGGAAGGTGCTGGACACCTCCGGCCATTCGCCGGGCGGCGTGAGCTACTACTGCGCCGGCGCCGGCGTGGTGCTGGTCGGAGATGCGCTCTTTGCCGGCAGCATCGGGCGGACCGACATCCCCGGCGCGTCGGAGGCGGTGCTGCTTGCGAACATCAAGTCGAACCTGCTCTCGCTGCCGGAGGAGACGCGCGTGCTCCCCGGCCACGGTCCGGCGACCACGATAGGCCGCGAGAAACGCACCAACCCGTTCCTGGTCGGCATTGTCGGCAGGGACGGTACAGCGGGGCGTGGGGCGCCGCACGGAGGCGCGTGTTGACCCCGGGCGCCGGCGCGCGTAGGCTTCTGCAAGGCGCGTTGCGACGCAAGGTTGACCCTAGGCCGCTGCCTGAGGAGACATAACGTGGCCGTGATTGACATACACACGCACGCCTTTCCCGACGAGCTCGCCCCGCGGGCCATCGCCAGCCTGGAGGCCGAGTGCCCCTGGCGGGCCGTGGCGCCGGGCACGGTCGACGCACTGCTGCGGTCGATGGATGAATCCGGCGTGGAGACGGCGGTGCTGTGCACCATCGCCACCAAGCCCGACCAGCCCAAGAAAATCCTGGCCTGGTGCGACAAGATACGCTCGCGGCGGATCGTGCCGCTGCCGTCGGTGCACGCCGACACGCCCGACGCCGCCGGCTGGGTGAAGCGGTTCGCCGAGGCCGGTTACGTCGGCATCAAGCTGCACCCGATGTACCAGAGCACCGCCGCCGACGACCCCAGGCTGGACGCCGTCTACGGCGCGGCCGCCGAGGCCGGCCTGTTCGTGGAATGTCACTGCGGCCTGGACATCGCCTACCCCCCCGATGACGACAGGGCGGCCCCTCGGCGATATCGGGCCGTGCTGGATAGGATCCCCCACCTGACGCTGATCGCCACCCACCTGGGCGGCTGGCGGATGTGGGAGGAGGTGGAGAGCCACCTTCTCGGGCAAGACGTCTACATGGAGACTTCCTTCACCTTCAGCGAACTGGGCCTGGAGCGGGCAGCGGACATGATCCGCCGGCAGGGCGTCGACCGCGTGCTGTTCGGCACAGACTGGCCCTGGGCAGCCCAGGCCGGCGAGCTGGAGCGCGCGAGGCAACTGCCATTGGAGCAAGACCAGATCGAGGCCGTCCTCCACCGCAACGCCGAGATGCTGCTGCGACTGTGAACCTTCCCGCCCCCGTTCTGCCGTTGCCCGATCCTCCCCACGGCAGGCGCGATGGTCTAAGCGCGCCAAACGTGGTAGAGTGTCTCGTCGTCTGTAGCTCATACCTGTGACACCGCCCGGGGGTAGAGGAGTGTGACGATGCGTGCCGGAGGGCGTCTGGCGGCCACCGTCGCGATATTCCTTGCGGTATTGCCGGGCGTCGCGGCGGCCGAGCAGGTGTATGACGCCGCCGGGTGGGTGAAGTTCGGCTGCACCACCTATCCGCTCAACCGCTCCTCATCGCCGACGGGCAGCGGCGCGCAGGACCCAAACCTCGTGTACGACCCGCTCAAGGCGTGGGACACCGATCCTGTCGGCTCGCCGCACTACTTCGAGGGTTACAGGTGGGTGAAGACCACCTTCACCGACTCGGCCGCCGCAGCGACGGCCATCGCCACCGGGCAGAAGACCTACAACGGCGCGATCAACTGGAGCGACACGAACGCGGCCATCACACCGACGATCGTGGAGTACGCCCACAGCCTGGGCAAACGGACCGGGACGATCACTTCCGTCCAGTGGAGCCACGCCACGCCGGCGGGCCTGAGCAACGCGCACAATGTTTCTCGCAGCAACTACTCAGCCATCGCACTGGAGATGGTCTACGGCCACGGCGGCACGCCCGCCGTGCCCGCTGCGCCGGTCCTTGACGTGATCATGGGCTGCGGCAACCCGGACTACAACGCCAACGGCCAGGCCGTCGCCCGCCAGAACACCCGTTACGTCGGCGGCAATGACGCCTGGTACGACATGAACGATGACGGCGACGGCGTGACCTCCAGCGGCTTTGCGGTCGTCCAGACGCGCTGGCAGTTTGAGGGCCTGACCGCCGGCAAGCCCACCGGCCGATACCTCGGCGTGGCACAAAGCTACACCACGCTCCAGCAGGACCGCAGCGGGTACTCCTCTTCCGACGTGCCGTACAGCGACCCATTCAACAGCAACGTACCCTCGTTGGCGACGATGACGCGGGCCGCTTTGAACGTGCTGGACCAGGAGCCAAACACGGGCTTTTTTCTGCTCGTTGAGGGCGGGGCGGTTGACTGGGCCAACCACCACAACCAGCTCGCCCGGATGATCGAAGAGCACATCCAGTTCAACGACGCCATCAGCGCGGTGGACGGGTATCTCTCCGCCGATGGCGGCGCGGGAACTGCCGGCAACAACTGGTCCAACACGCTGGTCGTCGTGACGGCTGACCACGACTGCGGCATGCTCTGGGGGGCGGACTCCTCATCGGTTGCCTTCGACCCGCTGGTGAACCGCGGCGCAGGCACCATGCCCCTGGCGAAGTACCAGTCGGGCGATCACACCAACAGCCTCGTGCCGCTGTACGCCAAGGGACCGGGCAGTGAGCTTTTCGCCGGGTCAGTGGACGGGACGGACGGGGAGATGGTCGCCCGCTTCGGCCTGTGGCAGGGGTTCGACGGACGCTACGTGGATGACACTGACATCTTCGCCGTCATGAAGCAGGCCTATGATAGCGGCACGAAGAACGTCATCCTGATGATCAGCGACGGGGCGGGCTTCAACACCTGGACAGCCACCACGATGTACCAAGAAGGCCCCAAGCCAGGCGACGCCAACCGCGACAACAGGGTTGGCACCGGCGACCTGTCAATCATGGCCGGCAACTGGCTCCAGAGCGGCAAGGTCTGGGAGCAGGGCGACTTCACCGGCGACGGTGTCGTCGACACCGGCGACCTCGCGCTGATGGCTGCTAACTGGCTGTGGTCTGGCCAGGTCCTCCTGGCTCTGCCGGGTGGGGCGATACCCGAGCCGGCGATGATGACATTGCTGACCGTCGGCGGGGTCATGCTGATCTACAACAGGCGCTGATGGACGCCGGGACGTGGGCGGGGGCGGGGCCGCGGGGATGTCTTCTTCTCGAGCTCGTCAAGGACCGGCTGCCCCGGCTGGGCGAAATCCCTCCGCAGAGCCCTAGAGATGAATATAGCGTTTGACTTGGTTTGGGCGGCACTTATAATCTCGTCGCCAAGAAGTGGGACCTGCACATGGATCGCTCTACGAGGAAGTGATGAAGGACCATCCACTCTGCGGCGGCGTGAACTGGCGCCTGGTGATTGCCGGCGCGGCGGTAGTCGTCGCCCTCTGCTGGCAGGCCGCCGCGGTCGAGTACGTGCACGAGGACGTCCGCATCTCCGGCCAGGAGGTGTTTACCTTCACCGACGCCGACCAGGCGGTCACCGTCGTGGTGGGGGACTTCCGCATGACCGTGGGCGAGCGCACGCTCAGCGGGCGCGACGCGGTGGTGTGGATCGAGACCACGATGGTTGGCGCCACGCCGCACCACGACATCAAGGTCTACATCGAAGGCGATGCCCAGGTCACCGAGCCGTCGGGCGCCACGACGACCGACAAGACCATGCTGGTGACCGTCCACACCGACGGGCGGATTCGGACGGCCGAGCAGGTCGTCGAGCGGGACCTGAAGGACTTTCCCCTCTATCAGCGCGCGGTGGAGGCGCGGAAGGCGGCTGAGTCGCCGCCTGCTCTGCCTGGGCCTGCGGCCGCGCCGGGCCCGTCGTCGGCCCCTGCGGCCGGCGAGATGCCTCCTCCGGTCGAGCCGAGCGCCGTCAGCGAGCCCGCGGCCAGAGAGGCTGCTGCGGTCGGGCCCGAAAGGCCTGCCCTGCGCGAACAGCCGCCCAAGCCAAGCCCGCCCTCCCCGCCGCAAGTCGTCGACTTCCACTACGATCATCTGACCTACACCCACACCGGCGAAGGGGAACAGGCCGAGCCGGTCGTCATACTGAGGGGCCACGTCCGCATCACGATGGGCAGCCCGGAGAGCGAGCTGTTCCTTGAGCTGAGCAGCGACTCAGCGGTCGTCTTCCTCCGCAAGGCCGAACGAGGGGCCGAGAGAGAATCGCGCACGCTCATGAGGGGTCTGAGACTGCCCAGCCTCGAAGCCGGCCTGGAGCTGTACGGGGTCTACCTGGAAGGCGACGTGGTCATATCGCGCGGCGAGCGGACGTTCCGCGCGCCGGCGGCCTACTACGACCTGGCCGCCGACCGTGCCATCGTCGTCGACGTCGTGTTCCACAGCGTCCAGGAGCAGCGGAACATACCTATATATGTAAGGGCGCGGGAGGCCCGGCTGTTGTCGGCCCGCGAGATCCACTTCCGCCACGCCAAGGTCTCCAGCAGCGAGTTCTACACGCCCTCGTACCACATCGGCGCGAGCACGGCGTACCTGATGGACACCACGCCGTATGACGAGAAGGGTGAGCGTCTCGGCCCGCAGAGCTGGCAGGCGGAACTGAAGAACGTGACGTTCAACGTGGCAAACGTGCCTTTCCTCTACTGGCCATATGAGAAGACCGACTTCACCCAGGGACACACCGCGCTTCGAAGGATCCAGGTCGGGCGCAACGGCAATTACGGCTTCGGCGTGGAGACGCAGTGGAACCTGTTCCGCCTGCTGGGGGTCCTTGCCCCCGAAGGCCACTCTGCCAAGCTCGAGCTGGACTGGTACGAGCGCGGCGGGTTCGGCGGCGTCGAGGGCGACTACACCAGGCCGAACTACAGTGGGTATTGGCTCGCGTACGGGCTGCTCGACCGCCGCAAGAAAGACGACTTCGGCACGGAGCGGGAAGGCATCAAGGCCCCGCCCGAGCGCGGCTGGCTGCTGATGCGGCACAAGCAGATACTGCCGGAAAACTGGGAACTCCAGTTCGAGTTGAGCTATCTGTGTGACAGGAATTTCCTGGAGGCGTTCTTCCCGGCTGAGTTCTTCTCCGGCAAGGAGCAGGAAACGCTCGTTTACGTCAAGAAGCAGCAGGACAACTGGGCCCTGACCGGCCTGCTGCAATATCGCCTCAACCGCTTCGACACGCAGACGGAATCCTGGCCCGAGGTGGCCGGCTACCTGATCGGCCAGCCGCTGCTGGCCGACAAGGCGACGCTGTTCAGCGAGGCGCGGGCGGGTGCCAAGAGGTGGCGGCCCGACAATGCCGCCAAACTTGACGACAGCGACGTCTTCGCGCGATTTGACACGCGCGATGAGTTGGACCTGCCCGAGCATCTCGGCCCGGTGAACCTGGTGTCGTACGCCACCGGCAGGGCCACGTACTGGAGCGACGCGCCATACGCTGACAGCCAGTGCCGGCCCTACGGGCAGATCGGCCAGCGGATCAACACGCACGTCTGGCGAGTCTACGATGGCGTCCACAGCGACCTGTGGGACCTCAACCAGCTCAAGCACATCATCACGCCGGAGGCGACGGTCTTCGCCTCCGACACCGGCGGGGTCGGGCCGGACGACGTTTACCCAATCGAGGGCGGCATCGAGCAGCACCTGATGCGCCTCGGCGGGGCGGGTTTCGGCGTCCGCCAGCGGCTTCAGACCAAGCGCGGCGGCCCGGGGCAGCAAAGAATCGTGGACTGGATGCGGCTGGCCATCACAGCCGGGTTCTTCGACGACGACGGGCAGGACCGCCGCACATCCGGCGGGGACTTCTTCTGGTATCGCCCGGAATACAGCCTGCCGCGGGACTTCGTCAACGGCCAGTACGAGTGGCAGATATCCGACACGACGCTGCTGCTCAGCGACGTGAACTATGACACGCAGCGCGGCGTCATGGGCCAGGCCAGCACCTCACTCGCCGTGCAGCGCGACCCTCGACTGCGCTACCTGATAGGCTGGCGGTATCTCAAGGACCTGGATAGCTCGCTGGCGACCTTTGGCTTCAACTACAAGATCAGCCGCAAGTACTCCTTCAGCTTCTTCGAGCAGTACGACATGGACTTCGACGGCGGCCGCAACGTCGCCACGAGCCTGTCGATCGTCCGGCAACTGCCGCGATGGTTCGCCGCCGTCACCGTGACCTACATCGGCGGCCGGGCCGAGGGCAACGACATCGGCATCATGCTCACGCTCTGGCCGGAGGGCGTGCCAGAGTTCCGCCTGGGCGGCCCAGCCATGTCACTCCTCAGCAGCAGCAGACGGAATTAGTCCGGTAGGGTGCCCAGGTTCCTGCCACGGTGAGATTCTGCACGCGGGAGTCAGGGTTTTGCCTTGAGG
>Ga0315280_10012727_pt1 | contig 10118 bp, 14 predicted proteins | sample YL17G06_40_MG_FD_203697 | JGI IMG/M metagenome (GOLD analysis project Ga0315280, IMG submission 203697) | Sediment microbial communities from Yellowstone Lake, YNP, Wyoming, USA - YL17G06_40 | ecosystem: Environmental > Aquatic > Freshwater > Lake > Sediment | place: USA: Wyoming | collected...
GAAAAGGCTGGCGAATAACCTTTTAAGAAAAGGTTAACGAAAATAACTTTTGGTGAAACTTTTTGGTAAAAGTTTCTTTTGATCAAACTTTTTGGTAAAAGTTTGATATAATATCTTTAAAATCAATAGAATAAGAGAGTATAGTGGTTGGGTACGATGCCTATAGTCAGAATAGATATGTGGTCTGGTTATAGTGACGAGGAAAAGACTACTTTGATAGAAAGCGTGGCAAACACTGTTGCTAAGTCTCTTGAGATTTCAAAGGAGCATGTGACAGTTATCCTGAATGAAATACAACGGGATTAATGAGAAGTCAAAAAATGAAATATCATGTAAAAGATATAAAGCTCGCTAATAAAGGAAGGCTTAAAATCGAATGGGCAGAAGACCATATGCCTGTTTTGATGAAAATCAAGGAAAACTTCAGAAAGGAAAAACCTTTAAAGAATATCAAAGTAGGATTTGCACTGCATGTCACAAAAGAGACAGCTGTCTTAGTAAGGACTCTTGTTGCAGGCGGTGCAAAAGTATCCATAACGGGATGCAATCCGTTATCAACCCAAGATGACGTTGCTGCTGCCTTAGCTAAGGATAATATAAATGTATTTGCCTGGCGTGGTGAAACTGTTGATGAATATTATAGAAACATCAATAAGGTTTTGGACTTTAAGCCAGTGATAACAGTAGATGATGGAGCTGACTTGATTTTCACTGTTCACAAGAAGAGAAGAGAGTTATTAGAAAATATAAAAGGTGGGTGTGAGGAGACTACAACGGGAATTATAAGACTGAGATCTATGGAAAAAGATAATGCCTTAGAATATCCTGTGATAGCAGTAAATGACTCCAACACAAAATATCTCTTTGATAACAGATATGGAACAGGTCAATCCACAATAGATGGAATTTTAAGGTCAACAAGTGTATTATTTGCTGGTAAGACTGTTGTGATATCTGGTTATGGTTGGTGCGGTAGAGGAATAGCCATGAGAGCTAGAGGTATGGGATCTAATGTAATAATAACTGAAGTGGATCCAGTGAGAGCTTTGGAAGCTTTGATGGACGGTTATAGGATAATGACAATGAATGAAGCTTCAAAAATTGGAGATATTTTCATAACAGCCACTGGCGACATAAACATTATAAACAAAGAGCACATCAAGAATATGAAGAATGGTTCTATATTAGCCAATAGCGGTCACTTCAATGTCGAGATAAACATAGAGGACTTGAAAAGTTTGGCAACGTCCAAAAGGATCATAAGGAATAATGTTGAAAAATATACTTTGAAAAATAACAAGACAATTTACCTTTTGGCAGAGGGCAGGCTTGTGAATCTGGCCGCTGCTGAGGGACATCCATCTGAGGTAATGGACATGAGCTTTGCAAATCAGGCACTTGCTATTAAATACATAATCGAGCATGACCTAGAGCCCGGAGTTCATGTGATGCCAAAGGAGATTGATGATGCCGTAGCAGACTTGAAATTAAAAACCATAGGCATTAAAATAGATACTCTTAGTGAAAGACAAGAGAAGTATTTAAAAAGCTGGGAAGAGGGAACATAATATGGAAGAAAAAAATGTTTTGATTGGCGATTATATAGGTACAATAGAGGAATTTGTTCCTGGAGAAGGGACTTATTCTGAAGACGGTAAGATATATGCCGCTAGTATCGGAAAGGTAGTTGTAGACAGAGAAAAGCATGTTGCCAGTGTAGAAGGAAAAACACTAGCGCAGATTAAAGTAGGACATATGGTATTTGGTGAAGTATTTAGGATTAGCAACAATGCAGTTGTGGTTTCAATTTCCAAAATCAAGGGAATTAAGGGCATAGTGGACATCAAAGCAGGCATATATGTATCAAATATCGCTGATAGCTATGTAGAAAGGCCAGAGGACATGTTTGGCATTGGCGATATTGTAAAAGCAAAGGTTATAAAGATAGAGCAGGGCTTAGTAGATCTATCAACTAGAGGAGACCTTGGAGTCGTAAAGGCATTTTGTAAAAGATGTAGGTCAGAATTGATAAAATCTACAAAATCGTATAATAAAATGGAATGTCCATCTTGTGGCCATATAGAATCCAGAAAGATATCAAAAGATTATGGTAATGTATCGGAAATTTAGGTGATATTATGAATTTTAAAATTATTGAAAATAAGAAGAACTCTTTGGAGATAGAATTTGATGACAAAGGATTGCCAAATATGCTCTTAATGGCTTTGAATGAGAACGGTGTTGATGCTTATACTTATGAGCCACATCCGCTATTGCAAGGATATATGCTTCATATAGATGCCGAAAATCCAGCAAAAGAATTCAAAAAAGCTGTTGCAGATGTCTCTAAGAAATGGGGTGAATTAGAAAAACTGATTGAGTCCAAGATCAAGAAGTAATGATTGAGAGCCATCGAGCATAGCGACACGAAAAAGTGCAAAGCACTTTTTATGCCCAAGAACCTTTTGCCAAAAAGGTTCATCAAAAGAATCTTTTGATCAAACTTTTTGGTAAAAGTTTGAGAGCTTCGCTCTAATTCGGGAGATGGCTCATTTGGTGAACCTTTCTTATGGGTTCAAAGAAATAAAATGTCTGACAAGGAAGAAAAATCAAAAAAGGAGTTTAAAATTCATGAGACTCCAAGGAGGATGGTAGAGGACGTTCTAGTTACAAAATTTTTTAATCGTCACGCTGGACATAAACCGATGTCCCTTAAGTTACATGCCGAAGTCATAGAAGAAGAGGATTCTGTTATACTAAGAAGTGAAATTCCTGGACTTGATGAAGAGAATCTTAAAGTAGGCGCTACCATCAATAGCATTGACGTTTCCATACATACTGGAAAAGAAAGAATTCCAGTAGATGGGGAACAATTACACTCTGAAGATATTGCTTTGCACAGCTCATATGTAACGCCAGTTCCAATTGATCCTAACGGCTTGATTGTTGTTTATAAAGATGATATTCTTGAAGTAAGAGCTCCTAAGTACAGACCGAAGGAGTAAGTTTTTATTTTACAGGTATTTATATATATTCTACAATATATTTATTATAATATACTGTTACAAAATGGGTCAATACAGAAGGATAGTTGGACTATTGTTGCATGAGAAACCTGCAAAGATTATACTTGGATTAAAAGATCCTAAAAAGAGATATGCATCTGCTCTCTCAAAGGAAGCTGACTGCACGTATACACATACATTGAAGATACTCACAGAATTAGAAAAACACGGTATAGTTAAATTCAAAAAAACAGGTAGAGTAAAAGATGTGGAGCTGACTGATGTCGGAGTCGACATAGCCCACATGCTAGAGGGATTACTCAGGCATTTAGAAAAAGTCTCTGAAGAGGAATCTGTTGAATCCAAATGAGTATGATAAATTTAAAAAAATTACAATTGAGAAGGTACATAATAACAGCTCTGGCAATTCTCTCATTCTCTGGCCTAGGTGATAGTGCCGATTCTGCTGGAGGATTTCCATGGCCTATTCTTCTTCTTGGAATTACAATTGTCCTTATATTAATAACATACTCACTTCATTCTGAGAATAGAAAGCTAAAGTCTGAATTGATAAGGTATAGAGATTTTATAAGAAAACAGATGACTGAGAAGAGAATCAAAGAGGGTATGGGTCAACAAAAAATTAATGTTCCTATGAATCAATTGCCACTAGGCAAACTTGAAGAAGAACCAGAGGAGAAAAAGCTCATTAGCGAAATAAGAGGGGAGCAGATGAGAAAGAGATTCTGGGAAAAATTAGAAAAAAGCTTTGAACCTGAAGGAGAATCTGAACTGGAAAAACTAAGGGCTGAGAAGAAAAGGCTTGATGGGATGATAGAATTGACAAAATCCAAATATCATAGACGGGAGATTGATGAAACAGGTTTTAAGAATATAATAACAGAATATCAAAAACAATTAATAGAGATAGAAGCCAAGATAGGAAAGTTAGAGGAAAAGAAAAATGGATGAAAGATGCTTAACAGGTATTGAAGGTTTGGACGAATTACTTGAGGGTGGATTTCCGAAGGGAAGGACAATATTGGTATATGGTTCATGCGGAACAGGAAAGACAATACTGGCAACTCAATTTCTATACAATGGAGCATCTAAGCATAATGAACCTGGAATTCTTGTAACCCTAGAACAAAGTCCTGATGAGATAAAGAAAGATATGCTGGCATTTGGTTTTGATTTAAATAAATTAGAGTCTGAAGGAAAACTTATTATAATAGATTCAAGTCTGTCTAGAATGGGGATTGTATCAATACCAAAGGCTGAAATCCCTAAGGGTAGTTTTACTTTACTAGGAGATGAAACAAAACCAGAAAAAATCGTTGAGATAATTGTAAAAGCAGCCAGCAAGATAAAAGCAAAACGAGTTGTTATAGACAGTATTCCAGCCCTTGATTTCATGGTTGATGACAAGCAAAGAGTTAGAAAAATTTTATTGAACATGAACTATAAACTTAAGGAAGCTGGATTGACAACTATTTTAATATCAGACGTTCTTAAGGAGAGCGGCATCTCAATGTATGGAGCTGAAGAATACGTAGTTGATGGCGTTATATTTCTAAGATATGAAGTCAGCGGTGCAGATGCTGGCAGAACTTTGATAATACAAAAAATGCGCGGCAGTAAACATTCTGAGCATATACATCCTATAGAGTTCAAAAAAGGCGTTGGGATAAGGGTGATGAGTGCGTAGGTTCTTTATATATTTGATACTGTATGGCAGAGCTAATTTGTACAATTAAGGAATTTCATAAATTTGTTGGACCAAGGATTAGAAATGCTATTCAAACTCTAACAAAGAAAAGAAAGAATGAATTGAATCACATTTGTCAAATGTGCAATCAGAAAGAAGAATTAGAAGCAGCTCATATTAAAGGAAATGATAGAAAATATATTATTGAAAAAATTTTAGAAAAATATCTTGTTGACAAAAATAGAGAAATCATAAAAGTTGATTTGGACGAGGTTGAGCAAGAAATAATGTCTGCTCACAAACCTATTGATAAATATTTTAAATTTCTATGTGCTAAATGTCATACAAAATATGATTCTGAATAAAGTCAAACTACCATTTTAACTATTAGTCTCTCCTTTCTCCTTCTCCCTCTTCTTCCTAGAAGTAGAGACCAGCATGTTCCAGGCAAACGCAATTCTTTCAAGATAGTTTGAAAATGTTAATGATTCTGACAATATCAGAGCTCTGCCCTTTCCCAATCCAGCTCTTATTTCCCTTTCCCTTTTTATCAAACCAAATCTCACTAGCTTTGGAATTATCTTGTTCTCAAGGGTCGATTTGCTGTACTTGTTTTTTTCCAAAAACTCATGAATCTCTTTTTTTGTGACCCAGTCTTTTTCAAAGAGCATGGCTATAAAATCGCAGCTTACTTTGTGATACATTGGCTGATATCTTTTTGGAAAAATAAAATCTACAACTTCAGAGATATCCCATATTACAGCTTTATCAAGACCCCCCTTGTTCTTTATATGCTTACCATAGTGACTTGGCAACCACAGACTTTCAGCTGATGGAATTCCGCCGCTGGATGGTGGCTTTGGTTTTATTTGGTAGTTGATTTTTGCCATAACAAGAATTGAGAAGATAAAGAAAAATATCAACTAATCATGCTGAGCATTCCTTTAATGACAACTGTGTATAAACCATATGCCACAAGAGCTATAGATATCAGCATTATGATTATCAATATCAAATCGTTAATCCATTCTGCCATTTTACCAAACCACGGGAAACTACGTTTCCCCCAGTTTTAGGTTTTTCTTGACCCCTTCCTTTGAAACTTTTGCTGAAAAGTTTCATCAAAAGGAAATGGGCGGAAAGTTTGCGGAGGACGGGAGTCGAACCCGCGCAGGCCTACGCCACTGGGTCCTAAGCCCAGCCTCTTTGACCACTTGAGTACCTCCGCATAATTGATAAAAAATTTAATGAAAAGAAATGTCAGAAGGGCTATAGTAAATATTGTGATTTAAGATTAATATCTTAGAGTAACAAAAAGAAAAAGGTGGTAAAAAATAAAAAAGAGAGGGGAAGATTTATAAAGATCTTCTCCTTTCCAGTTTGCTGAACAGAGAATCAAACATTCCCTGATGCTTGTCTGCTGCTCTGGCAATGCTATCTTTTACGCCAAGTCCTATAGCAAGACCGCCACCTAAACCTACCATTATTATTAGGGCAGATATAAAGAGCTCTAGTAATCTCTCTAAAACTGTTATCTTTTCACCTACGCCCGGCAATATCAATGGTAACGCAATTATTAGTGAAACATATGCTAGGAAAACTTTAATCCCTAGTCCAATCTGTCTTGACAGGATTATTTCTCCTTTGTTTATTGTGTTGTCTATATAAGCAGCAATGAATAGTATTGCAGCTATTACTATAAGTCCCTGCACAAGGCTTGGTATGTAGTTCAAGAAACTATAGATTAAATTCGTAAAGAAGTTTATGTTTATTACATCTGCAGCTCCACCAAGGAACGCAAATAGTATATATACGCTTAATATAGTTGTTACTATCTGTGTTATTGAAAAACCTAGTAAAGCATTTTGTAGATTTCTTTTCTTTATCTCGTCTTCCAGCTTTATATTAACTAAGAAATATTTTACAATCCAGTTTACTATTTTGGCTACTATATATCCTATTGCCAAGAATACAAGAACAACAATAACTGCAATAATTGCACTTAAAACTTGGCCAATCATAGTTGCAAAAAGCTTTGACAACTCACCTGCCAGTATACTTAAGTTTACCATATCAATACCTCCTTAGTTTTTATAAAATTATGACCGAATGCTTAAAAATACATTACATGGCGCTTTGGTAAATTTTAATAACATCGGATTTTTTAACAGATGTTGGATTGTAGTCTATGCAGTCTTTCATACAGATAAAGGCGTCTCTGGCCATTACTTCTATTTTTTCTTTTTCTACTCCAATGTCAGAAAGCTTTTTATCTAGGCCAATTTTTTTGAGCAATTCCTCTAGTGCGGTAACGCTTTTCAAAGCCTCTTTTTTTGTAATTTTTGAAACTTTCTTCCTCATTGTCTTAGCTATTAGTATATACCTCTTTGTAGTTTCTCTATCAGCTTTCATTATATTGAATTTCATTATGCTGGGACTAACAATCGCTAACGCTAGACCATGAGCTATTTCGGGATAATGACCGCTTATCGAATGTGCCATCGCATGCGGAAGTACACAACCAGATAACGCTATTGATAAACCGGCGAAAGTATCTGCTACTGCCATATTTGCTCTGGATTCAGTATCTGGTTTTGAATATGCTTTTGGCAGATTATTTGCAACTAATTCAATAGCTCTCAGTGCAAATATGTCTGTCATCGGATGATATCCCCTATAGGCAAAAGATTCCATCGAATGCGCAAGAACATCCATTCCAGTGTTAGCGGTCAGTTCAGGACTCATCCTTGATACAATATCAAGATCGACAATAGAAACTTTTGGAAAAATGTAATTGGATGAAAATCCTGGCTTTTGATTTGTCTCTTTGTTTGTTATCACTGAATAAGTAGTTACATGGCTGCCAGTTCCAGATGTTGAAGTAATCGCTATTATCGGCAATGTTTTTTCTGTTATTCTAAGTGATTTTTTCCCTTCAATAGGAATGTAGTCCCATATGCTTGAATTTTCATTTCTGAAATGAGTTACTCCGATTGCTATTGCTTTTGCAGTGTCAATAGCTGAACCGCCACCCAACGCTACAATAACATTGCAATTTTTTTCTCTTGCAACCTTGGCTCCAGAATCTACGATCGCTACTGTTGGATTTGGCTCGACTTTGTCGTAAATAGTTACATCAATATCAGAATCTTTTAGATATTTTATGGTCTCGTCAAGAAATCCCAATTTCTTCATGCTATGCTTCCCAGTAACAAGCAGGGCTTTATTGCCATATCTTCTTGTCAGATTTCCGACTTCCTTCAGAGTTCCTTTTCCAAATTTGATATCAAACTGGGGCAAAAAAGATTCAAATGCGTATTGCATTTTAGTATGTCTTAATCAAATTGCAACTAGTATCAACTTCTACAAAATGATGCGTTTCACCATTTCTAAAGCTAGAACACTGGTTTTCTGGTTTATTATCAACTGGTTGCCTTGGAGAATGTGCTACATCACAGATCCAGTCCGGAAGTGTTTCATTCGACAAGCAAGGCCCATTATTCAAATCAGTTCCCTCACTGAGTTTAGACTTACAGAGATTCATACATAGTGAAGTCGCTTTATCTTTGTCAGATACTTTTTCCTGAACTGCTTCTTGCTGAATACATCCACTGATTAGAACTAAAATTGATATCAGTAGGGGTCTTTTCATGTTATCTTATTAATCTAACAGGAGTATATTAAAATATGCGTTATCCCATTCTAGTTCTAGTTTCTATTGTATTGCTTAGCGGATGTATTACTGAAGAAAGCAGAACAGGTATAAATAAAAATATTACTACTGAAGGAGAATCCAGGTGGATAAACGCCAGAAATGCTATGGTAGAAGTTGACTTAATGGGTAGAGATATTACAGATAAAAAAGTTTTAGATGCTATGTCAAAAGTTCCAAGACATGAATTTATACCTGAAGATTTAAGAGGTCAGGCTTATGAAGACCATCCGGTGCCAATAGGATATGGACAGACGATTTCTCAGCCATATATTGTGGCTTTGATGACTCAGTCATTAAAACTGAATGGTTCTGAAAAGGTTCTTGAGATTGGAACTGGGTCTGGTTATCAAGCAGCTGTTTTATCTGAAATTGTAGATGAAGCCTATACTATTGAGATAATTCCAGAGCTAGCTGAAAGAGCAAATAGAACTTTAAAAAGTTTGAATTACAGAAATGTTGAAGTCTTAAATGCAGATGGTTACTTTGGCTGGAAAGAAAAAGCTCCTTTTGATGCTATTATGATAACAGCTGCAGTAGATCACATACCCCCATATCTGCTGGAGCAGCTTAAAGATAATGGAAAATTGATTTTACCTTTGGGAAGTACGAGATACTATCAAACTTTAACACTAGTTGAAAAAAATGACAGTGATTTAAAAACTACACATATTACAAGTGTTGTCTTTGTCCCTATGACTGGAGAGATTCAGAGGAGATGATTAAGGTAATAAGGTAACCTAGACCCGCTAATATAAGAACAAAATTAAAGCCAAGATTCATCGCTATAATTATTGCTAGAATTGAGCTGAGGACTGACGAACAGCCATTGACTGACCATGCCCAAGGGACTAGTTTAGAATCTATTTTATCAGCAATTTTAATTCCCAGAGGAAATGGAATTCCCATGAGGAATCCTAGTGGAGCTATAGTTGATACTGAAATTAGAGCTCTGACAAAAAAACTTTTTCCAAGGAAGAGTGAGAATAGAGAGGATAATAAAAACTGATAGGAAACTATTAAAAGACCTAATATTGGGAGTATTACCCTCAAATCTCTAATTTTTATTCTTTTTGACACTAAGCTACCTATGCCAGAAAAAAATAGTAGTGAAGACAGAACAATTGAGACTGAATAAGATGGTTGTCCTAAGAAAAGTATGAATTTTTGTATCAGTGTGATTTCAACAAACATATAGCCGATTCCTATCAAGAGGAAATATGACAGTATTTTAAATTTTCCTTTTAACTTTGTTTTGATTTTGCTGACAGGTAGTAGGATAAGTAACACTGAAAGTATCGTCGCTTGAATAAAGACAATAAAAACAATGAAACCACCTTCAAGGAAAGGTTCCCATTTCTTGCCCATGGATTCATACAAGTCCATGAATTTGTTAAATTTGAAAAAGTTGAAAAAATAGGGTCTGTCATCTGTTATAGGATTTATATTGAACAAGTAGTTGTAGTAATACTCATCTCTGCCCTCGGAGTCAATTATATTTTTTACAATTCTATAATGAACTGGCTCTGAGAATCTATTGTATTTATTAGTTTCTTCTTCAGTGATTCCGGGAATCCATATTACATCAAATTCTCTATCGTCTAGAAACTTTCTTATTTTTGCTATATCCTCACTTGAAAATTCAGTCTTTTTTAAAATTAATGTGTAAGTCGTTAGAGTTCTGAACATAACT
>Ga0315280_10012728_pt1 | contig 10118 bp, 14 predicted proteins | sample YL17G06_40_MG_FD_203697 | JGI IMG/M metagenome (GOLD analysis project Ga0315280, IMG submission 203697) | Sediment microbial communities from Yellowstone Lake, YNP, Wyoming, USA - YL17G06_40 | ecosystem: Environmental > Aquatic > Freshwater > Lake > Sediment | place: USA: Wyoming | collected...
CCTTCAAAGATACTGATCTGCTGTGATAAGCTACATAATGCCCAGAGCATGAATACGGATTATATCTTTGTTGGTGATGAGTTATGGGGCAGATTCAATGCACCAAAAAGTGCTATTTTCTGGTATTACAAAGCCTGTCTGGATGCCTTTAAAACAGGTGTTTCTATTGAGGAAAGCAAGGTTTTTGCATTATACAGGCTGGAAGTAGAGACATTGTGTTCGCATTGATTAGAGCCCTTTAGAAATGACAATTTTATACCTTCCGTTTTTATTTGGTTTACATATTACAAAAAAATACTTGACAAGGCAAAGTCTATGTGGTAGAATGTTAATGAAATTGAAAATCATTTTCATTAATAGGAGGGTCAAATGCCAAGAGCATGTAGAGGAGGACCGCCCTGGCTACACGATAAGTTCAGGTGTGGCGGTCATAGAATGACTATACCAAGGCAAGCGGTTTTGGACGTATTGAGCCAATCTTCGGGACATCCGAGTGCTGAGGATATATTTTTGGAAGTTCATAAGGTTTACCCGGATATAGGTTTAACTACAGTCTATCGTACACTGGAATTGCTTGTTCAGATGGGGTTGGCTTTTAAGTTTGACTTTGGGGATGGCAGAGCAAGGTATGAACTTACCGAGGGTTCTAAAGACGTCAACCATCACCATCATCTTGTATGCAAAAACTGTAAAAGGGTTATTGACTATACGGACTTTGTTGACGATGAAATAGAATTCCTTAAAAGGGCTGAGAAAGGTCTTTCAGAGAAGTTTAATTTCAATATAACCGGGCATGTCATTATGTTCTATGGCATTTGCGAGAGTTGTCAAAGAGGAACCAAGCTGAATCCAATAAAGTAAGGTACTTATTTCTTTTTATCCACAGATATATTTCTGTGGTTTTTTTTGAAGCGTAAATGACAATGATTTTCATTAGCACTTGAGAGGAGGTGGCAAAATGCCAAGATTTGATGGAACTGGTCCGATGGGATTTGGTCCTATGACTGGCCGTGGAATGGGATACTGTGCAGTGCGTTTGCCTGTTAATAGAGGTTTTGTTCCACCTTATGGGTACGTCGGGTTTTATGGAAATCCAGTAAACCTTGCTTATCCTGTTCCCGCGCGATTCATGCGATCAAGATGGGGAATGCGGTTTGGCTTCAGGGGTGGATATGGTCGCCGCTTTGGTATGAGGCATGGCAGGGGTTGGTTTGTGCCTGCCTATTGCCTTTGATAGTTTTAACATTTCATAAATGGAAAAGCGCAGACAGATGTAAAGGCACAGATTGACACGGAGATCCATGAGATAAACTGCGGAGGTTTTTTCTTTTATGTGATCTCCGTGTCTCTGTGGCTTAAAGTCAGAAAGCGTTATACAAGGAGGTATATATTATGCCGTTCGGAGATGGAACTGGTCCAAGAGGTAATGGACCTATGACTGGAAGAGGTGCTGGTTTTTGTGCTGGATATCCCGTGCCGGGTTATATGAATCCCGGTGCTGGAAGAGGTGGGTTCGGTTTTGGACGTGGCGGAGGTAGAGGTTGGAGACACTGGTACCATGCTACTGGAATGCCCGGCTGGATGAGAGCAAATCAGGGTATGCCTGCGTTTGGCGGTGGGGTGAATCCTCAGATGTATCAGAATGTTCAACCTCCTACGCCGGAGGAAGAAGCAACAATGCTGAAGAATCAAGCAGAATTCTTGAAACAGCAGTTGGATGATCTCCAAAATCGGATTAATGATCTAGAAAGTAGCAAAACTCAGTAAAAATTCTGTAACGACTATTATACGAGCATACTTTATGTTCGTATAATAGTATAGCCTATTTCTCAAATCAAAGAAGGTTCTAACTGATTATTCAAAAGAGGTATGTATGAAATACATATTCGGTCCAGTGCCATCACCAGGTTAGGTGTCTCTTTAGGTGTGGATATTATTCCATTAAAGACATGCACTTTTGACTGCGTATATTGCCAACTGGGCGTTACCAAAAACAAAACTATTGATAGACAGGCTTTTGTTTCCAAAGCAAACGTGCTAAACGAACTCAAAGAAGCACTTAATGTGGAAGCAAATAGGATTGACTTCGTAACTTTTTCAGGTTCAGGCGAACCGACTTTGAATTCTGAAATAGGTGAAATGATTGAGCAAGTCAAGGCTTTTACAAACGTACCAATTGCTGTATTAACTAACGGTTCGCTTCTTTATAGGTATGATGTAAGAAAGGACTTATGCAAAGCTGATCTTGTCGTACCATCATTTGATGCAATAACCGAAGATACATTCTTGAGAGTCAACCGCCCTCACAAATCCCTGAAGTTAGAGATGATAATTGAAGGGCTGAGAATATTCTCTCAGGAATTTCAGGGTAAAATATGGCTTGAGATTATGCTAGTCAGGAACATAAATGATGACATAAATGAATTGAAATATCTGGCAGATCTGATACAGGACATCAAGTTAAACAAGATACATTTGAATACAGTTGTTCGTCCACCGGTTGAAGAGTTCGCTCTTTCCGTTACTAGGGAAGAGATGATTAATATAGCGAATCTGTTTGATGAGCGAGTTGAAATCGTTGCTGATTTTGATAAGATTGTAGATCACAAAATTCATGCTAATAGTGAGTTTATTAAAGATCAGATAGTGCCGCTTTTGAAACGCCGTCCATGTACCGTTGATGATATAGCAACCTCTCTGGGAATTCATATAAACGAGGTTATTAAATATGTGAACCATCTGATCGAGAATGGTTTAATAAGACAATTACGTAGTGACAATAAATGGTATTACGAAATTAGTAAGCAAAAGGAGGATTTTTAATGCGAGTAGCAATATCTACTGATGGAAATAACGTGGCACAACATTTTGGGAGATGTCCAAGCTATACGATTGTGGACATTGATGATAATAAGGTTGTGGGTACTCAGGTCGTGGATAATCCCGGGCATGCACCGGGAGCTATACCACAGTTCCTGCACCAAAAAGGCGTTGAAGCCATAGTCGCTGGTGGAATGGGAACGAGGGCGATAAATTTTTTCAGGGAGTTTGGAATTCAAACTATTATGGGTATCGGAGGTGCAATAGATGACGTGATAAAGAAAATCCTGGATGGAACATTAGAAGGCGGTGAAAGCCTTTGCAGCCCGGGTGGCGGAAAAGGCTATGGACTGGATAAGGATCAGTGTGATCATGCGCATGAAAATGGAGGACATTCTAACATGAAGGTAATTGTAAGCTCTCAAGGTGAAACTCTTGATTCTCAGGTTGATCCAAGATTTGGAAGAAGCCAATATTTCATTGTGGTTGACGTTGATACTCTCGATTTTAGCGTTATCAGGAATTCAAGCGTTAATGCTTCTGGCGGGGCAGGTATTCAGGCAGGCCAGCTTGCGGCTGAAAATCAGGTTAAGACAGTTTTGACGGGAAATGTTGGTCCCAATGCTTTCCAAACCTTGCAAGCCGCCGGTATAGAGATTATAACCGGGGTGTCTGGCACCGTTAGAGATGCTGTGGAAAAATATAAAAAGGGTGAGTTTAAGTCCACTCAAAAACCGAGTGTGACATCAAAATTCGGAGTAAGTTAAATGGGAGGCTATATATGAGACAAACTGATGAAAAAAACTGATGTCAAATCTAGGTTTTTGTCTTATGGCTTTCACGTTCAAGGTTCGTGACCTTTTTGTTCCTCGTATAAAAATACTGAACGAAGTAGGACTCAAACCCGGATATAAAATACTTGATTATGGTTGTGGATCTGGGAGTTACATAAATACTCTTGCAAATATGATTGGCAATTCAGGTAAAATCTACGCATTGGACATCAATCCACTTGCTATTCAAATGGTACAGAGGATTGTTGCAAAGAATCAATTAGCAAATGTGGAGACGATACTTTCTGGGTGTGAAACTGGACTGCCCGATGAAAGTATGGATGCAGTTTTACTTTATGATATCCTGCATGATCTGAGCGATCCCGATAAGATAATCAAAGAATTGCATCGAGTGTTGAAGCCGGACGGAATCCTATCCGTTAGTGATCATCACTTGGAAGGTGAAGATATTGTGTCCAGAATGACTAATGACGGATTTTTCGGACTATTAAAGAAAGACATATTGACATGCAGTTTTGTGAAAACAAAGTAGCACTATTGAGCGGAAGAGGCAGATAGGTTTGGTAAAAATATAATTCAACGGAATAACCTTATATTACAGGGTATGTTGTTTCTTAAATAGAGCCTGGAGTATATAGCATATGATACGTTTTAAAGATATAGATGAAGCAAGAAAAACACTTGGTCTGGGTGAAACAGCTTCACTAGCGGAGATAAAGGGAGCATATCGAGCATTGTCTCTGAAATATCATCCCGATAAGTGCACCGATGGAGACAAACAACGATGTGAAGATATATTCAAGGAAATAAACAGGGCGAACAGAATTCTTATGTCATATTGTGCTTCTTATAGATACTCCTTCGCAGAAAAGGAAGTAAAGAGTGTTACAGGTGAGGCTGATGAAGAAGAGCACTTCAGGCGATTCTATGAAGACTTTATCTAAGTCTGTATTTGACGTTTATATTGATGAATATGAGGAATGGTTCGAGCGGAATAGGTTCGCTTATCTTTCCGAACTCAAGCTTCTGAGGATGTTAATGCTGGAACGTGGACGGGGATTAGAGGTAGGAATAGGGACAGGGAGATTTGCCGCTCCGCTAGGTATTGACTTCGGGATAGACCCATCGAGTAACATGCTGCAAATGGCAAGAAACCTTGGAATCAGAGTTGCCTTAGCTGAAGGGGAACATCTCCCCTTCAAGAATGAAGTTTTTGATTATGTCCTGATCATGGTAACGATCTGCTTCGTAGACGACCCCAATCGAGTAGTGGAAGAATCCATGAGGGTGCTTAAAAATAGCGGACGGATAGCCATCGGGATCATAGATAGGGATAGCTGGCTTGGGAAGCTCTATCTAGCCAAAAAGGATAAAAGCAGGTTTTACCGGGAAGCGAGATTTTATTCAGTCAGAGAAGTCATAGAACTGCTGAAGAGCAACGATTTTAAAAATGTCAGCGTCTATCAAACCATCTTCGATCCGCTGGAGACGATCAGAAGTGTGCAAAACTATAAGGAAGGCTCTGGCGAAGGTGGATTTGCAGCGATATACGGACGCAAAACCAACTAAAATGGAGGGATTGATGATTATTTCCATAGCAAGCGGAAAAGGCGGAACGGGTAAAACCACAGTTGCCACAAACCTTGCCTTGTCAATACGTGGTGCTGTTCAATTAATGGATTGTGATGTTGAAGAGCCTAATGCTCATCTATTCATGAATCCAGTTATAAAGAAGAGAATATCAGCGACTGTTCCGATACCAGAGGTTGATGAGTCAAAGTGCACTTACTGTGGAAAATGCCAGAGAGTATGCGCATATAATGCGATCGCAGTATTACCAAAGATAGAGGATAAAAGCGGTAGCGTTTTAATATTTCCTCATCTCTGCCATAGTTGCGGTGCATGTAGCCTTTTGTGTCCGGAAGGGGCTATTTACGAGGTTGAGAAAGAGATTGGCGTGATAGAAATAGGCGATTGTGGGGATGTGCAGTTCGTTCATGGCAAGCTTAATATTGGTGAGATCATGTCTCCGTCTTTAATTAAAAGGGTTAAAAGATATATCAATCCAGCGAGAATGACTATAATAGATGCCCCTCCGGGAACATCCTGTCCTGTGATTGCCTCTGTCTATGGCAGTGATTTCTGTATATTAGTGACAGAACCTACTCCTTTTGGATTGAATGACCTAATATTAGCAGTAGAGGTTCTGAATAAAATGGAGATACTGCATGGAGTAGTCATCAATCGCTCTGACATAGGTGATGATGAAGTTGATCGATATTGTATAGAAAATGATATACCTATACTAATGAGGATACCTTTTGATCGTGAGATTGCTTCTATGTATTCAGTCGGGATACCGATGGTTAAGCAGAAAAAAGAGTATATATCAAAGTTTCAAGATATGTATAGCATGATAAAAAGGTTAAAAAACAATGGAAGTTAAGCCGATAGGAATAATTCATACACCTTTTAAGAGTAAAAAAGAAACTCCCATTCAACCATTCAGATCATATATAATCGGAAAAGTTGAGGTATTCAAAGAATACCAAGAGGGATTAGAGGATATAGAAGGATTCTCACATATAATTCTGATCTATAAATTTCACAAATCTAAAGGATATAGCCTGAAGGTAAAGCCTTTTTTAGATAATGAGAAAAGGGGACTGTTTGCCACAAGAGCGCCAAGAAGACCAAATCAATTGGGTTTATCAGTAGTTAGATTGCTTATAAAAGAAGGTAATATCCTTTTTGTAGAGAATATAGACGTGATTGACGGTACTCCGTTACTTGATATAAAACCCTATGTTACATGCTTTGAGCCGGGTGGATATATAAAGGTTGGTTGGCTTGAGGGAAAGATTAAGTAAAACAGATGGATTGGAAAGGATTTAATGTGGAAAAAGAATTACCAGATTTCTATAAAACCGTTGCAGAGGAAATCCTTTGCAGGTGTCATCCTAAAGAAGGCGTATGGGTGGACCTAGGGTCTGGTGCTGGTGGGGTTGGATTATCTCTGGTAGAAAGGACTACCAGCATGATAGTGATGATAGACCCAAATCAAGATGCTCTGCAAAAGGCTTTGAGCGAGGCAAAAAGAGCGGAACTTGGTAAGCGTGTCATTGCTATCAAAGCAATGGCTGAAAATATCCCACTGCCAGATAATTGTATTGATTTGGTTGTAAGCAGGGGTTCTATCTTCTTCTGGAATGACAGAGCGCAGGGGTTACGAGAAGTGTTTCGCATTTTAGCGCCCGGCGGAAAAGCCATGATAGGCGGCGGTTTAGGTGCTTCATACCCTCAATGGGCAAGACAGGAATTTACAAGACGCAGGCATGAGGAAATGAAGAAAGAAGGTTCTGAAGCATACAGACGCTTCAAAGAAGCTCGTAGTTTCCAGACCTTCCAACAGCTTGCGAAGGACGCAAGATTGGTGGACTTTGAGATAGCTGGTGATGGGGAGCCTGACTCAGAAAGCCAGCAAGCTGGTCTAGGAATCTGGCTTTTGTTTGGAAAATGGAATGGGAAGATTTGAATTGAGGGTTCGATTTCAATATCTGGAGGAAGAATGGGAAGCGCAATATCTGTTTCTGCCTTAACAAAAAGCTTCGATGAAGTCCGCGCGGTTAATGGCATTAGTTTTGAAGTCAGAAAAGGCGAGTTATTTGGCTTTCTCGGTCCAAACGGCGCAGGTAAAACTACCACTATTAGTATGCTGACTGGTCTTGCCAGACCTGATGAAGGGGAAATCCACATCGCTGATATAGATTGCTCAAAGAATGTCAAATCCGCCCAACATCTAATGGGCGTAGTGCCTGACGAAGGCAATCTCTATCCTGAATTGACGGGTTTTGAAAACCTATGCTTTTGTGGGGCGTTATATGGAATGAAAAAACAGGATCGTGAGGAAAAAGCCCGTGAATTGCTGGAGAAATTTAGCCTTACCGAAGCAGGAGGACGAAAATTTGCGGGATATTCCAAAGGTATGAAGCGCAAGCTTACCATTGCCGCTGGGATTATCCATGATCCACCAATTCTGTTTCTGGATGAACCTACCACAGGCATTGATGTGGCAAGCACCCGGCAAATACGCCAGCTTATTATGGAACTTAATCGCTCTGGAAAAACGATATTTCTTACGACACACTACATCGAGGAAGCAGAAAGGCTTTGCGAAAGGATCGCTTTTATCGTATCAGGAAAGATTGTGCGGATTGACTCTGTTGAGAATCTCTTACAGCAGGTTAAGGGGCGATATGTAGTGCAATTTACTGTGTCTAAAGCTACAGGGGATTTATGCAGTAAGATTGAATTTGATTTTCCCGATATGGAATGTGAGCTTATTTCTAACGAGATAGTTCAAATACAAAGAGGACAGCCCATTTTCGTTGCGCCTTTAGTACGTTTTTTTGAGGATCAGGGCGTGGAAGTTACCGAAGCTCGCAAAGTTAGACCATCTCTGGAGGATGTTTTTGTAAAAATCACTGATATAAAGGTAGAAGCTATGAAAAAAGAGAAGGAAAAATCAGGGGGTAAATCATGAAAAGATGGATTGCTTTCTGGAATATTTTGCTTAAAGACATGAGAACATATTACATCAAACCGCCGAACATCAGTTGGGGATTGGTATTCCCATTGGCATGGACAGGGATGTTTTTCGTTAAATCCGGCTCTGGATTGGAGAGTATCCCCAAAATTTTGGCGGGGGTTGTTGCGGTATCCGTTCTCTTTGGAACAACCTCAATGCTGGCTGTAACGGTTACATTTGAGAAGAGAAGCAGATCATTTGAAAGGTTATTATTGGCACCGATTCCACTAAACCTGCTGATGTTAGCTAAAACATCGGGGGCAATATTTTTTGGGACATTAAACGCATTTATCCCGATCCTTATGGCTGTGTTTTTAACTGATCTTTCTGGAATCATTTGGGGTATGTTTTTACCCGCAATTGTTTTGATCGCTATATCCTCAACATTCTTAGGGCTGTTTATCGCTGTATCAGTAAGCGAGGTTTTTGAGGCGCAGACATTTTCTAACTTTTTCCGATTTCCCATGATTTTCCTGTGCGGATTGTTTTTCCCAATTGAACAATTGCCCTCTTTTCTGCAACCGTTGTCATACATTTTTCCATTGACCTATGGCGCTGATATATTGCATAAAGCCTTTGAAGGACAACACCTGATGCCGATATGGTTCGACTTTGTGATGATCAGTATTTTTTGCTTGGGATTATTTCTTATCAGTTTGCGGAATATTCAAAGGCGATGGATTGCCTGACGGATAGTGCTTTTTATAATTCTATAACGATTAGAAAATATATAAAAATTCTGAGGGAAAGGTTAAATGAAACAAATAGCGATAATAAGCGGAAAAGGCGGGACAGGTAAAACCGTCCTGACTGCATCTTTTGCATTTTTGGCAAAGAATAAAGTGATGGTTGATTGTGACGTTGACGCCGCAGACCTGCATCTTTTATTGCATCCTGTTATTAAAGAAAGCCATGAATTCAGCGGAGGCGTAACTGCAATGATTGATCCTGAGATCTGCGTGCAATGTGGTAAGTGTATTGAAGTATGTCGGTTTGATGCTATATCTGATGATTTTGTGGTTGATCCTATCTCTTGCGAGGGATGCAGATTATGTAGTTATATGTGCCATTTTGAAGCGATTAATATGGAAGACAATAGGTCGGGTGATTGGTTTGTCTCTGATACAAAGTACGGCACTCTAGTTCATGCAAAGCTGGGAATAGCTGAAGAAAACTCCGGGAAACTGGTAACAAAGGTAAGACAGGTAGCCAAAGAGATCGCTGAGAAGGAGAATCAGGATTATATAATAATTGATGGGCCTCCGGGTATAGGATGCCCCGTTATTGCTTCTCTGACTGATGTTAATACTGCCATTATTGTTACTGAACCAACTGTTTCAGGCGTCCACGATATGCAGAGAGTGCTTGAGATCGCTTCGTACTTCAAGGTTGATACAAAAGTTGTGATCAACAAATACGACCTTAACGTAGATAAATCTGAAGAAATCAAATTAATTTGCAAAGAGCAGGATATTGAGGTAGCCGGGATGATCCCGTTTTCAAGGGAAGTCAGTGAATCCATAGTGAACGCACAGCCTATTGTTGAATATACAAATAGCGATGTTTCAAAAGAGATAATTTCCATCTGGCAAAAAGTGTGTTGTGGTTGAAAGAGGTGTTTTAATGAATCAGGCTGATGATAAAGAAAGAGAAGAACAAGAAGCAAGACTTAAAGAGAATATGTCTAAGATAAGGTATAAAATTATCGTAATGAGCGGGAAAGGCGGGGTTGGTAAAACTACAGTATCAGTGAATCTAGCTTATGCTCTGTCTCAATCTGGTGCCAAGGTCGGCATTGTTGATACGGATATTCACGGACCCAACATTGCCAAGATGCTCGGGATAGAAAAGGAAACCATTGGAGGAACCGAAATGGGAAGGCTCAAGCCCATTGAAGTTCGACCAAATCTTAAAGC
>Ga0315280_10012729_pt1 | contig 10117 bp, 9 predicted proteins | sample YL17G06_40_MG_FD_203697 | JGI IMG/M metagenome (GOLD analysis project Ga0315280, IMG submission 203697) | Sediment microbial communities from Yellowstone Lake, YNP, Wyoming, USA - YL17G06_40 | ecosystem: Environmental > Aquatic > Freshwater > Lake > Sediment | place: USA: Wyoming | collected...
ACATCATGGATGACGAGCGAATGGCAAACCTTGATGATCGTTTGAATCAGGCGGGCCGCAGTGTCGTCAGGATTATCCTGCTGATCCACGCCACGGATTGCGTGATAGAGGATGTTATCGTCGAGCAGGAAGATGTGTCTCACGCGGACGGCTTTTTGAGGGTCTCGAGGTATTCGGTCAATTCATCAAGACTCTGATCAAAGAATCCGGGGAGCCCCCCCTTCACTCCACCTTGTTCGTCCACTTCGAGCCGGGTAACTTTTGCAGTTCCGTTGACGTTTTCGAAGGAGTAGATGGCAACTTGGCTTGGTCCCCACTCCCCTTTGCCGATGGCATTCAGAATCACGTGCAGAACGTGCTCGCTGTGCGTCTCGAAAAAGAACTGGATGTTCTCCTTCTTGGCCACGGTGAGGAGCATCCGCGTGAGCTCGCACTGTCCCTTGGGGTGCAAGTGGGCTTCCGGTTCCGATAGCAAAATCGTTTCGTTCCGCGGGGTAAGAAGGACGGGGACGAGAATGAACGGGATTTGGTTTGCACCTGAACCCTCATTCACGAAGAGAGTCTCGCGAGCGTTGTTGGCGGAAGACTTAGCCCAAATCTTGAGCCTCTTCCCCGCAACGACTTCGAAGTCAATGGAGATATGGAGGAGCTCCTCCAGCTGAGCGGATAATCTCTCCTTGAGCTGCCGGTCTGACGCCAGCGCATTTGGCAGCGCAAGCGCTCTGTCATGCAGCGTCATCAATTCCAGACTGGCCGGAGGATAGTCAGTAATTGGATAGCCCCACTCCTCAAAACCCCGAAGGGCGTGAACCGGATGAATTGAACGCAGGAGGTCGCTTGGAAGAGCACCAAGCCACACCGAAGTCTCCTGGTACCGCAATATAGTTTCTTGCGATAGAGATCCCATGCCGGTGTCTTTGGGGCCGCCGGGCGATATCAATTGGAAGGTCCTCACTGGTATCAGGGGGAACATGGGACCCTTCAGATGGAGATTCGCGCGCCTAGGTGAAACGCCCTCAACGAATTCCCAGTTGGTCCGGTCTACCGAACAGTCGATTGCCCCGGAATGGAGGACAAGCCGGTTTTCCCTGACGCGCAAATGGGCGCTCGCGGATGCTTGTTCCACCACGTGAAGAAGCTTTCTCGCATGTACGGTCCCTGAGAACTCAAAACGAATATCATCCCCACCTAGGCGAATGATTTCGTCAAATGTGCCCACGTCCACGTTCAGCCCCGGGGAGTACTGGTATGGTTCAGATGGCGGTGGTTGATGCGCGGCGGCGGGCTGGCACAGAAACGCATCGTTCCGGGAGGCCGCCTGTCGGAGCAGCAGCAGCGCCTGAAAAATGCTGGACTTGCCGCTGTTGTTGGGGCCGATGAAGACAGTAATCGGCGCGGCCTCGATCGAGGTGTCCTCATGGAGCTTGAAGTTTTTTAGGCGGACACTCTTTAACATGGGGCGATTATAGCGCAGTCAACTGCTTAAGGGAATCGGAGGGAGTCAAAAACGTAAAGCCCCTGGCCCCGCGGTCAGCGGGGCCAGGGGCCCGGGATACTGATGGGATTGGCATCCCTCGCCCATCTCGGGCGGGGGCGGCGCCCTCGAGCGCCTCGCTAGCCATACACCCTCTCTTCGCTAAAAAGAGGGTCCCACATGCAGGCGCAAGCTCGGCGCCTAAGCCTCAGCACCCTCGCTAAGGTTACTTTCTATTGGCATGGATCACCTCCTTTCTAGCGATATCGCGATAATAGATGCCGGGGAAAATCGAGTCAAGAAAAATTTACCGGTCGGTCGGAATTAGTTGCGGTACTTACCGAGCGCCCAGCGCCAGCGCAACAGCACCAGTTCGACCGCCATGCGCGTGGCGTCGCGGAGGAAGTGAACTTTGGTGGCCGGGTTGTCGTTCCAGCGCACGGGGACCTCGACCACCTTGCCGCCGAGGCGTTCGATCAGGAACAACAGTTCCGGATCGAACCCGAAACCCTCGACCCGCTGCTGTTCGAAGGCGCGGCGGGTGGCGGCGCGCCGGAACACCTTCAGCCCGCATTGCGTGTCGCGCACCTTCAAACCTGTAATGAGGCGCACGAGCAAATTGAACAGGCGGCCGCCGAACTCGCGAAACCAGGGCTGGTGAACACCGATCAGCTCCCGTTTCAGTGCGCGCGAACCCACCGCCGCGTCGGCACCGGCGGATTCGAGCGCCCGCAGCAGTTGGTCCACCTCTTCGATGGGCGCAGAGAGGTCGGCGTCGGCGAAGGCGACGAAGGTTCCCTGGGCCGCGAGCACCCCTCGGCGCACGGTATATCCCTTGCCGCGGTTCCGCTCGTTGCGCAGCACGCGCAGGGCCGGAAAGTCGCGCGCGCACGCCGCCAGCAGTCCCGGCGTCTCGTCGCGCGAGCCGTCATCCACCACAATTAGCTCGATGGCGAAGGATTTTGCGCCGACGTAAGACCGAATACTTTCGAGGGCGCGTCCAATACGGGCGCCTTCGTTGAACGCCGGGACGACAATGCTGAGGAATGGTTCGGCCATGAGGCAAGACTATAGTGCCGGGAGCGCCGCCGCGCAAGTGGCACGAGGCGCCTGCCGGGACCTCTGCTGAGAGCGAATGGTGCGTAGCGGTTACCCCCGCCGTGCATTGCCTCGCTTACCAGAAGTCTTTTTCCGACCAGCCCTGCTTGCCGATCAACGGGACAAACTGGCAAGGATCAAGATACTTGGTCGCCGTCTCGTTTCCGTGTTTGAAGATCAACTGGAGGTCCTGGTGATAGAGACTGCCCACGGGGATTACCATTCGTCCCCCCTCCGCAAGTTGCGCGAGCAGCGCCGCGGGGACTTCCGGGGCCGCGGCGGTCACCATGATGACTTGATAGGGCGCGGCCGGCGTGTAACCTTCGCTGCCGTCCCCTTCGATGACCTCGACGGTCTCGAAGCCCAGCCGCGCCAGACGTGCCCGCGCCTCTGCGGCGAGCCGGGAATTGCGTTCGAGCGTGTAGACCTTGGCGCCCAGGATGGCGAGAATCGCCGCCTGATACCCGCTGCCCGTCCCCACCTCGAGCGCCCGGTCGCCGGGCTGAACGCGAACGGCATGCGTCATGGCGGCCACGATGTAAGGCTGGGAAATGGTCTGCCCGTCGCCGAGCGGCAGGGGACAGTCGTCGTATGCCGCATGGACACAGGCGGCCGGCACGAATTCATGGCGCGGCAGGGCATACATGGCTTCGAGGACGCGTTCGTCACGGAGGCCGCGCCGGCGCAGTTGCGCTTCAATCATCGTGCGACGCTCGGCGGCAAATGGGACATCGTTTTTCATGACTTGCGTCTGTTTGGTAGTGCCCATATTAGGCCAGGATGGCTCCTTGGCGCAATCGCCGTCGTAGCCGCGGTTGAGATTACTCGCTGGCTCCTGAGCCGGGTGAGCGGGAATTCAAAGGCATGCCAGGATTTCAGGAGTGCCCAATGGCCAGAGGCCCGTTCCAGGGAGCCGAACTCCCGAAAAGGTTATAATACGAGGGGGCGGTGCGGCGACCGCGAGAATCAGCCGGCGGCCCAGCAGGTGTAAACCGCGCGGCCAGGACAGGGCGCGCGGGGCAGGAGTTGAATGAACCGCGAAAAGTATTCGCGCCAGATTTTATTTCAACCCATCGGCGGTGAGGGACAAGAGAAACTGGCGGCGGCGCAGGTAGTTATTGTCGGCTGCGGCGCGCTCGGTACCGCGCAGGCGAACGCCTTGGTACGCGCGGGCGTCGGCCGCCTGCGGATTATTGACCGCGATTACGTCGAGGAAAGCAACCTGCACCGCCAATCGCTCTTTGACGAAGCAGACGCGGCGGAAAGCCTGCCGAAGGCGGTGGCCGCTGAACGCAAGCTGAAACGAATCAATTCGGAAGTGCACGTCGAAGGTCTGGTGGCCGATCTTGACAGCCGCAATATCGAGGAACTGGTCGCCGGCTTCCAGGTCATGCTGGATGCCACGGACAACTATGAGACCCGCTACTTGCTGAACGACGTCGCGCTCGCCCTCGGGATTCCCTGGATTTACGGCGCAGTGGTGGCGAGCTATGCCACCACCCTGACGATCCTTCCTGGCCGCACACCCTGCCTGGCCTGTGTCTTCCCCCGGCCGCCGCAGGGCCTGCACGAGACCTGCGACACCGTGGGCGTCATCAGCCCGGCGGTCGCCTGGGCAGCGGCGGTGCAGGTGACGGAGGCGCTCAAAATCCTGCTGGGCCGCGAGGCGGACTTGCACCATTCACTGCTTGGTTACGATCTCTGGAAGAATCATTTTCAAAGCATTAAACCCGCGCGTGACCCGCAGTGCCGGGCCTGCGCCGCGCGGGATTTCGTCTACCTACGAGGCGCCGGTCCCACGCGCATCTCGATGTGCGGGCGAGACTCTGTCCAGATTCATCAAAGCGAGGCCCGAGGGCTGGACCTCCAGGCGCTCAAGACCCGCCTCGAGCAATTCGGTCCGGTGCGCGCTAACGAATTCCTGCTGAAGTGTTTTCTCGACCCTTACGAACTGACCATCTTTCCCGACGGCCGCGCCATCATCAAGGGCACGCAAGACCCGGCGGTGGCCCGCAGCCTCTACGCCAAGTATATTGGCGCGTAGGCCGCCGGCCAGCCGCGGGGACGGCAGCGGGCCAAGAAAAGACTTGACAAGGTCCATATCATATGCATAATAGCGCATGTAAACATATATGAATAATCACACGGAAGTCTTGCAGAGCTTGTCCGATCCCACCCGCCTCCGCTTGGTGAACGTCCTGATGCAGACCAGTGAGATATGCGTGTGCGAGCTGGTCCATGCTCTGCGCTTGCCCCAGTACGGAGTTTCGCGCCACTTGCAGAAACTGGTTGCCGTGGGCCTGATTCAGGCTCGCCGGCGGGGGAAGTGGATCTATTACCGCATCAACGGGGGGCTCAAGCCTTATCAGCGTGCGTTGTTGCACGCGGTGGCGCTCCTGGGCGCAGAACGGGCGGACTTCAGCGAGGATTTGGTGCGGGCGGGCCAGCGGCTCAAATTGCGGCGGGACGGCGTCTGTTGCGTGGGACTGGTGGCACATGGCCGGCCGCGAGCAGACAGAAAACGAAGGCGCACGGCCGGTCGGTGAAGGGGAGCAAGCCACGTTTGCCGCCGGTAGAGAAGATAGCGAAAAAGGAGAGAAGCTATGCAAGCGCCCGAAACGGATCCTGAAGTCATCAAGAAAGCTGTGGAAGAACGGTATGCCGCCATAGCCCGCGGCGAGCGCACGAGCTGTTGCGAGCGGAAACAGGTGGCGGGGGAGGGCCTTTACAACGTGGCGACCATGGCTGAGGGCTACGACCCCGCCAAGTTGGCGGAGCTACCGGAAGGGGCTGACCTCGGTCTCGGTTGCGGCGACCCGACAGCCGATGCCGACCTCGAGCCGGGGCAGACCGTGCTCGATCTGGGCAGCGGCGCCGGCGTTGATTGCTTCCTAGCGGCGCGGCGGGTGGGGCCTGCCGGTCACGTAATTGGTGTGGACATGACGGACGACATGCTCGCCCGCGCTCGCGCTAATGCCGCGCGCGGCGGGTTCACGAATGTGGAATTTCGCCAGGGGGAGATTGAGAATCTGCCGGTCGAGTCCGGCACGATCGATCGCATTATTTCGAACTGCGTGATCAACCTGGCGCCGGACAAGGCCAAGGTTTTTGCTGAGGCCTATCGGGTCCTGAAACCTGGAGGGGCAATCACGGTTTCAGATATCGTTTCTATCGGGAAGATTCCCGATGCTGTGCGCAGGGACATGGACCAGTGGGCTGGGTGCATTGCCGGGGCCATGGAGAAGGAAACCTATCTCGCACTCCTAAGCGCGGTCGGGTTCCGCCAGGTAAGCGTTCTCAAGGAGGTGGTCTACGACTACCTGCGTGGACCCGACTACGGCTTGGCCAGCATCACCGTGCGCGCGCACAGGTAGCCGCGCTGGCCCGCTCCCGGGCGCGGCCGCCACAGAATCAACCCGGCCGGCGTAAGGCTCAGTCGCCCGCCGTGGGCTGGCGATGCGAGGCCGCCTCCCGGCGGTCCCCGCGGTAAACCTCGAGCGCCCGGGTCAACTGGTAGTTGAGCTGCGTTCCTGCGGGGATGGTGAGTTCCTTGCCCCGCCGGCGGAAGGTGTCGACTAGGGCGGCGCCACCGCCAATCGCGCCGCCGATCACGGCGCCATGGAAACCCCCGATGAGCGTTCCCAGAAAACCACCACCGCCCATTCCAATGCCGATCTCCTCGAGATCCCGCACCTTGGAATTCGGTCCCTTCAGGTTTCCTTCCTGGCCAACGACGCGAGCGCCTTCGGCGCCGTAGGCATTGAGCAGGATCGCATTCAGCGCGTAGCTATGACCGTCGGGGAAGGTGATCTTCTCCGCGGTGAGTCGCATTTCGCCAGTGCCCTTGATGCGGCCGGGACGCTGCAAGCGGGCGATTCTTCCCTCGATGGTGGAGCCGACGGGAATCACATCGTAGCCGTCGATAATGAGGGGTTCGGTGACGGATGCGGTAAACCGGTCACCCTGGTAGTTAAGTTTGGTGCTGATGGTTTCCGCGAGCCGGCAGTGGAGGGTGGTGCCGGCCGGGACGATGTGTTTTTCGGCCAGGGCCCCCGATCCACTGAGGAGCGTCACGAATAGAGCCAGTAAGGCACGTTTGACCATAGCTAAACCTCCAAAGGTCTCTGCCTGGCCGGACTCCGGCGCTTTGTCCAGCGGGATTGCCGTGCGAGCGTGTGATGATCAGGGGCCCGAAGGCTTGCTGCCCTCCGCAGCCGACCTTCCCTGTCCTCGGCCGGCGCGCCGCCCTTCAGCGCGTCGCCGTCTCTCGCGCACCCTTGGGGGTGCTGAGATATCCCCCAACCTGTTCGGATTTTACCTCATTCACCACAATTTCAAAAGGTTTTTTTACGCCGCTGACATAAAAAAATATCGGCTCATTGATGGTCCGGTCCTTCTTTTCCACTTCCAGGTCGTCCACGGTCAGGTTCAGATTGAAGCGGTGCCGCTTGGGGTTAGTCTTCTTGAGGTTCAGGATGACGCCGGCGAGGCGCTGCGGCTGGTTCCGGTTGAGGCGGAACTCATAGTAGTCGCGGTCACCCATTTTGCGGAGCTGCTCGATCTCATCGTGGTTGCGGGCGATCAGCGTGCCGAATTCGCTGCGCGTCATGCCGAGCTCGCTGCGGGTGCTGTCCAGCACGCGTTTGGTGCTGTCCAGGTCCGTGCGGGTGGAATTCACATCCTGCGAAAGCGCACCGAGTTGCTCCTGGTTTGCCTTCTGGGCGAGTTCGCCGCGCAGCGAGTCCATCTCCTCTTGCTGCTGCTTCCGGAGCCGGGAGACAATGGTGCGGGCGCGGTTGAGTTCCTGGCCCGTCGAGCCCATGCGCTGCGCCGTGGTGTCCAGTTCTTCCTTGAGCGCGCCCAGTTGCTCGGCGTTGGAGCGCTCCAGGGTCCCCAGCCGCCGGGCCAGCGTGTCCTGCAACTGGGTGGTCAGCTCTTTCCGGGTGTTGGCCTGCTGGGCTTCCAGCGATTGGCGCAGCGAGGAAATCTTCACCAGGATGTATACCTGGCCGATCACCAGCAGCAACAACACAAGGAAGACAACGAGAACCTTACCCCCCTCCTCGCGGCGCGGCGGATAATCCATGGGCAGAGGTTCTTGCTCAGGAACATCATCGATGGCCATGGGTGAATCTCCTTATTCAAGCTAGCGGTCTGGCATCATCGGTGCAACGACAACTTCACCCCTTTTCTCTGATGCAAGAATACCACAGCGGGGTGTATCAACTGCCTCGCAACCCCTGTGCCCCCTTGGGAGCAGACGTGCAAACCCGCCCCGGCATTGAATTTAAGGATCGGTGCGTTATGTAGACCCCTCAGGTTCGGGAGGTGTCCTGGATATGAGGGGCGTTGCTTGTTTGGCCTTACGCCCGCGCGCCCAGCCTTCCTTGTTGACCTGCCGGGCCCGACCGAGCGCCAGCGACTCGGGCGGGACATCTTCGGTGATGGTGGAGCCGGCGGCCACGTAAGAGCCTTTGCCGATGCGCACCGGCGCCACCAGCATCGAGCCGCTGCCAATAAAGACGCCGTCTTCGATGATGGTGGGGTTTTTCTTTTCGCCATCGTAATTGCACGTTACGGTTCCCGCCCCGATGTTGGCGTTTTCGCCCAGATCGGCGTCACCGAGGTAGGTGAGGTGCCAGGACTTGGCGCCGCGGCCGATGCGCGACTTCTTGACCTCGACAAAGTTGCCGATGCGGGCATCCTGCTCGATGACCGCGCCGTCGCGGATGTGGGCGAACGGTCCCACGATAACATCCGACGCAATCTCGCTGGCGGAGATGACGCAGCAGGGACGCACGATGACGCGGTCGCCGAGCACCGCGTCCGCGAGCGTGGAATAGGGGCGCAGCCGGCAGGCGCCGCCGACGCGCGTCCGGCCGAGCAGGCTCACGCCGGGTTCGATGATGGTGTCGCGGCCCACGGCGACGTCGGCATCGATGTAAGTGGCTTCCGGATTCACGATGGTGACGCCGTCCCGCATCAGCGCCTCGGCCTTCCGCAGGCGCAAGACCTTCTCGATCCGGGCCAGCTCGACGCGGTCGTTTATGCCCAGGACCTCGAGCGCATCGGCGGCCAGGCAGGCAATGACCTTCTCCCGGTGACGGTTGAGAATGCCGATCAGGTCGGTGAGCAGGTACTCCTTTTGCGCGTTTTTGGCGCTCAGCTCGCCCAGGTACTTCAAAAGCTTGGGCCGAGCGAAGCAGATGATGCCGGAACTGATCTCGCGGATTCGCCGTTGGGCGGGCGTGGCCACCTTTTCTTCGATAATGGCGCGGAGGCGATTTCCGCTCGCGCGCACAATTCTTCCGTAGCCGTGCGGATTCTCGACGCGGGTGGTGAGCACCGTGGCGGCGGCGCGCCCCTTACGGTGCGTCTCGACCAGCGCCCGCAGGGTCTCCGGCCGAAGCAAAGGGGCATCACCCACCAGCGTGACGAGCGTGGCACTGGGACAGCTCTCGAGTTCGGCCCGCGCGACCATCACGGCATGGCCGGTCCCCCGTTGCTTTTTTTGTTCGATGAAGGTGAGCCCGGGCCGTGCGAACGCGGCGCGGACCGCTTCCGCCTCATGGCCGATGACGAGGTACGTCCGTTCGGCCCTCACGGCGAGGGCCGTCTGTAGGACATATTCCCCCAGCGGCCGGCCCGCCAGTGGGTGCAGCATCTTCGAGTGTTCGGATTTGAAGCGGGTCGCCTTGCCCGCCGCCAGAATGAGTACCGAGAAGTCCTGTTCAGCCATCCGCGTCTCCGTCCTTACGAATCCCCTGACTGGAAGTTGTAGTTTAAGCCGTGTTGGAGTTCAAAAGCAAAGGGGAGACGGGCGGCGTGCCTTGTGGGGGCTCTCCCGGCCGGGTGGCGAGATCGAGCAGGAGTTGCGCGAGCCGGCGCGCGTCGTGACGCGCCACGTGGTCTTCCTCGACGAGCAGTTCGCCAAGAATGGGTTCGACGCCCTGGGCGCGGATCTTTTCGAGTTCGTTCACCACGGGCGCGGCCCGTTGGGCGGCATAGCGTCTGGCCAGCGCGGGAGAGAGCGCCTGGGTGTTCAGCACAATGCGATCAAACAGGTTGCGGCCCGCATGGCGGGCGATGGCCCGCAGGTGCTGCGCCGCCGTGTAGCCCAAAGACTCTCCGGGTTGTGTCATAAGGTTGCAGATATAGACCTTCAGCGCTTTGGCGCGCGCGATGTGCGCGGAAATACCCTGCACTAGTAGATTCGGGATGAGCGACGTGTAAAGCGAGCCTGGCCCCAGGGTAATCAGGTCGGCCTGCTCGATGGCCGCCAGGGTCTCCGGGAGCGGACGGCAACGGGCCGGCACGATGCTGAGCCGCCGGATGGGCACGCGGGTCTTCGCGATATGCGATTCGCCGTAGAGGGTCTGGCCATTGCGCAGGCGGGCTTGGAGGCGAACGTCCGCCAGCGTCGAGGGAAAGATTTCGCCGCGAATGGCGAGGATAACGCTGCACAGGTGGATGGAGCGGGCAAAATCACGGGTGAGGTGGGTCAACGCCGCCAGGAAGAGATTGCCAAAGCTGTGGCCGCTCAGG
>Ga0315280_10012730_pt1 | contig 10117 bp, 12 predicted proteins | sample YL17G06_40_MG_FD_203697 | JGI IMG/M metagenome (GOLD analysis project Ga0315280, IMG submission 203697) | Sediment microbial communities from Yellowstone Lake, YNP, Wyoming, USA - YL17G06_40 | ecosystem: Environmental > Aquatic > Freshwater > Lake > Sediment | place: USA: Wyoming | collected...
AAAAACTTTTGCACATCAATTCCTTTCAACAAGTCTTTTATTGGAAGGTTCTGTTCAATCCTCTTCGGAATCTCTGTTACTATTTTGGCGTCAACCATTCTTTGTCCCGTCATTTTGAAGGCGGTTCTTACTGCTTCTAGATAAGCCTCTTTCGAGTCTACTATTGTGCCGTCGAGGTCGAGGAGTATTCCTTTAACTTTCAACTTTGTATTTTCCATCGTTACAATCCTGAACTTGTGCTTATTATTGCTTATGATTCGATAAGTTTTTATTCGTACTATGGTGGAGATATCCCCCGCACATTCCCCTTTTTTCTATTTCTTTTTTTGGTTGGTTAACTTTTTGGAGGTTTCTGCTTGGGTGAGTTTTTGTTTACTGTACCGTCTGGAGAGCCTGTAGCCCTTGAGCCTTTTCATTATGCCATAATTGGTCAGACCCAGTTTTCTGGGAAGACCACTTTGATTAAGCTTCTTTCTGAATGGGTTGCTGCTCAGGGCTATAAGGTTTTGATTTTTGACACTAAGGAAACCGAGGCGGATTATGCGGGCTTCGGTAATGAAGTTCCTGTTTGTCTTCGAGAAACCACTGATAGTTTCGTTCTCATAGGCCTGTTAGAAAGTATGTTCAGACGTAGGCTCACGCCCTACTATGCTACTCTCAGTAGATTAACTGAAGGCGCCAAAGGCTTCAGCGACATTATTGTTCGTGCGAAGGATCTTGAGGCTCGGACTAAAAGCAGCTGGCTCAAAGACGCATGTCGCGTGCTTTATGATCTTCTTGAACGCCTTCAAAATGAGACATCGAAGGTTGAGACTGTTCCGAAGTTGCAGCTTTATCCTGGCATAAACCGCATGGTGATAAACGATTTTAGCCTTGAGGCTCAGCAATTGATAATGAAGAACAGTTTTGAGGATCTCCTTCGTATTTATCGGCGAAAAACCATAGGCGTCATTGACGAAGCGTTCAAGTTTCTGCCTCAGGGCTACAGCTCAGCAGCCACGCGAGCGATAATAAACCTGATGACTCAAGGCGCCAAAACAGAGCTTTTCGGGTGGATATCCACTCAGTTTCTAGCCGTGACAGATAAGGATCCGTTGAAGGCCTGTGCGGTTAAGTTTCTCGGCACTCAAGACCACATCACCGAGACTAAACATACTCTTGATCTGATTCCTGAAGCCCGCGGCAAATTCTCTTCGGATGACATTATGAAGTTGAAGCTTGGCCACTGGATTTTAGTGCGAAAAAGGCCTGCCTTTGTGGGCGTTGTTTATGCTTTGCCCGTGGGCGTTCCTGAGAGTGTTGGTGTTGAGGTTGCTCTGGGTAAGCGTAGCCCTGAGAGCGTTCGTGACAATTTTCTTAAGCGTAAGGTTATGGAGGTGAGTGAGGATTTGGTTTGGAGAGAAAAATATGAGGAATTGAAGCGTGATTTTACAAGCCTTCAAAAAGACCATGAAAAATTGAAAAATGCGCTCGCAGAATCGAAGACGGTTGAAGAAGAGACAAAAGAACTGAAGGAGGAAAATGTTAGGCTTAGAGAAGATTTGAAAAGTCTTGATGCTAGATTTGTTAAGGCACAAAAAGATGCTGAGGCTGTCGAAAAGATTCGTGAAGGCTTAATGCAACTTCTGCCTACGAATCTACCTGCCGATAGGCAACTTGGTTTGCAGGCTTCTACAACCATCGTCGATATTCCAGCTTCTGAGAAATTAACTGTAATCAATACCGACACTATTCCAGGCAAGATTCTTGCAGTCGCTAAAAAGGGCAAGTTGGATAGTTGGTGTCAGCTTGGTGCAGTTGTTAAGGCTGTCGAAGAGGAACGTTGGACAGTGACTGCTCAACAAATCAATAATGCTCTAAACGACTTGGTGAACCAGGGATTAATCGCAAAGAAGCATACGGACCGCAACTACTTCTGTTTGGCACAAGGCGTCAAATTCAAGGAGGCTGAATGAGTGAGCAAAGGTGACTTTTTTGGTTCGGCGCCTCAAGACCTCTGCTTCTGACCGTGAAAATTGTTCCATTGTAACAAATTCTTACAGTAAGGTAGGTAAGGATTTTCTGGAAGACACGATTAAGTCTTCAGTTTTCAAGTTGCTTGATAAAAATCCATTGCTAACTGCACAGCCAATATGCAAAATCCTAGGCCTGCCTTATCGAGATTACCAAAACTACGTTTCTAAACTGCGAAGTGAATGGCGATTCTTACCTAAAAATGAGCGAGGTTCAAAGTGTTCATTGCATGGGTGGCGTGGTTGGTGTTATTTGCCTATCAGTTTTAGTAATTCTGGTAAATCCGATAATGGTGCTCCGGGCGGGATTCGAACCCGGGCGGTTGATGTTGGCTGGAAGCTTAGTAGGGCTCGTAATCGTTGGTTGCTGTGGAAGGATCGTTTAGGAAGGCTTCAGTGGTTTGAGACTGGAAGGGTTAACTTGTACGTGCGGAAGCCAGCGAATCTGGGTAGGGCTTATCAGTTAATTTGTAATGGTTTCAGTTTTACGGGTTTGATTACTGACATTAAGGTTTTGGAGCAGGTCCTAGCGACTGTGAGGTTCAAGGGTGCTCACTACGTTTTTTCTGTGGGGCAGCGATTGCCAAAGTTGACGATTGACTTGTTTCAGAAGAGTAATGGCATAATCATTAAAGTTGGCGATACTACGCATCCTGATAGTTTGGAAGTTCTTGCGACGTATCCTGATTGGGCGGAAAGAAACGAACGTACGCTTGAGCAGTTGAATGATGTTTTGAAGCGGCTATTTGAACCTCAAGGATTGCAGTTGAAGAAGGATGTGGACTATGTTGCTTAGCTGTTACTACGAGCATCCGTGTCATCCTCGTAGTATTGTTTTGGCTGTGAAACGTTGTTCCCGTGGTGTTTTTGAGGTCTTCAGAGGGATTCTATTTTGGGGTCTATTAGCTAAATGGGGGCGTTTTCTGCTATATCGCAAGACTTACTATTTTGGAGTGCAAAAGATGTACCCTAAGAAGGCTAGTTTTCGCATGTGCCAACATCAGCTTTTACTTCATGGGGATGGTTGAGCATGGAAGAGTCTAAGCCGAGTATTCCCAAGAGGCGTTCTCAGGCTGAAAAAGTTGGCAAACACAAGTATGAACTGGCTCTTTTGCATCGTATAGAAGGTAAACTTGACCGTATTGAGCATATGCAGCGAATTATTTTTCATGGTTTAGAAGATTTTTTTAGGTTTGAACGACCTCTGATTGAAAAGGTCGCCTGTGAAAGCGAAATGGACCTGGCTGTCATTAGTTTGATATATGAAGCTGGCTCTGGCGGAATATTGGCAAAAGATATCGTGGCTAAGTTGCCGCGGTACAATCTTGAGAAACACAAGATTTTGAGGATAGTTAACCGGGTTAACCGCAATGTTCAGAAAGCTTTCGGCAGAGAAATCATCGAGAAGCACGGGAAGAAGTGGGCTTTCACCGGCTTTGGAGTGGAGATCTGGGGCAAAACTGAAGAAGAAGTTAATGAAGAGACATTGGCGGATGAGGGCGGTTAGCGTTTTTGACCCTATTTCAGTTTTTAAATTGTAGAAACTGATATAAGGGATTCATAAATGCTTAAATAGGAATTGCGTACTTACTTATTTTTGAGTAGTAACTCGTTTCCCGTTTTCATTTTGCCGCCTTAGAGTGGCACTACGGTGAAGTATTTTGGTTCATAGAAGAAGCGAAAAGAAATTATTGTTGAGGAAGATTCGAGGGATAATATACTCGCTGAGTTATGACGATAGGCTCATCTGCGAAACAGTTAGCAAAGTCTCCCGCGTTGACGTTCTGGCGTTTCTCAATCAAGCTATTCAAATCAGTGATGTCCCTAACGTGGAGAAGGGTGAGGTTCTCGTTGATTCGCGTGGTCAAGGAAGTTTTCAACGGTGAAAAAAGGTAGGTATAGGGATAGGTGCTCAGTTACGGTTAATTTGAAGTCAACTGAGAGGGTAGCCCTATACCTAGGAAAAATTCGACGCATTGCACATGTGGACAGCCAAGGGATACGTGCTAAACTGCTGAATCAGCTTGACCAGCTCTTTAATTTGGCTTTTTCGATTGCGAAGGGTCAGGTTAAGCGTCTTCGAGATGATGAAGGGAAGGAGTATAGTGTTACTCCAGGGCAGCGGCAGAAGTGGGCACGGTTGGCAGCGTATACGGCGCAGGTTATGCAGAATTTGAGTAAAGGGTTTGATGAAAAGGAATTTCAAACGGACCTGAAAAAGCTGGAGCGGATGGTTGATGAGATCAGACGGAAAAAAGCTGCAGAAGACGATAGAGCAGTTGTATGAAAAGTCTGAAGCAGAAGATACGGGCGCTGACAGTCAGCTCCAGATTCCAAGTGATATTATTGCGTTTGTTCTACTCCTCTTTAACTTCAAGCCCACCGAGTATCAAGCCAAACTTTTAACTGATAAGAGTAAGCGTATCGTTGTTCGTTGGAGTAGGCAGGCTGGAAAAACAACATGCATAGCTTTGCGCGCGATCTGGTTCGCTATAACGTATCCGAAAACGTTGACGCTGATTGTGGCGCCTACGCTTCGGCAGAGCATGATAGTGTCGGACCACATCTTGGATTTTCTCACGGGTATGCCTGCGAACTATCGGCGACTGCTTATTGATAAGCTGCAGCGGACGACAATGCGGTTTAAGAATGGAAGCCGGATCGTCGCGTTGCCTAACAATCCACAGATGTTGAGAGGCTATACGGCGCATCAAATTATAGCGGATGAAGCTAATTTCTTCAAGGATGATCAACTCGTTTTTTATAGCGTGCTGTACCCGATGCTGTCGACTACTGATGGTACACTGATTGCGTCGTCGACGCCTTGGAACTTGGACAGCGTTTTTTTCAGTATGTGGGAAAGCAAAGAGTTTAGCAAGCACATCGCGACATACGAAGATAGCGTGAAGGCGGGGCTCCAAAAACAGAGTTTTTTTGATGGGCAACGTGAGATACTCCCGCTTGAACGTTTTCAGATGGAGTATATGGCTGAGTTTGTCGAAGACATCAGCGCCTGGCTCCCACGAGACCTGATCGTGCAGTGTATCGATAGCCTACTGCAACTGTTTGATTTTCAGGACCAACCGAAAGGCGAGTTTTACGTAGGTGTTGACTTTGGAAAAGAACAAGACTTCAGTGTGGTCCTTGCTCTTGAGAAGACAGGGCAGATCTTTCGCGTAGTACATGTTCATCGTTTTCCGTTGAAGACTGAGTACGCCAGCGTGATCGGCTATGTCAAAAGCCTCCAAGACCGCTGGCACGAAGTAAGAGCAGTATACGCAGACATTACCGGCGTTGGCAACTACATCGTTGAGGACATGATCCGTAGCGGTATTCAAAGCGTAGTTGGCGTTGGGTTCACTGTTCAGAGCAAGGAAGAGATGGCTACGATCCTTCGTGAGAAAATGCGCAGTGGCGAAGTTAAAATCCCATACGTGCCCAGCAAGAAGATAGAAGACGTCGACTTAACTGCCGAGCTTAACATTGAAAAGTACAAGCTAATGAAGACAGGTCATATCGGGTTTAGTCATCCTGAAAACGGCCATGACGATGTTTTTTGGAGTATGGCCTTGGCGGTTTATGCGAGTGTTCAGGCGCCTTTGCCCGGTAAGGGCGCTGTTATGCTTCCACATTAAGACAAAAAATGTAGTGCGATAAGAATGGAGGAAAAATTAGAAATTAGGTGTCTATGCCAAGCTGATGGTATATTGATGCAGCTCGATCCTTCTCAAGATATTTTCTTTTGCCCAATTTGCGGAAATCACTTGATTTATAAAGTTCTTGAGGACATAGTAAAACCGTTAATGAAACATGGTAAAATAGTCAGACTGTTAATGGATCAACCGTTAACAAATCATACTTTTATTGCTCTATTGCCAGCTCTCAAGAATCAAATTCTCATAAAAGGACAGGAGTAGAACAGAATGGAAGAGGAAATTTTCGTTGCCAATTCAAAAGGCGATGTGAAAGCCTTGGGCATGAAAATAAATTGTGCTCCAGCGGACCTTCACATCTACGTTAACGGCGTGGACATTACAAAGAACGTGGTTCTTGAAGAGGTTCGCATTGTGGTCGAGAGGGCGCCTGAAAGTAAAGGCGTTGCCTTAGCGCCTGTCAAGTAATTGACAGTTATCACTAATAGGAGCAAAATAGCAAAGTAGTGAATAATATGCCTTGGAAAAGCACTTTAAAAGACGGTTTCGAAGCTCAACGGCAAGTTCCGCCAGAAATTAGCAAAAGGCAGATTGAAGAGGAGATTCCTGTCAGCTGGAAGGCTGATGGGATGCTTTGGGGCTACGTTACCAAATATATGCTTAAGGGCAGCGGCGCGGGCTTTGTCACTCCGCCTTATACTGCGTATTGGGAGCGCATATGGGGAGCGGTCCCCATTGAGGATTTACCCAAATACAAAGATCTTTTTACCTTTACTCCATATATCTCCGCATGTATCAATGTAACGATTAACCTTGCGATTAGCAACGGTTTCGAGTTGGAAGGCGGAGATGAAGCAGTCCGTGAGTGGTTGACAGATTGGCTTGATGAGCATAACATCTTGCAGACTCTGCGTATCATTGGAACGGATATGCTTGTTTTTGGGAATGGAGAGTTTGAGATCTGCCGAGAAGAGGGTATGCCGCCTGAAGAATGGTGGCTTAAGCCCTTAGATCCCGTGCACGTGCGGGTCCGCAGAGATGCTTATGGTAATGTGTTTGGTTATATTCAGCTTTTAACCATGCCTCCTGTCGTCTTCACAGCTCAGGACATTGTGCATTTTCGATGGGGCGCTAAGAGCTGGTGGTACGAGTTTAGCTATGGCACAAGCCTGCTTAGACCGTTGCTGAAGATTCAGGCGTTGATTGATCAGCTTGAAGATGACATGGCAATCATTATGCACCTTTACACTAAGCCAATGCTCGTGATCAAAGCGGGAAGGCCTGAAATGCCCTTCAGCGATCCGCAGCTTCAGCAACTAATGGAAGCTTTTCGTGATCGTCAGCCTGCGACTGATGTGTTTGTGCGTGGTGATGTTGCTGTTGATGTTGTTCCTAGCCTTACCAAGGATGTGAATGTTCAGTTTTGGCTGGATTATCTTTACAAACAGCGCGAAGCAGTTTTAGGTGTTCCAAAAATCTTCTTGGGTGAAAGCGAAAGAACAAACCGTGCGACCGCAGAGATTGTCATGCAAGAATATGTCACACGCTTGCGAATGTTACAGGAGTTGGTCGGCGACACACTTGAAACAGACTTGTTTAAGCAACTCTTGGAAGCCAAGTTTGGCGAAGGCGTTGAAGTTCCCACTATAAAATGGCGTCCGATATGGGAGCCCACGCTTGACGTGAAAGCCAAGTTCATCAGTGATCTTGTGGACAAGAACATTATTCTGCGAAGTGAAGCTAGGCCACAGTTAGGCTATCCAGAGCAGCCTACTGATGAAGCGTTAGCAGCTGAAAACATGCTTCCTCTTGCCAAGCCCAAGAGCGAAACCAGCAAGGCTGTCGATAAGACTGTGAACGGTGTTGTTGAGGCGTTACAGAGCGAGGAGTAAAAAATTGAAGATTCGGATCCGCATGCCCTGTCACAGTTTATGTGGCCATTCAAACCGTATGCATAGGCCTCATATTACTTGTCTATTCTGTCGGGTCAGACGTTTTTTCTATGGAAAAATGGATAAGAACAAGTATCATTATAACAGCAAGATGCGCATAGTGATGCCGCAGGATTGTCAAACATACGTACTTTTCATCGATAATAAACGTCCTCACGCAAAAATAAAGGCGCAGATTCTGAAGTGTATGCTTACAATTTGCGAGTGGCTGGCTAATTGATCGGAGTTGAAGAGTGATGCCTGGTCTTGAGGAAGCTAAAACAGTCTGGCGCTACCGGGTTCAGGACCCGGAAAAGTTTGAGAAGTTCAGGGTTAAGGAGCTTGGTAAAGGCGTCAAGATTACGCTTGGCAAAGTGAAAGACTCGGACCGGTGGGAGATTCAGAACTACATGTTTGAAAAAGAGCGGTTCAAGACCCGTGAACAGGTGCGCAAGTGGCTTGACACGCATTTGAAGGGCGAGATTCAGACTCTCTTGGATTTCAAAGCTTGGAATGAGTATCGTCGAAGGGTTATCAATGCTTACGTTCAGATTTCAGATGTAAAATAACGCATCAGAATTTTTGTTCTGCCCAGCTCCTGTTATCGACAAGGAAAAAGTCTTTCACATTGGCCACCAGAATCGGTAAGCCGAAAAGAAGTTTGATAGACTTATCTGATAAAGCGGGCATAAATATCTCTCTCAGTTCTTGCTCGATTTTATCGAGCGTTCCTTGGTTGACAAGCAAGGCTACTGGTTCTCGCCCTACCTCATAACATAGGCTCATAGCTTCCTGAATTTGCCTTACTACAGGTATCTCTTTGATTTGCTCTGTCATATACCTCTGATGTGTCATGCTAATCATTTAAATTTAGTGTTTCCTGACGGTGATTTGAAATGATGCACACAAAACTTTCAAAGGAGCAGCAGAAGCAAGCGCACGATCATCTTCTCAGGCATTATCGAGAGCTCGGCATAGAGCATCCGAAATGCAGTGTTCCCGGCTGCCAAGGCTATGCGCCGAAGAAGAGTATGCTCGAAGATACTGAAGCTTTCAGAGCCTATCAAGAAGCCTGGTTTAGATTGCAAGGTAAACGTGCAGTTTTGGTGACGTAGAAGATGCAGCTTCGATATTTTGTTCCGTTCAAAGCTCAGGAAGACCTTTCTGCAGAGTACGCTCTGAAAGAAAAATTGATCAACATTGAAGGCGTAGCCATCGACTGCAGCGTTAACGCTAACAAGTGGCAAGTTCCAGATGAAGACCTTGACTTTTTCGTGTCAACGCTGATTAACGCACAGATGCGCATTGACCACGCTGAAAGCGCAATGGCTGTGATCGGCAAGGTTCCTGAAGGCAAACGAATTGGGAATACTGCTTGGTTTCGGGCTGAGATTGGAGACCTGGCGATCATCGAGAAAGTCTTACGCGGCTACCTCACTCACGTTAGCGTTCAAGTTGACAGTGATGATGTTGAATGCAGCAAGTGCAAGAAGCCTACACGTAAAGAGGGCATGCTTGTTCACTTGTGCCCTGGAGCTTGGGAGATCGTTCATAAGCCTAAAGTGAGAGAGTTAAGCATAGTCGCCTCTCCAGCTTATCAGAACACACAGTTTCATCCTGTTGGCTTTGCTGCAGCTATGAATGATTCTCAGTATGATGCTATTTTAAAGAATATTCAAAATTCACAGTTATCGGAAGATAACAAAAATGGGGGTTCTAAGGGAAACCTGCAAGAACCCGACGAAAAAACAAAAACTAACACAAAAGAGGTGAAGCACTTGTCTCAAAAAGCTGAGAAAGATGCTTCTCCGCATCAGGCACAAGGCGTAGTGAATGTGGCGCCAGGCGAATCGGCGCCCAAACAAGTGACATATCAAGAGTTGATAGATCAAGTGACTAAGCTTCAGAAGCAGATTGGAGACGGTGGCGTAAGCGCTACTGACTCTGAAATTGATGCCTTAGGCAAGAAGATCGCTGATATCGAAGGGGAACTGGCGAAGAGGGCAAAGAAAGCTGAGTTAAGCAAGAAAATTAGCGATTTAACTAAGCAGCTTCAGACTCCCACGGAAAATAGCGAATCTGGTGAAGGTGAGGCGGGATTTCCGCCAAAAGCTGAAGGAGCAGAGGCTGAGGCTCAGAAAAACGCTGGCAAAGCATCGGGCAAGGGCATCGTAGCGGTTGATGAGATACAGAAGGATGCACTGGGCAATTATGATTGGTTCAAGGATATTCTCAAAGCTCATCGAATGTTGCAGACGCAAACCTTCAAAGGTTAGTGTTTTGAATGGCTACTCCACAATTAGAAGGAACAAGTCCGCTTGTCTCAGATCGTTACATTGTAACCCTTATCGCTGGCGAAGACATTAACATAAACGATGTTCTCGAATACAGCGGAGATTGGACGGTTAAAAGGTCAACTGTCGTTGCGGGCACTAAGAAATTTGCAGGTATAGCTCTTACGAAGGCTCTAAGCGGCAAAAGCGTTAGTGTTGTGAAAAGAGGAATTTGCAGAGTAATCGCT
>Ga0315280_10012731_pt1 | contig 10117 bp, 8 predicted proteins | sample YL17G06_40_MG_FD_203697 | JGI IMG/M metagenome (GOLD analysis project Ga0315280, IMG submission 203697) | Sediment microbial communities from Yellowstone Lake, YNP, Wyoming, USA - YL17G06_40 | ecosystem: Environmental > Aquatic > Freshwater > Lake > Sediment | place: USA: Wyoming | collected...
CAAGGATTGCAGAAGACGAAGAATTAGAAGCGGTTATCATCGCTACTCCAGCCTCTTCACACTACGAGATTGCTAAGATGATGTTAGAAGCTGGAAAACATGTGCTTGTTGAGAAACCGCTGACGATGAATTACGAACAAGCATCGGAGTTATGCAATTTATCTGAGAAAGTGAATAAAACTCTAATGGTTGGCCATATCTACTGCTTTAATCCAGCTGTAAACTACATTAAAGACATTATGAGATCTGGCAAACTAGGCAGTCTCTACTACGGAGTTGGCTTAAGATTAGGCCTCGGGCCTATCAGAAATGATGCTAGCTGTACTTGGGACCTTGCAACGCACGATATAGCCATGCTTGACTATCTCTTGAATAAGATGCCCAGTTCTGTTAGTGCTCATGAATTGTCGTTTCTCCAAAGAGAAAGAGGGATTCATGACTATGCCACCATTCAATTGAAGTATAGTGACGGTTTCCAATTCAGCTTAATCGTGAGCTGGTTCGCCGCAGAAAAAATTCGCATATGGTATTTAATGGGGTCAAAGAATATGCTGAAGTTTGACGATGTAAATAAGAGTGCCCCTATAGCAATTTATGATAGAAGCGTAGTCATGAGTTTTTCAGAGCAAAGTGTTGCGAAAAACATCTGCATGCTCATACCTAAAGAGGGAGATACTCTGATGCCCCATGTAAGGCAGGATGAGCCACTTTTGCTGCAGATCAGGCACTTTATCGAATCTATAAATGAGGGCAAAAAACCGTTGACTGATGGCGAGCAGGGTGCAAGAGTCGTAAAGGTTTTAGAGGCTATAGAAAAGTCTATGAAGGAAAAGGGGAAGCCTATCCTCGTCGCCACGCCTAATTGAAATCGGGTTCCAAACAATGAAAAAAGTTCTTGTTACAGGAGCAGGCGGCACTCCTTCAAAGAATTTTATTCAGTCATTAAGAGAGTCACCGGAGTCGTTTCACCTTATCGGGGTGGACGCTGATAAATATTGTCTCTGCAGAGCTGAGACTGATGAAAAGTTTCTAGTGCCTTACGCAAATGACAATCTCTACTTAGATGTTTTGATTGACGTTGTAAGAGAGACAAAGGCGGAGTTCATACACGCTCAGCCTGACGCTGAGGTATTTGTGCTCTCAAAAAACAGGAATAAATTAGGTGTACTCAGTTTCTTGCCAACTCATAGAACTGTGGAGATCTGCCAAAGCAAGCTAGAATCATACAAAATGTGGAAAAAAGCTGGCCTAAAGATACCTAAAACTATCAAAATAAACAATGAAGAAGACTTGAAGAAAGCTTTTATGGAGTTAGGGAAGATATTATGGATTCGAGCAATCTTCAGTCCTGGCGCTGGAAGAGGCAGTCTTAAAGTTGACAAGTATCACATAGCAAAAGGGTGGATTGATTTTTACAATGGATGGAGAAATTTTACTGCTTCGGAATATCTTTCACCTCAAACCGTAACATGGATGTCCATATGGAAAGATGGAGAGCTTGTAGTTGCGCAGGGAAGAAAAAGATTATACTGGGAACTAGCAAGTAGAGCTCCTTCAGGTGTGACGGGAATAACCGGAGCTGGTGTTACAGTGTCCAACCCGATCGTTGACAAAATAGCACAAGATGCCATATTTGCTATAGATAAAAACCCAAATGGGATTTTTTCTGTGGATATGACTTACGATGCCAACGCTGTGCCTAATCCTACAGAGATCAACGTTGGACGTTTTTTCACAACACATTACTTTTTCACAAAAGCTGGGCTTAACATGCCGTATATCTACATCAAACTTGCATATGGTGAAAAACCCCCGAAAATAAAGAAAAGGATAAATCCTCTTCCTCTTGGCCTCTGCTGGATAAGAGGCGTTGACTACATCCCAACCTTAACCACTGTTGAACAAATAAGCAAATACGAAAGAGAATATAAAACAAGAATTTCTAAAATCAAGGGTTACACATGTTAATTGCTATAACAGGCGGTTCTGGATTTATCGGTAGACGCCTCATCAAAAAATTAGTTGAAAGCAGCTATAATCTCCTTCTATTGGGAAGAAGCTTTGATAGACCCTCAATATCTGACCTAATCAAAGAAAAGAAAGTCGACTACATCAAATATGATTTAACAAATAGAAATCCAGAAATTTCGAATACTCTGAGAAATGTGGATGTCTTAGTTCACTTAGCTGCTTTTGTTCCGAGGTCAAATAAACCTAGTGACGACGACCCTATTAAGAACATAGAAGTGAACATAAAAGGAACTCATAATCTATTGAAAGATTTTGAAAATGTTGCAGAAAAATTGATTTTTGCTAGCACATTAGAAGTTTATGGAAAACCCGTTTTCCTACCTATAACTGAATTTCATCCTGTGAACCCCTTAACGTACTATGGCGCGAGCAAGTTAGCTGCTGAAAAGTACGTTACCATTTTTTCTTTTCAACACAACATGAAAAGTGTTATCCTCAGATTTTCCACAGTATATGGACCAGAGGAGGTGTTCGACAGAGCTATCCCGAATTTCATTAGATGTGTGATGGAGGGGAAGTCTCCGGTCATATATGGGGATGGCTTAGATGTTCGTGACTACATCTATATTGACGATGCAGTTGATGCGATAGTTGCTGCAATACATAGAGACTGTGAAGGCGTATATAATATCGCTTCAGGTGAAGGGTACACTATACACGAGATTTTTGAAAAAATAAAAGATATTTCAGGAAAGGATTTGAAGCCTATTTTTAAGCGAAGCAATAGAGAACCAACTAAATTTATTTTCGACATTATAAGTGCGCGTAAAGAGTTAGGTTTTTCTCCGAAAGTTTCCATTGATCATGGGTTAACTGAAGAATTTTCTTGGTATAAAAAGGTCAAGCATGTCTAAAGTATATATCGATCTCGACGGTACGATTCTAGATATATCAGAAAAATACTATAGAATATATTATGAGAATATAACTCTTTTCGGCAGAAAGCCTTTACCAAAAGATGAGTACTGGAAATTAAAAAGAAACGGAGAAAAGGAAGAACAAATAGTGATGAAGAGCGGTATCAGCATTGATAGAACTATTTGCTACAACGACTTATTCTCAGAAAAAATTGAGAAGATGGAATACTTAAATTACGATAAGGTGTTTTCGGGTGCGGCGCAGACGCTAAAGACTCTACGAGAGAAAGGTAATAAAGTAATACTCGTCACTCTGCGCAAATTGCCAATAAATTTACACAAAGAGTTAAAATTTTTGAGTTTGGACCCACTTTTCAATGAGATCTTGATAGGTAGCCATAGAGAAAAAAAACTGTGGATCCATAAGGCAAAACTAATAAAAAATTCTGCTTGCTTTAGTCAAAGGAAATCACTGATCGTTGGGGATACGGAAGTTGATATACTTGCTGGAAAGACACTTGGAATTAAGACTGTAGTGGTATTAAATGGCATGAGAAATAGAGCTTTACTGCTGGCAAAGAAACCTGATTATGTAATAGAAAATATAAACGAATTACCTAGCATGTTGGGGCAAATAAGATAAAGTTATGATGGAAGTAACAAACAGAGTTCCATTAGTCGATTTAGTTAGACAATATTATTTTATTAAAAGCGAGATAGATAAGGCTATTTCAAAAGTTTTAGAGAACGGATCTTTCATTTTGGGTGAAAATTTAAAGGCGTTTGAACGAGCATTCGCCGTTTATCTCAACGTAAAGCATGGGATAGGTGTTGGCTCTGGCACTGATGCTCTGCGTATCGCATTAGAGGCTATAGGCGTAACGTCTGGGGATGAAGTTATAACCGTGTCTCACACATTCATATCGACAGTTTATGCAATATTTCAAAGCGGAGCTCTTCCAGTACTCGTCGATGTGGACCCGATAACTTGTACGATAGACCCCAAGTTGGTTGAGAGGGCGGTTACTGAGAGAACAAAAGCTATAATTCCGGTTCATCTCTACGGTCAGCCAGCTGATATGGATTCTATAATGGAGATAGCTAACAGGCATAATTTATGGGTGGTTGAAGATACAGCGCAAGCTCACGGGGCGGAATATATGGGAAGGAAAGTAGGGTCGATAGGGCATATTGGCTGTTTCAGCTTCTACCCTTCCAAAAACTTAGGAGCTTGTGGAGATGGTGGCATGGTCGTCACAAACGATGAGGAAGTTGCAGAAAAGGTTAGGATGCTTCGTGAATATGGGCAGAGAAATAAATACCATCATATAATGCTCGGGTACAATAGCAGGCTCGATGAAATACAGGCGGCCATACTACGAGTTAAGCTCAAGTATCTAGACACTTGGAATGAAAAAAGAAGGAAGAATGCTAAACTGTACAATGAGTTGCTGAATGACATGTCCAATTTAATTAACCTTCCAGTCGATGTTGAAGGAAGGAAGCACGTGTATCACCTTTACGTAATAAGGACTAAAAGGAGGCAAGAGCTAAGAGAATTCCTATCCTTAAAGGGGATATCCACAGGTATTCACTATCCGGTTCCAGTACACAAGCAACCAGCTTATATTAATCTGATGAAGGATATACCTAAGTTGCCCATTACGGAACAACTTTCAAACGAGGTTCTCTCTTTGCCTATGTTTCCTGAACTTAAGGAAGAAGAAATCAGCTACGTGGCTGACTCTATTAGGCAATTCTATGGCAACGCATGAGGAATGAAACTGTTAAGATATATCAAAGTCCAAAGAAGAAGCGAAACTTGAAAGTTTTACTGCTTAGTCCTTTTTTCAAACCAAATGTTGGCGGAGCTGAAACTCATCTTGACGACTTGTGTAAATATATGAAAAAGATGGGACACGACATTTACGTAATTACGTATCAACCATTAACCATTAAGGTGAGAGCGAAAAAAAAGGAGAAATTAAATGGCTTAGAAATTAGAAGAATTTCTTGGTTCGGGTTTGAGATATTTTACAAATTAGAGTCATATCCCATTTTGGAGTTTATATACTTGGGTCCCATGTTGCTGCTTTATTCATTACTGTTTATGCTTAAACGTAAAAGGAATGTGGATGCAATCCATGGGCACGGTATGAACGGGATATTTGTTGCTGCAATCTTGGGACGCATCTTCAGAGTTCGATGTGTCGGAAGCTTGCACACAATCTATCGACTGGAGAATCGTCCGTCTTTGGCTAAGTTCTTTAAAGTTATACTATCAAGACTCGACTCGATTCTTGTCCCGTCTGGGCAGGCAAAGATAGAGTTGACGTCCATAGGAATTAATTCAAGAAAAATTAGAGTGTTCAGATACTGGGTCGACCAATCGATTTTTAGACCTCTTAATAAGGCTATTTGCAAGAGTAAACTCGGCCTAAGTGACGATTTTGTTGCCTTATTTGTAGGACGCTTAATTGATAGCAAAGGGGTTCGCCTGGTTCTCAAGGCTGCTTCAAAATTGAGAGAGGCAACTTTCCTTTTTGTAGGTGATGGACCTTTACGTGATGAGGTTAAAATGGCAGCGCTGACTATGAAAAACGTTATATTCCTGGGGAAAATATCCAATGAGAGTTTGCCGTTACATTATACCGCTGCCGATGTTCTTGTGTGGGGAAATCCAGATGCGGATTATATTGGCAGAGTTACGATAGAAGCGCTTTCATGCGGACTACCCGCAATTGCGCCAAATGAGGTGAGCCTTTTCGGCGTAACGAAAAAAGTTTCTACGGAATTTAATTGTCCTCCCATATTAACTCTCATCGAGCCAGATCCTATTTCTCTGGTGCAGAAACTTAAATCTCTTTTAACAAATTCAAAGGAACTGCGCTCTCTTGTGCCTGCGTGCAGGTCATATGCTGTTGAGCACTTTAGCGATAAAAATGCAGATGTTATATTGCGGTCGTATCTTCCCCTAGATGATTGAAAGTAATGTACAGCAGAAAATGAATAATAATTGTAGTTCAAGAAGTGGGAGGACGTGCGCCTTAACAATTCAGGCAGGTCTGATGAAAAATAAAGTTGCTTTTCACGTTATAGCCAATGCGGCCCTCGGCCCCGGCTTGAGCGGCGGTGACCGAATATTTATAGAGTGTGCCAGAAGATGGGCTAGAGCAGGTCATAAAGTGAATGTTTACGTGTGGGAAGAAGGATATGAAATGTGTGGACGGAACAGGTTAGCTGGTGTTCAATATGTTCTTTGGTCTGTTGAGCGTTACAAGAAGTTTGGTTTTCTGTTCCTTTACCTCATAAGACTCATCAAAGGTGTTGCTGAGGCCTTTAGATGGAAAACGTCAACAAAGCAGGAAATAGTATATTCAGCTTCCGAATTTCCAATGGATCTATTACCAGCATGGATTGTCAAGCTTAGATACCCTAAGATTAGATGGGTAGCGTCTTTCTATCTATTCATCCCAAGTCCGTTCAGCAAGTTATCTCCATATAAGGGATTACAAAGGATAAAAAACCTAGTTTATTTTATGTCACAAGCTTTGGCTGTACAGGTGATCAAGAAATACGCGGATATGGTTTGGGTTACAAACGAGCTAGATAGATGGAGGTTCGTAGACAACCGTAAGTTAACGCCAGATAAAGTGGTCGCAGTTAAGGGTGGCGTTGACACTAGGACGCCTGCGCTGGTTCCGGAACCAAAAGAGAAGACTTTTGACGCCGTTTTTATCGGAAGATTTCATCCTCAAAAAGGCGTTTTAGAACTCATAGAAATATGGAAGCGTGTATGCAAGAAAAAGAGAGACGCTAAATTGGTCATGATAGGTATTGGCGACCTTGAAAGTGAGGTTAAAGAGAAGATAAGGAAGTATGGCTTAGAGAACAACATTACCCTTTTAGGTTTTAAAGATGGTGTTGAAAAACTAAAGATATTCAAAGAGAGCAAAGTGGTGGTTCACCCAGCTATATACGATAGTGGCGGGATGGCTGCATGTGAAGCCATGGCATGTGGACTACCAGGCGTAAGCTTCGACCTTTCGGTCTTAAGAACCTATTATCCAAAAGGAATGCTCAAGACTCCTTGCTATGATTTGAAGAGGTTTGCTCAAAATATAATGAAACTACTGAATGATCGAGAGCTTTACAAAAAGGTATCTGAGGACGCATTGGCTTGGGCTAAGGAATGGGATTGGGACAAAAGGGCTTTGGAGTTGTTAACATGCCTAGAAAAACTGATTGAGGTACATGATGAATACAAACAGCTGCAATAGCAAAGAGGAATATTTGCGATTTTCTTTGCATCCTGAGAATTTTAGTCCTCTGATTTCCAAGAAACTGGCTGTTTTCAGATCAAATTTGACGCAAGCAAAAGTCCTAGATATGGGATGTGGTATCGGGTATGCCACTCGATATCTAACAAAGGAAGGATTCGAAGTTGTTGCTCTCGATATTGATGAGATCAGCATCATGCAATGCAAGTTTGTCTCGAATCTTCTAGGGATTGAACATCCTCTAGTTACTGCATCTATTACAAATATACCTTTAAAGAATGAAGTTTTCGATTCTATTATATGTAGTGAAGTTCTTGAACACATACCAGACGTTCGTCAAGCCTTGTCGGAGCTCAATAGAGTACTCAAAAAAGGAGGAAGACTTGTCATAACTGTGCCTGGCTATGCATACCTTGTAGATAAGCTATTGGATGTACTGGGCCTAAAGTCCAAGTACACTAATTTTGCTTTAAAGATGGAAAAGGAACTTGGAATGAGATCCGATGAAACTAATAGTTCGGTTCAGAGGGCGCATGGGCACCTACACAAATTTACACCAAAGTTTGTCTCGAATCTACTAGAGAATACTGGTTTCAGAGTGATTGCATTCAAGAATCTTTACTTTTTGTCACAGTTTATATCAGCTTTCTTTCTAGGATTTCTTGGGAAGAAACCTAGTTACATTACAGGTCTAGTCACGGCGGATTTGAGAATTGCTAAACATGTCCCCCTCATAATTGGCGGAGGGTGGCTTGTTATGTGTGACAAGAAAGTGTGAAAGTTTCAATGCAAAAGTACAAGATCTGTCTTGTGAACCCTCTAAAACAGAATAACCCTGCCTTGTGTTTTGGCATAGGCTATCTTGCTTCCTACTTAATGAAATATGGAAAACACAAGTACGAGATCAAGATTGCAGATGAAAACCCTGGCAAAAATGCGTTAAAAATAATTGAAGATTTCAAGCCAGATTTCGTGGGAATCACAGCCACTACAGTACAATATCCAAGAGCAATGGAGATTGCAACGCTAATAAAGGCTCATAATAGAAGTATTCCCATTGTAATTGGAGGAGTTCATGTCTCAGCTCTTCCTGAACGCACTCTTCGTGAATCCAATTTTGACATCGGCGTAATCGGAGAAGGTGAAGAAACCTTCCTAGAACTCGTTGACTACTGTATCGATTGTGGGGGAACGCCAACTATTGAAGGTTTAAGGAAGATAAGAGGTTTAGCATTCAAGGATCAAGGAAAAATTGCCGTTAATGAACCTAGACCATTGATCGAGAACGTAGACACTATACCCTTTCCAGCTCGAGAATTGTTTGACATGGATTTCTATCTTCGCCCAAGACTATTGATTAGAGGTTATTGGCCACTAAGAACAACGAACATTTTCACATCACTGGGGTGTCCCAACGATTGCACATATTGTGGTTCTAAAGTAATTCACAAAAGGCGATTTAGGCCACATTCTCCTGAGTATGTAATTTCCGAAATTTCTGAGCTAGTTGAAAAGTACAGGGTTGAGGGGCTTTATTTTCATGATGACCTTTTCATAGCGAACAAGAAGAGAGTGGAAACAATCTGTAGGCTATTGATTGAGAGAAAGTTGGCTGATAAAATAATCTGGGCATGCCAAGGAAGAGCTAACTTGATATCAGATAATGATCTAGAATTGCTTCGATTAATGAAAAAGGCTGGTTGCATTCAATTAGAGTACGGTTTCGAAAGTGGCTCTGATCATGCCCTAGGTCTTTTAAAGAACAATGTCACAGTGGCTCAGAACCAAAAAGCAATTGACATTACCAAGAAAGTAGGCCTGCGCATATTCGGCAACTTTATGCTTGGAATGCAAGGTGAAACCGAGCAAGATATGTCGAGGACAAGAGATTTTATCCTTAAAAACATAGATAATTTAGATCATTTTCAATCCTATATCACTACTCCTTATCCTGGTACTAAACTGTGGGACATCTGTACCAAAAAAGGTCTCTTGCAGATCAATTCTTGGAAGGATCTATCTATGGGAGGAGAGTGGAGCATCCTCGCGGGAACTGGGCGCGTTTTCACTGACACAGTCCCAGCGAATATTGTCTGGAAGTTTCTGAGGGAAATGAATTACTTAGGCAATATGAAAATTAAGATGGGGACAAAACTCAACTATGTCGTGAAAGATGGATTTCGGAATCCGCATATGCTCATAAGATTAAGCATCTTGTATCTTCAAGATATTATCAAGTTTAATGTCGTCGATAGGCTGAAAGGTTCTATAAAGCCGAGAAATAGACGCTAAGGGAAGATAGAATTTGCGCATCACATTTTTCACGCCAGCTAGTGAAGGAACAGGTGGTTTCATTCGTTGTTTCTATCTTGGAAAGTTTCTGGCCAAAAGAGGTCATGAAATCTCTTTGGTGTGTCCCGGCAAGGAACTGTCTCTCCATGTCTCACAAAAAAACATTGCAGGCGTCACCCTAATTACACTTCCCCGTAGCGCTAACTTAGTTAAAATTATTCCATTAGAATTTGTGAATTCTATTATTAACTGCTACTTGGAGATAATCTCTCGATCTGATTTGATCCATTTATTTTCAGTAGTTAACCCAATGAGTGCAGGACCAACATTACTGGCCAGAATATTGAAATCTTTAAAACTTCAAAAGAAGAAGGTGCTCGTCGACTGGGAAGACTGGTGGGGACGTGGAGGAATTTTCCAGAGTCTAGGAAAAATCATTGAGGTGCCTGGAACAATCATAGAAGAAAAAGTTCCATTATTTGCTGATTCTGTCACTGTAGTAAGTGAGGTCTTGAAGAAAAGGGCGCTACGAGTTGGGATACAGGCTGGTAAAGTGTTTAAGATACCGAACGGATCGGATGTCGACTTCATTAAGCCAATACCCAAGCTTATTGCTCGTGAAAAACTTGGTTTGCCTATTGACAAGCTAATCTTATG